>Ga0335069_10002616_pt1 | contig 27595 bp, 25 predicted proteins | sample Lox_Sample_11_FD_206714 | JGI IMG/M metagenome (GOLD analysis project Ga0335069, IMG submission 206714) | Soil microbial communities from Loxahatchee National Wildlife Refuge, Florida, United States - Lox_Sample_1.1 | ecosystem: Environmental > Terrestrial > Soil > Wetlands | place: USA...
GAACATTGTTGAACACGCCGTAGCTCTCGGTGACGGTGAGACCGCTCACGAAGAGCACCTGCCGGCGTATCTCACCGCGAACGGGCAGGCCACGCCCGCTGTGGTTGCTCCGGTGCCGACGCACGCGGTGCCACACGTGGTCGCGCCCGTGGTCCCACCCAGCTTTCCCGCTGGCGGGTTCGATCTGGATCGCGACCTCGCGGCCTTCGAAAAGTCGGCGTTATTGCGCGCCCTCGAGCAGGCCGGCGGTGTGAAGAAGCGCGCCGCAGAAATCCTCGGAATCAACTACCGCTCGTTGCGTCACCGGCTGCAAAAGTACGGGCTGGAATCTGACAGCGCACTGGTGAACTAGCCGCCGATTGTCTGACCACAGGCTTTAACCTGCGCTGTGCGTTCCGGCAGCCGGTGGAGCGCCGGGCCAATGCATCGAGCAAGTGAAGTCGTTATCATCGAGACAGTCGTCAAAATATTTACGCGCACTTTGTGTCACCGGGTCGGCTTTCCCTCCGACAGCAGTTCAAGACCCACCTCGAAGGTGGCGGCATTCTCACCTCTTATTCAATCGGTTGCGTGGCACGTAGCGTGCTCAGACCGTTTGCACGAAGGGCTGCGAGTAAACCGGTATGAAGCGGAGTCCTAGCCTCTCAGGGGATCGATCGCACCCGAGCTATCTCGAAGATACCGCGGACGGCAGACAGCGCGGGTTCACGCTGATCGAGTTGCTGGTGGTTGTCGCGGTAATCGGCATTCTCGCCGCGCTCGCGATTCCCCAATACTCCTCGTACCGCCAGAAGGCGTTCGATGCGATGGCGATGGCCGATCTCCGCGATGCCGCAACGGCCGAAGAGGCCTACTTCACATACAATGGTGTCTACGCGAGTTGCACGACGCCGTGCTCGGTTCTGCCGAGCAAACTGACTCCGTCGCAGGGAGTCACCGTGGTTATGACGTCCCTCGGTCAATCGTTTACGGGCACGTCCAAGCACGCCACCAGTTCGAAGACTTTCAAATGGGACAGTACCGCCGGAGGGTTGCAGCCATGAAGCGGGGCGGATGTGGAGGCTTGCACCACGGGGAGGCTGACCAACATCGCCGCAAATCAGGCGGATCGTCAAAACATTTGCGGACAATCTTCGTCACCTGCTTCGGCTCCGTGACGGTGTCTCCGAAAAGTATACAACAAGAGCGGCCCTTTGCGGCCGCCAATTTCACCGAGCGGGCCGCAGCTTCCATGGTACGTCACTTGCACACCCCCGGGGCGCAAATGAAACGCACTGAGCGACCGATACGGCGTGACGCGTTCAAGCTCAGCCACGGACCACCGAGCGCTGGGAGGGCACTGGGGCCCTAACAGCTCGCCGGCCAGGGCAGGGCGGTCACAACGTCACGCCGACTTCGATCGCAACGCCGACCAGCCGACGCCGGGCGAGCAAGGGTTCGGAGGGAAATGTTGTCGGAGTCAATCTGAAAAAGAGAGAGAAGGCAAAACGGGAGAAAAAAGGAGAGCACAATGAAGGCACTCAGAACGTCGAAAGGTTTCACATTAATCGAACTGCTGGTGGTCGTCGCCATCATCGGCATTCTTGCCGCGATCGCCATTCCGCAGTTCAGTGCGTATCGCAAGAAGGGCTTCGACTCGCGGATTCAGTCGGATGCGCGCAATGCCGCCACCGCGGAAGAAGCCTACTTTGTCAACGCGCAGGCGTACATCACCTCGGGTAACTGCTCCGGCCTCAGCGGCATGAGCGTGTCCGGCGGTGTGACCTGCACCTTGGGGACCGGCACCGGTACCCCGAGCTACCAGGTGACCACCTCGCACCCCCAGGCTTCGTTCACGAGCTGTATCTACGACAGCGGCAAGTCGCCGAATATGACGTGCTCATAATCGGTGAACCTGGTTTGTTGAAGAGAGGGGAGGGCCAAGCCCTCCCCTTTTTTTTGCGCCGACCAAGCCCTCGACTTCCGGGCTGGTGTAATGGATGGTATTTTGCTTTTGATCAGCGATTGATGAGACCGGGCCGATGCGGTTGGGTGGGGTGCAGCACACGTTCTTGTTTCTGACCACCGCGATTGTTCTCGGCATCGTGGTTGGTGAATCCGGTCGCCGGTTGGAGCACCGGCCTCAACCGCAAGCGTCTGCAACCGAGCCGATCTATCTTCCCCATGCAAAGTACCTGCGCGCCGTTTCCCTCGGCTATCGTCACGTGGTCGCGGATCTGCTCTGGTTCCGCACCATCAGCTATTTCGGTCAGCATTACCGAAGCGAGCGAACCTATCCCTGGCTTGCGCACATGTGCGATCTCGTTACCGACCTTGATCCGCGTGCCGCGCATGTGTACCGATTCGCGGGAGTCATCTTGCCGTGGGAAGCCGGAGAGGTAGAGGCGGGAAATCGGTTGCTCGAAAAAGGCATCCAGGTCTTTCCCGATTCGGGCATGCTGCATTACCTGTTGGGGTTCAACTACTATTTCTTCACCGGCGACTATGCCCGCGCGGCTGCACACATGCAGCGTGCCGCACAGCGGCCCGATGCCCCACGTAACGCGGTTCGCCTCGCGGCCGTTCTCGCGGCCGAACAATACGGGCCCGACACCGCCGTTCAGTTTCTGACCGAGATGGAGCGGACCCTCGACAGCCAGGACATGCGCGATGTGGTCCGTCGGCATCTGAGCGAAGCGAGGCTTGCCGCAGATATCAATCGCCTCACTGCCGCCGTCGAGATCTTTCGCGCTCGCCACGGGTACCTTCCTTTGTCGCCCTGGATGTTGGCGGAAGCCGGACTGATTCCCGGAGTCCCGGCTGACCCGTTCGGCGGAGTCTATGAGATCGATCCGCAGACCGGCGAGGTCCGGTCATCGAGCGGACATCGGCCGCTGAAACTGCATCAGAGTCCGCAGCGCGAGAAGGTGCTTCGCGGCGAGTCGCTGCGGGACTGGTGAGCGCGCCGATGGCGGTCATCCTCGAAACGCGCGGCCTGATGAAGTTCTACCGACACCCGTGGACCTTCCGTCGCATCTGTGTGCTCGAGCAGCTCGATCTGCAGATCAACGAAGGGGAAGTCTTCGGTCTGATTGGACCGAACGGAGCTGGCAAGACCACGACCTTCAAATTGCTGGTGGGCTTGCTGCGACCGAGCGGCGGAACGGTCGCGTTCTGTGGTGCACCGCTCCATCCCGGCGCGCGCGCGGCGATCGGGTTTTTGCCGGAACAGCCGTACTTCTACGATTATCTGACCGTCACCGAAACGCTCAACTTCTACGCGCGGCTCTACGGTTTGCCCGCCCACACGGCTCGCGAGCGCGTAGCCACGGTCATCGAGCGCGTGCAACTGAGCGCCAAACGGCATAGTGCGCTGGGCACGCTGTCGAAAGGGACCCTGCAACGCGTCGGCATCGCGCAGGCGATCATCTGCGAACCGCGGCTGGTGATTCTCGATGAGCCCATGTCGGGCCTCGACCCCGCTGGCCGGCGCCACATGCGCGAGCTCATCTTGTCGCTACAACAACGCGGCACGACGGTGATCTTTTCATCACACATTCTACCGGACGCCGAGACGCTCTGCTCGCGGGTGGGCATTCTCACTGGCGGGCGCTTGCGGGAAATCGTCGACTTGCGTGGTGATGCGGCCGTCACGGCGTACGTTATGATCGTCCGTTCGGCGGACGCCGATGCGGTCGCGGCGATCGAACGCATCGGCGGCCGTTCGACGCGCATCAACGGCATGCAATGGCAAATCGTGCTGCCCACCTTCGAGGCGGTGAGCGCCGCACTCGACGCGGCGCGCGAACGCCACAGCGTCATCGAAAGTTTGGTGCCGGCGCATCCCTCGCTCGAAGAGCGGTTCTTGGCGCACGTCGGGTCGGCGGCGTCGTTGGACTGAACTTTGGGCGGTGTCGAGAGATCGATGAGCAAGATCGTTGCAATCGCACTCAACACCGCGCGCGAGGCGATCCGCAACAAGATTCTCTACTCGATTCTGTTGTTTGCGGTGCTGGTGGTTGCCGTCGCCGGCACGTTGGGTTCCTTCTCGATCGGCGACCAGATGAAGTTCGTCAAAGACTTCTGCCTGATGAGTATTTCGTTGTTCGGCGTGGTGATCGCGCTCGTGCTTGGTGTCAATCTGCTTGCCAAGGAGCTGGGCCGTCGAACCATCTTCAACGTCTTGTCGAAGCCGGTGGCGCGGTGGCAGTTCATCGTCGGCAAATTCCTCGGCTTGTTCGCGACCTCGACCCTGATCGTGGCATTCATGAGCGGGGGGCTGGTCGGCTTCCTGCGGTTGTACGAGGGACGCGCCGATTGGGAGTTGATCGTGGCGGCGCTCGCGATCGACTGCGAACTGATGCTGGTGATTGCCGTGGCGCTGTTCTTCTCATCCGTGGTCGTCACCCCGACGCTGGCGGGCATGTTCACCGCCGCCGTCTTCGTCGCCGGCCGATCGTCGAGCTATTTGCTGTTGTTCACGACCAGCGAGTACCCGCCGAGCGTTCGGTACCTGTTTCGCGGGCTGTACTGGCTGTTGCCTCACCTCGACCGATTCAACATTGCCGATCTGGTGGTATACGGCGACCTCCTGGAAGCCCGCTACGCGTTCGCCCTGCTCGCGTACGCGCTGGGATACACCGGCATTCTCCTGCTGCTCAGCATCGCGTTGTTTCAGCGACGAGAATTCGCTTGAGCGACGCCTCAGCGGCGCAAGCTCCGCACGGCGCGTCGTCGTCCGCCGCTCGCCTTGCGGACGTAGACCCCATGTCCTATCAACGCACCGTGCGGCAGCCAGAGCGTGTCCCTGGACCGAGCGAGGCAGGTCGGCGGGTCCCACATGGTGCGGATGCTGCCCAACCTCTCCGGCTCGCGGGCACACTTGTTCCGGCGGCGTTCGTCTTCTTCGTGCTGTGGTGGCTTCGCGACTTCTGTACGGCCGAGCCGCTGATCTCCAGCGATCTGCCCGGACACGTCGCGGTGGTGGAGCGCATGATCGAGCAACTCCGCCACGGCCGAATATTCTTCTACGACCCACGCTGGTTTGCGGGTTGGCCAGTGGGCGAGTTCTACGCCCTGCTGGCTCATTTGGTGGCGGCGATGTTCGCCCTGCTGCTCACGCCGTTCTCGCAATCTGCGCCGCAACTCGCCGTGAACCTGATGTGTCTGGCGGCGTGCAGCCTGCTGCCGCTATCGATGACGTGGGCCTGGACACCACTCGTGCGCGAGATCTGCGGTGGTGATCGTGTCGACGCCGGCATCGAGTTGGTGGGATTGTTGTGGGTCGGCGCGTTGACCCTCTGGTATCTCAACTCCGACGATCCCGGGTTCGGATTGGGCGTGGACGGCGCGTTTCTCGCCGGGCTCTTTCCCCAAGTCTTCGGCTGGCACCTCGTGCTGTTGTACGTGGGCGTCATCTATCGAGCGATCGAGCACTCCTCCGTGCGGCGGGAAGTCGCGCTCGGCGCGATTGTCGGACTGCTGCTCCTCACTCATACGCTCAGTGCCGTGTACGCCGTCGCGCTCGGCGCGATGGCGGCGCTTCGATTTCGTTCCGTTCGCGCGGCGATTGTCCGCGCACACCTGTTCGGTGTGGGCATCGCGGCGTTTTGGCTGCTGCCCGCGATTCGCTACGCGAGCGACTACACCATGCTGGAGACCGAAAGCCCGGGCGGTGATCTTCTGGCGCTGCTGTTTCGATATCCGCTTCCGGGGCTGGTTGCGACGCTGGCGAGTTGGATTCACGGCCGCCCGATTGTGATTGATCCCACGCCGCTGGCGGCGGCCGGCTTCGCGTTGGTGCTGGCGTTCAGCTCGCAATGGGTGCGCCGCCCGCTCCTCACCAGCTTCGGGTTCTTCGTCGTGTTGCTGTACGTGGTCTTCTCGAGCGGATTCACGGCGGCGAGCTTGCCGATTGGCCTCCACTTCTATCGCTTCACCGGTCTGGCGTTCTTGATGGCCGTTCATCTATTGAGCGTCGCCCCGGTGATCGTGTTGCAATGGGCGCAGTCGCGCCGCCTCGTGTTCGTGGTGGCGCGTCTGGTCTTGCTCGTCGTGAGCCTTTTCGGAGTGCTCGCGACCACCCTAACTCCGCCGTGGAAACTGATGGTGGTGCGCAGCACCAATCAGGTGGAGCGCTTCCGCGCGGAGCGCGCGGTCCTGGAACATTTGCGCACGGCGACGCCGACTGGCCGCGTGTACGTCGAGCGAGCCATGAACCGCCAAAAGTTCCGCGGGCTTTCTCCGCACTTTCTGACATCGGAGCTCTTCCCACGCAGCGGTCGAGAGACGGTGAACGGCTTGTTCATCCAAAGTTCCCTCTCGTCGCGCTACGCCAGCGCGAGTGCCCTTCGCCTCGGCGCCCGCATCTACGGTGGCCCGTACCCGACGGAGGCTGGTGCCGATTGGCCGGCGGCCACCGCAATTCAGCAGCTCCGCGACAGCGGTGTCACTCACGTGGTCGCGAGTGAAGCACAGTTTCTCGACCAGCTTCGGCCCTTTGGCGTCGCCCCGCCGGTACGCTTCGAGCCGTACGACGTCGTCCAAATCGCGGCGCAATCGGCTCCGTTGGTGCGCACCCTCGATAAGCCGGTCGTCGGTTACCTCGACCTCACCGGCACCGCGCCCTTTAAGCAAGTTGGATACTTCTTCTACTCGCACGAGCCGCTCGCCAGCGGCGTCGAGCTACTCGATCTCACGCTGGAGGCTGCGCTGCCCGCCGAGGTGGCAACGGTCATCGTCAACGGTCCGGAGGCCGCGGCGGCGACCGTGGTGGGCGCGATGACGGCTCGCCGATCGGATTCGGCGGTTGCGCCGCGGACGATGACCTTCAACTTCAGCGGAACCGAAGCCATCGATCCCTACAACATTCGCTACGTGGAGAACCCCGATACCGATCGCTACCAACAGCTCGAAGCCTTGCTTGATCGTGTGTTGCCGCTTGGCGAGTTGTCTCGGCCCGTGGCTCCCGCAAAACCGGGCGAGTCGCTCACGCCGACCCTCGAATGGTCGGCGGACTTTCAGCGTATGACGCTGTCGGGGTTGCACCCGGGGCGTCTGGTTCGTCTCAACTACACGTACTTCCCGTACTGGTCGTCGCCGGATGCCGATCTGTTTCGCGGCTCGGTTGAGCGAATGTACGTCCTGCCACACAACTCGACGGCGACCCTCACCTATTCGCGTCGCACCGTTTCGGGTTGGTGGATCGGCGACGTGGTGAGCGCGCTGTCGCTGGCGGCGCTTTGGCTCCGAGCGCGCACCGGGGCGACACCGTCGTGAGCGAGCCCGTGCAGACCTCGGATGGGTTGCGCGTGACGTTGTGGGTTGCCGTCGCGGTTGGGCTGTTGGGCGAGGCCTACCTCCCGCTCGGGCGCGCGGGGTTCTGCGTCCGATCGGCGCTCGGGCTACTCTGGCCGGCGTTGGCCGCGGGTGGCCTGATGGTGGTCGTGGTGCGCGGTGTGCGCGCCCTCACCCCGCGGAGCCGGGCGTCGTGGCTGGTGCTGATCGTGGTCTTTTGTTGGGTGGGTGCCGTCACGATCTTGAATTTGACACCGCCAATCGCCCGCGACGAGTTGACCCATCACTTGGCGATGCCGGCGCTCTACGTCGCCGCCGGGCGCGTGATCGAGGTGCCGTTTGCCGACCAATCGTACTACCCAATGGCGCTCGAAATGCTCTACACGCCGCTGGTCGCTCGCGGGTGGGAGATTGTCCCCAAGTTGTTGCACGCGGCCTTCGGGCTCGCAGCGTGCGCACTGGTCGCGGAGTATCTCGCCGCACGCGGCAACGCCGTCGTCGCGTTGTTGACCGCCGCGCTGCTGTTTACAACTCCGACCGTGTCGATTCTCGCGGCCAGCGCGTATGTCGATCTCGGCTTGCTGTTTTTCTCCGCCGCGGCGGTGATCGGTCTGTTGCGCTGGTCGGAAACCGAACGACGTGAGTATTTCGTTGCGGCGGCGCTCGCGGCGGGGTGCAGCGCCGCGGTGAAATACAACGGACTCGTTTTGGTGATCGTGCTGGGGCTCGGCGTCTTGTGGCTGATGCGCAATCGCAGCACCGTCGCCGCGCTCGGGTCGGCGGTGGCGTTTGTCGCGCTCAGCTTGGTCCCGCTGATCCCGTGGCTGGTGAAGAACGCGGCGCAGACCGGCAACCCGATCTTCCCATTGTTCAACGGACTCATCGGCGGGCGGCCGTTGCCGCAGATGCCGTCGATCGACTTGTTCACCAAGCGCCAGGTGTTGTACGGGGAGACCTTGTTCGAGATCGTGCTGGCGCCGATTCGGGTGTTCATCACCGGCCACGAGGGCGATCCGGCGCGCTTCGACGGGGTGTTCAATCCAATCTACTTGCTGGGGTTTGCGACCGCGCTCCGTCCGGGCGCGACCGATCGACAGCGGTGGTTCGCGGGGATCGCGGCGTTGCTACTCGCGATGGTGTTCTTGCTCAACACCTTTCGCAGCCGCTACGGGGTTGCGGTGCTCGTCCCGCTGGCGCTCGTGCTCGCGGAAGTGCTCGAACATGGTTTGGGCCGCTGGCGCCGCGTCGCGCTGGCCGGAATTGCTGCCGCCCTCGCATTCAATGGCTGGCACCTGGTGAGCTTTTGGATGCATATCGATCCGCTTTCGTACCTGACCGGGCGTGAAAGCCGGAGCGCGTTCATCGCCCGATTCGTGCCCGAGTATCCGTTGGTTGAATTTGCCAACACGAAGCTGCCAAAGGACACACGCGTCGACCTCGAGTTTCTCGGCAGTCGCGGCTACTACTGGCAGCGCCCGTACCGCTACGATGCCTACTTTTCCGGCACCACGTTGCGCGACACGATCCGCGGTGCCGCGAGCGGCGATGAGGTCGCCGCCGGATTGCGACGCGCGGGAATCACGCATATCGCCGCGGCGGACGGGTTGCTGTTTCGGTTCCTGGGCGACAACTTGAGCGAGATCGAGTACAAACGCTGGGAAGACTTTGGACGGGATCACTTGCGACGACTCTATGGCGAGCGAGGGTTCGGACTCTACGAAATCGGCTGAAACGCGCGGGCCCGAGCTGTCGATCGTCATTCCCGCGTACAACGAAGGGGCGGCGCTCGGCGCCGTGCTTGGGGCGCTGAAGGCTGAGCGCCTGCCGCGGTTTGAGATCGTTGTCGTCGATGACGGCTCGACCGACGACACCGCTGCGGTTGCTGCGAGTTGCGGTGCGCGGGTGATCCGCCACCCCTACAACATCGGCAACGGCGCGGCGGTGAAGACCGGCTTGCGCGCGGCGCGCGGTCGCCTGGTGGTGTTGATGGACGGTGACGGGCAGCATCCGACGACGGCCATACCGGCGCTGCTCGAATCCTTGGGCGAGTATCACATGGTGGTTGCGGCCCGCGTGCGACGCTCGGAAGCGGGGTGGCATCGCTTGTTCGCCAACCGGATCTACAGTTGGTTCGCCAGCTACGTCGCGCAGTATCGCGTCGAAGATCTCACTTCCGGCTTCCGAGCGATGCGCCGGCGCGACGTGCTCCGCTTCATCGACATGCTTCCCAATACCTTTTCGTATCCCACCACGCTGACGCTGGCGTTCCTGCGCTCGGGGCTCGCGGTGCAATACGTGAGCGTCGGGTTCGGCCGACGCACCGGCGAGAGCAAGATCAACCTGTGGCGTGATGGGACGCGTTTCTTGCTGATCATCAGCAAGGTGGCGACATTGTTCGCCCCGTTTCGCGTATTTCTCCCCGTCAGCGCCAGCTTCTTTGCCACCGGACTGGCGTACTACGCGTACACGTTTGTGACCGCGCACCGCTTCACAAACATGGCGGCGCTGCTGTTGAGCACCAGTGTGGTCATCTTCATGCTCGGTCTGGTATCCGAGCAGATCGCGCAACTGCGCATGGACCGACTGAGCGGTGCGCTCGACGCCGGCGACGACCACGCCGCATGATCGCGTCCGCAGTATGATCCCGCCGCGCGTGGTGTTCTTCACCACTTCGTATCCGTGTGCACCCGGCGATCGGATCGGCCCCTTCGTGCACGCACTGGCGCGGTCACTGAGGCGGCTCGGAACGCCGGTGCGTGTGCTGGCTCCGGCAACCGCGACCGCGCGCGGCGTGTCGATTTTGGAAGGCGTCGAAGTCGAGCGCTTTCGTTTTCTGCCGGCGCGTTGGTCGACGTTGACGGCGGGGTTCGGCGGCGTCCCGGTCGCGCTGCGTCGCGCGCCGTGGCGGCTGCTCGCGGTGCCGCCGATGCTTGCCGCCGGTGCCATGGCCAGCGTACGGGCGGCGCGCGCCGCCGATGTGCTCCATGCGCATTGGCTGCCCAACCTCATTCCGCTCGCACCCGCGGCCCGACTGCGCCACCGGCCGCGGGTGGTGACGTTGTGGGGTAGCGACGTCGAGTGGTTCGAGCGATCGACATGGCTGCGAAGAATGTTCGAACGCGTGCTGCGCGGCGCCGACGCGGTGGTGGCGATCAACGAGCAGATGCGCGCGTTGTTCGCGCCGATCGTTGGCCCAGCGCGATTGCACGTGATTGCCAGCGGCGTCGACACGGAGTTGTTTCACCCGCGTGAGCGCGCCGCCCTCCGTCGGCGTCTCCAACTCGCTCTCGACGACGTCGTTGCCGTGTTCGCGGGTAGCTTGATTCCGCGAAAGGGAGTGGACGTCGCAATCGACGCGCTCTCGTGTAGCCGCCGGCAGGCGCCGTTTCTGGTGATCGTTGGGGAGGGACCGGAGCGGGCGGTACTCGCGCAACGAGCGCAGCAACAGGGTGTGGCGCAGCGGGTCCGCTTCGTCGGCGAAGCCAGCGTGGCGGAAGTAGCCGAATGGATGGCCGCAGCTGATGTCTTCGTCCTGCCCAGCCGTTATGAAGGCCGGCCCAACGTCGTCCTTGAGGCTCAAGCCACCGGGCTGGCAGTCGTCGCGAGCGACATTCCAGGATGCCGCGATTTGATCGAGCCCGGCGAGACCGGCTTGCTGACGCGGCCCGGTGATCCCACTGCACTGGGCGATGTCCTCGCAATGCTCGTTGATGATCCGGCGCTGCGTGTTCGGCTCGGTAACCGGGCGCGCGCGGCGATCTCCGATCGCAGAGTGACCTGGGAAGCGTGCGCGGCTCGTTACCAAGAGATCTACCGCGCGGTAGCGTGAGCGACCATGCGTGTCCTCACCGTCTACTATAAGCATCGGCCCGGCGGGATGATGCAGATGATTTATCGGATGCTCCGGGGTGGAGCTGAGCGCGGCTGGTCGATGCACTACGTCAGCGTCGCGCGGTTCGAGATTGCGCATCCCCGGATCGCTCGTCATCGCCTCCCATGGCCTGGCCGTCACGATTCATTGGCATTCTGGGCGTGGTTCTTTCTGATTGCGCCGATCGTGAGCGCGTGGGTTGCAAGGCGCGAGCGGGTTGATCTCTACGCCGTGTTCGAGGGGAGCTACGCGTGGGTCATGCGCCTCGCGCAGCGGGTTTGGCCGCGGCCCATGGTGGTGTTCCTGCAATCCGACGTGGCGACGATCAACCGACTCCATCGGCGCCCAGCCGTCGTACGGCGACTGGAACAGATGATGGAATGCGCCGGCCTGCGCGCCGCCCATCGCATCATCGCGACCAACCGGACGCTGGCCGACATCGTGACCGCGCGCTGGGCGCTGCCGACCGCCAAGATCCAGGTCGTGCCGAACACCGTTCGCCTCCCCCCGCTATCGCGCCCAAAGGCGCGAGCGGCGCTACGCGCGGAGCACGGCGTACCGACGGACGCGTTCGTCATCGCGACTAGCGGCGTGTTCTCGCCACGAAAAAATCTCGCCGTCTTGCTCGCCGCGTTCGCCGAATTGGACGCTGCCCGAGCACATCTCGTCGTGATCGGCGAAAGCCCCGACGCCAAGGAGTGGCAGCGCGCGACCCAAGCGGCGCGCGCGGGTCGCAACGGAGAGCGCGTGCATTTCCTCGGCTGGCGAAATGACGTGCCGTGCGTGTTGGCCGGCTGCGACTTGTTTGTCTTCCCTAGTCGCCACGAAGGCTCGCCGCTGTCGCTGATCGAGGCGCTACGCGTCGGCGTGCCGTGCCTGGGCAGCGATATTCCCGAGATTCGCGAGGTGCTCGGCGCTTGCGCCGACCTCTTCTTCCCGCCGGACCGCGTCGACGTGCTGCGAGTGCGACTGCAGCGCGCACTCGACGACCGCGACTTCTATCAACGCCTGTGCACCCTGACCGACAACCGTGTCGCCCACTACGATTTCGATTGGGAGGTGCGCGTAACCGAGATCTTGCGGACGACGGCGGCGACTGCTCGATGACGATCGACGATTGGCTCATCGCCTTGTATGAGCGCGTGAGCGGTACGGCTGCCACTCCGCGCAGCTCGGCGGCAATTCGCCGCTTCGGTCCCTACTTGGGCGGCATGATCGTCGCCAAGGGTCTGTCGACTCTCGGGCAGCTTCTGATCGGTCGTTTGCTCGGCCCCGCCGAGTTCGGCCGGGTTGCGGTGGTGCTGGCCACGGCGAATGTGGTGGCCGTTCCGCTGGCCGGTGCCTGGGGCACGGCGTTCGTGCGATACGCCGCTGCGCAACCCGACTCGGTGTGGATGCCGCTGCTGCGGTGGACGGCCATGATGACATTGGCCTCGTCCGGTATCGTCGCTGCCGTCGTCGTCGCTGCGGCGCCATTCCTCGCGGTGTGGTTGGATCTCCCGCCGGCACTGGTGATTGCCGGTGGAGTTCTCGGCGTCGGCATGGCGCTGTGGCTGCTCGCCAAGTTCGCGTGTCAGGGCAGGGAAGATTGGGGACGCTTTGTTGCCATCGAGTTGCTGTGGGGGCTCGGGTTGATGTTGGGGTGCGCGGCGGCGCTGCGCGTGGCGGTGCCGACCTGGGTCTATGCTGTCGGGCTATTTGGGTTCGCCTATCTGCTCGGCACGCTCGCGGCAGGCAAGTATCTCGTGGCGGCCTTCTCGCAACAATGGACACACCGCGATCGCCCGGTCGTTCAATTCGGGCAGTTTGCGCTGCTCACCAGCCTGGGCAACACGATCATCTTGTACGCCGATCGCTTCGTCGCGCAGCGCGCATTGGGATTCAGCGAAGTTGGGGTGTACCAGGTCTACAGCTTTGTTACCGTTGGGGTTGCGACCTTGCTCGTTACCTTAGTCAACAACTTCGCCTTTCCGCTCTTTGCCCAGGGCGACCTGCGCGCGTTTGCACGGCTGTTTCGCACCAGCTTCGTACGCCTGTCGCCGCTGATTGTCGGAGTGCTCTATCTGGCCGGTCTGGCCCAGATCGGGGTGACGGGATTTCCCCTACGCCTGGGGTTGTTGGCAATCGCGACGCTCAGCGCCGTCGCCTGCATCCTCGCGGCATTCTCGGGCAATCTGGTGTTGAGTCAGGGGGTCGTCGGCGGACGCGTCAGCGCGCGGATCAGTGGGCTGTCGCTGCTGACATTCGCGATCGGCGCGATTCCCGCGGTCCGCTTGGGCGGCTTGTTCGGGCTCTTCGCGCTCTATACATTTATCTTCACCGGAATGTTCTGGCTGTACCAGCGCGCGTTGGATCTGTTGCCGCTCAGCGCTTCGTCTCTGGATGCGACCGGAAGAGATGGGCGAGGGGCATGCTGATGATCTACGCGGTAGCCTTCATCTTCGGCGCGATAGTGGGCAGCTTCCTCAACGTCTGCATCCATCGCATTCCAAGCGGGGAGTCGATCGTCTCTCCACCCTCGCGCTGCCCGCAGTGTGGGATGCACATTCGGCCGATCGACAACATTCCGCTCATGAGTTATCTCCTGCTGCGCGGCCGCTGCCGGCAGTGTCAGGTGCGCATCTCTCCGCGTTATCCGTTCGTGGAAGCACTGAGCGGGCTCGCCGGTGTCGCGGCGGTGTGGCGCTTCGATGACGTGATCGGTGCGGTAATCGCATTTGCGTTCGTGGCCGCGCTGATCGTCGTGACGTTCATCGATCTCGACCATCAAATCATTCCTGACGCGATCAGCATCCCGGGAATCGCCATCGGACTCGCGTTGTCGTCGGTGCGCAATGAACCGGGATTTCGCAGCGCCCTGATCGGCGCGCTGCTCGGATACGGCGTCCTCTACGCCGTGGCCACCGGCTACTATTGGCTGCGCAAGGAGGAAGGCATGGGCGGCGGCGATCTGAAGTTGCTCGCGATGATCGGTGCATTCCTCGGTTGGAAAGCGGTGCCGGTGACGTTACTGCTCGGGTCATTGAGCGGCTCGGTGGTCGGACTGACGTTGAGTGCGGTCTACGGCCGCGACACGCGTATCCCGATCCCATTCGGTCCGTTCCTGGCCGCCGGCGCGGTGTGCGCGCTGTTCTTCGGTGACGCACTGATCGATTGGTATCTCGGCCTCGCTGCCGGCGTCTAGCCGGCGTCCATCTTCCACCTGTCGCGCGTCTTGTCGGCGCGAAAGGCAACCATCTAACATTCGCGGCGGTCGCTTCCTGATTGCCGAGCGGAGTCAAGGAAATGTGGAGCCAACGCGCGGGGCTCACGCTGCTCGAAGTGGTTGTCGCCCTCTCCGTGAGTGCGGTGCTCGCGGGCACGTGCGTCCTCGCGTACGCGAAGATGCTGGACGATATCAGGCTGAATCACGCCACGCGTCAGATCCTGCTGGATTTGGCGGCTACGCGCACCCGCGCCCTCGCGGACAACACCGGCCATCGGCTCGTGTTCCTTCCTACCAACACGTATCAGCCGCAAGTGCAGATCAACACCAAGTATACCGACGAAGCGGTTCCGGTGGTGTTGCCGACCGGCATCGACCTGACCGGCTGTACGGCTTCCGGCTCCGCGGTGACGTTCCGCCCACGCGGCAACGCGGCAACCTTCGGGACGATCACCGTGCGCAACCGATCCGGTCACGAGCGCCGCGTGATCGTCGACATCGCCGGCCGAATTCGCATCGATCAATGACTGCACGCGGTTACAGCTTGATCGAGTGCATGGTGGCGGTCGCAATCATCGGAGTGGTGGCGACTGCGGTGACCGGCGCGGTGGCCACCACGCAGCGCGGACGACAACTGAGCGAGAACTGGATGCGAGCCACGGAGTTGGCCGTCCAGCGGATCGAAGCGTTCCGTGCTGGCGTGGTGATCGACGATCAGCCGACCAACGGCATCTTCCAACGCGCCAGCTCGGTGACGCCGGTGCCGAATCATCCGGGTCTGGCGCGTCTCGATGTCTCGGTCACCTGGACCGACCCCGCTGCGCACGTCCTCCAGATGTCAACGCTGGTCCTGCAATGAGACGACCGCGAGATCAACGCGGATTCTCGTTTGCCGAAGTGCTGGTCACCATGGTGTTCGCGTTGTGGCTGGCGCTCATGCTGCAGCAATTCCAGCGGACGATCTCTTTCAGCGTGCAAGCGCAGGAACAACGTGGCCAGGCGCAGGAACTCGCCCGCATCGGTATCGATCTCATGGCGCGCGAGCTACGACTGGCCGGCTACAGCGGAGCGGGGACGCCGCTGTTGCCGTTGCGCATCGCCGGACCCACCACGATCGAAGTGCAGGCCGACTTGAACGGCAACGGTGCCGTCACCGATTCGAATGAAGTTGTGAATTACAGCTACGACGCCGCCAAGCAGGCGTTGATGCGCTCGACCAGCGGAGGATCGCCGCAGCCAATGGTCGATCACGTGCCCGCCGGCGCCTTCCAACTCGAATATCACGACGGTGCGGGAACCGTGCTCGCCGGCACGCTCACTGCGGCGGCGCGCGCCCAAGTGCGGGAAGTCGTCATCCGACTCGGCGTGGAATTCCCCCTGCGCTACCCTGCGCCCCATTCGGTCGTGGTGTCGCACACCGAACGTGTGCAGCTCAGGAATGCCGGCCTATGAGCGCACCCCACGCTGGACGGCCGTCGCGAGAGCGCGGTAGTGCCCTGACGGCCACTTTGGGTACGACTGCGGTGGTGCTGCCGATGGCGGCGTTCGCGCTCTTGCTCGCGCGTGGAAGCTTCTACATCCAAAACAACACCCGGGCGCAGGCCGAGGCTCTCTACGTTGCTGAAGCGGGATTGACGCATGCCCTTGCCGACGTCGTTCCCGAGGTGACGTTGACCGCGCTGCTTGACGGGCCCGATCAGCGGCACGGCACCGCTGACGACGGTGTCTTTCCGTTTCGCGAAGGGTCGCCAGGTTTCTTTCCGCGGGCGCCGTTTCGCTATGACGTCAGCATCGAGTCGGTCAACGCCACGTTATTTCGGCTGACCTCGACCGGGTACGGCCAGCGCAACGCACGTGTGGTCGTCGAAGGGCTGGCCCTGCTTGACCCGCAGCCCTACGCGGCCGCCGCTGTGTATTCGCCGGCGCTGGTGAGTGTCGCCCTCGGGCGCGATTTCCTGGTGAGCGGTTTCGATCATGTCGCCGGTGACGCCCCCGACCATCCCACCGGCAGCAATCCCGCGTTGCCGGCAGTTGGCGTCGGCAGCGATACCACCGCCGGCAGTCTGCGCGCCGGCTTGCAGCCGTACGAGGCCGCCGCGCTCGTCGGCAAGAACGGACCGGCCAGCATCGCTGCGGCGTCCGGCCCCGATCTGGAGAAGTTGATCACCGCGTCGACAAGCATGCCCGGTGGAGTTGCCACTTCAGTCAGCGCCCTTGCGTCGGGCGCTCACCTCGGCACCGCATCAAAACCACAGGTGACGGTGCTCGACAACGATGCGGTACTCGGCGCCAGCGTCGATGGCGTGGGCATCCTGATCGCGCCACGTGGATTGCGCATCGCCGGCAGCTTTTCGTTTGCGGGCGTCATGCTGGTCCGCGGCGACTTGACGTGTGACCCCACCAGCGACGTGCGCATCGATGGTGGCCTGGGCATGAGCGGTTCGAATCCTCGCGCGACGTTCGCCGGCCGCGGCGCGGTCACGACCGATCGCGCGCTTCTCGCAGGCACTGACCAGCAGTTCCCCAACCTGCTGCCGCACGGGGTGTTGCCCAAGGGTTGGCGTGAAGTGTTTTGAACGTCCGGCGAGCCACGGCAGACTCGCCAGTCCGCCGCCCCCTACGCGCCTTGGCTCTCGTCGCCGCCGTCGTCGTCTCCTTCATCCCCCTCTTCATCGGCAATCACCTGACCGACATGATGGCTGACGAGCGCGAGTCGATGCGCCAACACCAGCGTGGTGGTCAACAGCATGGACATGGCGAGTCGCTTCATGGTTCCTACCTCCTTGGTATTGGTGTCAGCGCGCAAGACTCCGTACGTGACAAGAAGCAAACCGGGAGCCAGGCGTGCCGCGCGCGGACATGCGATCGCCGCATTGCGGTTGCAGCTACTCGCGGTGGTCGTACTGGCGAAACAAGAGGCGCCACCGCCTCCACAACATGCACCGGGTAGTCCGCGGAACACCCTTCCCCTGCAATGTCACTCGATCCGGACGTTTTGCCGGCGCGATGATCGCTCCGGCAGGGTGGTTGCGACAAAAGTGATGTTTGTCATCGCGCGATCTTCTCTTGTCCCTCAACGATCCACGAATGTGTGCGGTTGACGGGCGAAGAGGGTACGTTGCCCGCTACCTGCGACTCGATTACACTCGCGCGAGTGATGGCTGTTCGATGCATACCGCACGTCTGGTTTCTCCCGCGGTTTGATTGTCCAGTCGCCGCTCATTCGCGAGTTCGTTGACCCATGTGGATCGTTCGTCTGGCGCTGCGCCGCCCACTGTCGGTCGCGGTTATGGCCCTGCTGATGATGGTGCTCGGCGCGCTGTCCTTCGCGCTGATGAATGTCGACATCTTCCCGTCGATCGATCTGCCGGTCGTGCTGGTGGTGTGGAACTATCCGGGCCTGTCGGCGACCGATATGGAGCGTCGGGTGGTGTTGCTCAGCGAGCGTGCCTTCTCGACGACGGTCAACGGCATCGAACACATGGAGTCGGAGTCGTTCAACGGCATCGGCATGATCAAGGTGTATTTCCACGCGGGGGCGCCGGTCTCCGGTGCGATCGCGCAGATGAGCGCGGTGGCGGAAACGGTTTTGCGTTTCATGCCGCCCGGCATTCAGGCGCCCAACATCATCGACTTCAACGCCGCCAACGTTCCGGTTGCGCAGCTCGACGTGCATAGCGAAACCTTGCCCGAGCAAGAGTTGTTCGACTACGGTCTCAACTTCATTCGCATCAAACTGTTCACCATCGAGGGGCTGGCCTCGCCGGCGCCTTTGGGCGGGGTCGGGCGTGCGGTGATGGTCAATCTGCATCCGGCCGACTTGTACGCCAACGCCCTGTCGCCCCAAGACATCGGTAATGCGCTGTCCTCGACCAACGTGATCATTCCGGCGGGAACCGCCAAGATTGGTGACCGCGAGTACAATGTCGCGCTCAACGGCAGCCCGCCGCGCGCGGACGATTTCAATCAGCTGCCGATCAAAGTCGCCGACGGTACGCCTATCTTGCTCGGCGACGTGGCGCCGGTGACCAATACCCACCAAGTGCAGACCAACGTGGTGCGCGTGAACGGCAAGCGCGCCACGTATCTCCTGGTCATCAAGCATGCGGCGGCGTCGACCTTGGCGGTGGTGAATCGCGTCAAGGCAATGATTCCTGAAATCCTCGCGACGGCGCCGAAGGGCTTGGACGTGACGTTATCGTTCGATCAGTCGCAGTTCGTTCGCGCGGCATTGTGGGATGTCGTGCAAGAGGCGGTCACAGCGGCGGTGTTGGTCGCGGTCATGGTGCTCATCTTCCTGGGGTCGATGCGCAGCATGATCATCGTCATCGTTTCGATTCCGCTGTCGATTTTGACCGCGTTCATCGCGCTGAAGTTGTCCGGTCAGACGGTGAATACGATGACCTTGGGCGGCCTGGCGTTGGCGGTCGGCATGCTGGTCGACGACGCCACCGTCGAAATCGAGAACATCCACCGCAACCACGCCATGCACAAGCCGTTGCTGGTCGCGATTCTCGATGGCGCGTCGCAAATCGCGATGCCGACGTTCGTCGGCACGCTGGCGATCTGCATCGTCTTCTTTCCGGTTGTCTTGCTGTCGGGGGTCGCCAAGTTCTTGTTCACCCCGCTGGCGTTGGCGGTGGTGTACGCGATGCTCACGTCGTACTTGCTGTCGCGTACGCTGGTGACGACCATGGCGCGCTACCTGTTGCCGGAAACGCACACTGAACACGTCGGTCATGGACTGTGGGGCCGCTTCGTGCGGTGGTTCGACGATCACTTCGATCGGCTGCGCAATGTGTACCGCAGCGCGCTGGGCCGCTTCATTGCTCGGCGCGCGTTCGCGCTGTCGTGCGTTGGGACGGTGTTTGTTGCGTCGGGCTTGATCCTCTTGGTTGTCGGCGAAGACTTCTTCCCAACCGTCGACGCCGGCATGATGAAGCTACACGTGCGGGCGCCCACCGGCACGCGCATCGAAAAGACCGAGCGCATCGTCGACGAAGTCGAGCACACGCTTCGCGACCTGATTCCGCCGGACGAGTTGGCGGGGATCAGCGACAACATCGGCACGCCAATCTCTTACAACCTTGCCTTCTATCAGACCGACAGCATCGGCCCGCACGATGCCGACGTCTTGGTTCAGCTCCAGCCGAAGCATGCGCCGACCGCAGGCTATCAGGACGCCATCCGTCGCGAACTCGGGCGCAAGCTGCCGGACACACAAATCTACTTTCAGGCGGCGGACATCGTCAGCCAGGTGCTGAACTTCGGATTGCCCGCGGCGATCGACGCGCAGATTTCGGGCGCTGACTTGCACACGGAGTACGAGATTGCGACGCGGCTGATGGCCGAGATGCAGCGGATCCCCGGGCTCACGGATCTCCGCATTCCCGAACCGCTCGACTATCCGACGCTCAAGGTCAACGTCGATCGCTCGAAAGCGTTGCCGCTGGGCATTACACAGGCGGACGTGGCCTCAAGCCTGCTGACCTCGCTGAGCACCAGCTTCTTGCTCCAGCCGAACCAGTGGCTCGATCCGAGCAACGGCGTGAACTACAACGTCCTGCTGCAGACCCCCCAACACCTGGTCGACTCGATCCAGGCGTTGGCGGAGACGCCGCTGAACGGCGCCCGCCTCAACGGGTCCGGCGGATCCCCGCAACTGTTGGCGAACATCGCGACGATTTCTCAGGCGGTCGAGCCGGCGGTGATCAATCACTACACCGTTCAACGGGTCATCGACGTCAACGCCGGCGTGTCGGGCCGCGACCTCGGCAGCGCTTCGGCGGCGGTCGAACGCGCGATTGCGTCGCTCGGCGAGTTGCCGCGTGGGGCGAAGATCGTTGTCCGCGGCCAAAGTCAGGCGATGCGGGAGTCGTTTGCGACGCTTGGCGAAGCGCTCGTGTTGGCGGTGATTCTCGTCTACTTGTTGATGGTGGCGAACTTCCAGTCATGGCTCGAGCCGTTCATCATCCTACTGGCCGTGCCTGGGGCCTTGGTCGGCGTAGTCTGGATGCTCGTGCTGACCGGGACGACGATCAATGTAGAATCGTTGATGGGAGCGATCATGGCCGTGGGCGTCGCCGTCGCCAACGGCAACCTATTGGTGACGTTCGCCAACGAACTGCGCGAGGAAGGCTACAGTCCGGTGGCCGCCGCGATCGAGGCCGGTCGGATTCGCCTGCGCCCGATCATCATGACCGCACTAGCGATGATTCTGGGCATGTTACCAATGGCGCTCGCGATGGGCGCCGGCGCCGATCAGAACGCCCCGCTCGGCCGCGCGGTCATCGGCGGGCTGATCATGGCGACCTTGACCACGCTTTTCGTGGTGCCGGCAGTGTACTCGGTTTTCGGTCGCTCGGTGATCGGAAAGCATCATCGCGATGCAGAAATCAACGCCGTGGTCGCATCCGATACGGTGATGGGAAGCTGATTCATGCAAGACGATCCGCGCACATACGTCCCACGTCCCCCCGGCCGGTTGTATTTCATCGGCTGGGTCGGTGCCGTCGTGGTGGTGATCATTCTCGCTGCCGCCTTGGTGCGGGCTCGTGATACCCGAATACAGCGGCAAGCTGACGATCTCATCCAGCAAGCGTCGCAGGGACGGCGGGTGTTGGTGGCCCGCGTGGTGTCTGCCCCGGCGAATCGTAGCCAGGAAATCCCCGCATCGGTCCGGGGCTTCGTCGAGACACCGATTTACGCCAAGGTGGCTGGTTACTTGAAGGCGATTCATGTCGACAAAGGTGACCGCGTGACCGAGGGCGAGGTGCTCGCCGAACTCGAGTCGCCGGAAGTCGATCAGCAGGTCGCGAACGCACGCGCCAACTACGCGTTGCAGGCAGCCACCGACCGCCGCAATCAGGAGTTGGTGGAGAAGGCGCTGATCGCTCAGCAGAGCGCGGATGAATCGCACGGCGCCATGCTGCAGGCCAAGGCAACGCTCGATCAGCTCGAAGCGCTGCAGGCCTACAAGGTGATTCGTGCGCCGTTCGCGGGCATCGTCACCGCTCGCTCGGTGGATCCGGGTACGCTCATTCCGCAGGTGACGACACCGGGAGCGGGCGTGCCGATCGTCACCCTTGCCACCCTGAGCCCGGTGCGTGTGTTCGCCAATGTCCCGCAGAGTATTGCCCCGTTCATCCGCAACGGTGAGCCGGCCTCGATCTCGGTGACGGAATATCCTGGCCGAGTCTTCTCCGGCACCGTGACGCGCCATCCCGGCGCGCTCCAACCAGCCACTCGGACCATGCTGGTCGAGGTTGATCTCCCCAACGAAGACTCGGCCCTTTATCCGGGGATGTACGCCCGCATGAGTTTCACGGTGACGCGCTCGTCCACCGCTCCACTGGTACCCGACGACGCCCTGATCTTCCGGGACAGCAAGGTCTTCGTGCCGATCGTGCGCGACAATCGGCTTGCGCTCTCCGAGGTGAGCCTCGGCTATGACGACGGTCGGATGGTCGAAGTCACCGGGGGCGTCGGTCCGGACGATCTCGTCGCGGTCAACGTCGGCCAGGCGGTTCGCGACGGCGAAGTGGTCCAGCCCGTCGCCGCCGACGCGCGCTGAGCCCTTCGAATCTCGCATCGGCGACAACCCAACGGCAGCCGTGCTGCTCGTTCGACCCGCAGCCCGATTTCGTTTATGGTCTCGGCGCGCCGGAATCCCTGGCGCGTTGAGAGGTGCATGGTCCCGGACCAGTCCACGGCGCGGGCGCGAAGAGGCCGGCCTGAACAAGCGCAGTTGTTGGCGGCGAGGCTGCACTTCATTCCTCGGCTGATCCGCCCGCTGCAGGCCCGCATCGTCCGAATCTTCCGCCGCTACTTTGAGCGATCGCCGAACTGGGTTCTCCTCACGACCATCGGGCGACGAACCGGCTTGCCACGCGAAGTTCTGTTGCCGTGCGAGCGGTGGAGGGACGCGTTGTGTGTCATCTCCACCTACGGTTGGCGGTCCGACTGGATTCGCAACATTGGACGCAATCCCGAGGTCTCGATCACCTGCGCGGGGTGGATCGTGCCGGCCCGAGCCGAGATTGTTGAACAGCTCGATGTGAAGTGCCGCATCGTCTCGGAGCACCCATTTTTCCCGGTGGCACCGGTCGGGATTCTCAATCTACTGCATCGCACGCTGCTCCGCCCGCTGTGGGTGCCATTTCTGCGCTGGTGGGTGACCGGCCGGCCGATTGTTGTCATTCGACCGAAGACACGGGCAGCGAGTTCCGCCGAATGATGAGCGGGGCTATACACGAAGCGCTTTCCATAGATAATCGCCGCCAGACAGACCGGAGGTGTGGCCGTGCCATCGTCGAAAAATGATGCTGCGTTCTTTCCTCGCGGCGCCATCGCGTCGTTCGTCGTGATGCTCGTGTTCTACGCCGCGCTGTGGTTGGCCATGTATGTGTTGATGGCCGCTCGAGGGTGAGGATCTCGACATGGATCGCACCGAGCGCCTCGTTCTCGTGGTCTCCGGCGTCTTGATGAGCATATTCTTCGTCGCGTTGGTGTACGCGGCGACACGGCTCCGCATCACGGTGCCGACATGTGTGACCGACGTGAAGCCGTTCACACGCGGCAGCGTGATTCCCAAGGGCAACAACCAATACGAGGTTCACATCGTGGCGAAGATGTGGGCGTTCGATCCGCCCGAGATCCGTCTGCCGGTCGGCGCAGAAGCGGACATCTATCTAAGTGCTCTCGACGTGACGCACGGCCTGTACGTCGAGGGTACCAATGTCAACCTGATGGCCGTGCCGGGATCGGTCAACGCCGCCCACGTGCGCTTCGACCGCGCGGGCGAGTTCGCCATGATCTGCCACGAGTACTGCGGCGCAGCGCATCATTTGATGGCGGGCGAGTTCGTGATCGGCGGGCCGCAAACAGCGCCGGTCGCTGAAGCGGCGCCGGTTGCCGGAGCGTCCTCATCCGAGGGAGAGAAGATCTTCCAAGACAACGGCTGCCCAGCATGTCACAGCGTCGACGGCTCGCCGAGCATCGGCCCCACGCTCAAAGGTTTGCTCGGCCGCGAGACGGAACTGGAGGACGGCACGACGGTCCGTGCCGATGACCGCTACATCGAATCGGCGATCCGTACGCCGAACGCCCAGGTCGTGAAAGGATACCCGGCGGCGATGCCCGAGGCGGGGCTGAGCGATCGGGACCTGCACGAACTCATCGAGTACCTCAAGTCGTTGTCGTGACGGCGGCACAAGGTGGACTCCATGGAAAAGGAAGACTTCACGCTCGACGCGACGCACCGCGCGGTGGTGCTGCTGTTGGTCATCGTTCCGACTGTGCTGCTGGTGCTGGGCATCTATTTCGGCGTCATGCAGGTGTTGGCGCGCGCCGGGGTGATCCGGTCGGTACCGGCGCTTGGGCTCGATTATTACGGCGGGCTGACCCTGCACGGCGTCGTCAACGCGATCGTCTACACCACGATGTTCGAAGTCGCGTTCGGCTACGCGATCGTTGCGTACTTTCTCCGGCGTAGCTTTCATGCAGGCGTGACCTGGCTGGCGTTCGGCCTGATGTTGGTCGGCACGCTGATGGCGGCGGCGGCGATGCTGACCGGACGCGCGTCGGTGCTGTACACGTTTTATCCGCCGCTCAAGGCTAGCCCGTTCTTCTACATCGGCGCAACGCTCCTGGTCGTCGGCTCGTGGGTGCCGTTCTTCCAATGGATCGCGGCCTATCTGACATGGCGCCGCGAGCATGCAGGCGCCAAGACGCCGCTGGCAGTGGTCGGGATGCTGTCGACCTTCACCGTCTGGCTGCTGGCGACGCTCCCCCTCGCATACGAAGTGATCGTGCAGTTGATTCCGTGGTCGCTCGGATTGACGAGCACGGTCAATGTGGTGTTGGCGCGGACGCTCTTTTGGTTCTTCGGCCATCCGCTGGTGTACTTCTGGCTGCTGCCGGCGTATGTGATGTACTACGTCAGTCTTCCCAAACTGGCGGGCGGCAAACTCTACTCCGACCCCGCCGCTCGTCTGGCGTTCATGCTGTTCATCGTGCTCTCCGTTCCCGTCGGACTGCATCACCAGTTCGCCGATCCCGGGATCTCGGCCGGGTACAAGTGGCTGCACGGCGTGCTGACGTTCTGCGTCGCGCTACCGAGTTTCATGACCGCGTTCACGCTCGCGGCATCGTTGGAAAGCGGCGCGCGGGCGCGCGGGGCGACCGGTCTCCTCAGTTGGTGGCGCGCGTTGCCCTACTTCGACGCCGAGCGCTACTTGTTTGCATACTTCTTTGCCGGACTCGCGCTGTTCGTGCTTGGCGGCATCACCGGCATCATCAACGCCTCGGTGAGCATGAACAACGTGGTTCACAACACCGCGTGGATTCCCGGTCACTTCCACACCACCATCGGCGGGCCAGTGTTCCTCGCGTTCCTGGGCATGTCGGTATTCCTGTTGGCACAGCTCGGCGGGAAGCGCGTGCGCTGCCCGCGGCTGAATGTCTTCGTTCCCTATGCGTGGACCGTCGGCGTGCTGGTGTTCTCGCTCGGCCTCTCCGTTGAAGGGCTCCTCGGGGCTCCGCGGCGGTCGAATCTGGCGCCGAGCTACGCCAATCCGTCTTCGCCGTTGTTTCAGCCGAGCTGGCAGATTTGGTCGCAGATCGGCGCCGTCGGCGGCGTGATCATGGGATTGGCCATGCTCGCGTATTTTGTGGTGTTCTTCGCGACCCTGCTCGGATCGACGCAGCGCGCCGCGACGCTGAGCTTCCCGACTGCGGACGTCCATCACGATACCGATGTTCCGTACGTGCGTAACTTCGCGCCCTGGGTCGCGGCGGCAATCATCCTGGTCGTCATTGCCTATGCTCCACCGCTGTTCGAAATCGTTCGGAGCGGCGTTCCAGGCGCCCCCGGCTATCTCCCGAACAGTCCGGCACCGGTTCGCCCGTAGGCTGGTGAGTCGACGGCTTGTAACAGTTTCCGTCGTTGTGCTGGCGGTAGCGGCACCTGTGTGTGCGCAGCTCTTGCTACCTCCCGATCCGGCGGTTTCGGTCGGGCATCGCGTTCCGTTCGTCGGATTTGTCGACGCGCAAGAGCGACCGTTCGAAGCCGCCGCAGACGGGCGACCGTGGGTGGTTAGCCCGTTCTACGCACGCTGCAAGAGCACGTGTTCGCCGTTGACGAGCGCGCTCCAGCGAGCGCTCAGCCGGTCGGGGCTCGACGCTTCGGAGTTTCGCGTGATGAGCGTATCGTTCGACCCTGACGAAACGGCTGAACGATTGCAGATGTTCCGGGCCCATTTAGGACTACCGGCTGAGTGGCTGACGCTGCGGGCTCGAGAGAGGACCGATCTCGCGCGGATGCTGGCCGCGATCGACTTCCGCACGATCGTCACCGATGACGGCGAGTTCCAACATCCGAACTTGATCGCGATCTTGACGCCGGACTTCCGCCTCGCCGGCTATCTCTTCGGTGTCGACTTTGCGCCGAACGAGCTGGCCGATGCGGTTCGCCAGGCGCGCGTAGGTCCGATCGCTGGCCGATCGCACTGGCGAGCGTTTCTGGCCGCCGCACTCGGCTTCGCGGTCAGCGCGTTCGTCTTCGTCGTCGCGATCGCCCGCCATCGGCGAGCGTCTCAACGCTCGACCGGATAGATTTCGAAATCCGCCAGCGCTTGCAGCAACGCGTCGCGCGTCGTCGTCACCAAGCGCCCGCCGGTGAAGCGAATGTCATTGGTGACTTCGGCGACGGCAAACGATGGCGGAGCAAACGCGTGGAAGGCGGCCTCGGATGGAAATTCTATCTCGGCCATCGTCAGGCCGTGGAGTGGCGGATCGAACACGTCGATCCCGAACGGCGGGATGCTGTAGCGGGTCTTGCGCAGTTGGCGCGCCGGCAGTGTCGTGAGTGCATCGTACTCGGCTTGGTCGAGGTAGACGGTGGTGATCAACCCCGGACTCCCATCCGGCGCCGGCACCTTCTGGGTGAACTTATACACGACCCTCGTCGAGCCGTCGGCGGCTTCGACGGTATGACGAACGCGCAATCGCGTCCCGAGCAGGTAGTGATCGGTAATGCGGGCGGTGCGCACGATCACCGGATTGTCCGGAAGGCAAGCCAGGAGGAACCGCCGCTCGCGCTCCGGCAGCGCGTACTTGCGCGATTTGTCCGGTGGTGCGCTGGGATTGAGGATGTCGGCCGCGTTAGCCACGGAACATCTTGATCACTGCCCCGATCAACCCGCCGAGCAGCAGCACGCTGGTCGCGATCAGGCTGATAATCACGCCGGTCTCGCGCTTGCGCGGCTCGGTCACGTAGCCGCGCGCGTAGATCGCGCGCGCCGCGATGAAGACGAGGCCCAGCGCGGCGGCGATCGACGGACTCACGTAGTACGCGAACAACCACAAGCCCGGGAGAAACACCGGCATCTGTTCGAGTGTGTTCTGATGCACGCGAAAGTACCGCTCGAAGATGGGATGGCCGGTTATCGCCGGTGCCTCAACCCCATACTTGCCGCGCGCTTGCCCGACTTGCAGACCGAGGATCATGTACTCGATCACGGCCAATACCGTGACGATGGCGACGACTTCCATGCGCGACCTCCTATCATCGTGCTGCGCGCTATAGTCCTTCGGAGAGCGCGAACGCAAATGGCGCGGCCGCTGGTCTTGGTCAAGGGCGCGCGCTGTCCTACACTCGATCCGGCATGCGCATCGGAATCAGACGAGCCACCATCGCGTTCGTGCTGGCCGCGGCAGCGATCGCGTCCGCCGGGGCGCCGCGCACCGGCGACCGCTTCGTGAATCTCGTGGGGCCGCGCGAGCGCCCGGGCGGGCTGGCGATGTGGCCGTTCTTTCTGCGCAAGGCGTGGACGTCGATCGTTCCGCGCAACGGGGGCGCACCGTGGGTTCGCTATGATCGCGAGCGGCTGATGCACAACCCGAGCATCACGTGGATCGGTCACTCGACGATGCTCGTGCGCATGGACGGGGTGACGTTTCTCACCGATCCGATGTTCTCCGAACGTGCGAGCCCGATCTCCTTTCTCGGCCCGAAGCGCCACGTGCCGCCCGGCGTTCCGTTGAATGAGCTGCCGCCGATCGATTTCGCGACCTTGTCGCACAGCCACTACGATCACACCGATCTGCCCTCAATTGCCGAACTGGCCAAGCGCGGCACCCGATTCATCGTACCGCTCGGCATGGCCGAGTTGGTACGCGGCGTCGGCGGTGAGGCGATCGAGTTGGATTGGTGGGAGTCGATCACCGTCGGCAGCGTGCGGGTC
>Ga0335069_10002617_pt1 | contig 27586 bp, 22 predicted proteins | sample Lox_Sample_11_FD_206714 | JGI IMG/M metagenome (GOLD analysis project Ga0335069, IMG submission 206714) | Soil microbial communities from Loxahatchee National Wildlife Refuge, Florida, United States - Lox_Sample_1.1 | ecosystem: Environmental > Terrestrial > Soil > Wetlands | place: USA...
ACGCCGGCCGGGTTTTCCCCTTCCCGCCGCGTGAGGAACAGGCTGGAGGCATCCTCCACCTCGGCGAGCCCCGTGTCCGTCATGCGGAAGAAGGCGATCTCGTCCACCGAGCCGAAGCGGTTCTTCACCGCCTGCAGCGTGCGGACCTCGGCGCCGGCCTGGTCGAAATCCAGCACCGTGTCCACCATGTGCTCCACGATCTTGGGCCCCGCGATGACCCCTTCCTTGGTGACGTGCGCCACCAGGAAGATCCCGGTGCCGCGCGAGCGCGCCCAGTCCACCAGCTCCTGCGTGCAGACCCTGATCTGGTTGACCGAACCCGGGAGCGCCGCGACCTCCCGCGTGTACAGCGTCTGGAGCGAATCCACGACGATGAGCACCGGCTTCACCTGCTCCATGACCTGCATGATGGCGGTGAGCTCGGTCTCCGCGAGCACCTCGATGCGCGGGGAGGAGATGCCCAGCCGGTCCGCGCGCATGCGAAGCTGCCCGGGGGACTCCTCTCCCGAGATGTACAGGCTGCGGCCGGGCCCCACCACGCCCGCGGCAAGCTGCAGCATGAGCGTGGACTTGCCAATGCCCGGCTCTCCTCCGACCAGGACGGAAGACCCGCGCATGAGACCGCCGCCGAGCACCCGGTCCATCTCGGAGATGCCGGTGTCCAGCCGCATGCCGTCCCGGGTCTCTATGGAGGCAAGCGGGACGGCGAGCGCTGCCTTGCGGCGGCCGCCGCTGCCGCCGACGCCTCCGGTGCCGCCCGCGGCGAGGGCGCCGCTCGCCGGGCGCTCCACGCCGTCCGACGCGGCGACCTCCGTGAACCCGTTCCAGGTCCCGCATTCGGGGCATCGGCCGAGCCACCGCGGCTCCTGGTGGCCGCAGCCCGAGCACTCGAAGACCGTCTTCTGCTTTCCCACCCCTACTCCTTCACCGGGTACAGCTCGACCCGCAACCCACGGCCGCGGGCGGACGCAAGCTTCACATCGCAGGTGACCAGGGTGGCGTGGAGCGCTTCCGCCAGGGCAATGTACGCCGCGTCATACGCCGTCACGTCGTGTCGAAGCTCCCAGATGCGCCCAAGAAGGTGCTCGTGCGGGAAGCGCGTCAGCGGAAACTCCGCCAGGTCCGCCAGGGCTTCGGCGCCGCGCACGGCCGACAACGCGCCAACCCGCTCGAAGCGGCGCAACGCATGTGACACTTCCACGTCCACGAGGTGCGGCGCACACGGCGTTTCCCCGGCATCCTGCAGGCGGCGCCCGATCCGCTCTCCCGTGGCGGTTGCCAGGAGGAGCTCCAGCACTGCCGAGGCGTCAAGAACGGTCACCCCGAGTCTCTGGCTTCTCTCACCACGGCCGCGGGTGGCAGGGGGGTGCGTACCGGCGAACGCCTGGCCAGCCGCTCCATCATTTCCGCCAGCGTGGGCCGCTCCGCGGACCGTCGCACCTCCGCGAGGAGGTAGTCGGACAGGGACTTCCCCTCCAGCGCCGCGCGAGCCTTCAGCTTGCGGTGAAGCTCGTCCGGAACGTTGCGGATCTGGATCATCTTGGACATGCTCCAAGCATACTTGCATGTGATACGCATGTCCACCTCCCGTGCGGGAACGCCGATTGCCCACCCGTCCCGCGCGGACTATGCTCCCCGGGCAGGAACCACTCCATGAACGTCACGCAGCCCGACTCCCGCAGCATCCGGATCGTCTCCGACACCGGCATACGGCTCTCGGTGCCCTACCACTTCTTCTGGAACGGTCACGAGCGGCCCGCGGAGAGCATCGCGCTGGACGCCGTGAAGGGTTCCCCGGGCGCGTGGGAGGTCCGCGCCTTCTTCCTGTTCGGCGAGGTCCGCGACCGCCTGCGCGAGGATGCGGCGGGAGTGGTGCTTTCCCGGACCTGGTCGGTGAAGACGCCCGGCAGCGTGCACCTGTGCATCGACTTCGAGCTGGATCCCGGGGCGGACCTCGCATGGCTGGTGCCCGGCGTACAAGCGGCTCGGGGCATGCCGTCGCGGCCCGTCTCCTTTCTCGCGGAGCGCGGCTCCTATCCCGCGGGCGTGTTCGTGGGCCTTGGCAGGAAGGGCTTCCTGCTGTTTTCCCCCTCGGCGCGCTGCGCGGAAGAGGACGGGAGCATCGGCATCTGGCGGACCGAGGTGGAGGACGAGCCGCATCGCCTTCACCTGCAGCTGCGCTTCCCCGGGATCGAGGAGCCCTCGGGCCGAACCGGTCCGCGGCCCCGGGACCAGGAACCTGCCGAGGAGGATGCCATCGAGTCTCCCGGCCTCCTGGAGCTCACGCACGAGGCCTGCCTGGCGTTCGCGGAACGGGATCGCGTGGCCGTGAACGGGCCCGCCGCGGTGCTGCAGCGCATCCCCCTTTCGAATGAGCGGCCCGAGGGGATGGCCGGCAGCCCGGTCCTGGTGAATGCCCTTCGCCACGTGCTGGACCGCCACCTCGTCCAGGCCGGCGCCGTGGCGGGACTGCGTGAGCTGCCGGGCAGTCCCTGGATCTCCGCGACCGCCGGGCTGGGCTGCGCCCTGGCGCTGCGGGCGCTGCTGCCGGATGACCCGAAGATGACGGAGCTCGGGCTGCGGCTGGCGGACTTCGCGCTCAAGGGCCAGGTACCGTGGGGGCTGTTCTACGAGAGCTACCACCTGCCGTCGGGCCGCTGGCACGGGGTGCGCGGGATCACCGACCGCACGGTGTTGTCCGTGGGGCAGTCGGCGCGTATCGCCGAGCTGCTTCTCGCGTTGGCGGACGACCTCGCCACCGGCGGGCAGCCCAACGAGAAGTATTTCCTGGCCGGGCTGCGCCTGGTGGACTACTTCCTGGACGACAAGGGAAAGCTCGTCCAGCCCGGCGGGCTGCACCTGCCCTCCGCGGGGCCCGCGTCGGCGGAGAGCGCCCCGGGGCTCGCCGGCATGGAGCTGTTCTTTCCGCTGGCACGCGTGCTCGCTCGCACGGGGCGGGACCGGTACAAGAAGGCCATGGACCAGCTGGTACGCAGGTTCTCGGCGCTGCCCTGGGACCCGTTTCAGCCGCCGGCCTCCCGCCAGCTCCGCGGGGGCGATTCCGCGGCGGCGCTGCTGGCCGTGCGGCTCTTTCTGCACATGAGGGCGCTGGGGTACAAGCCGGCGGAGCCGCCGGTGACCGGGGCCGCGGCCGCCCGCGCCATGGCCGCGGAGAGCGCCCGCCTGTTCTCCTCCCTGCTGGTTCCCTGGATCCGGTTGCAGGCGGGCTCCCACTGCGGGTACCTGCAGGACTCGTTCGAGCGGCAGCGCCTCCTGTGCGCGGGAAACGAGACCGCGCTCCTGCTGCGGGGGCTGGCCGCGGTCACCTCCGACACAATGGAAAAGAAGCTCCTGCTCGCCCTTGCCCGCGACTGCGCGCGGCCCCGCGGCGCCATTCCGCTGGGGGCCGCGTTCATCCAGCACACGCGCTGGGATGCCGCAGGGGAGATGCCCGGCGGGAAAAAGGGCGGCCGCGCGCCGGATCCAAAGAAGCGGCCTGCGCGACACGCCAACCCTTACCGCGTGGGTCCCGTGGATTCGCGCCGGGTGGCCACCGAGGTCCTGGCCGCCATCGAGCTGGAGAGGGAGTTCCCGGGAGCGTGATGGGCCCGCGGCAGGTTCCGGCCGGCCGCTGCCGTCATCGCCTAGATCTTCCGGGCAATCGGCACGCGGCGGCCGGTCCCGAACGCTTTGGGGGAGACCTTGAGCACCGGCGGGGCCTGCCGGCGTTTGTACTCCGCCTTCTCCACCATGGCGATGACGGACTGCACCAGTCCCAGGTCAAGGCCGTCGGAGGCAATCTGTTCCGCGGACCGGTTCTTCACCAGGTGTGCCTCCAGGATGGCATCCAGCGTCTCGTACGGCGGAAGGGAATCCTGGTCCGTCTGGTCCGGCCGAAGCTCCGCGGACGGCGCCTTGGTGAGAATGGCCTCCGGGATCACGGGCTTCCTCCGGTTGATGGACCGGGCCAGCGCGTAGACCTGCATCTTCAGCAGGTCGCCGATCACCGCAAGGCCCCCGTTCATGTCCCCGTACAGCGTGCAGTAGCCGGTGGCGAGCTCCGACTTGTTGCCCGTGGTGAGAAGCAGGGAGTTGAGCTTGTTGGACCACGCCATCAGCAGCGTGCCGCGGATGCGGGCCTGGATGTTCTCTTCCGTGATGTCGGGCTTTTTCCCCTCGAACGCGGGTGCCAGGGTGTGGAGATAGGACGCGAAGATTTCTTCTATAGAGAGGATCGTGAACCGGATCCCCAGCGCCTGCGCCAGCGCCCGGGCGTCCGCCACGCTGCCTTCCGAGGAGTAGCGGGACGGCATGCCGAACCCGTCCACCTTGTCGGCGCCGAGGGCTTCCACGGCCAGGACCGCCACCAGCGCGGAGTCTATCCCGCCCGAGAGCCCCAGGTGCACGCGGCGAAAGCCGCACTTCCGAACGTAGTCGCGGATGCCCAGCACCAGCGCGCCCTCGATCTGTGCCAGCGGGTCCGCCGGGAGCGGGACCTCCGGGCCCCTGGCGCAGGTATCCACCACGGCCAGCTCCTCCTCGAAGGCCTTGCCGAGGTGGACCAGGGCTCCCTCCGCGGAGGTGACCATGCTCTGGCCGTCGAACACGATGTTGTCGTTGGCGCCCACGGTGTTGACGTAGATCACCGGCACGTGGCCCGTGGCCCCGATGGTGGACATCAGCTTCAGCCGCGTGGCCGGCTGCGCGGGGTGAAACGGGGACGCGGAGATGGACACGATCATCGTCGCCCCCGCCTTCAACAGGTCCGCCACCGGGTCCACGGGGTAGTGCAGCCCGGGGGCGGGCTCGCTGTCCCACCAGATGTCCTCGCAGATGGCGATGCCGATGCGCTCCCCGCCGAACGGCACCACGGCGCGCCGCTCGGCCGGCTCGAACCAGCGGGCCTCGTCGAACACGTCGTAGGTGGGGAGGAGCGTCTTGGCCTGCGTGTGCGCCACCGCGCCGTCCACCAGCAGGCTCGCCACGTTGAGAAGGCCCTTGCCGGGCCGGCCGCGGTTTCGGTCCACGTAGCCCACGATGACCCCGATGCCGCGCGGCGCCTGCTCCCGCACCGTGCGAAGCGCGTCCAGGTTCTGATCCACGAAGCGGTCGTACTCCAGCAGGTCCATGGGCGGGTAGCCGCACAGGCACAGCTCGGGGAATGCCACCAGCGCGCAGCCGGCGTCCTTTGCCGCCCGGGCAAAGCGCAGGACCTTCTCCGCGTTGCCGGCGAAATCCCCGATGGTGGGGTCGATCTGCCCGCAGGCCACCTTCATCCGTGCCGCACCTCCCGGCTCCAATCTATCAGGGAACGCGGAGGCCGGACAACCGCGCCGGTGCGGGGATGTCCGGCTCCCCCATGGGAACCGGGCTCCGCGATGAGCGAACGCCTGCGCGTTGACCGGCAGGGTCCCTGCGGCTACTATCGGCCCATGCCGCGCGCGATCCTGGTCACCGAAGCTGATTCGCGTCTGGGCGCCGAGCTGGTGCGCCTGCTGGTGGAGCGCGGCTTCTCCGTGGCCTCGGTCATGGACGCCTCCGGCCGCGGAGATGCCGCCGAGTCCCGCAACCCCCTGCTGCTGAGCTGGAACCGCCGTTCCCCGGTTTCCGCCCGGTCCGTGCTGCTGTCGGTGCTGAACGCGTTCGAGACGCTGGACGAGGCGCTGATCCTGGAGCCGCCTGCCGCGACCGCCACGTCCCTGGCGCAGGCCTCCAGTGCGGACATCGACCGCGCGCTGGACGACGCCAAGGGACCGTTGTTCCTGCTGCGGGAAGTGCTTTCCACCTTTTCCAGGACCGGGCGCGGGACGGTGGGCTTCGTGGCCGGCGGGGCCCCGGCCGGCCCCGTGGAGGCGGCCGCCCGGGAAGCCTTCCGCGGGCTGGCAACGGCCGTGCTGGCCGCTCCCGGGGAGGGTGTCGTGGCCAACGGCTTCCAGGCGGGACCCGGCGGTGCGGACGAGTACGCCGCGTTCATCGACCGCACGCTGGAGGAGAAGGGCCGCAAGATCAGCGGGCGGTGGTTCGCCATCCCGCCCCGCGGCGGCTTCCTCCAGGGCGTGTTCAGAACAACATCGACTCCATGAACCGGCTCTGAAACTCCGGCGTCGCGCCCAGCTCCACGAAGCGCGTGAGGCGGGAGGCGCGCTGCGCGCTCGCCCAGCGCTCCCGGGACAGCAGCACCATGATGGCTCCCCGGAGCGCCGCGTTTCCCACCACCTGCACTTTTTCCAGGTTCATGGGCGGGATGAGCCCGATGCGCATGGCCGCCGCGGCGTCCAGGCCGGCCCCGAAGTTGCCCGCCAGGCGAAGGGAATCCAGCGTCTCCGCGGTGAGGCCGCTGTGCTCCAGGAGCGTCTCGATGCCCGTGCGCACGGCGCCCTTGGCAAGCTGCAGCTTGCGGATGTCGTTCTGCGACAAGTAGACGCCGCGGTCCTCGGTCAACGCGAATGCCGGCTCACCGCCTGCCTCGAAGAGGCGGTTGCGGACGGCAGGCTCCGGGAGGTCCGCCGGATCCGCGATGCGACCGGTGGAGTCCACCACGCCGCGGTTCAGGAGCTCCGCGATCCCCGCGATGAGCCCCGTTCCGCAGATCCCGCGCGCCGGTCCACCTCCCACCACCTGCAGGTTCACGCTGCCCTGGGCGGAGATCTCCACGTCCGTGATGGCCCCGTCCAGGGCCCGCATGCCGCACGCGATCTGGGCGCCCTCGAACGCCGGCCCGGCCGCGGTGGACGTGGCGAGCAACGTGCCGTGGCGCGCCAGCACCATTTCTCCGTTGGTCCCGATGTCTATGGACAGGCTGGTGGCCTTTTCCCGCTCGAGGTCCAGGGCCACGATCATGCCAATGGTGTCCGCCCCCACGTAGGCGGAGATCAGGGGGAGGGTCTCGACGTAGCCGTCACCCTGGAAGCTCCAGCCGAAGTCCGCCGGGACGCCGCGGACGCTTGCGGCGGTCACCGGCACGTACGGGACGTGGGTGAGCTGGAACGGGTCGATGCCGTTGAGGATGTGGACCATGATGGGGTTGCCTACCACCACCGTCTTGACCACGTCCCGCGGGTCCAGCCCCGCAGCCTGGAGCATCGAACGAGCGCCTTCGTCGATGGTCCGCGCCGCCGCATCCCGGACGGGGCCGCGATCGTCGTGGAAGCTCTGCGCCCGCGAGATGACGTCCGCGCCGAACGACACCTGGCCGTTGAGGAACGCGCTGCGCGCAATCCGCGCGCCGGTTTCCAGGTCCACCAGGGCGAGGTCCACGGTGGTAGTCCCGAGGTCCACCGCGAAACCCAGCACGCGCCGCCCGCCGGCGGGGCGGAGGCAGACCAGGTCCTTGTCCTCGCACACCGCCTCCACGTTCCACTGGGCCTCTCTCAGCAGCAGCGATGCCGCCTCGTAGCCGCCGCGGGCGGGCGCGTGGGCCGACACGGCGCGCTTGGCAAGGGCGTCCGTGATCCGTTCCCAGTCCGCCCGCTGGTCCTCCAGGCTCGGGACCGCGAGGTCGAGGGAGTGACGCGTCACCGACCGGTCGGGGAGCGACACGTCCACGTCCTGGCCGCGGAGACCGGTCTTCCACGCCTGGCGCGAGGAGCGCGACTCGGGGATCGTGACCGTGCAGTCCTCGTTCACCGGGAGGCGGCACGCCAGGCGAACGCCGGCGTCCCGGAGCTCGGGTTTCAACCCCTCGGCACCCGCCGCGGGGGCGGGATCCACCGTGACCCGGCACTGGCGGCAGGTCCCCTTTCCGCCGCAGGGATAGTCCAGCGGGATGCGGGCCGACTGCAGCGCATCCCGCAGCACGGTGCCAGCGGGCACCTCGAGATCGGCGCCGGAAGGGAGAACGGTGATGCGAGGCATAGGCCGGGATACTACCCGTTCACCCGGGGCCGGGCAAGAGCGGGGAAGGTCCTCGGCGGGGTGGCGGCGAGGCGCCGGGCCAGCCCCGCGAAAACCTCCTGAAACTTGACGACTCCCCGGCCGGGGGCTACCGTTTCTACCATGCCACGGATGACGCGCGGCGCGTGGACCGCTGCCGGCCTGGCGGTTGCCCTGGTGGCCGCGGCGCCGAGCCTGCTCTCCTGCACGGTGAACCAGGTGCTCTCGCTCTCCGCCGACGGGTCGGGAACCTTGTCCACGCATGCGGAGGTGTCCCCGGTCCTCCGCGACTACCTTGCGAGCCTCGCCCAGGTGTCCGGCGCGGACAGCCCGATGAGCAAGGGGCAGGTGTTCGACGCGGCGGCGACACGGCGGGACCTGCAGGCCCGGCCCGGGCTGAAGGTCATTCGCGCGGCTGCCCCCACGCCTGCGTCCCTCGACGTCGACCTGGGGTTCGACTCGCTGACGGACGCGCTTCGGGGCGAGGGCGCGCTGGCGGACGCCGGGGCCGTCACGCTGGTGGACGCCGGGGACCGCGCCACGCTGAAGCTCCGGCTGGACCGGTCCACGTATGGCCAGCTCACCGCGCTGTTCCCGCCGCTTCAAGACCCGGTGATGCGGCAGCTCGGCCCGCAGGGCACCGGAGCGGTCACGGAGAGCGATTACCTGGACATGATCCGCTTCTCGATCGGGGATGCGGCGCCCGGCCTTCTCAGGAAGTCGTTTTTCACCCTCACCGTGCACCCCGCCGGTGAGATCCTTTCCCAGTCCGGGGGCACCGTTGCGGACGGGGCGGTAGTCTTCCGAATCCCCGTCCTGCGGGTGCTCGTCCTGGACCGGGCGCTGGAGTACTCGGTGACCTACCGTACAGGAGGATCGTGACGCGCATGAAGTCCGAGGAGCTCAGGGCCATGCAGGCCCCGTTGAAGAACCGGTACAAGACCTCCCCCGAAACCGCCCTGGTCACCCTGCGGGCGGCCGGGAGGCTCGGAGAGGGAGTGAGCTGCTCGGTGCAGACCGGTCGAGCACTGGTGGAAGCCGGCCTGCATCCCGCCAGCGGCGGGACCGGTCTCCAGGCCTGTTCGGGAGACATGCTGCTGGAGGCCCTGGCGGCCTGTGCGGGGGTCACACTGAGCGCGGTGGCCACCTCCCTGGGCCTCGCGGTCCGCGGCGGAAAAGTGAACGCGGAAGGCGACCTGGACTTCCGCGGGACCCTGGGCGTGGCCAAGGACGTCCCGGTGGGGTTCCAGAAGATACGCGTCCACTTCGAGCTGGACACCGACGCCTCCGAGGAGGAGCTGGCCACCCTGCGACGCCTGACCGAGCGCTACTGCGTGGTCTACCAGACCCTCGCCCGTCCCGCCGAGATGACGCTCCGCCTGGCCGCCGCTCCCGCCGGGAAGTAACGCCTCCTTCTTGAGCTCCACCGCTTACCGTTGACGGGGCACCGAGGTAGATTGTATCAACTACCATCGGTGGCCCACAGGCGCGCCGAGGGAAGAAGGGGGTATTTCATGTTATCGTTAACAAGGAAGACGATCGTCGCGGTCCTGGCCATCGGGCTGGCGCTCGCCTCCGCGGTCCTGGTCCAGGGGGCGCCGCTCAGGATCGCCATGGTGCTGCCCGGACCCATCAACGACAACGACTGGAACTCCGTCGGGTTCAACGGCCTGAAGCAGGCCGCCGCGGACCTCAAGGTGGAGTTCGCATACTCGGAGAACGTGGCGGACGCCGACGCCGAGCGCGTGCTGCGGGACTATGCCTCGCGCGGGTACAACCTCATCTTCGCGCACAGCTTCTCGTTCGGCAACGCCACGCTGGAAGTGGCCAAGGATTTCCCGGACGTGAAGTTCATGGCCGGCACCGCGCAGGAGCTTGCCCCGAACATGGGGACCTACGACAACCCGGATTACCAGGGCGCCTACCTCGCCGGCATGCTGGCCGCGGGGGCGAGCAAGTCGGGCGTGGTGGGCTGGGTGGACGGCAACCCCGCGCCGAACATGCTCGCCAACCTGCATGCCTACGAGGCCGGGGCGAAGGCCATGAACGCCAAGGTCCAGGTGCTGCACACGTTCATTGGCAGCTGGTACGATCCGCCCAAGTCCAAGGAAGCCGCACTCGCGCAGGTGGAGCGCGGCGCCGATGTCCTGAGCGCGCAGGGAGTGGGGGTCATTGACGCGGCCAAGGAGAAGAAGGTCTTCGCCCTCGGCGCCATGACCGACCAGAACTACATGGGGCCGGACGTGGTCCTCACCAGCGTGACGTGGAACCTGGCGCCGCTCATCAAGGGCGTCGCGCAGTCCATCCTCGCGGGAAAGTGGGTCAGCAAGAACTGGTCGTTCGGGATCGTGGAGGGCTCGGTGAACCTCGCGCCGTTCCACGGCCTGGACAAGACCGTGGCCGCCAGCGTCCTCGCCAGGGTGAACAAGGCGCTCGCCGACATCAAGAACGGCACGCTGGTCGTTCCCCACGACACGACCCCGGTACAGTAGACGTATTCCTGCCGCCCCCCCGCGTCGCGCGGGGGCGGCAGCTCCAGGAGCCGGCGTGCCCGACAACCTGCCCGATGCGCCCGGTGGGGCCCCGCAGGCGCTCCTGCGCATGCGCGGGATCGTCGTGGCCTACGGGTCCCTGCTCGCCAACGATCACGTGGACCTCGACGTGCGGGCGGGGGACATCCACGCCCTGCTGGGGGAGAATGGCGCGGGCAAGACCACGCTCATGAAGGCCCTGGTCGGGCTCGCCCCCCTCGCCGGGGGCACGATCGAGCTCGGGGGACGCACACTGCCGGCCATGACGCCCCTGGCGGCGCGGGACGCCGGCATCGGGATGGTGCACCAGCACTTCATGCTGATCCCGACGCTCACCGTGGCCCAGAACGTGTGCATCGGCCTCCGGTCCGAGGGGTATCCCTTTCCGGACTACCGCCGGGTGACCGCCCGGCTCGAGGCGCTGTCCGCGCAGTACCAGATGAAGGTGGACCCCGGGGCACGGGTGTCCGACCTCTCGGTGGGGGAGCAGCAGCGCGTGGAAATCCTTCGCGCGCTGTACCGCGGCGCCCGCCTCCTCGTCCTGGACGAGCCGACGTCCGTGCTCATCCCGCAGGAGGTGGACGGCCTGTTCGAGATCATCCGCGGCCTCTCCGCGGACGGAACGGCGGTCATCTTCATCAGCCACAAGCTGAACGAGGTGATGTCCATTTGCCGGGATGTCACGATCCTTCGTGCCGGCACCGTAGCGGCGAGGCGACGCGTGGCCGACACCGACGCGGGCGAGCTCGCCCGGCTGATGGTGGGCCGCGAAATGGAGGCCCTGCCGCCGGCGACGGCCCTCACCGCGGACGCGCCCGTGGTGGCCCGGCTGCGGGGCATCCGCTGCACGGACTCCCGCGGGGTGCGCAAGCTGAACGGGATCGACCTGGACGTGCGGGCCGGGGAGATCCACGGCATCGCCGGCGTGGATGGAAACGGGCAGGGAGAGCTGGCCGCCATCATCGCCGGCCTCGCGGCGCCCTCCGCGGGGACGCTGCACCTGGGCGGCGCGGACATCACCCGGATGCACCCGTCCCAGCGCATACGCAGCGGCCTGGCCTGGATCCCCGGGGACCGGCAGCGGACGGCCCTGGCCATGCCGTTGTCCATCTCCGACAACCTCCTGCTCAAGGCGCACGACCGCCGGCCGTACTGCACCCGGGGCTTCCTCGACCGGGGACGGATCCGCGAGATGGTGGACCGCTCCATCCGGGACTACCGCGTGGCCTGCGCGGGCCCCGACCAGCCCGTGCGCGCGCTGTCGGGCGGCAACCAGCAGAAGGTGGTGCTGGCACGCGAGCTGCTGGCAGAGCCATCCCTGGTGGTTGCCGTGCAGCCCACGCACGGGCTGGACGTCGGCGCCACCGCATACGTGCACGGGCTGCTGCGTGAACAGCAGCGGCGGGGCTGCGCGATCCTCCTGGTCTCCACCGAGCTGGACGAGATCCTGCTCCTGTCCAACCGCGTCTCGGTCCTCTACGAGGGCAGGCTGGCCGGCCCGTTCGAGCGCTCCGCCGTGGACCGGCAATCCATCGGGCTGCTGATGGCGGGCAAACGTCCATGATCGCTCCTTTCCTGCGCCGACCTGCCGTGACGGATGCCGCCCGCAGCCTGGCCGCGTTCGTGCTGGCCCTGGCCATTGGCGCGGTGATCATCGCCCTGATGGGCGTGGACCCGCTGCGTGCCTACGCGGCGCTCCTCGACGGCGCGGTGGGCAACCGCAACAGCCTTGGGGAGACGCTCCTGCGCTCCATCCCGCTGGGGCTGGCGGGAGTGGGGGTCTCCATTGCCTTCCGCGCCGGGGCGTTCAACGTAGGCGCCGAGGGGCAGCTCTTCGTGGGCGCCATGGCCTCCGCCTGGGTCGGCCTGTCCCTCCCGGGCCTGCCCCCGGTGCTGCTTCTTCCCATCATGGGGCTGGCCGCGATGCTTGCGGGCGCCGCCTGGGCGGGGATCGCCGGCGCGCTCAAGGCCGCCGTGAATGCCAACGAGATGATCAACACGATCATGTTGAACTACGTGGCGATCCTCCTGGTGAGCTGGCTGGTCCATGGCCCGCTCAAGGATCCCGGCTCCCCGCTGGGACAGACGGCGCGGCTGCCGCGCGCGGGATACCTCCCCGTCATCCTGCCCGGCACCCGCCTGCACGCCGGGCTGATCCTGCTGGCGGTCGTGGCCGTGGTGGCCGCGCTCGCCCTGGCCCGGACGGCCTGGGGCTTCCGCATCCGCGTGGTCGGCACCAGCGCGCTCGTTGCCCGCGCCTCCGGCATGCGGGTGAACCGCGTGACCGTGGGCGCACTCGCGCTGAGCGGCATGCTGGCGGGGCTCGCCGGCTTCTGCGAAGCCTCCGGGGTGCAGCACCGCATGATCGAGGCGATCTCTCCCGGCTACGGGTACACCGCCATCGTCGTGGCGCTGCTGGGGCAGACGTCTCCCCTCGGGGTCCTGGTGGCCGCGGTCCTGTTCGCCGCGCTGCAGATCGGGGCGAGCACCATGGAGTCTGCCGTGCACGTTCCCAGCTCCGTGATCACCGTCATCCAGTACCTGGTGGTGCTGCTGCTGATCGGCCGCGGCGCCGTGGACCTGGTGCGCTCCCGCCTCGTGCGCGTCGGGCTGCGGAGAAGAAGTGAGCCGCGTATATGAGTGGAGCGCGTGTGTGGGTGAGCCGCGCGTGTGGGTGAGCCGCGTATATGAGTGAACCGCACGCATGAGTGAGTAATCCCCATGAACGACCTGTTGAGCGCCGTCAATTCCCCCGTGATCCAGGGTTTCCTCTCTGCCAGCATGCGGCTCGCCGTGCCCATCCTGCTCGCCGCGCTGGGCGGGATCTACAACGAGAGGTCCGGCGTGCTCAACATCGGGATGGAAGGCATGATGATCGCGGGAAGCCTGGTGGGGTTCGCCGTGGGCTATCTCTCCCACAGCCTCTGGCTGGGTGTGGTCACGGCGGTGGCCTGCGGCGTGCTGCTGGGAGCCGCGCTCGGTTTTTTCGTGATCACCCTCGGCGCCAACCAGGTGGTCGCGGGCATCGCCCTGAACCTGCTGTGCGTGGGCCTGACCAGCCTCCTGTTCCGCGTGCTCTTCGGCGTGGGCGCGGCGCCGCGCGTCACGAGCTTCGTCGCGGCCCCGGTCCCGGTGCTGGCGGACGTCCCGATCCTCGGACCACTGCTGTTCCGCCAGTCTCCCCTGGTCTACATCACCTATGGGCTGGTCATCGCGAGCTTCTTCGTCTTCCGCCGCACCAGCTGGGGGCTTTCGATCATCTCCACCGGGGAGAACCCCGAGGCGGCAGAGACGCTGGGCGTGAACGTGGTTCGCACCCGCTACCTGTCGCTGATGGTGAGCGGCGGCCTGTGCGCCGTGGGTGGCGCGTTCCTGTCGGTGGACGCCACGGGCTTGTTCATAGACAACATGACGGCGGGGAGGGGATACATCGCCCTCGCGCTGCTGATCCTGGGACGGCGCCATCCCCTGGGGCTGCTGGGCGCCGCCCTGATGTTCGGTGCCGCGGATGCGCTGCAGCTGCGCACGCAGCTCCTGGGCATCGGGATCCCGTTCCAGTTCATGGTGATGCTTCCTTACCTCTTGACCATGGCCGTGCTGGCGGTGTTCGTTCGAAGGATCGACAACCCTGCCGCGCTGGGGATCCACTACCGTCACGGGGAGGAGAGGGAATGACCTTTTTCCGCATCGAGGGAGCGCGCCCATGATCGACGCGAGCGTCTCCACCTGGGAAGAGCTGCGGGAGGCATGGAAGGGCGGCCGGGTCGCCGTCCTGGCATTCGGCGCGCAGGAAGAGCACGGACCGCACTGCCCGCTGGCAACGGACACGGTAATGGCGGCGGGCCTGGCCTCGCGGCTCGCGGAGGCGCTGGACGCCGTGCTCCTTCCCCCGGTCCCGTACGGGGAGACCTGGAGCACGTCGGGCTACCCCGGCACGATCTCCCTCTCCCCGGACACCGTGCGGCGGATCCTCCTGGACATCGGCGTGAGCGTGCGCGGGCAGGGAGCCGCGGCGCTGGTGGTGGTGAACGGGCACTTCGGGAACCGCGCGCCGCTGGAGCTGGCCTGCCGCGAGCTGGTGTCCGTCCACGGGCTGGCGGCGCTGGTGGTGGACTACCCGGGCCTGGAGGAGCTCGCGCGCCAGGTCTGCACGAGCCGGCCCGCCGCGCCGGGCTTCTACCACGCCGACGAGGTGGAGACCTCCATCATGCTGGCCCTTGCCCCGGCGCAGGTGCACATGGACCGCGCGACGGCGGAGTACCCGGTGTTCCCTCCGACCTTCGGCGCGGAGCCCATCCGCCTGCACACGTTCTGCAGGAGCGGCGTGTTCGGCGACCCGCGCGCCGCGGACGCCTGGAAGGGCGGGAGACTGCTGGACGGACTGGCCGAGCGCAGCCTGGCCCTGGTGCGGGAGTTCCTGCGCGGCACCGTGGCGCAGGGAAAGGAAGGGTAGCAGTCGTGGGGATCGGGGAAGACCTGGACCGCGCCATAGAGCGCAGGTGGGCCGCGGCGCAATCGGAGCTGGCCGAGCTGTGCGCACAGCCCAGCATCTCGGCCCAGGGCAAGGGCATGCAGGAAATGGTGCGCCTGGTCGAACGGGCGCTCCAGCGGCGAGGCTTCGACACGCGGGTGGTCCCCACCGCGCGGCACCCGGCCGTCATCGCGCGGCGCCCCGGCACGAAGGGCCGCACGCTCCTGTTCTACAACCACTACGACGTGCAGCCGCCCGAGCCCCTGGAGTCGTGGACATCTCCGCCCTTCCAGCCCACGGTCCGGGACGGGAAGCTGTTCGCCCGCGGCGTGATGGACGACAAGGGCCACCTGGCGTGCCGCCTCGCCGCCGTGGATGCCGTCACCGACGTACTGGGCGAGCTTCCGTGCGCGGTAACCTTCCTGGTGGAGGGGGAAGAAGAGATCGCCAGCCCGAGCCTGCCCGCCCTGGTGGCCGAGCACCGATCGGAGCTGGCCGCCGACCTCTGCCTATGGGAGTTCGGGGACGTGGACAGCTCGGGCCGCTCGGTGCAGTACCTGGGCTTCCGCGGGATCCTCTACGTGGAGCTTTCCGTGAAGTCCCTTGCGCGCGACTGTCACTCGGGGGTCTGGGGCACGGTGCTTCCCAACGCCGCGTGGAGGCTCACCTGGGCCCTCTCCACGTTGAAGTCCCCCGATGAGCGGGTGGGGATCCGCGGCTTCTACGACCGCGTGGTGCCCCCCTCCGACCGTGACCGGCAGCTCATGAGCCGGCTGCCGCCGATTGCCGATGCGGAACGGAACGCGCTCGGCGCCCGGACCCTCATCTGCCCGCCGACACCGCCCGACTTCCATGAGCATGCGGTCATGACGCCGAGCTGCACCATCTGCGGGCTCTCATCCGGATACCAGGGCGAGGGGCAGAAGACCATCATGCCTGCGCGCGCCTCCGCGAAAGTGGACTTCCGGCTCGTCCCCGACCAGGCCCCGGACGAGATCCTGGAAATGCTGAGGAGGCACCTGGACGCACACGGCTTCCAGGACGTGGAGGCAGCCTGCATCGGGAAGCTCGAACCGGCCCGCACACCCGTGGACGATCCCTGGGTCGGCATGGTGGTAGAGAGCGCCCGGGAGGTCTACGGCCAGCCGCAGAGCATCTACCCGATGAGCGGCGGCTCCGGCCCGGCGTACCTGTTCCGCAAGCACCTCGGGGTTCCGGTCGTCACCGCCGGCGTGGGTTACGTGGGTTCCAATATCCACGCGCCGGACGAGCACATCCGGCTGGAGGACTTTCGAAACGGGATACGGCACACGGCCCGGATCATCACGGAGATGGGAAGAGACTGAGACACCCGGCCGCCCGCGCGTCGGTGCGTCGGCCGGCGGGTCAGCGGGCCGGGGTGCCCAGAAGGATGGCCGCCTCTACGCGGGTGCCCGCGTCGATCCGAGCAGGTCTGCCGCGGCGGCGTTCTGCTCCACCTGGGCGGCGTCCTTGCAGCCGGGGATCACGGCCGTGACCGCGGGAGACCGGAGGCACCAGGCGAGCGCCCAGCCGGCCATCGCAACCCCGGGTGGGACTTCGCGGTCCTGGATGGTCTGCGCCTCCGCCGCAAGCCGCGCAATCTCCTCCGCGCTGCGCCTGGAGCGGATGTCACCCGGTCCGAACACCGCACCCGCATGGTACTTGCCGCTCATGAATCCGCTGGCAAGCGGGACGCGGGCCAGGACCCCCAGGTGGCCCTGTTCGCAGGCCGGGAGGATTTCCGCTTCCGGCTCCCGCTGCAGCCGGTTGTACACCACCTGGATGCACTCCGCGCCGACCTCGCGCGCACGGCGGACCTGGTAGACCTGCTCCGCTGCCGGCAGGCTGCTGGAGACGGAGATCCCGATGTGCCGAATGGTTCCTTCCGCCTTTCGGCGCTCGAGCATCCGCCACAGCTCTTCGTTGTCGAACACCGCCCGGGTGCCGGAGTGGAACTGGTAGAGGTCGATGCGGTCCACCCCGAGGGCCTCCAGGGAGCCTGCCAGCTGCGACTCCACTGCCTGCGCGGTCCACGCCTGCCCGCGCTCGAACGCCACGGTATAGCGATGCCCGAACTTGGTGGCGATGACCCACCGGTCGCGGTCCCGCCGGATGGCCTCTCCCACGAGGCGCTCGGAGAGGTGGTCCCCGTAGCACTCGGCCGTATCCACCAGGGTGATCCCCCGCTGCCGGGCCGCGTCGAAAATCGCACCGACCTCCGCGCCGGAGAAACTCCTGCCCCATTCGCCCCCGAGCTGCCACGTTCCCAGCCCAATGACCGAGACCTGCAGGCCCGTTGAACCAAGCGTTCGGTACACCATGGTCAGGGCCCCGCGTCCTTGAGGATCTTCTCCGCCTGGGCCTGCAGCGCGCCGAGCGTGGAATCCACGTCCGCGCCGTCCAGCACCTTGCTGTAGGCTGCCGTGATGGCATCCCGGACCAGGTCGTACGCGGCAAACGGCGGTTCCCCCTTGAGGTCGGCGGTCTTCAGCATTCCCCACGCGGAGGCAAACCGCTTGTCCGACTTCAGGATATCGCCGATCAGCGGCTCCACCGACCGGCGCACGGGGAAGTACATGGATACGCGCGTCCATGCCGCCTGCTGCCGGGGCTCGGAGAACCAGCGGATGAACAGCCAGGCGGCGAGCTGCTTCTTCGGCGTCGTTTTCGGTACGCTCACGCTCGCGCCATACAGGTCCAGCGCCGGCACCCGCCCGGCCGTGGCCTGGGGGACCGGGGCGATGGCCCAGTCGAACACGCCGTTCTTGCCGGCCTTCACCGCGCTGTCGTAGTAGGGGAGGCCGGCCGTGGAGCTCAGCGTGAAGGCGGCCAGCCCGTTTCCGAAGTCGGCCTGGTCGTCGTACTTTTTTGCGATCTTCCTCGCCGCGCCGGACGCCAGGAGCTTCCGCATGAATCGCATGGAATCCTTCATCTGCGGCGTATCGAGCTGGTAGCCGGTCCCGTCCGGCGTGGTGAACGTGCCGCCCCGGGAGATGACCATGGCGAACACGTGGGAGGCATCCAGGTTGTCCAGCGCGTAGCCGTAGGTGCCGCGCGCGGGGTCGGTGACCTTCACGGCGTCCGCGGCGAACTGGTCCCAGGTCCGCGGCGGGGCGGAGATGCCGGCCGCGTGCAGCATCGCGGCGTTGTAGTACATGACCTCGATGGACCGGTTGGGCGGGAAACCCATCCTCAAGCCGCCGTAGCGCGTGGTGACGTCCTGGTTGATGAAGCCCGCGAAGAAGTCCGGCAGCTGCGCGGAGATGCCCCACTTCGGGTCCCGGACGTACGGCTCGAGGTCCACCAGCGCCCCGCTGGCGGCGTACGTGGCGGCCTGGTTCTGGTAGGCCACGACCAGCTCGGGCGGGCTGCCCGCGGCGATGGCCGCCACCATCTTGTTGTAGACCTGGTCGTAGGGACCGGCGTACTCGCCGTGCACCGTGATCTTCCACGGGTTGGACCGGTTGAAATCCGCGATCATGGCCTGCATGGCCTTGTCCCGGTCTCCCGAGTGCTGGTACCAGTACGAGATCTGGACCCCGCTGGGGTCCACCGCGGAAAGATTGGCCGCCTGCGCGGACAGCGGCGGGGCCGCCAGCGCCGCCAGCGCGACCAGCGCCGACAGGACCGGCACGTATCGAATCATCGCATCGCTCCTCTCCATGCACTCTCCTGCACGAATCTCCGCGCGTGCCGGTGCCGCTCCATCACTCGGGCCCGGCCGCCGCCCTCATCGCCATCATCCCTTGATTCCCGTCCGCGCGATCGCCTCCGTGAACTGCTTCTGCGCCGCCACGTACAGCGCCACCACCGGGATGATCGCGATCATCGCCCCCGCCATGATGAGCTGGTTCTGCGGCCCGGCGTCACTGGTGAAGGTGGTGAGCGCCACCGTGATGGGGCGCCACCGGGCCGTGCGCGTGGCCACCAGGGGCCACTGCAGCGAGTTCCAGGAGCCGAGGAACGAGAGGAACACCAGCGTGGCCACCGGCGCGGTGGAGAGGGGTAGCACGATGGAAAACAGCGAGCGCACGTGGCCCGCGCCGTCCACGCGCGCGCTGTCCGTCAGCTCCGCGGGAACCTGCGTGAAGAACTGCCGCAGCAGGAAGATGGAGAACGCGTTGGCCGCGAACGGTACCGTGAGGCCGGCCAGCGTGTCGAACAAGCCCGCCCGCGTGACCAGGATGAAGTTGGGCACCAGGTACACGCTCTCCGGGATGATCAGCGTGGCGAGCAGGACGGAAAACACCACGCGCGAGCCGACGAAACGGATCCGGGCAAACGCGTAGGCCGCCAGGCTGGAGGTGGCAAGCGTCGCCGCCGCGGTGACCAGGGCGGTAACCAGGCTGTTGCGCAGGTACAGGCTGAAGCTCGCGCGCGCCCACGCCTCGGCGTAGTTGACCCATCGCGGGGCTGACGGCCAGAAGTCCGGGCTGAAGGGAACCGCGCTGGTGCGCGTCACGGCCTCCGCGCTGGTCTTCAACGACGTGCTCGCCATGTAGAGGAAGGGAAGCACGAACATCAGCGCACCCGCGCAAAGCACCACGTAGGCCACCACCCTCGCGGCGGGGCCCGGCCTTCTGCCGGGCTCGGTCGGCCGGGGGTTGGCCTCGCTCGGCCGGGGCTCAGTCGCCATACGTGACCCCCCGTTCCAGCGTGCGCTGCTGCACCAGCGTCAGGGCCAGCACGATCACGAAGAGCACCAGCGAGACCGCGGAGGCGTAGCCGAGGCGCGCCTTGCGGAAGAAGGTGAAGAACACCAGCACGCTCACGGAGTCCGTGGTGCCGGCCGCGGCCGCGGTCCTGAGCACGTACAGCTGGGTGAACGCCTTGAACGTGCCGATCACTCCCAGGAGCGTCAGGAAGTAGGTCGTGGGGGAGAGCAGGGGCAGCGTGATGCTGAAGAACCGGCGCACCGCACCCGCGCCGTCCACCTCGGCCGCCTCGTACAACTGCCGGGGGATCGCCGAGAGGCCGTTGATGTAGATCAGCGCGTAGTATCCGATGAACACCCACCAGGAGTACAGCACGATGGTGAGCAGCGCGAGGCTCGGTCCCTGGGCCCACGGCGCCCACCACGCAGGGCTCGCGGCCAGCCCGGTCGTGCCGAACGCCAGCGAGAAAATGCCGCCGGGCTCCTGCAGCCATTGCAGGGGACGCATCCCCAGCAGGGAGACCAGCCGGTTGGCAAGGGAATCGGGTCGCAGGGAAAACAGCAGCTCGAAGACCGTCGCCGTGGCAACCGTGGGCGCGACGTACGGCAGGAGGTAGATCACGCGGAATGCCTGTCGACCGGCGATCTTCCTGGTCAGGAACAGGGCCAGCGCGAGACCGCCCACGAGCTGGAACGGCACCGTGAGAAGCGCGTACCAGGCGGTGACCCGCAGGGAGGCGAACACGTCGGGGTCCCCCCGGGTGGCCATCGCGGAGAGGCTCACGGCGGCCAGCACCGCCGCGCCCGCGGCGAGCACGATGCCGGCCGCGCGCACGGTGCCGGCCGCGCGCACGGCGGACCCGGTGCGTCGCCTTTCGCGCTGCAGCAGGACCGAGGCGCCCACGATGCCCACGACCGCCGCGACGAACCCCGCGACCGGCCACGCGGAAGGCCCCAGGGCTTCCGCGAAATTGCCCAGGCCGAGGAACCTGCCCGGCGCCAGCCGCCAGTTGAAGAGGCTGATGTATCCCGTGAAGAAGAGGGGAAACACGCCGAACACCGCGATGATGAGGACGGCGGGGGCGATGAGGAGATAGGCCGCCGCGGTATCCCGGCGCATCCGGGCAGACCCCGGGCGCACGCTGCCCCGGCCCGCCCGGGCCTGCCCGGTGCTCGTGGTGCCCGCCTGCCTGCTCATGCCGTGAAGAATATACCCACCACGGAGGCGCCGTGTTGCGGCAGAGCGTGACGGAGGCGTGTTAGCAATCCGTTAGCCCCGGCAAGACGTTTCCATGGCTGGTCGAGCCCGGCACGGCGCTACTTCGGAAGATAGCGCCGGATCGCCGGCGGGAGGCGCTGGAAGAACGCGGGCATCGCGGTTGCCGTCCGGACCTTCACCTCCGCGGACATCCCCGGCAGGAGAATGGCGCCTTGCGGGACGGAACCCAGCGTGATGCGAACCGGGACCCGCTGCGTGGTCTTGGTGAAATCCCCGATCTGGAACGCGGACGGCACGATGCCCGCCCGGATCATGTCCACGGTCCCGTCGAACGGGCTGCCGGGGTAGGCGTCCACGGAGACCAGCACCGGGGCGCCCGGGCGGATCCGCCCGATCTTGGTTTCCTCGAAGTTGGCGGTCACCCACACGGACTCGAGGTTGTTCACCGACAGGATGGTCTGCCCCGGCTGGACCAGGTCGCCCGGGTTCAGGGTGATCTTTTCCACCGTGCCGTCGATGGGCGAGCTGATGCGCACATTGGCGAGCTGGGTCTCGATGACCCCGAGCTGGGCCGCGGAGGTATCCACCGCGGTCTGCGCCAGGTTGTACTGCGCGGTGGCGGCTTCCAGGGCCCGCTGCGCGTGGTCCAGGTTCTCCTTGGTCGTGGCCTGCGCGGCGAACAGGTTGCGGGTCCGCTCGAAATCCTCCGCGCTGCGGTCCAGGCTGACGCGGGACACCGTCAGGTTGGACCGGGCATAGGCCAGGGACGCCTGCGCCTGGGCCTCCTGGGCGCGAAGGTCGCTGTCATCCAGGGTGATGAGGACCTGGCCGGACCGTACCTTTTCTCCCTCCGCGGCGGTGACCGTGCGGATGCGGCCGAGCATCTTGGAGCTCAGCTTGACCTGCCGGCCGTCAATCGCGGCGTCATCGGTTCCCACGTAGGCGGCGGAGTCGATCCACCACCCCGCGCCGTAGATGACCCCGGCGAGGATCACCACCACGAGGATGATCATCCCCACGACCCGCGGGCCCTTGCGTACGTTCCTGCCCGGCCCGCCCTTGTCGTTCACGCCGGGCACGGCGCCGTTCGGTCGGCTGGCCACGCTGTTGGGGGCCGGGGCGCTCGTCGCCGCCCCGCCGTTGGTACCGCCCTTCACCGGCGCGCCCGCGGCGGGCGCCTTCTCCATGTTCGTGCTCATTCCCTGACTCCTTGTCCCGCGGCCGGCTCTTCCACGGCCGCGCCGGCGAACTGGCTGTTGTAGAGGTCCGCGTAGAAGCCGCCCCTGGCCAGCAGCTCCGCGTGGTTGCCTACCTCGATGATGTCCCCCTTGTTCATCACCAGGATCATCTTCGAATCCCGGATGGTGGACAGGCGGTGCGCGATGACGAAATTGGTCCTTCCCTTCATGAGCTCGCGCATGGCCTTCTGGATGTAGACCTCGGTCCTGGTGTCCACGCTGCTGGTGGCCTCGTCCAGGATCAGGATCTGCGGGTCGGACAGGATGGCCCGCGCGATGGTCAGGAGCTGTTTCTCTCCCTGGGAAAGGTTGGAAGCGTCCTCGTTGATGATGGTGTCGTACCCGTCCGGCAGGGCGCGGCAGAAGTGGTCCGCGTGCGCGGCCACGGCGGCCCGCACCACCTCCTCGTCCGTGGCGCCCTCGCGCCCGTACGCGATATTGTCCCGGATGCTTCCGTTGAACAGCCACGTGTCCTGCAGCACCATGCCGAACAGCCGGCGGAGCTCCGCCCGCGGCATGCAGCGGACGTCCACCCCGTCCACCTCGATGGAACCGCCCTGCAGCTCGTAGAAGCGCATCAGCAGGTTGACCAGCGTGGTCTTGCCGGCCCCGGTCGGCCCCACGATGGCGATGGTCTCCCCGGCATTCACCTCGAGGTTGACGTCCTTCATCAGGATGGCGTCATCCCGGTAGCCGAACCGCACGCCGCGGAAGACCACCCGCCCCTTCGGCTCCGCCAGGGTCACCGCATCCGGGCGGTCGGGCTCCTGCTCGGGCTCGTCCAGGACCTCGAACACCCGCTCGGAGGAGGCCAGCGCCGACTGCAGGGTGTTCATGATGTTCGCGGTCTGGCCGATGGGCATCGTGAACTGGCGCGAGTACTGGATGAACGCCTGGATGTCCCCTAGCTTCAGCGCCTTGCGTGCCGCGAGGATCCCCCCGATCACGCAGATCAGCACGTAGCCGAGGTTGTTGATGAAGTTCATCACCGGCATCACGATGCCCGAGACGAACTGCGCCTTCCACGAAGCCTCGGTGAGCTCGGTGTTCACCTGGTCGAAGCGGCGGATGGAGGCCGCCTCCCGGTTGAAGGCCTTCACCACGCGGAAGCCCGAGTACATCTCCTCCACGTGGCCGTTCAGCTCGCCGAGGTGCTTCTGCTGCGCGCCGAAGTTGCGCTGCGACCGCTTCATGATCCGGGCCACGCCCATGAAGGCCACCGGGAGCGTGAGCAGGCTGATGAGCGTCAGGAGCGGGCTGATGGTGAGCATCATGACCAGCACGCCCACGATGGTGCACACCGAGCTGATGAGCTGCGTGAGGCTCTGCTGCAGCGTGGTCCCGATGTTGTCGATGTCGTTGGTGACCCGGCTCATCACCTCGCCGTGCGTGCGGGCGTCGAAGTACTTGAGCGGCAGCCGCTGCAGCTTGTCGTTGGTGTCCCGCCGCAGGTCGAAGACGATGGTCTGGGAGACGTCGGACATCAGGTACTGCTGCAGGAACCCCAGGAGCGCGCTCACCACGTACAGGCAGACCAGCAGGACGACCATGCCGCTGATGTAGTTGAAGTCGATGGCCGGCAGCGGCTGGTGCAGGTATGCCGCCGCGAACTTGCCCATCAGGCCCTCGAACAACTTGGTGGTGACCTTGCCCATCAGCTTCGGCCCCACGATGCTGAACGCGGTGCTCGCCGCGGCGAGCAGCATCACCAGCCCGATCTTCTTCCGTCGAGGCCCGAAGTAGGAGAGGAGCCGGCGGACGGTCCGCTTCATGTCCTTGGGCTTTTCCACGGGTCCCCGGCCGCCGCCGAACCCGACGAATCCTCCCCGTCCCCCGCCCCCGAGGGCCCCCGGCCGGGCCGTCCCGGGACCCGGGATCCCCGGCCGGGCGCCGCCCCGCGCCGCGTCGCTCACGCGATCTCCTCCTCGGAGAGCTGGGAGGCCACGATCTCGCGGTAGACGTCGCAGGAGGCGTACAGCTCCCGGTGCGTCCCCATGCCCGCGATGCGCCCGTCGTCCAGGACGATGATGCGGTCGGCGTCCATGATCGTGGCTACCCGCTGCCCGACAATGATGACCGTGGCATCCGCGGTGTCCCGCTTCAGCGCTGCCCGAAGGCGCGCGTCGGTCTTGAAGTCCAGGGCCGAGAAGCTGTCGTCGAAGAGGTAGATGTCCGGCTGCTTCACGAGCGCCCGGGCGATTGCCAGGCGCTGCTTCTGGCCGCCGGACACGTTGGTCCCGCCCTGGGAAATGGGCGAGTCGAAACCCTGCTCCATGGCGGAGACGAACTCCAGCGCCTGCGCCGTTTCCGCGGCCTTCGCGACCTCCTGGTCGGTGGCATCTTCCTTTCCGAAGCGGATGTTCTCCGCGACGGTGCCCGTGAACAGGATGGCCTTCTGGGGAACGTACCCGATGCGGGACCGCAGCTCTTCCTGGCTCATGTCGCGGACGTCCACGCCGTCCACCAGCACGGCCCCGGTAGTCGCGTCGTAGAACCGGGGAATCAGCGAAAGGAGGGTCGTCTTTCCCGAGCCGGTGCTCCCGATGATCGCCGTGGTCTCCCCGGGCTTCGCCAGGAAGGAAATCTCGCGGACCGCGGGCTCCTCCGCGCCGTGGTACTGGAAGCTGACGTTTCGGAACTCCACCATCCCGCGCTGCGCGGCCTCCGGGGTCACCGGTCGGTCGGGGTCCTCCACCTCGCTCTGCAGGTCCAGCACCTCGTTGATGCGGTTGGCGGAGGCCTGGGCCCGCGGGATCATGATGAACATGATGGAGGCCATCAGGAAGGAGAACAGGATCTGCATGGCGTACTGCAGGAAGGCCATCATGTTGCCGACGTTGGAGGAGCCCACGTTCACCCGCCGGGTGCCGAACCAGAGGATGGCCAGCGTGGTGAAGTTCATGATCAGCATGATGGACGGCATCAGGGTCGCGAACATGCGGTTGACCCGGATGGCGGTCTCCGTGAGGTCCCGGTTGGCCTCGTTGTACCGCGCCTGCTCCGCGCCCTCGCGGTTGAACGCGCGGATTACCCTCACGCCCGTGAGGTTCTCCCGCAGCACGAGGTTGATGCGGTCGACCTTCTTCTGGATGGCCTGGAAGAGCGGGAACCCCTTCACGGCCACCACCGTGATGAGCGCCGTGAGGATGGGCAGGACGATCGCGATGATCCACGCCAGCCCGCGGTCCTTCTGCAGCGCGAGGATGATGCCCCCGATGGCGGTGATGGGAGCGCCGATCACCATCCGCATGGACATCACCAGCACGTTCTGGATCTGGGTGACGTCGTTGGTGCTGCGCGTGATCAGGGACGGGGTGCTGATACGGTCGAACTCGTGCAGGGAGAACGTGATGACCTTGCGGAAGATGCGCGCGCGCAGCGCCTCCCCCAGGCCCATGGCGATGTGGGCGGACAGGTAGCTCGCCAGGACGGCGCACACCGAGGATGCCAGGACCACGGCGAGCATCCTCGCGCCCATTTCCATGATGTAGTCCACGTCACTGTTGGTGATGCCCTTGTTGACGATGTCCGACATCAGGGTCGGCAGGTACAGGTCTCCCATGGACTGCAGGAAGACCACCACGATCACCGCGGCGATCGGCACGGAGAACGGTCGAAGCATCTTCAGGACGCGCAGCACGGCCCGGTCCCTCCCTACGGCAGGGGCGCCAGCGCGGCGGCCCGTTCGAGGTCGGCGGCGGCGATCTGCTCGTCGATCAGCTTGTTGGAGATGGCGAACTCGATCTTGAGCCGGGCGATGCGGGAGGCAAGCTGGTCCAGGTCATTGGCCGTGCCCGCGGCCACCCGCTGCGCGGTGACCCGTTCGTTCTCGCGAGCCTGCTCGATCATGCCCGAGACCAGGAGGTACTCGCCTCGCGCCTGCTGGAACGCGAGCAGGCTGCTCTCCACGTCCAGGATCACGACCTCCCGCTGGCGCTTTTCGTCGGACCTGCTCTTCGCCGTGGCATCTACCTGCGCATCCCGTCCCGCGAGGTTGGCGGGGAGGCCGCCGAGGTCGTAGCTCAGGGAAACGCCGACCTGCCAGGTGGCGGTGAAAAGGTTCGGGTCCGTCTGGAACGCAACCCGCGGGTTGGGGTCCGCGTACAGCAGGCCCCCCGTGACCGCGAGGGTGGGGTACAGGGGCGCCTCCGCGATCTTCCGCCCGATGTCGGCCGCGGCAGACGTGAGCCCCGCCGCACGGATCTCGGGCCGGTTGGACAACGCCTGCGCAATCAGCCGGGCCTCGTCCAGCGTGGGGAAGCGCGCGTCTGCGACAGGCTCGGGCTTCACCGCCAGGACGTAGGGGGCGACGTACCCCGCGGAAGGGTCGGCGGCCGTGGGGACCCGTGCGTTGGCGGTCTCCGCCGCGGGGGCCTGCGTAGGGGCTTGCGTCCCCGGGGCTTGCGCGGTCCCGTCCACGAGGTATGCCAGGTTCCAGAATGCGCGCTTCTGGGCGTCCACCGCGGCCTGCAGGTCCATGGTCGCCTGGTCGCGGCGGGCCTGCGCGGAGAGCACGTCCACGCGCATGGCGGTGCCGTGGGTGAACTGCTGCGAGACGAGGTCATGGCTCTGTGCAGCGAGGGCGAGGCTCTCGCGCAGCATCGCGACGTTCTCGGAGGCGCGCAGCGCCTCCCAATAGGCCCGCTGGGCCTCAAACACCAGGGCCCGCCGGATCATCTCCGCGGCGATCTCCTGGCCCTGCGCCTGCACCTGCGCCAGCCGCGCGGACTCGCGCAGGCGGAAGCCGGCAAAGACCGGGTACTGGAGGTTCAGGCCGACCGACCAGGCGTTGTCCAATGACGGGAAGCTGAAGTTGAGGCCCGCCAGGCTGAGCGAGATCGGCAGGTCGCTGAGCCGGGTGTAGCCGGCGGACAGGGATACCGACGGCAGCCTCCTCAACTCGGCTTCCCGCGCCTTTGCCTGCGCGGCCAGCAAGTCCCAGTTTGCGCCCTGTACCCGTGCGTCCCCGGCCAGGGCGGCCGTCACCACGTCCTGCGGGGCAATCGGCCGCGGGTCCGCGCCGGCGGCGGGGGCCGCGGCCAGCACGAGGAGCAGGGCCGCGGCGGGCGCGAGGAGGAGCGTTCGCTGTAGCATCGTTTTCACCGTCGTCCTTCAGTTCTGCCCGGGAGTCGAGGCACCCGGGGCGTCAAGCCCATCGAAATAGGCGGCCACCTCCGCCAGGAGGGCCAGCAGCCGCCGGCTCTTCTCGCGGCCGAGGTGCTCCACGAGGCCCGAAAAGATCCCATCCACGGCCATCCGCAGGGACTCCGCCTGGCGCAGCCCGCGCTCCGTCAGGGTGACGCGGACCGCCCGGCGGTCCTCCGGGTCCATCCGGCGCGTCACGAGCCCCTGCTCCTCCAGCACCGTGACCAGCTGGGTCACGCCGGAAGCAGTGACGCTGAACGCGGTGGCGAGCTCCGACACGCGAAGGCCTTCGGGCGCCGCGGCGCGTGACTGGTACAGCCGGACCATCAGCATGACGTGGCCCGGCTTCAGCTTCAGGTCCAGCTTCTGCCAGAGCTTTCGGTGCATGATGAAGTCCACCGTCTTCAGTTTCTCGATCAGGTCGCGGACGTCCTT
>Ga0335069_10002618_pt1 | contig 27575 bp, 23 predicted proteins | sample Lox_Sample_11_FD_206714 | JGI IMG/M metagenome (GOLD analysis project Ga0335069, IMG submission 206714) | Soil microbial communities from Loxahatchee National Wildlife Refuge, Florida, United States - Lox_Sample_1.1 | ecosystem: Environmental > Terrestrial > Soil > Wetlands | place: USA...
TGCGGGCGCCCTGGGACCGGGCGCTCGCCTCCGCCTCGCCGAGGAGCGCTCGGGCGACGCCCTGGCGACGGGCCTCCGGCGCCACCGCGACGTTCAGCACGTGCAACTCGTCGTACACGAGCCAGCTAATGACGAAGCCCAGGATCCGCTCGCCGGAGGCCTCGCGGCGGGGCTCCGCCGCGAGCAGCACCGTCGAGAACTCGTGGGTGAGCTCGCGGCGCACGAGGTCCTCGGACCAGGGGTACGAGAAGGCCGCCCGCTCGATTTCCATGATGCGCGGGACGTCGGCGGCCCGCATGCGCCGGAACGCGAGCGCCGGCGCCTTCGAGCCCGGCCTCATGGGCTCCCTGCGAACTCGACGAGGACGCGGATCTCGCTTCGCGCGCGCAGGTCGGCGAGCAGGGCGCGCGTGTCGGCCTCGGCCCGCTCCGCGCCGAGCCGGGCCTTCACGGCGTCCTTCACCTCCGCGAAGGCCGCACCCCCGAGATCCGCGACGTGCGCGCGGTAGTAGGCCTCCGCCTCCGCGTCGCTCACCCGGATCCGACCGAGCCGCGACTCGAGGTAGCGCTGGACCCGGAGCGTCCGACGCAGCGTCCCGAGGAGCTCCTCCTCGGTGATGTCGAGGTCGTAGAGGAACGCGCGGTAGTCCTCCGGCCGGGGGAACCGCTTCTGGAACCGCGCCAGCGCGGCGACCGCGTCCGCGCGCTCGACCTCGAAGACCTTGAGGCGCACCGCCTCCTCGTAGAGGAGGATCTGGTCCACGTACCAGCTGAGGGAGGCGGCCAGGGCGCCCGCGTCGAGGGGCTTGTAGGCCGCCTCGAGGCCGCCTGCCGAGACGAGCGCGATGCGCCCTTCCTCCGCGACCTTGGACCGGGTGACCACGCGGGCCTCGCCGCGGGAAGGCTTGACGACGGCCACCACCTCGTCGAGGAGGCGCCCCGGGGCCACGCCGCCGTCGGGCGCCCCGGGACCCGCCCAGGCGTCACCGGCGACGGCGGCGAGCACCGAGAGCGCCGCTCGCCTGAGGGTCCCCGCGGCCGCGAACACCGGCGGATTCTAGCTCCGGGCCGGGCGTGCGGCGAGAACGAACGTTGACGAAGGGCGCGGCGGCGTTACGTTTTCGCCGTGCCCGACCGCGACCTGTACGCCATCCTGGGCGTGGCGAGGAACGCCTCGACGGACGAGATCCGCCGCGCGTACCGCCGCCTCGCGAAGAAGTACCACCCCGACATGAACCCGGGGAACAAGCAGGCCGAGGAGAAGTTCAAGGAGATCACCGCCGCCCATGAGGTCCTGAACGACCCGAAGAAGCGCAAGCTCTACGACGAGTTCGGGCCCGACGCCCTCCGCACGGGGTTCGACGAGAAGACCGCGGATGCGTACCGACAGTGGAAGAGCCAGGGCGGGCGGCAAGGCCAGGAAATTCCCTTCGATCTCGGGGACTTCGAAACCGTCAACGTCGGGGGCTTCGGGTCCTTCGATTTCGGCGAACTCTTCGGCGACCTCTTCGGGCGCGGCCGCGGCACCGCCCGGCGCGGGAGGGCCGGCCCGACCGCCGGGACGGACGCCGAGGCGCAGCTCGAGGTGGACCTGAAGGACGCCGTGCTCGGCGCGGAGAGGGACCTCCGCGTGGACCAGCGAACGCTCCGCGTGAAGATCCCCGCCGGGGTCACCGACGGCTCCCGCATCCGGCTGGCCGGCCAGGGCGGGGCGGGGGCGAGCGGCGGGGCGGCCGGAGACCTCTACCTCGTCGTCCGGCTGCGGGACCACCCTTCGGTTCGGCGGGAGGGACGCGACCTGTACGTCGACCTCCCCCTGACCGTCCCCGAGGCGGCCCTGGGGGCGGAGGTCCTCATGCCCACCTTCGAGGGGCCCGTGAAGCTGCGCGTCCCGCCCGGGTTCCAGTCTGGCAAGCAGCTGCGCCTGCGCGGGAAGGGGCTCCCCGACCTGAAGGGGGGCCCGCGCGGGGACCTGTATGCGGTCGCGAAGATCGTCCTGCCCGAGGAAACGGCCGACCTCGAGAAGGCCGTCCGGCCCCTCGAGCGCCTGTACAAGGGCGATCCGCGCGCCGCCCTCTCGTTGTAGAAGGGGCCCATGGGGATCTTCGACATCTTCGGCTCCCGGGAGTCCCGGGACCAGGCGGCGATGAGGCGCCTCGCGCAGAAGCTCACGCAGAAATGGGGGCCGCCGGAGAACCGGGAGAAGGTCATCGAGCAGCTCGGGGAGATGGCAACGCCCGCGGCCCTGAAGACCCTGTGCCTGCGCTTCACCATCCGCTCCGAGGTGGGCATCCAGGACGACGAGGAGAAGGAGCGCACGCGCGCGCTCCTCGTCGAGGCGGGGGCCGAGGCGCTTCGCCCCGTGAAGGAGTTCATCGCCGAACAGGAGTCGGGGGTCGCCTGGGGGCTCCGGGTCCTCGCGGCGCTGGCCCCGCCCGAGGAGGTGCTCGGGACCGTCCTCTCGCTCCTCCAGCGCCTCTCCGGCGAGTACACCCGCGATCCCGAGAAGAAGCTCGTGCTCCTCTCCTGGCTGCTCGAGCACCCGGACCTGCTCGGGCGCACCCCAGCGGGCGGTCCGACCGTCGACGAGGGCGTCCTGCCGCTCCTCGAGGACTTCGTCGACGACGTGCGCATCGGCGCCACCCGCGTGCTCGGCGCGGCGGCACCCGCCGAGGCCCGGCGCGACGCCCTCATCGCCCTCCTGCTCCGGGACCGGGAAAACGCCCGGGTCCGCGGCGAGGTCCTCGCGGCGCTCGCGGGCCTGGGGGCCGACGTGAAGGGGCACCGCCCGGACGTCGAGGCCCTTCTCGTCGAGCCCTTCTATCTGGACCGCGAGGGCCGGGTGAAGAAGCGCGGCGGCTAGGGCCTTGGCCTCGAAACGGATAGACTCCCGCCGTGGACGCGAGAGAGAGCGACTCACCGCCCCGTCCGCCGCGGGCGCGGCGTAGCCTCCTCGACCGCTGGTTCGATTCCATCCGCCTTCCCGCGGACCTGGGCCGCGACCTCGGGGCGCTCGCAGAGCGGGGCAGCCTGGTCTTCGCGATGCGCTCCTCGGGCCTCATCAACTACCTGTACCTGAAGTGGCTGCTTCGGCGGCTGCGCCTCCCGCCGCTGCGGGTGGCGGTGAACTTCGTGGGCCTCTTCGGGTGGCTCGCCGCCGTCTGGCGCAGCCGCCGGGCGCTGCTCGAGTCGGCCTCCCGGGGGGGGTCGTCGGCGGTCGTGTTCCTGAACTCGCCGGAGCCGCAGCGCGACCCCTTCGCCGCGCTCGTGGGGCTCCAGCGCGAGATGGATCGGCCCGTGTACCTCGTCCCGCTCATCCTCGTCTGGAGCCGGCGGGCGCAGCGCCTGCGCCCGCCCATCTGGGAGGCGGTGTGGGGCTCGCCGGAGTCCCCGACGACGCTCCCCGCGGCCGTGGCGTTCCTCAGCAACTACCGGCGCGCGTTCCTCCGGGTGGGGCGCCCCGTCGACCTGCGGTCCTTCGTCGTCGATCGGGCCGACGAGAGCGACGCCTCGCTCGCGCGCAAGGCTCGCGGCACCCTCCACCACCACCTCGCGAAGGAGCTCCGCGCCGCCGTCGGCCCTCCCCTGAAGGCGCCGTCCCGGGTCGAGGAGAAGGTCCTTCGCGATCGCCACCTGCGACAGGTCGTCTCCCACGTCTCCCGGCAGGGCGGGCGCTCGGCGGCGTCGGCGGAGCGAGAGGCGCGCCGCGACCTGCGCGAGATCGCGAGCCGGTACGCGCCGCTCTTCATCGAGTTCATGCGCCCGGTGCTCAAGTGGACCTTCCGGCGCCTGTACGAGCGCATCGAGGTCGACGAGAAAGGGCTCGCGGAGCTGCGCCGCGTCGCTGCGGACAACCCGCTCGTGCTCTGCCCGTCGCACAAGAGCCACGTGGACTACCTCATCCTCTCCTACGTCTTCTACGAGAACGGGCTCACCCCCCCGCACGTCGCCGCGGGCATCAACCTCGCCTTCTGGCCCTTCGGCTCCATCGCCCGCCGGGGCGGGGCCTTCTTCATCCGCCGCAGCTTCCGCGGCGACAAGATCTACAGTGCCACGCTGCGCGCCTACGTGAAGTACCTCCTGCGGGAGCGATTCACTCAGGAGTTCTTCCCCGAGGGGGGGCGCTCCAGGACCGGGAAGCTCCTCTTCCCGAAGACCGGCCTCTTCTCCATGGAAGTCGACGCCTGGCTCGACGGCGCCGCCAACGACGTCCTCTTCGTCCCCATCGCCGTCGACTACGAGCGGCTCGTCGAGGGCTCGAGCTACGTCCGGGAGCTTTCCGGCGGGGAGAAGAAGAAGGAGAGCCTCGGCGACCTCCTCGGGACGCCCCGCGTGCTCCTGCGGCGCTACGGCCGCATCTACGTCCAGTTCGGGGCGCCGGTCTCGCTGCGCGAGCTCGCCGAGCAGCGGCGCAAACTCGGGGCCGCGAGCCTCACGCTCGACGAGCAGGACCGCGAGACGGACTCCAAGCGCCGCCTTGTCGAGCAGCTCGCGAACCGCGTCACCTCCGGCATCGCGGAGGTGGTCACGGTGACCCCGGTGAGCCTGGTCGCGACGGCCCTTCTCGCCCACGTCCGCCGCGGGGTGAGCGCCGAGGAGGTCGGCCGCCGCGTGCGCCTGCTCCGCGACCTCGCCGCCGAGGAGAACGCTCGCGTGCCGGCCGACCTGGTGGACGCCTCCCCGGACCCGCAGCAGCCAGGCCCGGTGGGCAAGGCGCTCGCCACCTTCGCTGCCGAGCGCCTCGTCGCCGTCCGGGAGGCGGCCGGTCACGTCATCTACCAGGTCGTGGACGAGAAGCGGCCGCTCCTCGACTTCCACCGCAACGCCCTGCTCAATCGCTTCGTGGCGCTGTGCCTCGCCTCCCAGGCCGTTCGCGCGTCGGGCCAGGCCGCCCCGCTCGAGGAGGTGCGCGACCGGGTGCGCTGGCTGTCGCGCCTCTTTCAGCTCGAGTTCATGTACCCCGCCGGGACCACGTTCGAATCGGTCTTCCGAGAGAAGCTGGGAGTGCTCTCCCGCCTCGGGGTCGCGAGCGTCGAGGACGGCGTGCTCCGGCTGGGGAAGGACCGGGAGACCCTCGACTTCCTCGCCGACATGGTGCGCCCCTACCTCGAAGCCTACCGGCTCGCCGCGGAGACGGTCCGGGCGGCGGGGGAGGAAGGGCACCCGGCGGACAGGAAGGCCCTGGTGCAGGCGGGGCTGGAGCGCGGCCGTGCCGACTTCCTCGCCGGCCGCATCCTGCTGCGCGAATCCCTGTCCAAGGCCACCCTCGAGAACGCCATGGAGTGGCTCTCCGGCCAGGGCGCCTTCGCCGCAGACGCGTCCGGGCGCCGCACGGTCGCCCAGGAGTGGCGCGGGGAGTCCTCGACGCACCTCGTCGAGACCCTGGGCCGGCTCCTCGCGTCCTGACCCCGGTCAAGGGTGCATCCTTCCCCTCTTTCTTTGGCTCTCCCGATCGGGCTATCCTGCCCGTTCCCTCCCCCCCGCTCGACCGGGGCGAGGGTTTGCGCAGTCACCTCTCAGGAATTCACTCGGACCCCAGGAGACAGAGCGATGGGTGATAGGATTCTTCACAAGGGCCTGAAGAGCAAGGTGATGTCGGCGGAGGCCGCCGCTGCCTTGATCCCGAACGGTGCCGTCGTCGGCATGTCGGGCTTCACCGGCGCTGGCTATCCCAAGGCCGTCCCGATGGCGCTCGCCAAGCGCGCCCTCGACGAGCGGATCCGCGGGCAAAAGTATCGACTGCGCGTCCTGACCGGCGCCTCCACGGGCCCGGAGCAGGACACCATCATGAGCATCACCGAGGCACAGGAGTTCCGCTTCCCCTACCAGGGCGACGCGGCTGCCCGCGAGAAGATCAACAGCGGCCTCATCGAGTACCAGGACATGCACCTGTCGCACGTCGGCACCCTCGTGCGGTACGGGTACTACGGCAAGGTCAATTTCGCGGTCATCGAGGTCACGAAGATCCGCGAGGACGGCTCGCTCATCTACAGCTCGTCGTGCGGCGGCAACAACGTCTACCTGGAGCACGCCGAGAAGATCATCCTCGAGGTGAACCACTGGCAGGACGAGCGTCTCGAGGGGATGCACGACGTCTTCTCGATGAACCCCAAGCATGGCGAGCGCAAGCCCATCCCGCTGCTCACGTCCGACGGTCGCGTGGGCTCCCCGTACCAGGTCATCGACCCCTCGAAGGTGGTGGCGGTCGTCGAGACCAACAACGCGGACCGCAACGCCCCCTTCAAGGCGCCCGAGGAGATCCACAAGCGCATCGCCCAGCACATCCTCGACTTCCTCGACGGCGAGGTGAAGGCGGGGCGCCTCCCGAACAACCTGACGCCGCTGCAGTCCGGCGTGGGCAACATCGCGAACGCCGTGCTCGTCGGCCTGAACGAGGGCCACTTCGAGAACATGACGAGCTACACCGAGGTCATCCAGGACGGCATGCTCGACCTGCTCGACTCCGGCAAGCTCAAGATCGCGTCGGCCACGGCCTTCTCGGTCTCCCCGGCAGGGCAGGAGCGGTTCAACAAGAGCATCGACCGCTACCGCAAGCAGATCATCCTGCGCCCGCAGGAGATCTCGAACAACCCGGAGGTCATCCGCCGGCTCGGCTGCATCGCGATGAACGGGTTCGTCGAGGCGGACATCTACGGCCACGTGAACTCGACCCACATCGCCGGCAAGGGCATCGAGAACGGCATCGGCGGGTCGGGTGACTTCGCCCGCAACTCCGCCTACACGATCTTCATGTCCCCGGCCACGGCCAAGGACGGCAAGATCTCCGCCATCGTCCCCTTCGCGACGCACATCGACCACACCGAGCACGAGGTGAACGGCATCGTCACCGAGTACGGCTTCGCCGACCTCCGGGGCAAGAGCCCCAAGGAGAAGGCGAAGGAGGTCATCGAGAAGGCGGCCGCTCCCGAGTACCGCCCGATCCTCTGGGACTACGTGAAGCGCGCCATGAAGAACCCCAGCGCCGGCCTCCACTCGCCGCACATGTTCGAAGAGGCTTTCGCGTTCCACACCCGGTACCTGAAGACCGGCGACATGCGCCCCAAGAAGTAGGCGCCCGCCGCTCGCGGTCCGACGGCCGCTCCGCCACCGGCGGAGCGGCCGTTCTCGTTGGAGCGCTGCTAGAGTATCGCCATGGCCCTCGACCTCGACCTCGCTCTCGACACCGCCCGGCGGGCCGTGCAGGCCGCCTCGGTCGCGAGCCTCCGCCACTTCCGACGGGGCGTCCGCGTCGAGGTGAAGCCGGACCGGACGCCCGTCACCGCCGCGGACCGCGATGCCGAGACGGCGATCCTGGACGTGCTCCGCGCGACCTTCCCGGGCCACGCCGTCCTCGGGGAGGAGACCGGCGCCCACGCCGGGGCGGCCGACTCGCGCTGGATCGTCGACCCCATCGACGGCACCCGGGGCTTCACCCGCGGGGGCTCCTTCTGGGGTCCGCTCGTGGCGCTCCAGCACGAGGGCGCGATCGTCGTCGGCGCCATGGCGATGCCGGCGCTCGGCGAGGTCTACTGGGCGGCGCGCGGGCGCGGGGCCCACCTGCAGCGCCGAGGCGAGCCCGCGGTGCGGCTCCAGGTGTCCGGCGTCCGCGACTGGGGCGAGGCCACACTCTCCCTCGGCGAGTTCCGCGGGATCTTCACGCCCGAGCGCGAGGCGCGGCTCGTCGACCTCGGACGATCGGCCGCCCAGGTGCGCTGCTACGGGGACCTCGCCGGAGCGGCGATGGTGCTGCAGGGGCGCGCCGAGGCTTGGATCGAGGCCGGGGTGAAGATCTGGGACCTCGCCCCGCTCCCGATCCTCGCAGCGGAGGCCGGTGGCCGGTTCACGGACCTCGCGGGCGAGCCGACCGTCGAGTCGGGGAACTGCGTACTGTCGAACGGGCTCGTCCACGCCGCGGTGCTCGCCGGGCTCGCCGCGACCCCCTGAGGCTTCGCCGAGATACGGGCCGGCGCCGCCGGTCCGGCGCGCCTCGGCCGCGCGCCACACCCCGTCTGGGCCCTGCCGCGCCGGGCCCCGGGGAATAAGCCCGCTGCCGCCGGCCCTTCGGCCTGCCCCGCGATAGCGGCGTCCACGGAAAGGAACACACTATGTCGACGAGCATCCGCCATCTCACCCTGCTTGCCGCGGTCGGCCTCGTAGGCCTCGCAGGGACCGCCGCCGCGGCTGATCGCCCGTACACGGAGGGCCCGGTGTCGATCGTGACGGCGATCCGCACCGAGAATGGCATGTGGGACGACTACCTCGCCTTCGTCGCCACCTCTTGGAAGACGGAGATGGACGCCGCCAAGCAGGCGGGCCTGATCGTGGGTTACGCCGTCTACTCCACGGTCCCGCGAAACCCCAACGAGCCCGACCTCTACCTCGTCGTCACCTACAAGAACTTCGCCGCCTTCGACGGCCTCTCCGCCAAGATGGACGCGATCACCGAGAAGTTCTCCGGGTCCCTCCAGAAGGCCAACGCAGAGACGACCGCGCGCGGCAAGATCCGGAAGATCCTCGGCGACGAGATGATCCAGCAGCTCATTCTCAAGTGATGCGCCTCGCGCGGGAAGAGTCGCGGCGTCCCTTCCGCGGCCCTTCCGCGCGCGCGGGCCGGAGCGCGAGGCGCACGATCGGCCGCCTCGGCGAGCGGCGCGCCACCTCCTCGAAGCCCTCGGCCCGGAAGGCCGTGGCGAGCCCCGTGTAAACCGAGGCGTCCGCCACCTTGGCGGCTGCATCCACCGGGTACCCTTCCAGCGTCCGGGCGCCCCGCCGCCGGGCGTGCGCGGCGGCTGCCTCGAGCAGCGCGCGGGTGACCCCCTGCCGGCGGAACGGGCGCGCCACGAAGAAGCAGGTGACCGACCAGACCTCCGCGTCGTCCACCGGCGCGAGGAGACGGGAGCGCGCGAGGCGCGGGTAGGCCCGGCGCGGCTCGACGGCGCACCAGCCCACGGGTTCCGCCCCGGCATACGCGAGGAGGCCCGGGACCGCCCCGGAGCGGACCAGGCGGGCGAGCGCCCTGCGGTTTCCTTCGCCGCGCCCGGCCCGGTACTGCGCCCGCGTCGTCTTCCACCACATGCACCAGCAGCCCGCACAGGCGCCGTTCGGGCCGAAGAGCCTTTCCAGGTCGCCGAAGCGCCGTGCCGTGAGCGGGCCGAACGTCAGGGCGGGCGCCGACCGGTCGCGGACGCGCGCCGGGCTCACGACTGCGCCCTCCGGAACAGGTCGACGACCGCTCCCTCGCGACCCGCGGAGCGGGCGCGCCCTCGGGACCACTCCCGGAGCGCCTTGATCTCCTCCTCGTAGGTCTTGAAGAGGGGCACGAGGTCCTGGGCCACGCGCCGGAGGTCGGCATTCTCGAGATCCCGGCCGCTCGCGAAGGCCCGGTGCAGCGCGCCGACGACGACCTGCTCGAGCTCCGCCCCGGAGAAGTGCTCGCAGGCCTCCGCCAGCACCGGGAGGTCGAACGCCGACGGGTCGCGCCCCCGCTTGCGAAGGTGCACCGCCAGGATGGAGCGGCGCGCGGTCTCGTCCGGGAGGTCGACGAAGAAGAGCTCGTCGAACCGGCCGCGGCGCAAGAGCTCCGGGGGCAGCCGCGAGACGTCGTTCGCGGTGGCGACGGCGAACACCGCGCCCTCCCGCTCCTGCAGCCAGGTGGAGAACGCCCCGAGGAGACGGGAGGCGCGGGCGTCGCCCCCCTGCCCCGGCGTGCTGCCCGCGAACCCCTTCTCGATCTCGTCCACCCACACCGCCACCGGTGCGATGGCCTCGGCGGCCGCGAGCGCCCGGGCGAGGTTCTCCTCGGCGCCCTCCCCGGCCCCGAGCACGCGTGGCAGGTCGAGGCGCACGAGCGGCACCCCGAGCTGGGCGGCCGCCACCTTCGCGGCGAGTGACTTCCCGCACCCCTGCACGCCGACGAGCAGGACGCCCCGCGGGGTGGGGAGGCCATAGCGCCGCGCGCCGGGGCGGAAGGCCATGGCGCGCTCCGCCATCCAGCTCTTGAAGGTCTCGAGGCCTCCGAGGTCCTCCTCGGACCGCCCGGACTCCACGAGCTCGAGGCCGAGGTCCCGGGAGAGGATGCGCTTCTTCTCCTCCTGGACGAGCGCTGCGGCGGCAGGGCCGAAGGTCGGGTCGGCGCGCATGGCGCGAAGGAAGGCCCGCCGCGCCTGCGTCTCGGTGAGGCCGCGCGCGGCGCCCAGCACCCGGTGGCGGTTCTCCGGGTCGGCCGGCCCCGGTGCCACCGCGGCGAGGAGCGCCGCGAGCTCCTCCTCCGACGGGAGCGGCAGGCGCAGCACCGCCACGTCCGCGGCGAGCCCGTCGGGCACGAGCACCCGCGGCGCCACGATCGCCAGGCACCGTCCCTCGGCGGCGAGCCGCGGCAAGGCGTCGCGAATCCGCCGCACCACACGCGGATCGGCGAGCGCCTCGTGAAAGTCGAGGAGCACACCCAGAAACGGCGCAGGTGCCTGGAGCGCCGCCTCGACCGCCGCGAGCGGCGACTTGGCCGACGGGGCCAGCGGGTCGAGCCCCCGGACCGCCGACCAGACGGCGACGTTCGCGTCGAAGGCCTGCGCCGCGGATTCGCAGAAGCGGACGGCGCGCTCCTCCTCGGCGGTCGCGAGGTAGACGATGGGCGTCCCGGCCGACCACAGCTCGGCGATCTCTCTCGCGAGCGGCGTCACCGCTGCCCCTCGGCGTCGGCGGTGGATCGCATCGCCTCCTCGAAGGAGGTCGCGCCCGCGGCCACCTTGAGGACCGCGTGCTCCCGCAGCGTCCGCAGGCCGTCCTGGCGGGCGGTGCGCCCGAGCACCTCCGGCGTGGCGCCGTCCGCCACGAGGTGGCGCAGGCGCGGGTTCACGGTCAAAACCTCGAAGATCCCGGTCCGGCCGTAGAACCCCGTGAAGCGGCACTTCGGGCAGCCCACCCCGCGCCGCGCCACGAGCTTCCCGGCGTGGTCCTCGGGGTGGCGGACGCCGAGGTCCGCGACCTGGTCCGCGGTGAGCAGCACGTCCTCGGCGCACCCGGGGCACACCTGGCGCACCAGCCGCTGGGCGACGACGCCGGTGAGCGTCGCGGAGATGAGAAAGCCCGGCACGCCCAGGTCGCGCAGGCGCGCGACCGCGCCGACGGTGTCGCTCGTGTGGAGCGTCGTGAGCACCAGGTGGCCGGTGAGCGCCGCCTGCACCGCCTGGGAGGCGGTCTCGGCGTCCCGAACCTCGCCCACCATGACGACGTCCGGGTCCTGCCGGAGCACGTGGCGGAGAGCCTCGGCGAACCCGGTCCCGGTCTTCGGGTTCGCGGCGATCTGATTGAAGTCCTCGTGAACCATCTCGATGGGGTCCTCGATGGTAACGATGTTGATCTCCGGGGAGGCGAGCGCCTGGAGCGCCGAGTAGAGCGTCGTCGTCTTCCCCGACCCGGTCGGCCCGGTCACGATCACCATCCCGTGCGGCCTCTCCAGCCAGCGCTCGAACTGCTCGCGCTCGTCGGAGAGGAAGCCGAGCTCTGACAGGTCTCGGACGAGGACCTGCTGGTCGAGGATGCGTACCACGATCTTGTCGCCGAAGGCGGTCGGGATGGTGGAGACGCGCAGCTCCATCTCCGTGTCGCCGCGGGCCGTCCGGATTCGTCCGTCCTGCGGGCGCCGCGCCGAGATGTCGAGGCGGCTCATGATCTTGAGCCGGTTGGAGATGGCGCCGTGGACGACCTTGGGGATGCGGTAGACGGGGTGCAGCACACCGTCGATGCGCATGCGGATGATCGACTCCTCGCGGCGCGGCTCGACGTGGATGTCGCTCGCCCGTTGCTCGAAGGCGTAGTGGAGCAGGTACTCGACCGCGGCGACCACCGGCTCGCTCGAGGCCTCGAGCGCGTCGAGGCCCGAGAGGTTCACGAACTGCTCGAGGTTTCCGATGTCGGGAACCTCGCCCGCCGCGGGCGCGCCGACCTGGGTCTGGGCCTCCCGGATCTGCTCGCGGAACCCGTAGATCTCGGCGATGGCCCGGTGGATGTCGGCCGGCGCCGACAGGACCGGCTCGATGGCCATCCCGGTGAGGGCGTGGAGGTTCTCGAAGAGCTCCCGGTCGAAGGGGTTGGCCGCTGCCACGACGAGGGCGCCATTGCGGCGCTCGAGGGGGAGGACGGCGTGCTTGCGCGCGAAGGGGCGCGATAGGGTCCGCGTGATGAGCTGCGCGTCCAGCTTGAGCGGGTCGATCTTCCGGTAGCCGAGGCCGACCGCGTGGGCCACGGCCTGGGTGGCCTTGTCCTCGTCGACGACTTCGTTGTCGCGCCGCGCGTCCGGGAACTGGAAGGACGCGAGGAGCTCGATCGGCGACAGGTCGGCGCGCCTCAGGGCGCGCCCCCCCCTGACCGCCTGGTCCTTGAGGAGCTTGGCGCGCTGGACGTTCTCCCGGGCGAAGGCGGTCCGGCGGTCGTCGTCGCGCAGGATTCCCTGGCGCTGCAGGGCCTCGGCGACGAACTCGAGGCTGAAATCGCTCGCTCGGTGTGCGGGCATGAACGCGAAGCGATCCTATCGCGGGACCCGCGCGGCGGCGAGCGCCCGGCGCGGCCCGTCGATGTGGTCGGAACACCTTCATCCGCGCGACCGCGCGGAGGTCAGATCGCTCAGCCGACGGGGCCGCAGCCCGGTGCGGCCCGGGAGCCCCCCTCCCCGCCGCCGGCGCGGGCCGCCGGCCGGGACATGACCTTCTCGACCTCGCGGCCTTCGCAGTGGGGACACTTCACCGCCACCTCGTCGCTCCTGCGGACGATGAGCTCCTCGAAGATCCGGTCGCACTTCCTGCAGGCGTACTCGTAGATGGGCATCCGCCGGTGAGAGCCGATGCGGCGAGAAAGGGTTCGTGCGTCCACCCTCGCACGCTCGAGGGGCGCGTGGTATGGCTCGTCACTCCCCGGGCGCGGCCCGGGGCCGGGGAGGGCCGATGCCGGGTCCGGCTGGCGGTTCGAAGCCTCGCATCCTGATCGTGGACGACGAGCCGCGCATGGGCAAGGCGATGGAGCGGCTTCTCGCTCCCCGCTACGAGGTCACCGTGGCGGTCTCGGGGCGCCAGGCGCTCGCCCTCCTGGAGGGCGGAACCGAGGTGGACGCCATCGTCTGCGATCTCATGATGCCGGTGATGACCGGCATCGAGATGTACGAGGTGCTCCGCGCGCAGCGGCCCGGGCTCGCTGCACGCGTGGTCTTCATGACCGGGGGCGCCTACACCGACGAGGCCCAGGAGTTCCTCGCGCAGAGCCCCCAGCGGCGCCTCAACAAGCCCTTCCGCCCGGACGAGCTCGAGCAGGCAATCCGGAGCGTGATCGGCGGCTAGCGGCGACGGCGCTTCTTCGGCGTGGCGGACCCGCCCAGGCGGAGCCTCTCGCGGTCGTAGAGCCGGATGGCGGCCCGCAGCACCTCGAGGGCCTCCTTCCTCCCCTGCGGCTCGCGGACGAGCACCTTCTTGTTCTCGAGCGCCTTGTAGTCCTCGAAGAACCGGCGGAGCTCGCGCAGCCGGTGCTGCGGCAGCTCGGCGATGTCGGCGATGTCCGCGTACTCCGGGTCGTCGGCGCTCACGGCGACGAGCTTGTCGTCCTCGCCCTTGTCGTCCCGCATCCGCATCACGCCGATGACCTTCGCCTGCATGATGGCGAGCGGCACGATCGGCTCCTGCGCGTAGACCAGGATGTCCAGTGGATCGCCGTCGTCGCAGTACGTGCGCGGGACGAAGCCGTAGTTCGCCGGGTAGTGGACGGCGGAGTACAGGATGCGGTCGACGCGCAGGAGCCCGCTCGACTTGTCGAGCTCGTACTTCACCTTGGAACCCGCCGGGATCTCGATGACCGCCGGGATGGGTTCCTCGACGTAGCGGGGCAGCTCTACGTCATGCCACGGGTGGAACGCCATGGATCCCCTCCGGGAGCGGACACTACCGCGAAAGCGGCCCGGGCGGGGAAGCCGCTAGATCCCGCCGCCCTTGTCCCAGCGCTCCTCGCGGGCCTCTCCCTGCGTGATCCGGCTCCCGGGCGGAACCGGACGCGTCACCCAGACGTTGCCACCGATCGACGATCCCTTCCCGACGACGATGCGCCCGAGGATGGTCGCCCCCGCGTAGATGACGACGTCGTCCTCGACCACCGGGTGGCGGTCGATGCCCTTGATGGGGTTGCCGTTCTCGTCGAGCGGGAAGCTCTTCGCGCCCAGGGTGACGCCCTGGTAGATGCGAACGCCCTTGCCGATGACGCTCGTCTCGCCGACCACCACGCCGGTGCCGTGGTCGATGAACAGCTTCTCACCGATGCGCGCCCCGGGGTGGATGTCGATCCCCGTCAGCGTGTGGGCGTACTCGGTGATGATGCGCGGGATGAGCGGGACGCCGAGGACGTGGAGCTCGTGCGCGACCCTCTGGTTCGTGACCGCGAACACGCCCGGGTACGCGAAGATCGCCTCGTCGCGCGTCTTCAGCGCCGGATCGCCCTCGTAGGCAGCCTCCACGTCGGAGGCCACGAGCCGCCGGACCGCCGGGAGCCGCGTCGCGAACCTCCGCACGGCCTCCCGGGCCGCGCCCGCGCAGTGGGCGCACGTGTCGAAGTCGTGCTTGTCGCAGAAGGCGATCGCCCTGCGGATCTCCTCCTCGAGCGACCGGAGCAGTCGGTCCAGGGTCGACCCCACGTAGTAGGCGAGCGTGTCGGCCCTGAGGTCCGCCTCGCCGAAGTAGCCGGGGAAGAAGACCGAGCGGATCTCCTCGACGATCTCGATCACCCGCCCGCGCGAGGGGAGCACCATCCGGCTGTGGCCGGCGAGGATGGGCGCCGCGTCGCGGCACAGCTCGTCGACGACGGAGGCGATGCCGAGGTCGGGCTTGGGCGGGGTCATCGGGGCTCCTTCCGGGAGAGACCTAGATATGCCGGGTGCCGCGCCCGATCAAGGATCGCGGCGCGAACCGTCGCGAGTGCCCGACGGCACCTCCCTCGCGGCCGCCCCGCCCGGCTCGGGCACCGCGCCCGCCCCGTGGAAGAACCCATGGACGGTGCACGCGCGTTCGGGCCCGATCCCGGGCACGAGCGCGATCTCCTCGAGAGACGCCTCCCGGACGCGCTTCAGCGAGCCGAAGTGGCGGAGCAGCGCGCGGCGGCGCCCCTCCCCGATGCCCGGGATCTCCTCCAGGACCGACTCCAGGTTCCGGGCGCGCCGGAGCTTGCGGTGGAACTCGACCGCGAACCGGTGGGCCTCGTCCCGGATCCGCACGAGCGCGAACAGCTCCGCCGAGTTCTGCCGCAGCACGATGGGGTCCTTGCGCCCGGGCACGAAGACCCGCTCCGGGCTCCGCGCCGCCTCGGCGACGTAGCCCCGGTCGGCGCGCTCCGCGGCGGCCGCGAGGGCGACCCCCCCGGGGGCGCGCCGCCCCACCACCCTCGCCGTGCCGAGCGCCCCGGCGTCGAGCGTGCGGCTCTTCGCGAGCGACACCATCTGCACGAAGGGGACGCCCGGGTTGCCGGGGATGGGCTTCGTGGGGATGCCTAGGTCGCCCGCCGCCGCCAGCGCCGCGCCGAGCTGCCCCTTGCCCCCGTCGATCACGATCAGGTCGGGCATGGCGCCCTCCGCGAGCGCCCGCCGGAGCCGCCGGGTGAGGACCTCGTGCAGCATGGCGAAGTCGTCCTGGCCGGGGACGCCGCGCACCTTGTAGCGGCGATAGTTCGCCTTGTCCGGCTGGCCGTCCCTCATGGAGACGCCCGACCCGACCGCGAGGGAGCCCTGGAAGGTGGAGATGTCGTAGCACTCCATCCACCGCGGCTCGCGCGACAGGTGGAGCGCGCGGGTGAGGGCCGCGAGCGTCTCCTCGCGCCGCTCCCCCTCCTCCCGCCAGCTGCGGAAGGACTGCTCCGCGTTCCTTCGCGCCACCTCGAGCAGGTCGAGCTTCGCGCCGCGCTGGGGGACGAGGATGCGGACCCTCCGGCCCCGACGTTCGGAGAGGACGTCGGCGAGCGCCCCGGCGTTCGCCGGTTCGAGCGGGACGAGCACCTCCTCGGGCGGCCCTACCCGCTCGTAGTAGAGGCCGAGGAACGAGGAGACGAGCTCCTCGCCGGGGAACTCCTGGCCGGTGAAAGGCCAGGCCCGCGACTCCTGGAGCTTGCCCGATCGCATGGAGAGCACCTGGATCACGAGGTCCGGCCCTTCTCGGTGGATGCCGACCACGTCCCGGTCGGCCTGGTCCTCCATGAGCACGCGCTGCTTCTCCAGGCTGCGCTCCACGGCCGCGATCTGGTCGCGGAGCCGCCCGGCCTCCTCGAAGCGCAGCTCCCGCGCCGCCTCCTGCATTCGCGCGCGCAACCGCGGCACGAGCTCGCTCTCTCGCCCCTCCAGGAAGGCGACCGCGTCCGCCACGCTCTCCCGGTACTCGCCCTCGGGCACCTCGTAGACGCACGGCGCGGGGCACCGGTGGATCTGGTAGAGGACGCAGGGCCTGCGCCGGTGCTCGAAGACGTGGTCGCTGCAGGTCCGAAGCTGGAACCAGCGGTTCACGACCCGGAGCGTCTCTCGGATGGAGCTCGCGCTGGAGTAGGGGCCGAAGTAGCGGGCGCCATCCTCCCGGCGCTGCCGCGCACGCGTCACCTCGAGGCGCGGATACGGGTGTCGCTCGTCGAGGCGCAGGACGATGAAGTCCTTGTCGTCGCGGAGCCGGACGTTGAAGCGCGGCTTGTGCTTCTTGATGAGCTCGTTCTCGAGGAGGACCGCCTCCTTCTCCGAGCGGGTGACGATGACGTCGACGTCGCCGAGGAGGTCGTCGAGCAGCGGGACGAACAGACGGTCGTCGCCGCCGCGGTCGAAGTAGCTGCGAACCCGGGTGCGGAGCGACGCCGCCTTGCCCACGTACACGACCGTCCCCGCCCGGTCGCGCATGAGGTAGCAGCCCGGCTCGGCGGGGAGCTCGTCGAGCCTCTTCTTGAGCGACGCGTCCATCCCGAAGGCGGCTCCTCCCTCCCCGCTCCCCTACCGCCGCCGGCGCCGCTGGGGCCGCCGCGTTCCGGGCCGCCCGAGCGCCTCCGCGGCCGCGACCGCCCCGCTCCCGAGCAGCCCCTTCGCTCCTGCGGTGCGGCGCGCCACGCCGAGCTCGAGGTCCTTGAGCGCGAGGATGCGATCGCGCAGCTGGGCCGCCCTCTCGAACTCCAGCGCCTCCGAGGCGCGCCGCATCTCCCCCTCGAGCTCGGCCACGATGGCAGGGATCTCCTCCCTGCGGTACTCCGCCCCCTCCGCCGCCACCGGGACGGTCGCGTAGTCGGCCTCGTACACGGCCATGGAGAGGTCGGTGATGTTCCGGCGCACGGTCTGCGGCGTGATGCCGTGCTCCTCGTTGTAGCGGCGCTGGAGCTCCCGGCGCCGCTCGGTCTCGGTCATCGCACGGCGCATGGAGTCGGTCACCGCGTCGGCGTAGAGGATCACGCGGCCGGCGACGTTGCGGGACGCGCGCCCGATGGTCTGGATGAGCGAGACCGCCGAGCGGAGGAAGCCCTCCTTGTCCGCGTCGAGGATGGCGACGAGCGAGACCTCCGGGAGGTCGAGCCCCTCGCGGAGCAGGTTGATGCCGATGAGGACGTCGAACTCGCCGCGCCGGAGATCCCGGATGAGCGCGCTGCGCTCCAGGGTCTCGATGTCGGCGTGCAAGTAGCGGCACCGCACGCCCACGTCGGTGTAGTACTCGGTCAGGTCCTCGGCCATGCGCTTCGTGAGCGTGGTGACGAGCACGCGCTCGCCGGCTTCGGCGCGCTTGCGGATCTCCCCGAGCAGGTCGTCCACCTGGGAGCCCACCGGCCGCACCTCGACCTCGGGATCCATGAGGCCCGTGGGCCGGATGATCTGCTCGACGACCACGCCACCTGCCTTCTCGAGCTCGTACGCGGCGGGAGTGGCCGAGACGTAGATGGCCTGGCGCGAATGCGCCTCGAACTCCTCGAACCGCAGCGGCCGGTTGTCGAGCGCAGAGGGCAGCCGGAAGCCGTACTCGACGAGCGTCTCCTTCCGGTTCCGGTCGCCGCGGTACATCCCCGCCACCTGGGGAAGGGTCTGGTGCGACTCGTCGACGACGAGGAGGAAGTCCGGGGGAAAGTAGTCGAGGAGGCAGGGCGGCGGCTCGCCGGCGCGCCGGCCCGAGAGCCATCGCGAGTAGTTCTCGATCCCGGTGCAGAACCCCATCTGCTCGAGCATCTCGAGGTCGAACATCGTCCTCTGCTCCAGCCGCTGGGCCTCGACGAGCTTGTTCTGGGCCTTGAGCTCCTGGAGTCGCAGGAGGAGCTCCCCGCGGATGCCCTCGATGGCGCGGCGGCGCACCTCGGGCGCGGAGACATAGTGGCTGTTCGGGAAGATGGCGACCTTGTCCAGCTCGGCGAGGGCCGTCCCCCGGAGCGGGTCGAACTCCAGGATGCGCTCCACGACGTCCCCGAAGAACTCGACCCGGACCGCGCGCGACTCCTCGTACGGCGGGAAGACCTCGATCGTGTCCCCGCGGACGCGGAAGGTTCCCCGGTGGAAGTCGGCGTCGTTGCGCTCGTACTGGATGTCGATGAGGGACCGGATGAACCGGTCCCGCACGAACTCCTGGCCGCGGGCGAGCTGCTGCAGAAGCCCGTAGTAGGCCTCGGCGGTGCCGAGGCCGTAGATGCAGGAGACGGACGCGACGATGAGCACGTCGTTGCGCGTGAGCAGCGCGTGCGTCGCCGCGTGGCGCATCCGGTCGATCTCGTCGTTGATGGAGGAGTCCTTCTCGATGTAGGTGTCGGTCGACGGGACGTAGGCCTCCGGCTGGTAGTAGTCGTAGTAGCTGACGAAGTAGTGGACCGCCGCGGACGGGAAGAGCTCCTTGAACTCCCCGTAGAGCTGGGCCGCGAGCGTCTTGTTGTGGGCGAGGACCAGCGTCGGCCGCTTCACCTGGGCGACCACGTTCGCGACCGTGAAGGTCTTCCCCGATCCCGTGACGCCCAGGAGGACCTGGTGGCGGTCGCCCCGGTGCAGTCCGGCGACCAGCTCCGCGATGGCGCGGGGCTGGTCGCCGCGGGGCGAGAACTCGGTCTGGAGGTCGAAGGGCACCCGGACAGTCTAACCCCGGGCGCCCCTCCGATCAGGGCGTGAGGACGATGCGCGAGGTCGTGGCCGCCTCGATCTCCGACGCCGACCAGGGAAGGTTCCCGGGCGCGTTCGCAAGCCACGCCGGCACCTGGCTCTCGTAGGTGGGGGTGCCGGGGTAGTCCGCCTGTCCGCCGGGGTAGACGGCGCGCCACTTCACGGCTCCCTTCACCATCTGGGCGGAGAAGCGGACGCTCGGGCCCTCCGTGACCTTGTATCCGCTCGCCCCGTCGTCCTGCCAGGGGAAGTCGGCGACGTCGACCGTGTAGAGGCCTCCGCGCCGGGCGAACGGGCCGTAGTTGAAGAGGTTCACGCCCCCCTGGGCGAGCTCGGAGTCGAAGGTGACGGTGTGGAGCGCCCCCCAGACCCAGGCGGTCGTCGCGGCGCTCCCGAAGACCTCCGCGGAGGAGAGGAACGCGACCGTGTCCTCCAGCGCCTGGACGGCCTGCGGGGCGCAGCTCGCCCCGCACACGGACGCGGGCCCGGTGAGGAGCGGCACGGTCGGCGTCTGGCCCTGGGCGTAGGTCGAGAGCACGGCGAGGTACTTCGCGAGCTCCTGGTCGTTGCCGCCGGACGCGAACGCCGCCGCCGTGAGCGGCACGCCGTCGTAGGTCACGCCCGAGAGGAAGGGATCGAGGATCTGGCTCGCGAGCCTCGGGACGAGGGCGTGGAAGAGCATCGAGGCGTTCGACGCCTGGAGAACCTGCGCGTCCGTGGTCGGCGCGCCGGACGGGTCGGAGGTCGAGAGCCCGGTCGGGGTCTGGTACTGGTACGGGTTCGACGGATCGGCCCAGGCCGCGAGGAGGGCCACCGCCGGGCCGAGCCCCTTCGCGCTGACGTCGGATGCGCTCGCCTGGTACCAGGCGAGGAGCCCCGGCACGAGGTCCTCCGCGAAGAGCGACGTGATGTCGGCCTGGATGGACGTCATGTCGTCGAGCGTGTAGGCGGACTTCGTGGCGAGCCGTGCCGTCGCCTCCGTGGCGCGGTATCCGAGGTCCGTGTAGGCGAAGAGGTACGTCCCGCTCGGCGACTGGATGGGCTGGTTGAACTCCGTGTAGCCGGTGATGTCGTTGTTGGCCGTGACGACGTGGTGGGCGGGCGGGTTCACGAGGTGGGGGAGGTCGGCGTCGCTCAGACGGCCCGTCCAGACGCAGCTGCCGTCATAGCCCGGCATCGGCGCCCACGGGACGGAGGTCTGGGTGAAGCACCCGGGCTTGCGGACCGGGACGTAGGCGTGGGGGTCGTAGGCGATGTTCCCGTCGACGTCGCCGATCACGAAGTTCTGGGCGCCGACCTCGAACTGCGTGAGCGCCGAGGTCGCGGCGTAGACGCTCGTCGCGGCGTTCAGGTCGAAGAAGGCCTTGAGCTCGTCGGAGGGCTCCTGCCCCGTCCAGCGCGCCGTGATGTAGGGCGTCGTCGGGCTGCCCGCCGCGATGATCGGGCCGTAGTCCGGGATCATGGTCACGTGGAACGGGATGGGGCTCCCGCCGCGGACGAAGATCGTGCCCGCCGGAACGGTCACTGGCTGCACGAGCGTTCCGATGGTCGCCGCCGGGAAGTAGTAGAGGTCGGTCACGTCGTAGAAGGCCACCGTGTCGCCCCAGGCGATGGAGTCGTTGTGGCCGATCTCGATGACCGGCGTTCCCGGGAACGAGACCCCCCCGACGTTGCGGGTCGGCGTGGAGACGACGACGACGTACCAGATCGCCGGGTTGGTGAGGGCGAGGTGCGGGTCGTTCGCGACGATGGCCCCGCTTCCCCCCTCCACCATGGTGTGGTCGAGGACCCAGTTGTTGGAGCCCACCTGCCCGCGCCTGCCGAGGTAGTGGGTGCGGGCAACCAGCGCCGCTGCCCTGGCGAGCGACTCCTGGAGTCCGGGGACGGCGGCCGGGGCGGGCGTCCGGGCGAGGTTGGAAGTCGTCGCGTTGGGGACGATGAAGGTGTTCCGGGCCGGCGCGAAGCGGGTGAGGTCCTCGAAGAGGCCGAGGTACGGGCACGAGGCCGGCGGAATCGACCCGCAGGCCGCGAGGAACGCCTGCTCGAGCTGGCCGTAGGCGGCCTCCTGCTCGATCGACTCCGACAGCTGGAAGGACAGCAGGCGGCCGATGGCGATCGAGTCCTGGATGGTCCACGGCCCCGGGACGTAGGGATGGGTGGGATCGGCGACGTTCAGGGCCACGTACTCGACGGGCGTCTGCGCCCCGTTCGCCCCGCTCGCGAGGTCCTCGAGGAAGCGGTTCACCCCGGCGGCGTAGGACCCGAGGAACGCCTGCATGGTCGGCGGGAGGGTCTCGGAGATGACGTCGACCACGTTGTAGCTACCCGACGGGCTCTGGGTCTGCGACGTGAAGAGCGTCCGGATCGACTCGTCCTGCGACACGGCCGCCGGCCCGAGCATCTGCGCGAGCTGCCCGCGCCCGGCCTTGCGGAGGAAGTCCATCTGGAAGAGCCGGTTTCGGGCGTGGACGTAGCCGGTGGCGAACGCGGCGTCGTTGTCGCTTCCGGCCTGGATGTAGGCGATGCCGTTCGAGTCGAAGTTCACCGTCACGTCGCCGCCGAGGCCGAGCAGCGCGTTCCCGGCGACGGTCGTCGTGGGCAGGGAGTCCTGGTAGCCGGTGCCGGTGCTCGAGCTGGAGCAGGCGGCGAGGAAGGCCACGGCGACCGCCGGGATCGTTCTGCGGACCATTTTCACCTCTGGTGGAGAACCGGTGCGGGGGAGAGAGTGGCCCGAAATAATGTCTTACAGCGACGCGCCTGTCCGATCCCGAACGGGGCGTGCGGACGCCGCGGCGCGTCACGCCGGCGCCGTAGGCGCGCTGCGTCAATCGCCGCCTCAGCCGACCTTCCAGGCGGTGCCGTCCGGCCCGTCCATGAGGACGACGCCCTGGGTGGCGAGCTCGTCGCGGATCCGGTCGGACCGTGCGAAGTCCTTCTCGCGCCGGGCCTGGGTCCGCTCGGCGATGCGCGCCTCGACGAAGGCGGGGTCGATTCCGCGCCGGGCTGCCGCCTTGGCCCGGATGGCGAGGAGCGCGTCCCTCGGCGCACGGTCGAGGATGCCGAGCTCCGCGCCGATCCTCCGCGCGTCCCGCGCGAAGGTCGCGAGCGCGGCCCGGTCCTCGGGAGCCTTCTTCCCCTTCCTGTCCGCGAGCGCGTTCGCCGCCGAGAAGGCCTCCGCGAGGATGCCCAGCACCGCCGCGGTGTTGAAGTCGTCGTCGAGGGCCTCGCCGCACCTCTCGAGCCACTCGCTCGGCGCGGCGACGGGGGCCGCTCCCGCCCCGAGCCGGTCTGACTTCTCGAGCGTCTCGTAGTAGTAGCCGAGGCGCTGCTCCGCCTCCGCGACGAGCGGGTCCGAGAAGTTGATGGGGTTGCGGTACTGCGTGCCGAGCAGGAATAGCCGCAGCCCCTCGGCGTCGTAGCGGGCGAGCACGTCCTTCACGGTGAAGAAGTTGCCGAGCGACTTCGACATCTTCTCCTGGTCGATCTCGACGAAGCCGTTGTGCATCCAGTAGCGGGCGAACGCGGCGGGATCGAGCGCGTCGGAGATCGCCGCGGCCGACTGCGCGATCTCGTTCGTGTGATGGGGAAACACGAGGTCCTTGCCGCCGGTGTGGATGTCGAAGGGCGCCCCGAGGTGCTTGAGCGTCATCGCCGAGCACTCGATGTGCCAGCCGGGCCTTCCCTTGCCCCACGGCGAGTCCCATGACGGCTCGCCGGGCTTCGCGGCCTTCCACAGGGCGAAGTCGAGCGGGTCCCTCTTCGCGTCGCCCGGCTCGACCCGGGCGCCGGCGAGGAGGTCGTCCAGGTTTCGCTTCGCGAGGTCCATGTAGCGGGGAAAACGCCGCACGCTGTAGTAGACGTCCCCGTTGCCGGGCGCGTAGGCGAAGCCCTTCGCGACGAGCGTCTCGATGAGGCGGACGATCTCGCCGATGTGGTCGGTGACCCGGGGCTCGACGTCCGGGACGAGGCACCCGAGCGCCGCCATGTCCTCGCTGAAGGACTCGGCGAAGCGGGAGGCGAGGGTCGCGGGCTCCTCCCCGCGCTCCCGGGCGCGCTTGATGATCTTGTCGTCGACGTCGGTGAAGTTGCGGACGTAGCGGACCTCGAGCCCGCGGGCGCGCAGGTGGCGCACGACCACGTCCCACACCACGTAGCAGCGCGCGTGACCGAGGTGGGCGTGGTCGTAGACGGTGGGGCCGCAGGCGTAGAGACCAATCCGGCCGGGGTGCACCGGAACGAGCTCGCGCTTCTCTCCGGAGAGGGTGTCGAACAGCTGGATGGCCATGCGGGCGGTCTCCGGTCTCTAGGCTCCCCGCCGGGCGGCGAGCGACCGGACGAGGAAGGCGGCGTTCAGGCTCGCGAGCGCGACGAGGCCGATCGCGATCGCGGGGTCGCGCAGGCGCGTGCGCGGCCTCTCGCCCTCGCGCAGCACCATGTAGTGATCGCCCGCCCCGAACCCCTGGCGGGACAGCTCCGCGGCGAACGCGGCGTAGTCGCCGCGGCGGTTCGCGGGCAGCAGGCGCCCCTCGTATACGTTCGCCGGAGAGGCGGCGGCGGACCGGTCGACGATGAGGTTGGTCCCGAAGAGCCCGCTCACCCTGCGGCGCTCCCCCGCCCTGCCCTCCACCCCGCCCACCGATCCGACGAGCGGCCCGGAGATGCGCACGAGCCGGTTCGGCCGCGCCCGGTCGAGGTGGAAGGCGCGCACGTCGCCGAGGTCGATGGGGGCCTCGGAGGACGCGTAGTAGGCGACGTCGAGGCGCATGTCCCACAGGAGCCACAAGGACGCCGCCAGGACCGCGGCCGCGAGGAGCGGGGACCGCCTTCGCGGCCGCTGGACCTCAGCGGTCGCGCTCACCCGCCCCTCCGCAAAAGCAGCGCCACGGCGTGCGCGGCGATGCCCTCGCCGCGCCCGACGAACCCGAGCCCCTCCCCGGTGGTGCCCTTCACGTTCACGCGGGACGGGGAGACGCCGAGCGCCTCCGCGAGCTTGGCGCGCATCTCCTCGGCACGCGGCGCGATCCTGGGCCGCCGCGCGGCCAGCGTGACGTCGCAGTTCCCGACCACCCACCCCATCGCCGCCGCCTCCTCGGCGATGGTGCGCAAGAGCACGAGCGAGCTCACCCCCTCGTAGCGGGAGTCCGTGTCCGGGAAGTGGCGACCGAGGTCGCCGAGCCCGGCCGCGCCGAGGATGGCGTCCCCGATGGCGTGCGCGCAGATGTCCGCGTCGGAGTGACCGAGCAAACCGTCTCCCTCGAACTCCACTCCCCCGAGGACGAGCTTGCGGCCCGGCGCGAACGGGTGCACGTCGTAGCCCACCCCCATCGCGAAGGGCGGCGCGCACAGAGAGCGCGCCCGGTCCACGTCGGGTGGCCCGGTGATCTTGAAGTTGCCGGCTTCCCCGGGGACGAGCGCCACGGCCTCCCCGAGCCTCTCCACGAGAAGGCACTCGTCCGTGGCGAGCGCCGCCGCCTCCCCCGCCGCCTCGAAGGCGCGTCGGAGCAGCGCCGTCCGGAAGCCCTGGGGGGTCTGGGCGAGCCACAGCGCGCTCCGGTCGAGCGTCTCGACGACGCGCCCTCCCTCGGTGCGCTTCACGGTGTCGGTCGCGGGCACGGCGGCGAGCGCCGCGCCGGTCCGGGCCGCGGCGAGCGCCACCTCGCGGACGAGCGCCGCCGTCGCGAAGGGCCTCGCGGCGTCGTGCACGAGGACGATCTCGCACTCCCCGAGTGCCGCGAGCCCCGCCCGAACCGAGTCGGCTCGCGCCGCGCCTCCTCGAACGACGCGACCCGGCCGCCCGAGCCCCACCATCTCGGCCGTCGCACGTGCCTCGTCGCCCGTCGGGACGGCGACCACGATCTCGTCCACCACGCCGCTCTCGGCGAGCGCACGAGCGGCCCGGCGAAGCACCGTCTCGCCCCCGAGGTCGAGCCACTGCTTCGGGAGGCCGGCACGCGTGCCCGATCCGCCCGCGGCCAGGATGGCTCCGACCCGATCGGTGCCGATCACGTCTGCCTCCGCGGCCGGGAACGCCCCGGCGTGCCGGGCGGCGGAGGGCCCCCCGCCGCCCAAACCCGGCCCCCACAAAGACGACCGCCGCGCGAGCCGGGGACCGCGCGGCGGGCCTCGCCGAGGCGAGAGCGGGGCCTGTCGCCCCGCCGGAGCTGCTTCAGTTGATGTTGAAGATCTTCTTGAGCTCCGTCTCGACCTCCTGCTCGTCGCAGTCCTTCGCGATCGCGAGCTCCTTGATGAGGAGCGAGCGGGCGGTGTCGAGCATCTTGCGCTCGCCGAAGGAGAGGTCCTTGTCGGAGCGGAGTAGGTACAGATCGCGGAGCACCTCCGCGATCTCGAAGACGGAACCCGTCTTGATCTTGTCCATGTACTCCCGGTATCGGCGGTTCCACGTGGTGGAGTCGACCGAGACCTCCTTCTCGCGGAGGATGGAGTAGACCTTGCGCACTTCCTTGTCGCCGATGATCTCCCGCAGCCCCACGGACCCGACCTTGTTCATCGGGATCATGATCTTCATGCCGTTGTCGAGGATGCGCAGCACGTAGAAGGACTGGCGCTGGCCAGCGACCTCCTTGTGCTCGATTCCCATGACCTCGCCCACCCCCTGGCCAGGGTAAACGGCCTTATCGCCCACCTTGAAGGTGGGGCCCGACTGGTTCGACGTTAGAGACATTCGGTCCTCCGCCCCGCCGCAGATGCCGCCATCGCCCGATTGTCGAGCGGATGCGGGCGGAGCTTGGTCGTTGATTTGTACCACGAACCTTGAGCGTCGTCAATATCTCGTGGAAGTACAAACTGTTGGAGCACCAGGAAGGAACCGCGAACGAGCCCCGGCTCAGCCCGTGGAACCCATCCGGGACGTGTGGCATGCCCCCGGCGGGGCGTCCTCACCCATGCGGGGCTCACATCCGAGGTACGCAGCCGCCGATTGGCAGCCCCACGGAGCGCCTCTCATGCCGCAGCGCGTTATCGCCTCGGGCGGGCGGGCGGTGCGGGCCCTCCGTCGAACACGAGCCAGCCAAAGCGGTCGAGCGCGTGGAAGTCGGCGCGGTAGGGCGGCGAGAACGCCTGGCCCTCCTTCACGGCGAGGCGGTTCACGCCCTCGATGCGGTACAGGTTGGCCCTCCATCGCTCTCCGGGCCGCGGGCGGGCCGACGAGAGCGACTCCAGGGGCACCGCCATCTCGACGGTGAAGCCGCGGTCCCCCTGCGCGTCGCGCACCACGCGCGCGGCCGTCCGGGCGCCCGACCGGTACGTCCGCGCGGCGGAGAGGTCGCTCCGCCAGTGATCGAAACGAGCCTGGAACACGACGTTCGCCGGCGTCACGTCGATCTCCACGTACCCCCTTCCCGTCCCGGCCGCGTCCACGAAGAGCTCCACGACCTCGTCTTCCCAGACGTCGTCGCCGTCCCTGCGCCCGGCCCGCGCGAAGACCTGGTCGTCTTTGCCCTCGAACGAGACGTACAGGTAGCGGTCGTCCCACAGCAGCCTCGCCACCGTGGGGTAGCGCGCCGGCGCCCCCGAGAGCGAGTCCACGAGCGGCAGCTCGAAGGCGCGCCGCCAGGCCGGCTCGTCGAGCGAGCCGTCGACGTCGATGGCCACGTCGGCTCGAAGCACCCGGTAGACCGGACGCTCGGCCCAGCCGGAGAGCTTGGCCGGCCCGGCCGCCGGGTCACGGCACGCCGCGACGAGCGCGAGGGCGGCGAGGGGGAACCGGGGGATGCCGCGGCGGCTCATCGGGGGCGGGGGCGGGATTCAAGCCCGCCCGGCCGATGATACCCCCCGCCCCTGCCGGGCGCCCGTTGCGGAGCCCCGCGCCTGCCCTTATCGACGGGACCCGCAGGCAGGGCTCCCGTTGGCCTCCCACGTGCTCGAGCGCTCCCAGGTCGTCCCCCGGCCCCGCGCGGCGGCGTTCGCCTTCTTCGCCGAGGCGCGGAACCTCGAGGCGATCACGCCTCCTTTCCTGCACTTCGAGATCCTGCCGCCCGTCCCGGCGAGGCTCGAGCGGGGCTCGCTCCTCGACTACCGCCTGTCGCTCTACGGGTGGCGGTTCCGGTGGAGGACGGAGATCGCCGCCTGGGAGCCCGGGGTGCGCTTCGTCGACGTCCAGCTTCGCGGCCCCTTCGCCCTTTGGCGACACGAGCACCGGTTCGAGGACGCCGAGCCGGGCACGCGCGTCTGGGACCGCGTCGAGTACCGGTTGCCGCTGGGGCCCGTGGGCGAGCTCGCGCACGCCGCGGCGGTCCGGCGGACGCTCGAGCGCATCTTCGACTACCGCCGGGACCGGGTCGCGGAGCTCCTCGCCGGCCGCGACGCGTCGGTCCCGCCCTAGCCGCAATGCAGGTCACTTAAGGCCAGGTCGCTTGCGGGGGTAGTTGCTCATTTTGATCTTTACGGCCCTTGGATACAGGCGCTCGGTACGGCGAGGCGGCAAGACGCAGGATTCGGCGAGTTCGTTG
>Ga0335069_10002619_pt1 | contig 27561 bp, 24 predicted proteins | sample Lox_Sample_11_FD_206714 | JGI IMG/M metagenome (GOLD analysis project Ga0335069, IMG submission 206714) | Soil microbial communities from Loxahatchee National Wildlife Refuge, Florida, United States - Lox_Sample_1.1 | ecosystem: Environmental > Terrestrial > Soil > Wetlands | place: USA...
AAGACGGGCTCCGCCTACTACGCGCCGTCCTCCTCGACCACGGAGATGGTGGACGCGGTGCTGAAGGACAAGCACAAGATCCTGCCCTGCGCCTGCTACCTGGAGGGCGAGTTCGGGATCAGGGGCCTCTACGTCGGCGTGCCGGCGCAGCTCGGCGCCGGGGGCGTGGAGAAGATCTGGGAGATCAAGCTCACGGACGCCGAGCGCGCGGCCCTGCACAAGTCCGCGGCGGCGGTGCAGGAGCTGGTCAACGTCCTGAAGCTCTAGACGCCGCCCTCCGGCTTCGCCTCCTCCGGGCCCAGCAGGTGCGCCCGGGCGAAGTCGCGGTTCATGCGGGCGATGAAGCCGAGGTGGATCCCCTTGGGGCAGGCCGCCTCGCACTCGCCGTGGTTCGTGCAGCTCCCGAACCCGGCGGCGTCCATGGCGGAGATCATCCTCTTCACCCGCAGGAAGCGCTCGGGCTGGCCCTGGGGCAGGAGCCCCAGGTGCGACACCTTGGCGGCCGTGAACAGCATGGCCGACGCGTTCGGGCAGGCGGCGACGCAGGCCCCGCAGCCGATGCAGGCGGCGGCGTCCATGGCGCCGTCCGCGTCCGGCTTCGACACGGGGATGGAGTTCGCCTCGGGCGCGCTGCCGGTCGAGACCGAGATGTAGCCGCCGGCGGCGATGATGGCGTCGAGCGCGCTGCGGTCGACGATCAGGTCCTTGATGACCGGGAAGGCGCGGGCGCGCCAGGGCTCGATCACGATGGTGTCGCCGTCCCTGAACATCCGCATGTGCAGCTGGCACAGCGTGGTGCGGCTGCGCGGGCCGTGGGCGTGACCGTTCACCACCGCGCCGCAGGTGCCGCAGATGCCCTCCCGGCAGTCGTGGTCGAAGGCGATCGGCTCCTCGCCGCGGTGGATGATCTCCTCGTTGACGACGTCGAGCATCTCCAGGAAGGAGCTGTCCGGGCTGATGTCGTGCGCCTGGTAGGTGACGAAGCGCCCCCGGTCGGACGCGTTCTTCTGCCGCCAGACGTGCAGGGTCAGGTTCATGCCTCGAGGCTCCGTCACTTGTAGCTCCGGGTCTGCAGGTGCACGTACTCGAACTCCAGCGGCTCCACGTGCTTGACCGGCTTCTGCCCCGCCCCCGCGTACTCCCAGGCGGCGACGTTGCAGAAGTGCTCGTCGTCGCGCAGCGCCTCACCGTCCTCGGTCTGGTACTCCTCGCGGAAGTGGCCGCCGCAGGACTCCTCGCGCTCGAGGGCGTCCAGCGCCATCAGCTCGCCGAGCTCCAGGAAGTCGGCCACCCGACCGGCCATCTCCAGCGACTGGTTGAGGTCCTGGTGGCTGCCGGGGACGTTGACGTCCTGCCAGTACTCCTCGCGCAGCGCGGGGATCTTCTGCAGCGCCGTCTGCAGGCCGGCCCGGTTGCGGGCCATGCCGCAGCAGTCCCACATGATCCTGCCCAGCTCGCGGTGGAAGGAGGTGACGGTGCGCTGGCCCTTGATGGAGAGCAGCTTCGCCAGCCGCTCCTCCACCGAGGCGACCGCCGCGAGCACCTCGGGGTGTCCCTCGTCCACCTTCGCCAGCTGGCCCGACGAGGCGGCGAGGTAGCTGCTGACCGTGTAGGGCAGGATGAAGTAGCCGTCCGCCAGCCCCTGCATCAGCGCCGAGGCCCCCAGCCGGTTGGCGCCGTGGTCGGAGAAGTTGGCCTCGCCGCCCACCAGCAGCCCGGGGATGGTGCTCATCAGCTCGTAGTCCACCCACAGCCCGCCCATGGTGTAGTGGCTGGCGGGGTAGATGCGCATCGGGGCCTGGTAGGGGTTCTCGGCGGTGATGCGCTCGTACATCTCGAACAGGTTCCCGTACTTCTCCTCGATCTTGCCGGCACCCAGCCGGGCGATGGCGTCCGCGAAGTCGAGGTACACCCCCAGGCCGCCGGGGCCGACGCCGCGGCCGTCGTCGCAGACCTGCTTGGCCGCGCGGGAGGCGATGTCGCGCGGGGCGAGGTTGCCGTAGGTCGGGTACTTGCGCTCCAGGTAGTAGTCGCGCTCGTCCTCGCGGATCTGGTCGGGGGGGCGGGTGTCGCCCTTCGTCTTCGGCACCCAGATGCGTCCGTCGTTGCGCAGCGACTCGCTCATCAGCGTGAGCTTGCTCTGGTAGTCGCCGTGCACCGGGATGCAGGTCGGGTGGATCTGCGTGTAGCAGGGGTTGGCGAAGGCGGCGCCCTTCTTGTACGCGCGCCAGATGGCGGTGGCGTTGGCGCCCTTGGCGTAGGTGGCGAGGTAGAAGACGCTGCCGTAGCCGCCAGTGGCCAGCACCACCGCGTCGGCCAGGTGCGTCTCGATCTTCCCGGTGACCAGGTCGCGGGCCACGATGCCGCGGGCTCGCCCCTCGATCACGATCAGCTCCAGCATCTCGTGCCGGCTGTGGACCTTCACGGTGCCGGACTGGACCTGCCGCTCCAGCGCCTGGTAGGCGCCCAGCAGCAGCTGCTGGCCGGTCTGGCCGCGCGCGTAGAAGGTGCGGGAGACCAGAGCGCCCCCGAACGAGCGGTTCGCCAGCAGCCCGCCATACTCGCGGGCGAAGGGTACGCCCTGGGCTACGCACTGGTCGATGATGTTCACCGACAGCTCGGCCAGACGATAGACGTTCGCCTCGCGGGCGCGGAAGTCGCCGCCCTTCACCGTGTCGTAGAACAGGCGGAAGACACTGTCGCCGTCGTTCTGGTAGTTCTTGGCCGCGTTGATGCCGCCCTGGGCGGCGATCGAGTGCGCGCGGCGCGGCGAGTCCTGGTAGCAGAAGGCGCGGACGTTGTAGCCCAGCTCGCCCAGCGAAGCGGCGGCGGCGCCGCCGGCCAGCCCGGTGCCCACCACGATCACGTTGTACTTGCGCTTGTTGGCGGGGTTCACCAGCTTCATGTCGAAGCGGTGCTTGCTCCACTTCTCGCCGATCGGGCCAGACGGGATCTTGGCGTCGAGCTTCATGGTGCCAGCCCCTACAGGTGCACGAGCCCGGTCATGACCGCGACCGGGATCGAGATGTTGCCCGCGACCACGATGGCGGCGAGGGTCAGCGCCGTGGCGTTGCGCACGGCGGGCTTGTGCGCGTGGCTCAGGCCGAGCGTGTTCAGCAGGCTGAAGAACCCGTGGTACATGTGCAGCCCCAGCGCCAGCATGGCCAGGATGTAGAAGGCGGAGACGAACGGGTTCTGGAAGCCGACCACGACGTTGTGGAACACGTCGCCGGCGACGAAGTCCGGGTGCGCGGTGCCCCAGGTGAAGTGGGCGAGGTGGTAGACGACGAACAGGGCGATGATGGGGCCGCTCCACACCATGGTGCGCGACGCGTAGGTCGACTCGCGCGGCTCCCACATCCGGTAGCCGCGCGGGCGCGCCGCCCAGTTCGACAGGGTGAGCACCACCGCCGCCCAGACGTGAAGCCCGACCGCCAGCAGCAGGGCGAAGCGCGCGATCCAGATGCCCTGGCCGTGCAGGAACTCGCGCAGGAACTCGCCGTAGGCGTTGATGGCCTTGGGCCCCAGGTAGATCTGGAGGTTGCCGAGCATGTGCCCGATCACGAAACCGTAGAGCACGAGCCCGGTCACCGCCATCACCACCTTCAGCCCGATCGAGGACCGGAGGAAGGTCGCGCCGCGCTGCATCTGTTCTCCCGGGATGGCCGATGCTGCCCGCTGCATCGACGAGGACATCATCGGAGCCGACTATATGCCGGCGTTCCCGCCATTGCCACCGGCCGCCTCACCCGCGGGACTCGCCGGCGTCCGCTCCCGCAGCGGCTCCCCCGCAGCGCTCTGCAGCTCCGCTCTCTCCGGCGCCGGGCGCAGCAGCAGGCGCAGCAGCACGCTCTGGAAAGCGGGGTCGGCGTACAGCCCGTGGTGGTCGGAGCCGCCGAAGAACGCGCGGGTCGTCTCGCCGTACCCGCTGTCGGCTTCGGAGGCCGAGGCACCGGGCAGGTGCGCGCCCAGCAGGCTGGAGCGGGTGACCCGGCCGTCGCCGGGCTCGAGGAGCAGCTCCTGCTCGGCCCGCGTCCTGGCTTCCAGCCGCGGTGGCGTGCCGGGCGGTCCCTCGCCGGCCACCGCACGGGCCGAGGTGAGCAGGCAGTCGCCGCCCAGCACGTAGACCGGCACCGGGCAGGGGGATGCCGCCGGCCGCGAGAGCGCGTCGTGGACGGCGCGCGCGCGCAGCAGCGCCGCCCGGGTGAACTCGCGATCGGCCTCGGCGCTCGTCTCCGCCGGCGCGAAGGGCCCCCAGCCGAACTTCTCCCAGGTGGCGGCGTCCTGCACCTCGTCCGGCAGGGTCTGGCCGCGGACGTCCACCAGGGCGCGGGTGCCGCCCGGCGGCAGCAGCTGGTAGACGGAGGGCATGTGGCCGATGACGGAGGCGGCCAGCGTCGTGTAAGAGAAGCCCACGCGCTCGCCGCCGATGATCGCCCCCAGGGCGGGGATGCTGCCGGCGTTCGGCGTCGCCACCTGGACGACGCTCGCCGCCCGCCGCACCCCCGCCCAGCGCACCGGGGCGTCCGCCCGCGGCTCGGCCCCGCCGAAGCGCAGGAAGTAGCGCACCACCAGTCCGCCCATGCTGTGGCCGACCAGGTGGAAGCGCGCGCCCGCATCGTCCATCTCGCGCGCCAGCCCCTCCAGCCGCAACGCCAGCAGCCGGGCGCTCTCCACGATGTCGCGGCGCCAGTCGTAGGCGAACACCGCGTAGCGCGCTCCCGGTCCCACGCCGGGCTCGAAGCCGGCGGCGTCCAGCAGGTCGAGCACGTCCGCGTACTCCGTGAAGCCGAAGGCCCGTGGCAGCAGGGTGTCGGTGCCGACCAGCAGCCCGGGGTGCAGGTCGTCGCGGCTGTCGGCGAACGGCAGCCGCCCCGGCAGCCGCAGGTCGTGGTGGCCGATGGTGTTGCCGAGGTTCAGCCAGGCCTCGCTGCCGTCGGGCCGCAGGAGCTGGCTGCCCATGAGCCCGGGGACGAACACCACCATCGCCGGGTCGCCGCGGCGAGGCAGCGCGCGGATGATGCGCGGGTGCAGGGGACGCCGCCGCCCGCGGACGCCCAGCAGCGAGGCCATCACCGCGCCGCCGGCGGCGAAGCCGGCCAGGAACGGCCATCTCGATCGCCCCGCGCCAGCCATGCTCTCTGCCGTGATTGTAGCGTGCCGGGCCCGGTGGGCTCGGTTGCCACCTCCGCCGCCGCGCGGATACGATGGTGCGTTTGCCACGGGAGTCCGGCCGCGGTCGACCGGCCGCGGAGGGCGGAAAGGCGAGAACGGTGATGCTGCGCGACAAGATGGGTGCCCTGCTGCTGGTGGCGGCGCTGGCGGCCTCGGGCTGCCAGAAGAAGGAGGCCGCGCCGGCGACCACAGCCGCGTCGCCGGCCGCCGGCGCCGCGGCGATGGGCAACCTCAGCGACGAGGAGAAGCCGATCGCCGCGCTGGGCGGGGCGATGGGCAAGCAGGCGGGGCAGCAGCTGAAGCAGCTGCACTTCACCCCGGCGGAGCTGGAGAGGTTCAAGACCGTGTTCCTGTCGTCGCTCCAGGACGAGAAGGGCGTGGCGGCGATCGGCAGCGGCATGGGCAAGCAGGCGGGGGACCAGCTGAAGCAGCTGAACCTCACCCCGGCGGAGACGGAGACGTTCAAGAAAGCGTTCCTGGCCTCGCTGGACGGCAAGGAGCCGCAGTACCCGATCGAGCAGTACGGAGCGCAGCTGCAGGCGCGGGCGGAGAAGGCGGCCAACGCCACGGCCGCCGGCGAGAGGCAGAAGTCCGAGCTGTTCCGCGCCAGCGCGGAGAAGGAGCCCGGCGCCGTGAGGACGCCGAGCGGCCTCATCTTCAAGTCGGTCTCGGCCGGCAGCGGGGCGACGCCGAAGGCCACCGACACCGTGGCGGTGAACTACCGCGGCACGCTGACCAACGGGACCGAGTTCGACGCCTCCACCCGGCACGGCGGGCCGGCGACGTTCCAGGTGAACGGCGTCATCCCCTGCTGGACGGAGGCGCTGCAGCGCATGAAGGTGGGCGAGAAGGCGCACATCGTCTGCCCGGCCGAGATCGCCTACGGCAACCGCCAGATGGGTCCCGACATCCCGCCGGGGTCGACGCTGGTGTTCGACGTCGAGCTGCTCGGCATCCAGAAGGGCGGGGCGGCGCCGCAGGCGGGGAGGACGCCGCAGGGCCGGTAGAGAGAGGTTCTTTCCTTGAAGATCCACGAGTACCAGGGCAAGGCGCTGCTCGCCCAGCACGGCGTGCCGGTGCCGAGGGGCAGGGTCGCCTACACCGCGGACGAGGCCGTCGAGGCCGCGAAGAACCTCGGCTTCCCCGTGGTGGTGAAGGCGCAGATCCACGCTGGCGGGCGCGGCAAGGGCGGCGGGGTGCGGCTCGCGCGCAGCGCCGACGACTGCGAGGGCGTCGCCAAGGCGATGCTGGGGATGACGCTGCGCACGCACCAGACCGGGCCCGAGGGCCGGGTGGTGCGCCGCCTGCTGATCGAGCAGGGTGTCGACCTGGCCGGCGCCCGGGAGATGTACCTCGCGGTGCTGGTCGACCGTGGCAGCGGCCGGCCGGTGTTCATGGCCTCCGCCCAGGGCGGGATGGACATCGAGGAGGTGGCCGCCCGCGACCCGAGGGCCATCCTGCGCGAGTCGGTCGACCCGGTGGCGGGCTTCCGGGCCTACCAGGCCCGCAAGCTCGCCTTCGGCCTCGGCCTCGACCCCGGGCTGGTCGGCAGGGCGGTGCCCTTCTTCACCAGCCTCTACCGCGGGTTCGAGGTGAGCGACGCCTCGCTGGTCGAGATCAACCCCTTCCTGATCACGCGGGCGGGGGAGCTGCTGGCCCTCGACGCCAAGGTGAACCTCGACGACAACGCGCTCTTCCGCCACCCCGAGCTGGTGGAGCTGCGCGACTTCGACGAGGAGGAGCCGCTGGAGGTGGAGGCCTCGAAGTACAGCCTGAACTACATCAAGCTCGAGGGCGGCAGCGTGGGCTGCATGGTGAACGGGGCCGGGCTGGCCATGGCCACCATGGACATCATCAAGCTGGCGGGCGGCTCCCCGGCCAACTTCCTCGACGTGGGAGGCGGCGCCAGCGCCGACCAGATCCGCAACGCCTTCCGCATCCTGCTGGCCGACCAGGACGTGCGCGCGGTGCTGATCAACATCTTCGGCGGCATCCTGCGCTGCGACGTGCTGGCGGAGGGCGTGATCGCCGCGGTGCGCGACCTGGCGGTGAAGGTGCCGGTGGTCGTGCGCATGAAGGGCAACAACGAGGAGCGCGGCCGGCAGATGCTGGGTGAGTCGGGGCTCAACTTCGAGACGGCCGACGACATGACCGAGGCCGCGCAGAAGGTGGTGCGCTCGGCCCAGGGAGGTGCGCGGTGAGCGTCCTGGTCGGCCGGGACACGCGCCTGCTGGTCCAGGGCATGGGCAGGCACGGAACCTTCCACGCCATCGGCTGCCGCGACTACGGCACCAACGTGGTCGGCGGGGTGACGCCGGGCAAGGGCGGCACCACGGTCGAGGGCTTCCCGCTGTTCGACACCGTCGAGCAGGCGGTGCGGGCCACGGGCGCGAACGTGTCGGTGGTGTTCGTGCCGCCGGCCGGCGCCGCCGACGCCATCCTGGAGGCGGCGGAGGAGGGCATCGCCCTGGTGGTCGCCATCACCGAGGGCATCCCCACCCTCGACATGGTGAAGGTGTGGGCCTACCTGAAGGAGCGCTCCACCACCCGCCTGATCGGGCCCAACTGCCCGGGCATCATCTCGCCTGCCGAGCGGTGCAAGGTCGGCATCATGCCCGGCCACATCCACATGGGCGGCCCGGTGGGCGTGGTCAGCCGCAGCGGCACCCTCACCTACGAGGCCGTCGCCCAGCTCACGGCGCTCGGCATCGGCCAGACCACCTGCATCGGCATCGGTGGCGACCCCATCATCGGCACCAACCACACGGATGCGCTGCGCCTCTTCAGCGAGGACCCCGCCACCCAGGCCATCGTGATGATCGGCGAGATCGGCGGCAGCGCCGAGGAGGAGGCGGCCGCCTTCGTGGAGCAGCACGTGCGCAAGCCGGTGGTGGGCTTCATCGCCGGCCAGACCGCGCCGCCGGGCCGGCGCATGGGCCACGCCGGTGCGATCATCGCCGGCGGCAAGGGCACCGCGGCCGAGAAGATGAAGGCCATGGAGGCCGCGGGCATCCGGGTGGTGCGCTCGCCGGCCGACATCGGCAAGGCGGTCAAGGACGTGCTGGCGAAGAAGTAGCGGGAGCGCCCATGGCCGAGCGCACGTTCTCGATCATCAAGCCCGACGCGGTGCAGGCGGGGAACGCGGGGGCCATCCTCTCCCGGCTGGAGAAGGCCGGCTTCCGGGTGCTGGCCCTGCGCATGCGCTGGCTCAGCCGCCGGGAGGCGGAGGGCTTCTACCAGGTGCACGCCGGGAAGCCGTTCTTCGCCGGCCTCACCGAGTTCATGTCCTCCGGCCCCTGCATCACCATGGTGCTCGAGCGGGAGAACGCGATCGCGCGTTTGCGGGAGATCATGGGCGCCACCGATCCCGCCCGGGCCGCCTCCGGGACCATCCGCAAGGACTTCGCCAGCTCCATCCAGGCGAACGCCATCCACGGCTCGGACGCGCCGGAGACCGCCCGCTTCGAGATCGGCTACTTCTTCCCGGGGCTCGAGCTCGTCTGAGGCGCCGCCGGGCCGGCGCGCAGCTGGCCCAGCAGGTAGACGACGATCAGCAGGTTGCCCGCCAGCAGCACCAGCCGCGTGGCGGTGAAGCGCCGCGCGATCTCGTAGGTTTCGATCGGGACGTAGATGGCTCCCGAGGCCGCTCCCAGCCACTCCGCCCAGCGTCGTGCGCGCCAGAGCCCGTACGCCTCGGCCAGGCGCACGGCCGCGTAGGCGGCGGCCATTCCGGCCAACGCCCAGAGCCTCGCGTCGGTGGTCCGGCCGGCGACATCCAGGAAGATGCGCGGGAAGCGGCTGGCGGGGTTGAGATGGGAGTGGGAGACGATCTCCTCGGCGATCGCCTGCAGGTCCCTGTGCACCAGTGCCAGGGCGCCGCAGCCCGCCGCCAGCACCAGAGCGCCCTTCACCCCTTCGAACAGGGCGATCGCGCGCAGGCCGGCCTTGGACCTGGTTCTCTGCTGCAGGGAGCCCTCCCTCGCTGACCGTGCGTCCGCACTATACTGCGGCGCCTCCGAGCGGCGCCGCCCCCGGGCGTTTGCGGGCGGGGCCCCGCCGTGGAATCCTTGGCGACCCCGCCCCTGGCGGTCAGGACCCCGGAGGAGCGATGACGGTCAAGGCCGACAAGTGGATCCGTCGCATGGCGCGGGAGCGCGGGATGATCGACCCCTTCTGCGAGAAGCAGGTGCGCGAGGGCGTGATCTCCTATGGGCTCTCTTCCTACGGCTACGACGTGCGCATCGCGGACGAGTTCAAGATCTTCACCAACATCAACCACACCATCGTCGACCCCAAGGACTTCGACCCCCGCTCGTTCGTGGACGTCAAGGGCGAGCAGTGCATCGTGCCCCCCAACTCCTTCGCCCTGGCCCGCAGCGTCGAGTACTTCCGCATCCCCCGCGACGTGATCGTGGTCTGCCTCGGCAAGTCGAGCTATGCCCGCTGCGGCATCATCGTCAACGTGACGCCGCTGGAGCCGGAGTGGGAGGGCATCGTCACCCTGGAGGTCTCCAACACCACGCCGCTGCCGGCCCGCATCTACGCGGGCGAGGGGATCGCCCAGATGCTCTTCTTCCAGGGGGACGAGGCGTGCGAGACCTCGTACGCCGACCGCCGGGGCAAGTACCAGGCCCAGCGGGGGGTCACGCTGCCCAGGCTCTAGCGGTGAACCGAAGAGCGTCGCTCGGCCTGTTCCTGGCAGCGGTGCTGCTGATGCAGGGGCTGCAGACGTGGGGCGCGGCCTACGCGGGCGACGGCGTGCACTTCCAGCAGCACTCGGCCGAGGACATGATGCAGACGGTGTCGCTCGCCGACCTCCGCCACCACCCCTGGCAGACGTTGCTGGCTCTCCACATCCAGCCCCCGCTGCTCGACGGCCTGCGGGCGCTGCTGGCGCAGCTGTGGCCCGGCCTGCGCAACCGGGCGCTGGTGGTGGAGGTGGACCGAGCCCTCTACCTGCTGTGGACGCTCGCCTACGCGACCATGGGCGTGCTCGTCTTCCGCTGGCTGGCGCGGCTGCTGGACAGCCCCCGCGCGGCTCTTGCGGCGTCGGCGGTGTTCCTCCTGCACCCGGCGGCCCTCTACTACGGCACCTACCTCGACGGGACGTTCCTGACCTCGCTGGGCATCCTGTGGCTCTGCTACTCGCTGTGGGCCATGCCCGGCCGCGGGGCGACGTTGTCCCTGTGCGCCGCCTACGTGTTCCTGTTCCTGCTCCGCTCGATCTTCCAGTGGCCGGCACTGGTGGTGCTCCTGGCGGCGCTGTGGCTGCAGCGGGTGCCGCGGAGCAAGCTGCTGGCCTTCGCGGCCGTCTGCACGGTGGTGGTGGCGGCAGTGATGGCGAAGCAGTACCTGGTGTTCGGGTCCGCCTCCACCTCGTCGTTCGCGGGCTCGAGCTGCCTGAAGGCGCTCGGCGAGCTGCCGGAGATGGGGAAGGTCGGCAGCCAGGCGGTCCCCCTGGGCCCGCTGCTCCGGTCGCGGTCGTACGCCGAGTACCCGCTGGCGCTCACCCGCGAGGCCAAGATCACGGGGGCGCACAACTACAACCACGTCGCCGACCTGGCGAACGAGCGGAAGCTGCTCGGCGAGTGTGCCGAGCACCTGCGGAGGGACCCTCCCTCCCGCACCCTGCGCGCCTGGCGCGAGAACCTGTCCGTCTTCCTCCAGCCCTCCAGCCAGTACCTGACCACCCACGCGATCGTCGACCACCTGCCCTGGCGGGGGCTCTACGACTGGGTGTTCTCGGGCAGCCGTCTGCTGCTGCTGCTCGCGGCGGCGGCGGCGGCGTGGGCCCGCGGCCGCAGCCGGGCGGACATCGCACGCGGGCTGGGGCTGGCGCTGCCGGTGGCGTTCGTGGTCACGGCCTGCGTGACGCTCGAGCGGGACGAGAACATGCGCTACAAGTTCTTCGTCGAGCCGGTCCTCTACGTCTTCATCGCCAGCCAGCTGCTGGCGCCGCTCCTGGCGCGCCTGCGGGCTCGCCGGCACGGGGAGAGCGCATGGTCCACGAATCGATAACGCTGGAAGGCCACCTCATCGACTCCGACATCATGCGCCGGGTCTTCGACCGGGTGGTCGAGGGTGGCGGTGAGTTCGAGGTGCTCGAGTTCCGGGTGGGCCGACGCAACGACGAGCCCTCGTTCGCCCGCATCGAGGTGCGGGCCGAGGACCCGGCCGCGCTCGACGCCATCCTGGAGGAGCTCCGCTACCTCGGTGCGGCCAGCGAGGCGGGTGACGCGTCGTTCGCGCCGGCCGAGGCCGACGGCATCCTGCCCGACGAGTTCTACTCCACCACCAACTTCGAGACCTGGCTGCGGGTGGCGGGCCGCTGGCTGGCCGCTGCCGAGCAGAAGATGGACTGCGCCCTCGTGCTGCGGGAGGGGCTGCCCTGCTGCGTGAAGATGGGGCAGGTGAGGAAGGGCGAAGCGGTGGCGCTGCGAGGCCCGGGCATCCGCGTCCGCCCGCCCGAGCGCAGCCGCGACTACTCGGTGTTCGGCTTCATGAGCAACGAGGTCTCGGCCGAGGTCAACAAGACCATCGCCGTCGCCGGCACCGCGCGCGAGATGCGGCGGGCGCGCGAGCGCGGCGAGCGTATCGTGGTGGTGGCGGGCCCGGCCGTGGTGCACTCGGGCGGGGACGCCCACCTGGCGCGGCTGGTGCGCGAGGGCTGGGTGGACGTGATCCTGACCGGAAACGCCTTCGCCGTGCACGACCTGGAGAAGGCGATCCTGAAGACGAGCCTGGGCGTCTGCCAACTGAGCGGGCGGGCGGTGGAGGGAGGCAGCCGCCATCACCTGGTGGCGATCAACGCCGTCAACCGCGCCGGCGGCATCCGACAGGCGGTGGCGTCCGGCGTCGTCCGCTCCGGCGTGATGTACGAGGCCGTCCGCCGCGGCGTGCCTTTCGTGCTCGCCGGCTCCATCCGCGACGACGGGCCGCTGCGGGACACGATCACGGACGTGATCGCGGCGCAGAAGGCCTACCTCGAGGCGTTGCGGGGCGCGGGGCTGTGCCTGATGCTGGCCTCGGCGCTGCACTCGATCGCGGTCGGCAACCTGCTGCCGGCGCGCGTGCGCACGGTCTGCGTCGACATCGCCGAGGCGGTCCCCGTCAAGCTCTCGAACCGCGGCACCATGCAGGCGATCGGCCTGGTCACGGACGTCGGCTTCTTCCTCGAACGGCTGGCCGGGGAGTTCTGACGCACCGTCCGGTCGCGCGCGACCGGGCGCGAGGTCTTCGCCTCCGCGTGTTGTTACCGTTCTACCCACTTCTTTCTTGCCAAAACTTCTTGACTTAATGAGCACTTAGCTCTAAGTTGCTCATGTAGTTTACAACGCTGGGGGGGCCCATGAGCCGGAGCCACGTCATCGTCTTGTTCCTGCTTCCTCTGGCCGCCACCCTCGGGTGCCAGGCCCTCAACGACCTCATTCCCACGCACCCCAGCGGAAGCCCCAGCCCCAGCCCCAGCGCGACGCCGGTACTCAACATCCCCGTGATCCTGCCGACACCGAAGCCGACACCGAAGCCGACCCCGACACCGACGCCGGACCCTTCGCCCGACCCGAGCACCCCGCCGGCGGGGTCCTGCAGCCTGCCGCCATCAACCGGGAACTACACCTGCGGCGACGACGCCTCGCAGTTCTACCCCGACGTGGACACCGCGCTGACGCGCACCACCAAGGCGCATCCCGAGTACTTCGACTTCAACGACAAGTCCTGCGACAACTGCTACTACGTGAAGAACGTCAACGGCTACCTGGCGGCTGTGCAGGCGCAGCTCAAGGCGCTCGGCTACTGCTCGCACTACGACGGCGAGGAGATGGCGGTGAAGAGCACGAACAAGTTCAACGAGCAGTACGACATCCTGCTCGGCAACAACCACATGCGCCGCGGCCCCGGCAGCTACCGCGGCGCCTGCCACCCCGCCAACTTCTGACGGGGGACGGGCCTCGCGGTCAGAACGCGGCCGGGTAGCAGGTGCTGCGGTAGATCCCGGAGCCGTTGCGCAGGTACTGGTCCTGGTAGTTGATGTCGAAGTGCTCGGTGAAGTCGTTGCTGCGCTTGACCTCGATCTCCTCGCCGGACTTGCCGCAGTAGCCCTTCTTCGAGAGCAGGTCGATGACGGCCGTCTGGTAGGCCGCCAGGTCCTTCACCTTGTACCAGTCGTCGTGGTTCCGGGCGTGGCTGGTCAGGTCGAACAGCTCCGGCCTCTGCTCGACCACGTCGGCGACGGCCTGCTGGACGTCTCCCAGGTACTCCGAGGGGATGACGCCGCAGGTGATCTCCTGGCTCGGCGCCAGCGCGCAGCCCGCCGGCGAGGGCGACGGGTTGTCGCGGCTCAGCGGGAACACCGCGGGGTAGCAGGTCGCCGTGTACTTGCGGCCGATCGCGTTCCACGAGGTCTGGATCTTGTACTGGTCGCTGAAGTCGGGCGAGTTCTTGACCAGCAGCTCCTCGCCGTCGAACGTCGCGCAGAGGTTCTGCTTGTCGAGCAGCCTGATGATGGAAACGTAGTACGCGCCGACGTTGACGATGCGGTCGCCGGCCGCGTTGAAGTACTCCGGGTGCTGGGCGCGGACGGTGTCGATGGCGTCGTTCACCTCCGACATGAAGGAGGACCCGCTGCCGTCGCAGCGGTACTTGGCGGAGCCGAGCGGCAGGCGCGCGCAGCTCGCCGACAACGGCTGGTAGGTGGGAGCCGGCGTGGGCGTCGGCGTCGGCGTGGCGATCGGCACCGGCTGGGTGGGCGAGCCTCCCTTGCCGCCACCCCCGCAGAACGTCATCGTCAGCGCCGCGACGGCGGTCGTCGCGGCCCTCCTGGCCTCATCTCCGGACAGTCGCATCCGCGTCCCCCGACTCGGGCGGGCTTGCCGCGCCGCCCTTCTGCTGTGGCTCACGCCGCCGACGTGAGCCGATCCCGGGCCTTCGTCCGCGCCGACGTCGCACGGACGCCGCGCCCTCGCCCCGCCGCTCCGCCTGCGGGACCTGTCGCGCTGCCCGCGGGTCGGACCGGTGAGAGCATCTCCGCGGCAGCGGCGGGATTGTACTGGCCCCTCGCGGCGAGTGTCCAGAGAGGAGCCGGCAACCGCAGATCGGGCGCTCAGGACGTGGTCGTGGTCGCCGGCTCGCCGTAGCGGTCGGTGAGCCCGACGCCCAGCCAGCTGCCCTCACGCGTGTAGCGGATGCTGGCCCTGCCCGAGAGCAGCTCGGGCACCACCTCCATCGCCATCTCCATGCACTCGTTCATGTTGCAGTAGCGGAACAGGCCCTGGCGGCCGATGGTGACCAGGTTCTCCACCTCGCCGAGAGCATCCAGCAGACGCTCCCGGCGTTCGATGAAGCCCTGCACCTGCACGGGGTAGGCATAGCGCTGGCGGACGACGTCGCAGCCGAGCAGGTCCTCCCGCCGCAGGAGCCCCAGCCGCTCCAGGCCGGCGACCGAGCGCTCGCCGAGCTCGTCGTCGCTCGCCTCCCAGGTGCCGTCGCCCGGCGTGCAGGAGATCTCGAGCGCCACGCCCGTCCGGCCGGGCGGGGCCATCTCGGCCCCGAAGTGGGTGAACTCCGTGAGCCGCTGGAAGGGCACCCCCGGGTCCGAGTAGTAGACCCAGTGGTAGTCGAGCAGCTTCGGCCGGAGGACGCGCAGGAAGACGAAGGCCATCGCCCGGAAAGGCAGCGCGGTCTCGGCCAGGAGCGCCTCCGCCCGGGCCGGCAGCGCCAGCGAGACCAGGCGGGAGACGGGGATGGTGGAGACCACGTAGTCGAAGCCCCGGGCGAGTTCGTCACCCTCGAAACGCAGGCCGCGGACGCGGGCGCCTTCGCGCTCGATCGCCGCCAACCGCCGTCCGAAGCGGAAGTCGACGCCCAGCGCCTCCGCCCGCGCTCGCAGCCGCTCCTGGAGCGTCCCCACGCCGTGGCGCAGGTAGTAGAAGCCGCGGTGCAGCTCGCTGTGCGCGTGCTTGAAGTCCTCCGCGCCCAGCCAGTGGTAGGCGAGCGTCTTGCGGACGAGGTCCCAGACCGAGTCGACGGTGATCCGCTGCGAGGCGGTCCGCGGGTCCAGCCGGGTCGGTTCGAGGCCCCAGACCTTGCGCGTGTACGGCCCGAAGTAGAGGCCGTAGAGCGTGTGCCCGAAGCGGGCGTCCGTCCAGCTCTCGAAGGAGTCGTCGAGGGGCGCCCGCACCGCGTTGCGCACCCGGCACCAGGCGACCTCGGCGATCGCCCGTGCCCCGAGCGCCAGGCCGATGTTGCGCAGCACGTCCACCACCTCGAACGGGTACTTGACGTAGCGCCCGAGGAAGTGGTGGGCGATGCGCTTGCGCACCTGCACCAGGTCGTCGCCGCAGACCTCTCGCACCAGCTCCACCAGCTCCGGGTTGTCGGTGCAGAGCTCGTGCGGCCCGAAGTCGAAGGAGAACCCCTCGCGCCGGAACGAGGCGGCCAGCCCGCCCTCCGCGGGCTGGGCCTCGTAGACGGTCACCTCCGCCCCCTGGCGGCGCAGCAGGTAGGCGGTGGTGAGGCCGGTGACGCCGGCGCCGACGATGGCGACTCTCAACGGGCGGCTCGCTCGGGGATCGGGTGGGGTGGTGGCAGAGCGGCGATCCTAGCCCCAAGGTCCCGGAGCGTCAACGCCGCCGGGTGGCCGGCGACTGCCCACCAGCCCTCGAAGGGCCGTGCGGCGCCGGTGGTGGCGTCGGGGAGCGCCGAGAGGCACAGCGCGTGCACGCCCGGGTCGAGCCGCCACCAGGACTGCTGGCCCTCGGCGATCGTGTCGCCCCGACAGGGCCCCGCGCCGAGCCGGCGGCCCAGCAGCAGCCGCCCGCTCAGCGCCACCACGCCGAGGTCTGCGCCGGCGGGAGCGGAGACGCAGGCCACCGTGTCGACTGGCCTCGGCGAGGCCGGCAGGAACAGGTTCAGCCGGCCGTCCGCCGGGACCGTCGCGCCGGCCGTGTCCGGCGGGCAGGTCGAGCCGGCATCCGGCGCCAGCCGCCGTTCGGCGTCCAGGAAGCGGCGGAAGAGGGCGTCGTCGACGTCGAACCAGAGGTGGGTGTGGCGGACGTGCGCCACCGGCTCGGCGTGATCGCGCAGGAAGCGGTGGCGCTCGAACTCGTCGACGCCGGCGAGGACGTTCACGTCGAACAGGTTGCGGCCGGGGAGCAGGTGGCCTGGGTTGAAGTGGACGACCTCGTTGCGGTGCGTTGCCAGCCAGCGCTCGATCCGCTGGTCGTTCTGTCCCCAGTCGAGGTTCGAGTCGGCCATCAGCCGGAACGCGTCGCGCTTGGGCCAGACGGCCGCGTTGCTGAAGGCCAGGGGGTTGCCGGCGTACATCGCGTTCTCGGCGACGGCCAGCAGGACGACGCCGGCGGCCACGGCCGGCGCCCACCGGCGGTCGGCGAGCGGCGCCAGCGCCGCGGCGGCCACCAGGTAGGCGAGCGGCAGGCACATCAGGACGTAGCGGTAGCCGACCTGCGTCTGGAACACGAACGAGAAGTAGGCGAGGTGGACGAGAAGCGCCAGGACGATGAATCCGGTGACGCGGGCCGCTGGCTGGAGGCGGCTGCGCCCGAGCCGCCACAGCCCGTATCCCTCCGCCGCCAGCACCAGCAGCGGCGTCTTCAGCGCCCACAGGACCAGGAAGTAGAACCAGACGCCGCGCGGGTAGCAGTGGTCCAGCAGCACGACGTTCCAGTCGTGGCGCTCGGCGGCGAGCGAGGCGTCGATGCCCGTGAGGAACCCCCGTGGCAGCGGCAGGCGCAGCCCGGGGAGCGTGTGGCCCACCGCCTTGAACGCGGCCGACGCCCAGGGACGACCCAGCGGCCGGCCGACGTCGTGGAAGAGGTACGCGGCCGAGATCGTCACGGCGCAGACGGAGGCGACCACCAGCGCCCCGAGCAGCCAGCGGGAGTAGCGGCGCCGCTCGGCGCCGGCGAACCACGGCAGCGGCAGCAGCGCGGGCAGCAGCAGCACGGCGCTGAACTTGGCGGTGAGCGCCAGGCCGAGCGCGGCGCCGAGGCCGGCCGCCCGCGGCAGCGACGGGCGCTCGGCAAACGCCAGCGCAGCAGCCACCGTCAGCAGCGTGGCCAGCGCGTAGACCACGTCGACCGTGGCCAGACTCCCGTGCGCGACCAGGTTGGGATCGAGCGCCGCGGCGGAGGTGGCGATCAGGGCGGCGGGGACGCCGAACCACCGCCGGCCGACCAGGAACACGGCGCAGAGCAGGAGCGCCAGCCAGCCGACGGTGGGCAGGCGGGCGGCGAAGCGCAGGGCCGGTTCCGAGGCGGTGGCGTGGGCCGCGGCCCGGCGGGCGACCACGTTCGGCACCAGCACCGGTGTCTTCGAGTTGTAGTGCTGGCTGTCGCGGGCGGCGCTGCCGGTCAGCAGCAGCCGCTCGTTCCAGGCGAGGAAGAAGGGCTCGTCGTAGGTCCAGCCCATGTCCCAGGCGGAGAAGACGGCGTTGGCCAGGGCCAGCAACACGAGGGCGAGCGTGACCCGCTTCCACAGCCGCCGCGAGCGCCACCAGGGCGTCATGGGGACGCGGCCGGCCAGATGAGCACCGGCAGCTCCAGCTGGAAGCCCGCGAAGCTGCCGCGGGAGGCGTCGGGCACCTTCACCGCGGGCAGGCTGGAGACGAGCTGCAGGTCGTTCGCTCCGGCGGGCAGGTCGGTCGCGACGCGGAAGGGGACCGGGCCGTCGCCGGCGGCCTCGCGGGAGAGCTCCGCCAGCAGCCTGCGGCCGCCGAGCATCAGGTGCAGGGTGTCGCCTTGCCGCAGCCGCGCGCGGCCGGCCAGCACGTATCGCCCCTCGGCCCTGGTCCGGGGGATCAGCTGCGACCGCGGCTCGGCCCAGGCGATCACGCGGCCGCCCTGGATCTCGGAGACCCGCACCCCGCCGCCCTCGCCGACCTGGGCCTGGGCGGCGGCACCGAGCCGGGGGAACAGGTCCAGGCACTCGAAGTAGAGCCGGCGGTAGTCGCCGTCCAGCAGCAGCGCCGCCCGTCCCTCGCGCAGCGAGCGCACGAGGAGCGCCGAGCGGCGCAGCTCGTCGGCGACGGGCGGGTCGGAGGCCCAGCGCTCCCGCTGCTCGGGCCAGCGCAGCACGTTCAGCGCCACCAGGCCGGCCAGGCCGGCGGCCAGCAACGGCGGCAGGGCGCGCTCGCGCCGCGCCGCCAGCGCGTCGAGGGCGAAGAGCAGCCCGAAGACGAGCAGCACCTGGTAGGGGAACGGATAGTACCAGAGCCGATGCGAGACCCAGGCGATGGGCGGGTGGTGCTCGAGCATGATCGCCACCATCGCCAGCTGGGCAAGGGCGGCGCCCACCGCCAGCACTGCCCAGGCAGCGAGGCGAGCGGGTCGGGCCCGCTCGCGCCAGCCCCAGGCGGCGGCGGCCACCAGGACGGCCAGCAGCAGCAGCCAGGAGGGCAGCCCGCCGAACAGCGCGGACGTCCAGTCCCCGAGCACCTCGACCGATTGCCGCCACAGCTGCGGGTCGGCGAGCCGCGCCAGCCGCAGCCTCTGGAAGCGCGTGGAGGGCCAGTAGCCCTCGACCGCGTGGATGAGCGGGGGGGCGAGCAGGCGGAAGTAGGCGTACCAGGCCGCGACCCCCGCCACCAGCCCCAGCAGGAGCGCCGCGCCGCGCCCCGTGCGCAGCCAGCCGAGAGCCAGGACCGTGCCCAGGACCAGCACGTAGAAGAGCCCCTGCCGATCGAGAGAGCCGAGGGCGAGCGCGGCCACCAGCGCCACCCAGAAGGCCGCCCGCGGGCGCAGGCGCGGCTGGCGGTGCTCAGCCAGCGACAGCAGCAGCAGGAACAGCAGCAGCGGCCCGACCAGGGGCTTGGTCGCCCGGTACAGCACGCCCATCGTGCTCACGAACACGAAGCCGGAGAGCAGCAGCAGCAGCGGCAGCCAGCGCCACCCGCCGGAGAGCCGGGGCAGCGCGCGAGGGGCGAGCCAAAGGACGACGGCGACGAGAGCCAGCGAGGCGAGCAGGGAGCTCGGCGGAACGAAGAACAGCACGTCGTGCGAGACCAGCAGGTGCAGCCAGCGGGCGTCCAGGTAGTCGATGGCGTAGCTGAGCTCCCGGCCCTGGAAGAAGTCCCAGCCGCGGACGTCGAGGACCTTCTCGAGGGCGCCGCGCTCGCCCCAGTACTTGCGCAGGAAGCCGACCGCCTCCTCGTCGAGCACCCGGCCGCTCCAGAAGAAGGTCGGCGCCAGGGTGAAGAGCAGCGCCGCCAGCAGCCCCGGACGGTGCCATCCGCGAGGAGTGGCGGAGGAGGAGAGCGTGCTCGCGGCCACCCGCTATTCTTCCGCCATGAACGGGTAGCGGTAGTCGAGGGCCGGGCTGAAGGTCTCCTTCACCGCCCGCGCGCTCACCCAGCGCACGAGGTTCAGCTTCGAGCCCGCCTTGTCGTTGGTCCCCGACGCCCGCGCGCCTCCGAAGGGCTGCTGGCCGACCACGGCCCCGGTCGGCTTGTCGTTCACGTAGAAGTTGCCGGCGGCGCCGCGCAGCGCGGAGGCGGCCTCCCGGACGGCCGCACGCTCGGTCGCGAACACCGCGCCCGTCAGCGCGTAGGGCGAGGTCTCGTCCACCAGCTTCAGGGTCTCCGCCCACCTGGCGTCGTCGTAGACGTGCGCCGTCACCACCGGCCCGAAGATCTCCTCGCACAGCAGCCGGTAGCCGGGGTCCGTGGTCTCGACGAGCGTCGGCTGGACGAAGAAACCGGTGCCGGCGTCGGCGCCGCCGCCCGCGATCACCTTCGCGTTGCGCCGGGCGTCGTCGAGGTACGAGGCGATGCTGTCGAAGGCCTTGCGGTCGATCACTGCGCCCATGAAGTTGCGGAAATCCCGCACGTCGCCCATGCGGATGTCGCCGATCATGGCGGCGACGCGGTCGCGCACATCCGCCCACAGCGAGCGCGGGACGTAGATGCGGCTGACCGCCGAGCACTTCTGGCCCTGGTACTCGTAGCCGCCGCGCACCACCGCCACCGCCAGCGCCTGCGGGTCGGCGGAGGCGTGGGCCACGATGAAGTCCTTGCCGCCGGTCTCGCCGACGATGCGGGGGTAGGAGCGGTAGCGGCCCATGTTCGCCCCGATGGTCTTCCACATGGAGTTGAAGACCTCGGTCGAGCCCGTGAAGTGGACGCCGGCGAGGTCGGGGTGGTTCAGGACGACGTCCGAGACCAGCGAGCCGTTGCCGGGCACGAGGTTGATGACGCCCGGCGGCAGCCCGGCCGCCTCCAGCAGCTTCATGATCCGCCAGGCGCTGGGGATCGCCGAGGAGGCGGGCTTCCACAGGACCGTGTTGCCCATGAGGGCGGGCGAGGTCGGCAGGTTGCCGGCGATGGAGGTGAAGTTGAACGGGGTGACGGCGTAGACGAAGCCCTCGAGCGGCCGATAGTCGAGCTGGTTCCACATGCTGCCGTTGGACAGCGGCTGCTCGGCGTAGAGCTCCTGGGCGTAGTGGGGGTTGAAGCGCCAGAAGTCGATCAGCTCGGCCGCGGAGTCGATCTCGGCCTGGAACGCGGTCTTCGACTGCCCCAGCATGGTGGCCGCGTTCAGCGTGGAGCGCCAGGTGGTGGAGAGCAGCTCGGCCGCCTTCAGGAACACGGCCAGCCGGTCCTCCCAGGGCCAGCGGGCCCACTCGCGGCGGGCGCGGGCGGCGGCCTCGACCGCCTGCTGCACGTGCTCCTTGTTCGCGCGGTGCCAGTCGGCGAGGACGTGGCGGTGGTCGTGGGGCATCACCGCCGGGACCAGGTCGCCGCTGCGCACCTCGCGCCCGCCGATCAGCAGCGGGATCTCGATCCGCTCCCGGGCCATCGCCGCGAGCCGGGCCTTGAGCTCCCGCCGCTCGGGCGAGCCGGGGGCGTAGGCCAACACCCGCTCGTTCGCCGGCGGCGGCACCCGGCGGATGCCGCCGAATCCGAAGTCGCTGGTCATCGGGGCCACGATACACCCGGCGCCGAACCGGGTGCCAGCAGGGTGGCGGCGCGGCGGCTAGTCGTCGCGGCAGGAGGCGCCGCGGCAGGAGAACAGCGCCTTGATCCGCTGCTCGTAGCCGTCGAGCACCGACGGGTCGACCGTGTCCCGCAGGTTCTTGAGCTGGTAGGGATCGTTCTTCATGTCGTACAGCTCCAGCTCGTCCGTGCTGTTGTGGATGTAGGAGAAGTCGGGGGTGCGCAGCGCCCACCAGGGCCCGTTGGCCCAGTTCTCGATCAGCGCCTCGCTTCGCCACGAGGAAGGCGGCGTGCCGTGGAGGAACGGGACCAGCGAGCGGCCGTCCACGCTGCCGGGGACGGGGACGCCGGCCAGCTCCAGCAGGGTGGGGGCGAGGTCGAGGTTGAGCACCAGCTGGTCGACAGCGCCTGTCGGCACTCCGGGGCCGCGCACGCTCAAGGGGACCCGCGCCGCCTCCTCGTAGGCGTTGCCCTTGATGCCGACGGCGCGATGCTGGCCCATCAGCAGCCCGTTGTCGGAGGTGAAGAACAGGTACGTGGTGTCGAGGCGGCCGGTGTCGGCGAGCGCCTGTCTCACGGCGGCGATCTCGTCCTGGACCGGTTCCATGCTGCGCAACCGATGCACCTCGAGCGTGTCGCAGCCGTCGATCTGGGCACTGGTCAAAGGCCCGATCTGCCGGATCCAGGACGGCTTGCTCTCGACCGACCTGCCCTCGTTGAACGAGGGGACTCGCGGGCAGGTGGCGTCGCGGAAATCGTAGGCGTATCGGCCCGGCGAGCTGGCAGGGGTGTGCGGCGACTCCGGGGCCAGGTAGAGGAAGATCGGCTCCGGCCGGCCCGCGGAGGCACGGATGAAGGACACGGCCCGCGCGGTCTCCACGTCCACGCTGTAGTCCTCCGCCTTGGAGTCGTAGGCCACGGCGTTGCCGTTGTCGTTCACCGAGTAGTCGAAGTAGCGGCCGTCCTCGGTATCACCGAGGTGGCCGAACCAGTCGTCCCAGCCGGGCGGGATGTAGGAGTCGTCCGCGCCCGTGGCGTAGTCGTTGATGTACTTGCCGACCAGCGAGGTTCGATACCCCGCCGCCTTCAGCCAGGTCGCCAGGGTGTCGGCCTCCTGCTTGCGGAAGGCCACGAAGCCCGAGGGCGCGCGATTGCCGGTCACCCCGTGGTTGTGCGAGTACTGGCCGGTGAGGATCGAAGCACGGGACGGCGCGCACAGCGGCTGCGTGATGTAGGCGTGGGTGAAGGCGAGCCCCTGGCTGGCGACGAGGTCCGCCAGCCGGGTGAGCCGCGGAGCGGTCGGGAAGTCGAGGTCGTCCGTCAGCACCACCACCAGGTTCGGCTGCGGCGGTGTCGGTGTCGGCGAAGGCGCGGCCGGCGCTGGCGCAGGGCCGCTGCCGCCGCACGCCGCGACCAACGACAGCGCCGCAGCGGTCAGCACCGGGAGCGCGTGGGACAGCGACGGCGACGCCATCGTAGGAGGGGAGGAGTCTAGCCCGCGCTGGCGGAGCGGACAAGCGGGCGATGGTGGTCGCGTGGGGGTAGACTGCAGCTCTTGAGAGTGGTCGCCGCCGACATCAAGGCCGGAACGGAGGATCGCTTCCCAGCGCACGTCGGCGAGCACGACTTCCACCTCCAGGACCGCCTGCCGGAGATCCTCGTTGCCTGGTAGGGACGGCGCATCCCGACTGCCGCGCCCCGGTCGGAGGCTCGCGTGGCTGGCGGCCCCGGCGCTGGCCGCAGCCAGCGTCCTCGTCACGCTGCTGGCGCTGGAGGCGGGGTTCCGGCTGGCCGGCGTCAGCGTGGGCACGGTCCAGATCAACCGGGCCACCGTCCGCCGCAGCGCTGACCCGCGGCTGCTGTTCGAGCTGCGGCCGGCCGCGTTCGTCCGCGGCGAGGTGGAGTACCGCATCGACGCCCTCGGCCTGCGGGGGCCGGAGACGACCGTGGAGAAGCCCGCGGGCGTGCGGCGGGTGGCGGTGCTGGGCGACTCGATCGCGTTCGGCTACTGGGTGGCCGAAGTCGACGCCTTCCCCCGCCAGCTCGAGGCGATGCTGCGGGGACGCAGCGCGGGGCGGGTCGAGGTGCTCGACTTCGGGGTGCCCGGCTACAACCTCGACCAGGAGATCGAGGCGCTGCGGACGAAGGCCCTGGCCTTCTCCCCGGACGTGGTGGTGGTCGCCTTCTGCCTGAACGACCTCGAGGGGATCTTCTCGTACGAGCTGGGGCTGGTGGAGGACCGGGCGGAGCGCGGCCGCTCGCTGCTCGGCCGGGCGCGCGAGCTCCTGCTCGCCCGCTCGCGCCTCGCCTCCTGGGTGGAGTACCGCCTCACCGAGCTCGGGGCCCGCCGGCGGTACGTGCACGCACGCAACCCCATCGCGGGGCCGCTCTACGCCGAAGCCGTGAGCCAGCAGCGGGCGGTGCTGGTCGGGAAGTTCGACGCGCTGCGCACCATCCTCCAGTCGAGGGGGATCCACGGCCTGGTGGCGGTCTTCCCGTACCTCGGCACGCGCTTCGACCGCTACCCCTACCGGGAGCTGCACGCCGCCGTCACCTCGGCCGCCGAGGCCTCCGGCCTCGCCGCCCTGGACCTGCTCGGCTGCTACTCGGGCTACGGCTTCCGCGACCTTCGGGTCGACGTCGTCCATCCGAGCCCGCTCGGCCACCGGGTGGCCGCTCACGCCATCCGCGACGCGCTGTGCGCCCACGGCTGGCTGTGCGAGGGCGGCGTGCCGCAGGGGCCGGGGTGCTCCGGCTACCGGCCTTCGGACTTCCCGAAGGTGCGCGGGTACTGAGGCGGGAGCGGCCATGGCCGACGTCGCCCTCGGATTCGTGACGCACTCCGGCTGGGCTGCGGTGGTCGGCGTCGTGGAGGCCCGACCCGGCTTCCGGGTGGTCCTGCGCGAGCGCGTGGAGATGACCGACCCGCGCGCGCCGGAGTCGAAGCAGCCGTATCACGCCGTCGAGCGGCGCCCCGTCGGCATGGCGGCGGAGCGCCTGGCCGCCTGGGCAGAGGCGGCGGAGAAGCGGGCGACCGACGCCCTCGACGAGATGCTCTCGCGGCTGGAGCGCGCCGGCCATCGGCCGGTCGGTGCCGGCATCCTCGACGCGCGCGGACGGAAGGGGAGCTCCCTCGAGACGACGCTCGCCTCGCACGCCCTCATCCACACCGCCGACGGCGCGCACTTCCGGGCGGCGATCGCCGGCGCGGCGGCGCGTCTGGGGCTGCCGGTGGTGCGGGTGGCGGCAGGGGCCCTGCCGGCGCAGACGGCTGCGGCGGCCGGCGAACCGGCCGAGGCCGTCGCCGCACGGCTGAAGTCCGCCGGTCGTGCTCTCGGGCCGCCGTGGGCCGCCGACCAGAAAACGGCGGCGATGCTGGCGTGGCTCGTGCTGCGATCCGGCGGGCGATCGGCGCTGCCGTGACCGGGCCGGGGCTGCTCGGGGACGTCGTCTTCGCAGGCGGCCTCGGCTTCGGCGCTGCGATCCAGCCGGGACCCCTGCAAGCGCTGCTCGTCTCGCGGGCGGTGGCCGTCGGCTGGAAGCAGACGCTGCCGGCCTGCTTCGCCCCGCTCCTCAGCGACGGGCCGATCGCGGTGCTGGCGATCCTGGCGCTCGGCCGGCTGCCGCGCGCGGGCTTGCCTCTGCTGCGCGCCGCCGGGGGAGCGCTCCTGCTGTACCTGGCGTGGACGGCCTTCCGCCAGTGGCGCCGTCCCGCGGCGCCCTCCGGCGGGGTCAGCGCCCCGCGAACCCTGCTCGAGGCCGCCGCCCTGAACCTGCTGAACCCGAACCCGTATCTCGCCTGGGCCCTCGTGCTGGGCCCGGCCGTCGTCACCGCCTGGAGGCGCCACCCGGTGCACGCCGTCGCCTTGGTGGCGACGCTCTACGGGACGATGCTGCTGACGATGGTGGCCTTCGTGCTCCTGGCCGGCACCTCCCGGCTGCTGAGCCCGCGGGTGCAACGGGCGCTCGTGGCGGCGTCGGCGGCGATCCTGGCGGGGCTCGGCCTGCTGCTGCTCGTCGCAGGCCTGAAGGAGCTCGGACCATCGACGGGAAGACGGTGGACCTGACGGGTCCGGAGGCGGTCGGGTAGCGCCGGCGGTCGCTAGGCCGGCGCCGCGGGCGCCGTCGCCGGACGGCGCAGGCGCAGCGCCAGCTGCGCCGCCGCCCAGGCGAGCAGCATGGCGATGGTCGTCGTCCAGTTGACCGGCTGGTAGATGCTGATCCCGGCCTCGGCGAAGCGCTGGTTCGTCCAGAAGAGCGCCTGCAGGGCGACGACTAGCGCCAGCACCTCGGCCGCCGGCAGCCGGGTCTCGGCCAGGAACCTGCGCAGGCACCACAGCGCGGCCGGGACCAGCGCCGGCAGCGCGTAGGCCAGCGGCCGCTCGTTGTTGTTGGAGATGGTGAGCGTCGCGTAGACCGAGGCCAGGAAGAGCGCGCGGTCGAAGTGGCGGCGGCCGAGGTCGGCCAGCCGGGCCGGGAAGAGCAGGGCGAGCGGCAGCAGCACCCCGAACGCGCCGAGGGTCACCACGTACAGCTGGCTGTCGAGGACGTGCTCCCAGCGGAACGACATGCTGTCGACGATGCCGGCGACGAAGCTGTAGGGCCGGTTGGCGGCGACCAGTCGGCGGACGGCGACCAGGATGGCCGCCGGCAGCAGGGCCACCGCCCCCGTGCGCAGCAGGGCAGAGCCGGCCGCCCGGGCCGGCCCCTCCTTGTTGAGACTGAGTCTCAACAAGTGAAGGAACAGGTACGGGTAGACGAGCACGTAGGTCTCGCGCACGAAGGCGGCGAGCACGCTGAGCAGGGCCAGCGGGAGCATCCGCCGGCGCTCGATCAGGAAGAAGGCCAGCGCCACCAGGAACAGCCCCGCCGGATCGGTCATCCAGTACTGGTACTCGGACCAGCGGACGGCGCCCTGGGTCAGCCCGACCAGCAGCAGGCCGGTGACCCGCAGCGGCAGGGCGAAGCCCAGGTCGCGCAGGTGCAGCCAGAGCACCAGCAGGAAGCCGAAGAGGACGGCGTTGGTGATCGAGAAGAAGGCGGCGTTCTCCGGCAGCCCCAGCCGCTGCAGCCGGCCGGCCAGCCAGGGCACCGCCAGCCGGAAGCAGTACGGCGGCTCGTGCCGCAGCTCCGCGCGGCCCCGCTCGCCCCGCGCCATCTCGATGTACCGCCAGTGGTCGTACTCCTTCACCTGCTTCGGCTTGTGCAGGAAGCCGAGCCGGGCGGAGACCGAGGCGACGTTGAGGGAGAGGAGCAGGACGGCGAGCAGCGCACCGAGACCGGTGTCGCCCGCGCGGGTGAGCCTCACGCGGCAGATCGTGTACCGACAGGCCGGCGGGGGCAAACCGCACGACGCGCCGCCGGGGTCGGCCGATGAGGTCGCTCTCGAAGACGGGGCCGCGAATGACGGCAAGGGGTCGCTCTGCTAGACTGCGATATTTTCGAGCGGCACGCGATGATCCGACCCTACAGGGACCGGCTGCCGAAGCTCGGCGCGCGCGCCTGGGTGGACGCCTCGGCCCAGGTGATCGGCGACGTCGAGCTGGGCGAGGACGCGAGCGTCTGGATGAACACGGTGGTGCGCGGCGACGTCAACCGCATCCGGGTGGGAGCCCGCAGCAACCTGCAGGACAACTGCGTCGTCCACGTGACCGCCGAGCACCCGACCACCCTGGCCGAGGAGGTGACGGTCGGGCACTCGGCCACCCTGCACGGGTGCACGGTCGGGCGGCGGTGCCTGGTCGGGATCGGGGCCACGGTCCTGAACGGGGCGGTCATCGGCGAGGAGACGATCGTCGCCGCGGGCACCCTGGTCCCGGAGGGCATGGTGGTGCCGCCGCGCAGCGTGGTGATGGGGGCGCCGGCCCGGGTGCGCCGGGAAGTGAGCGAGGAGGAGCGCTCTGGCCTGCGCCGGTACGCCGAGCGCTACGTGGGCTACAAGGACGAGTACCGGCAGGCGGAGGAGCGGCGGTGAGCGTCCACGCCGTCCGGGGCACCCGCGACATCCTCCCCGACGAGGTCGCCGCCTGGCAGGGCATGGAGAAGGCGGCCCGCGAGCTGTTCGCCCGCTACGGCTACCGCGAGATCCGCACCCCCGTGTTCGAGGAGACCGAGCTCTTCGCCCGCGGCATCGGCGCGGAGACGGACATCGTCTCCAAGGAGATGTACACCTTCGCCGACCGCGACGGCGGCTCGCTGACGCTGCGGCCCGAGGCCACCGCCGGCATCGTGCGCGCGGTGATCGAGCACAACCTGATGAACACCGACCCCGCGCTCAAGGTGTACGCCCTCGGCCCCATGTTCCGGCGCGAGCGGCCGCAGAAGGGCCGCTACCGCCAGTTCCACCAGGTCGACGTCGAGGCCTTCGGCTTCACCCGCCCCGCCATCGACGCCGAGACCATCGAGCTGGCGCTCGCCTACCTCGACGCCTGCGGCGTCAC
>Ga0335069_10002620_pt1 | contig 27558 bp, 35 predicted proteins | sample Lox_Sample_11_FD_206714 | JGI IMG/M metagenome (GOLD analysis project Ga0335069, IMG submission 206714) | Soil microbial communities from Loxahatchee National Wildlife Refuge, Florida, United States - Lox_Sample_1.1 | ecosystem: Environmental > Terrestrial > Soil > Wetlands | place: USA...
TGGCGTTGTAGAACTCTTCAAGCGCCGGTCCCGCGTGATACCAGAAGAATCCCTGGCGGTAGTAGTTGCTGAGCGCCCTGCCGCTGTTCGTGTCTCGCGCGAGGTCCACGAAGTCACTCACGCGCATGTGCCGGCTGATGAAGTCCACGTTCTTGGGCGTATTGTTCCCGTACAGCTCCCGCATCATTTCCTGCGCGCCGTTCTCGGAGGTTGCGTACTTGTTGACCCACGCCGGGTCACCCGCAAGCTTCTTCTGCAAGCGCGGCATCCAGGAGACCTCGAAGTTCGGGCTGGTAAGGCCAAGGTTAGCGTACACTCCCGTCGTCGGCGTACGACCCAGGAAGTCCCGCATCGCTTCGGCTTTGCGCACAAACGCCTTGGCTGCGGCGGAAGACGTATCCTGCCCGAAGAGGTCCTTGAGGATGCGGGTCTTCACGTCCTCCCGGTTCGCTTCCATGTACTCCATGAACCTTGCCGATTCATTGTCGCTCATCTGCCCAAGGATCTTCGCCGTCGCGTTTTGCGTGAGCATATCCTGGTGCTCGAACTGCTTCACGTTGGTACGCAGATCCGCGAATGCCTTGTTCACATGCGGCATCTTGTAGCGGTCCGCGAGGCTCTTGATCCTGCTGGGAGCTGGCTGCAGGTAGTTTGCCACCACTTCCTTGGCGTAGGTGAGCCAGCGCGACACGGGATTCAGGATCGGCGACGTGGGGATGGCCAAGTTCTTCGGCGCCATGGCGCTGTCCATCGCAGGCTCATCGTACGGCCCAAGCAGGTTAGGCGCCCACTCCGCGTCAGGTACGGTGGCGAGGACCTTGCGGACTTCCTCGCGCGTGGCGACGACGTGCCTGCCCTCGGGGCCGCTGATCACATAGTTACCGTCCTCACGGTACAGCGCAAACCCTTTATCCTCCGCGTCGATGATCAGGTTATGGATGTCGTATACCTCTCCACGCAGGAACTTGAACGCCGCGCGCGCGCTCTTGTACGTGCGGTGAATGCCCAACTCCTTCATGTCCACGATGTACTGCGAGGACACCTTGCTTCGCGAAACGGTGCCCTCTTTCTGCCGAAGGACAACCTGCTGCACATCATGCGCACTCATATCGGCGAACTTGGCCGCGAAGGCATACGCCTTCTGCAGGCTTGCCGACACCGCCCCCGCCTGGTAGTTGAAGTCCACACCGTTGTCCGTCACTTCGATGCTGTCAGGACCAAACTTGCCGTCGATCTTGTCCGGGCGCAGGCCGAGCGTTTTCATGAGCGCTACATGATCATCAAAGCGCTGTCCGCCGAGGACCTTTCCGTTTCGGTCTTCGACCCACACCTGGCCCTTGGCTTGCTTCAGGTCGTAGCCCTTGAGCGCCAAGTCATGCCGCAGCGCGGGCACCGTGACGTTTTGCACCAAGAACTCGTCGATGACCTGCGGCAGGGTGCCGATGAACGCATCCTTGTTCGGCATGGAAAGCTGGAACGTGCCGTCGGCCAAGCCGCCTCCGCTCACGGGTGTCAGGCCCGTACCCGGTACCTTCCGCGTAGCGTCCAACAGCCAGGAAAGCTGCATCTTGGGGTCCGCCCCCGGAGTCGGAGCCTTGAAGACGTTTTGCGCAACCGCCCCCGCGGACGGGTTCTCCGCCCCCGGCGGCCGCTTCACCATCATCTCACCCTTGATGGCGCGCTTCATACGGTCGAGCAATACGCTCTTCATCTGCGGAGAAAGTTCAGGCATGGGACCGCGGGCCACGATGCGTCCCGTATTCGGGTCACGCACCGGGAAGCCCGTTGCAGCCCGCTTTTCCATACCGGCAAACTGCCTGCCTGCTTCCTGCCCCGCATGGTATTCCTTCGCAGCCTCGTTAAGCGCGTTGTTGTAGTTCTTCAGGAACGCCTGCTGCTCAAGCACTCCGTTCACGTTTCGCGGTACGGCCACCGTCGTGGTCCCGGCGTTGTAGCGTATGCTCACCGATAGGTCACCCGGTTCCCGTTCCACACGAGCCACGCGCACACGGTCTGTAGGGATGTTGAGCTCCGCGAAGCTGGTCTTCGTGAGCAATTCGATATCCCCTGCCTGCAGCTCACCGAGGGTTTTCTGCGCGAGGAACTGCTCCATGACCTTGGGCTCAAGGATGCCCGGGAACTGCTGCTTGACCATCTGGCTGATGCGAACGTCGCCCGCAAGCTTGTTGACCGCGCGCACATCCACGCCCTCTTCGTTGACGGAGCCCTTGCGCGTGAAGGACGGAAAGTAATACCTGCCCGTCTTCGGGTCCATGAAGTCAGACACATGCTTGGCCTGCTCTCGCGGATAGAGCAGGGTCACGGAGCCGTCCGCATGCTCGACGGCATCGGCGCCGCTTTGCAGCGCGTACGTGTGCGCAAGGTCAAGTGGATCTACAGGCGAGCCGAGCTTCTGCTTGACGACGGCTGCGGCCTGCTGGAGACGCACAAACTGCTGCTCAGGTATAGGGTGGCTGTAGACGCCGACGGCATTCACGTCCGACTGCGCTCCCGGCTTCACGCGAAGCGGATTGTCCGTGTCCAGGAACACTCCGCGCCTGCCAATGGTCCGCAACTGCTCGGGGTCAACGGCCTGCGTGAAGGCCACCGTCTTCACCCCCGGGGTGCCTTCAAGCATTTGGTGTTCACCCGCAGAGATCGCCGCACGTGAGTACATGGGTGTCACACTCTCATCGCCAGCGTCCAGTGTCTTCTGCAAGCCCTTGAGGTTCTCGTGCACGACGGCGATGTCACTGCTCTGCGCGCCGGGCCTGTTCGCGAACTCATCCAGGCCCTTCTTGTCGAAGAGGGCCGAGGCCAGGGAGCGTTTCGCTTCACCCAGGGCCTTGTACGCGGCGGTGTACGCCGGCGATGCCTCGGCGGACCTCGGAGGTTCCTGAAGCGGCAGCACATTCCGCTGCGGAGACAACCTGTCCACCAGGTCCTTCTTCGCCGCAACGTTCTTCACCTCTTGGGCGACGCGGGCGTCGGCCGAATCCATGGCGACGCCGTAGCGCCTCGCGCCTTCCTTGAGGGCCTCGGTAAGGGTGACCTTGTCCAAGGGCCTCGGCTGTGCACCCCGCTGCGGATTCTGCACGGTGGCAATCTGGCCGCCGGCATCGGGTACCTCGCGCATGCGGAACGTTCCGTCACCGTTTGCCACCATGTTCACATCCAGGCCGCGGTTTCCAAGCGGTCCGACCTTGAGCTGCGCCTGAAGGCGAGCAACTGGATCTACTTGCAACGCCTGCGGACCAAGCTTCTGCTTCGCCTGCTCAATGTTCTCCCGCGCAAGCACCGCGTCCTTGACACCATCCGGCGCTGCCACGAAGTCCGGGTCCGTGGACTTCAACTGCCGCGTGGCATACATCTCTTCCGCGCGCGTGGTGGCATCCTGTTTGAGGAGGCGTGGATACCGTCCGCTCACGGTCTCGGCCATGGCCCTTGCGCGTGTCACCGCCCGCGTGATCTGTGCGCCGCCCTCGAAGGCGCCGATTGCCGCACCTCCCACTCCCCAACCCAGCGCCACACCCGTGATGCCCTGCGCATCGCTCACGGAAGCGGGGTCTACGAGGGCCGCCCGCGCAAGGCCGAAGCCTGCGCTGCTTGCAAAGTCCGCGGCTACCTTGGCACCAACCGTCGCCAGTGCCGGGGCCATGCCCTTGGCGCCAGCTGCCGCCAGCGCTCCTCCGATGCCCTTCTCCGCCACCGCCCCGAGCTTTCCGAGGTTCGCCGCACCTCCCGTGGCAAGCGACGGCCCCGCGATGTCCGCCGTGGTCCCGATGAAGTCGCCGAGGGCCGCCATGAGATCCGGCGATCCTGCCAGGTTCACGAGCGGAACGTACTTTAGCAACGTGTTATTCACCACGTTGCGCACCCCCTCGGGCAACGCCACCCCTTGCTTGGCGCCAAGGTACTCGGCGAGCTTGCTGGCATCCGGGTCTCCCTGCAGCACCTTCGTCTGCAGGTTGTCCAGCGGCTTGATCCACGGCGCAGGGATCTTGCTGTTGGCCACGGTAAGCCAGTTGGTGGCCTTCCCGGTGATCGACTTGCTGTACGCTACCGCTTCGCGGAGCGCGGCGGAGGCCGCGGGGTCGTTTTCCAAACGCTTTTGCTCATCAAGGAAGGACTTGTCGCGGTACGCCGGCGGAGCGGAGGCCACGGTGCTCATGAGCTTTCCCTGGGTGTCGGCGTCCAGCGCCTGGAACTCCGGGAACTTGGAAAGCACAAGCTGCCGAACTGCTACCTGATCCCCGTAGCCCAGCGCGAGAAACTTAGGGTTATCGTTGAGCGAGGCAAGTTTCTGACCCATGGTCGGAGGCGCTGCCGGCGCAGTATCTGCCCGTGCGGCCTGCTGGCCCAGGGAAGAGACTTCATCTACGTCAGGCATGATCGCCTCCTAATTCAGATTCAGCTCAAGTTTCAGCCGACTGTAAAGCCTTGCCGCGGGCGTCCCGGTCGCAAACTGGCTTGGGTCCGTCTTGTAAAGGTGATCCATGATGTCATACGCGGACTGATACCCGCCGCTCAGGAACCGATTCATGCTCTGCTTGTACAGGTCCGCGAAGGACGCCTTGGGGTCCCAGTTATCCGCGGGATTCGGGTAGTTCTGCCCCGTTCCGGGTGGAGGAGTATACCCCTTGCCTTGCACGAGCGTGACACCCGCCGAAGGATTTCCCGTCGCATTTGGCTGACCATACGGAGACGTCGCTGGTGCCCCTCCACCTTGTTTGTTAACCAAGTCCCAGAAACCACCGCTCATCGGCATGTTACTGCCCCAGTTCCTTCAGGATGTCATCCGCCATGCGCTGCTGCTCGGGGGTGAAGCCGGTGGGAACCTGTGCGCGCTGCACGGCGCCGCTTCCTGCCCGTGTCTGCCCCGCTGCGCCCACGCCTGCCGCAGGACCGCTTGGCACCGGCGGCTCAGTGACGCCTTCGCGCGTAACGGTACCGGTCTGAGAGCCAGTGCCTTGCATGGCCGCGGTGATCGCGTTGGAGAAACCTCCCACGAGTCCCCCATCCTTGCTCATCACGTACGCCGGCACATCCGAGAACTGCGGGGCTTCCTTGGGGTTTCCGCCAAGGCTTACGTGCATGGTGGTGACCACCCGGTTTGCCTGGCGGTAGTAGCTGTTGGCCTGCTCAACAAGGCTGTTCAGGTGCGCAACATCGGCGACGGTTGCCTTTGCACCCTTCGCCGTCACCACCGCATACATCTTGTTCGCTTCGTCCTCACGGTCCTGCGCGGAGGCGAGCAACTTCGTAAGCACCGCGTTGTTCGTCTGATACGCTGCCGACGCAAGCTTCGCGTTCACCTGCGCGGTACTTGCTGCCATTAGCGCCTGAAGCGTCAGGGCTTTCTCATAAGTGATCCCGGTCTTGTTCTTCTCGCGAAGCGTCTCCAGGTTGATCGTAAGCTCATCATTCTGCAAGCCCATGTTCTTGCGGTCCTCGATGGTCTTGTCGAGTGCGGCCTGGTAGGCTTCCATGTGCTTGGGGTCGGTGTCCTTGTAGTACTCGCTGGGGTTCGCCGCCATGTAGCGGGTAAGGAAGGGAATACCGTTCGGGTCCAGTTCGTTGCGGAGGTAGTTCGCCGCTGCACTTGGTCCCGCTTCCTTGGCGATCACGCTTGCCTGCGCCCTTGCATCCGCCTTGGTTTGGTCAGCGAGATCCTCGGGTGGCTCGGTAGCGGCCCCTGCAGGCGCTTCGGGCTCGGGCGCGTTGCCAAGAGCTTGCTGCATGAAGCCGGGGTACGGATTGCTGCTGGTACCGGAAGGCATGGGAGTAGGTGCAGACGCAGGCGCGGCGGCCACACCCGTCACGTTTCCCGCCCCCGGGATGTTCGCCTGGCCAAGCGTCGGCGTAGGCACCACCGGTGCCACCTGCATCGGCGTTCCGCTTGGCGATACCACGCCCTGCGTAGGTGCACCTTGCTGCGGACCCGTGCCAAGCAGCTTGTCACTGGCTGCAGGAGCGTTTGTACCCGTTGCTTCCTGCCCGGCTTGCTCTACTTGCAACCAAGACGGAGGTGTTTCACCTGTCTCCGCATACGCATCCTGAAGTTTTTTGGTAGCGTAGACACCCATTATACCCTGGTGGATCTGGTCGGCCGTGTACGGGTTGTTCGCAAGCTGGCTCACGATGCTGGGGATGATGTTCTTGTCCACGCCCGCTTTTCCGTAGAGGTCCGCGATGAGTGCCTGGCCTTCGGGGGTCTTGGCAACCTCCGCGAGACTTCCCGTCGCGGAGTTCTTCACCAACGTATCCAGCACGGCCTGCTCATTCTTCAGGTCCGCCGCCTGCTGTTCCGCATCCGCTTTCTGCTTGGCTGCCTCGGAACTCTGCTTCTGTGTGGCGATGCTCTTGAACATCTCGGCCATGCCCAGCATGGTCTTATTAAAGTCATCCGAGCTTTGCTGTGAAAGCTGCGCGGGCGTAGGCCCTACAAACTCTGCCATTATGCTTCTCCTACCACAGGCCAGCGAAGATCTTGCCAAGACCACCCGCGTTCGCGATGCTTGCAAGGCCCGTTCCCGCCGAGCCCACGTTGCCCAGCAACTGCTGCAGTCCCTGCCACAGGCCTTGGTCGGAGGAAATAAGCGGGTTCCCGTAAGTTCCAAGAGACTGCCCAAGGGTTCCGGCAAGGCTCCCCTGCTGGCCCGCGGCCTGCAAGCCCGCGAGCAACTGCTGTATGTTTCCCTGCTGCAGTCCGCTCATGGAACCACTAAGCAAGCTGTTCAACAACTGGTTTTGCTGCGAGCTTCCCTGAGACATCGCCTGGAACATCGGCTGCGCAAACGCCTTGCTTGCCTCTTGTGCTGCCCCGCCAGAGTAGATGCTGCCGAGGCCCGCGAACTGCCCGGCGACATCCTGCATGGCGTTCTGACCCACGGCTTGCGCCTGTTTCATGAGCGCGTCTTGGCCCGTTTGCGAACCTTGCGCGAGCGCCCCAAGTCCGCCGGCGTTCTGCATGAACTGTGCAAGGAAGTTGGTGGGATTGTAGGCGTTGAGTGACGCTTGCTGCAGGCTGTTCATGGAACCCGCAGCGTTTCCATACTGCCCCTTCAGCATCTGCAGGATCTGGTCCGTGTAGGGGTTCTTGTTGCTCGTTCCGCCAAACAACATGCTCATGATGTCGCTCATACCGCCCCCTTACTCATTTCCTGCGTACCGGATGCGCTTGCCGCGATCACTGAAGCTTACCGTGAAGCTCTCCACGGCATACTGCTCCACCACGGTGTTTCCGCGCAGGCGGAACATCGCCACGTCGTTGGTGTAGCGGAATTGCGCCTGGCCCTCGTCATAGCCGCTCTTGACTGTCAAGCCACGCGACGTGAGCGTGGTCCACGTCGTGCCACCATCCTTGCTTCCTTCTATGGTAAAGATCAAGTCCGTGCTCACCACGCGATCCAGCTTCACGCGGAACTCGAGCCAAGTCTTCAGGTTGCCCGGAAGTTCTTCCTTGCGGCTTCCAGTGATCATGGTAACGGCAATGGGCACGCTGCCAAGATCATTCTTCGCGTTTTGCTCGTAGTACAGGACTTTGCTCGTGTAGCCGGCGTACACCGGCGGCGCGTATCCCGTCCCCTGGCTGATCTGGTCCCAGGAGGCGTATACACCCATGCCGGTGTTCCAGGTGTAAGGTGCCACGGTGAGCACACTATCCCACGTGGTGGAAAGCACAAGCGCCTTCCTGCTCAGGAAGGAAAGCGTAGTCACCTCATCAATGCTCCAGGCTTTCGCGATGTAGTCGTAGGACAAGATCTTGCTGAAGCTCCCCGAGCTGTCAGGGATGGCGAATAGGATACGGGTGTTGATAGGGTCAGGGACCGCGTAGCATGCCCAGCGGTTGCTCTGGTAGCGTACGTAGTCCCGGGCGATAGGTGTTCCAATCCGTTCCAGTTGCAGGTTCGCGCCGAGGTAGTAGATGTCATCATCGCCGATGAAGAAATGCCCGTCCAGCCACGCACACACGCCCTTCATGCCGGCAAGGCCCACGCCGCCGGTGTCCAGGCGAAGGAAGCTGTACGGCAGCGTATTTCCGCTGTAGTTCGTCGGCTGGCCGATGTAGACCGCATCGTCAAAGTAGGCGACAAGAAGCTGGCCGAGCGTCAGGATGCGCTTGCACGCACCGGGCAGATACGGCTCATCCACGTACTGGCTTTGCGCCACGCCAAAGTTGGTCTTATCGAGTACCTGGCTCCAGAGGATGCGCTGCTTGTTTACGCTCGTAGGGTTGTACGGACCCGGTGTCCCGATGTTCCCGCACCACACGCGGTCCTTGTGCGTGGTCACGCACGTCGGCACGAAGTTGCAGCTTGTGCCGGCGGAGAACACCGCGAAGGTATCCGCATTCGCATCGTATTGCCGCAAACGTCGAGAACCGTCGCTAAAGAGGATCTTTCCGCCGGGGATGAGCGCGTAGTCAACCAACGTCGGGTTACTCGCCGCGAACGCTCTCCGTATCACGAAACTCTTGCCGGTCAGGGTGTAGCCCAGCGCTCCACCCTTGACCGTCACCAAGTTGCTTGCAAGCGTCTTGATTTCACGGCGAACGGAAAGCAATCCGCTCGACCAGTAAAACTCGTCGCCTGCCTTGATGTCCTTCGTTTGGACATTCAACGCCCCTCCGTTAAACGTCACCGTAGATGACGTGCTTGCACCCGTGCCCACGGTGCTTGCGAAAGTGTCGTAGGTACCCGTCATGCTGGTGGCACCCAGCCTGTAGATAAACTTCTGGTCAAAGACCAACACTTTCAGCGTGGCCCCGGCCCAGATCGTCACGACGTCCTGCAGCGGTGGGTAGTTGCAGACGCCCGAGCTTGCCGCCACGAGCCCCGGCCTGCGCACCAGCCCTCCCTTGCTGCACATGTAGTTGCCAAGGTAAGTAAACGCCCCCTTGGGCAGTTGCGTCGCCGGCACATGCCGCATCATCCCCTTGTCCAGCGGCCACTCCACGACGGTCTGCGGCGACTTCGGGATGATGTAGTCCTGCATCTGGGGCGTTACGCGAGCCATGTCCTTACTGCGCTCCCACCGCCTGCTGGGCAATACCAATCACCGCGTTGTACGCAATTCCATGCGAGAGCGCGTTGGCCACCCTCCGCTTCAGGTGCGCATCCTTTCCCGCCTGGTCCCCGCCCTCTTCCTGACCCACGACCAGGTAGAAGGCGATCAGCGCCGAGATGCCAAGCCTTACCCAGCCGTAGGCTTTCAAGGAAATGCCCCCGCTGCTCACCAACTGCGGCGCGAACTGCGCGATGAAGATGCCCGCGAGGGTTGCGGCATAGACGGCGAAGCCCGTGCCCAACCCCCGCACTGCAGCCAGGAACCCTTTCACGAAGCCGGTCCCGCGGGCGGTTCCCAGGGCCTTCCAAGCACGATACCTGCCACCGCGGCCACGATGGCCACCACCTGTCCATACCACGCGACGCCGCCTACCAGCGCCATGACGCCTTCGGCAATCGCCGCGGCCCCCGTCAGGAACCACCACACCGCTTTCTGAGTCTGGGACATCAGGTCACCTCCATATGCACCAACCCTTCCTGCTTCAATCGCTCAACGAGCCAAAGCAGGTCCGGGACATTCACGATACGCAGGCAGCCAAAGGTGTACTCGATAGCACTGTGATGCAGCCCATAGCCGTAGTCCATCACGGTCCTTCCCGCAGGATACTGGTACAGGCCATGCTCGTCCAGCGTCCACTCCTCGACAAGCTGGCATGCATTCGTCGGGATGAAGTACGGCGCGGTGTACATGCTCGTGCGCGCAAGCGGGGTGTACACGCTCCATACGCCAACGGGAAACGCCTTTGGCTTGTACGGAACCCCGTCGCTTCCGTCCTCGTTGGTGGTCCGCACCACGTGCTCCGCGGGCGTCTGCGTCACGGGCTCATACACCTTATTGCTGACAAGAAGCTCTCGCTCAAAGGCGTACAGGACCGCATCTCCTTGCTTCCAGCGAAGTTCACTCATCACTTCGCTGCCTTCTTGCTCACCGCACTGTTCGTCAGCAAGTCGTTCAGTTCCTGGATGCTGTCCTGAGTGCTTCCGTTGCACTTTCCTTCCTTCTGGTTCTTCAGCACGCACATCACCGCGCGCAGCAGCGCAGGCAGGATGGCCTCGATCCGGTCCAACCTCTTGGGCGTATGCCACATCCGCGCAAGGGCCGAGACCAGGAACACGATCAAGCCCGTGATGACTGCGCTGCCAACTCCGATCGCTATTCCTTCAAACATCACGCCTCCTTCTTAGTTCCCTGCTGCTTTCCACGCTGCTTTCCACGCCTGGATGAACGATGCCCCGAAGGCCGTCGCATTCGCCGGCACCGCCACGAGGTTATTGATCGCTTGAAGGGTCATCTGGGCAAGCGTCTGTTGGGCAACCACCGCAGGGTCCGGGGTCTGTGCCGCGGGGGGAACATAAGGACTTGCGCTTCCTCCTTGAGACAGCCACGCGCTGACCTCTGCCATGAGCGGATCACTTGCAAGGACATTGTACGGAAGCCCATTGTACACCACCACGTACGATCCGTCAGGCAGCAAGAGAACCGGCTTCGTGAAGTCGATCATGCGATCCTCCAGACGACCGCTTGGGGGGCGTACCCTGCCACTGCTGCATATATCTGTGTTCCGCCAGCAGCGACTCCCGCAAAGAAAGTTCCCTGAAGGTTATTACTCGAACTCTGGTTTCCCAGAACCAGATATGCCCATGTACCACCCGCCGGGAGACTAAGGGCTGCCCCTGTGCCGGCAGATATAGGCTCCCAATAGCCCACTCCCGATGACCCTTGCGGAAGTGGGGCGACCTTTCCATACTGCGGCTGGTAGGAAAGCGAGTTGTACGCGGTACTCCCGTCCCCGATCTTGAAGTACTTTGTGTCGGTCTCGTAGCCGATCTGGCCGGAGAGCAGCACCGGGTTCGCCGAGGCCAGGGCCGCGGCGGTCCCGCTGATGGCATTCGTGAGGCCGGTGCCGGTGCCGGTGAACGTTCCCGCCTGCGTCCACGGGCTGTTGAGGGTGAGTACCGGCGCCGCTGCACTCTCGGGGTCAAAGGAAAAAGCCTCGAAGGGAAACAAACCCTGGGAGGTGTCACGGGTAAGGATGCTTGCGGGGCGTATGGGAGCAGGAGGCGAGGAGCCGCCACCACCTTGTATGTCACTCATGGCGTGTACCAGATGGTGATGAAGCCACGGTTGTAGCTCGTCGCATCCCAGTCCGTGGAAGCAAGCCCGGCTCCAAGCATGTTTACATACGTAAGCCAATCCCCCGCGGTGTTTTGTGCAAGCACTACATTGGTCGCGGTAAGCCCCACGCCCAGCCCCCAGTGTGTCGCCGGGTTCGTGTAACCCCTTCCCATGGGGGCGCGGTAGTTGTCACCGTCGGACCGCAACACCGCATCCACACCGATGATCTTGGAAAGCGTGAGGCCATGCGCGACGGACACACTCGCCGACGAGCCCATGTTCCAGTCGCCGATGTTGATGACTTTGCAGAACATGGTCGTGGACGCACCACCGAGGCTACGAACCGCCTCCGCCGCCACGCTCACCCACGTAGAGTTGCTTGTGCGTACCTTCAGCGGCGTCGTGTTGCTCTGGCAGTAGAGCCGCCCCACGTCATCGGAGTCCAGCGCGTTTCCGTCGGGCTTGGTGGTAGGCGCCGAGGACTGGTGGTAGACGCGGCCCGCGCCCTGGCGGAGGTTTCCTTCCTGGCCGGCAGAGGAGCCGCCCACCAACGCGAAATACCCTTCACGGCTAAGCCGCTCCGCGAGCGCAACCTTGAGTTCACGTATGCGGTCATCGCCTTGGCGGGGGTCGGCCGAGCCCGCCGGGCTTGCGTTGAAACCCGTCGCGGAACTTGTTCCTCCACTCCAGGTCACCGTGGGTGTAAAGGCCATTACAGCACCTCCAAGTGAGAGTCCTCGCGCTCGTAGGTGAGTTCGATATCTTGCTTGAGCGAGGACATAAGCTCATCCAGGTCACGCTTCGCCGCGTAGGCTCCACCGAACTCCTGGTTACGCACCAGCCCGATCCACCTTGCGTAATGCCAGATGGCTTCGTGAAACTGCTCGGGGATCAGGGGCACGTCGGTGGCCGCTGAGAGGTCATCCGGCATTACCGCGGCCTCGATTCGGTAGGTGCGCACCGTGCTCACCGGCATGTCGAAGTAGATCGCATTTCCCCGCGGGAAGTAGCTCATGGGTATGCTGGCCGTGAGCAGGTACATGGAGAAGTTCTCGTCCCGCGCGGACGGCCTCAGGTCCCACGGCATCTGTAGGTCGGTGACCTTTTGCACGGCACGGATCTTCTTGACGGGAGAGAGCACAATGTTCTCCGCGGCCGTCGCATCCGTGCTCTCGACGAACTTGTAGAACCTCTTGTAGAGCTTGTAGTCGCTCGTGGCATCCGGCGTCGTGGTCCAGTTCTGGTGCACGGTGATGGTCCCGCTCGTGGCCACCGAGTCTATGATCAGCCGCTTCTGGCCGCTTCCAGTCCCCGCGGAGATCTCCACCACCCAGTCCACGTAGCGGTCGTCGGGCGTCGCCCCGACAAGGCCGCTGAGGACCGCAGTGTTCGCCGTCGCCGACGTCACATCCCCGGTGAGCACCACCGTGCTCAGGAAGAGCACCTGCTCGAGGACCGGAAAGCGGATCTGCTCTCCGCTTGGAAAGCGCCAGGCGCAAATGCGCTTGTACGCGCGGTTGATCCAGGCGCGGAGCTTAAGCTCCTGCGCGGAGCCGTAGGTACGGTAGTCGATGTCATCCAGGTCGCCAAGGGCTTCGTAGACATTCTGTTCCAGGTCGGTGAGCGTCATGTCACGGCTCCAATCTGAGGTGGATCTTCCACCAGTTCGCCTGGGATGCAGGAGGCTCGGGGCTGGTGATCGTAGGGTGGTCAAGAAGCGGCCCCACCGCGAACCCCGCGCCTGCCAGCACATGAAGCTGCTTGAGGACAGCATGGTCCGTCGCCGGCGTCGTTGCAAGCCCACTGGCGGCAAGGGAGTAGTTTACCGTCTGCGTCACCGTGGGCGTACCGAGCATAGGCGTGGTAGCCACTCCCACGCACACCAAGGCCTGGATCTGAGTGAGCACGATGTGCGCAAGCACGGGCGTCGCCGCAAGCGCACTGCAACCTATGGCGTGATTCTGGGACAGCGTACCATGCCCCAGCGCGGGCGACGCCAGCAGCACGTTTCCCGCAAGCGCGTGGTTCTGGCTTACGGCACCGTGGTCCAGCGCCGGCGTCGTGCTCATCCCGTTCGCGGTAAACGAATAGTTTGTGCCGTCGCCCGCCGTGGGGTCGCGGAGCACAACGTTGTTCGGTGTCGCCGACCCCTGGCGAAGGTAGATGAGCAGGCTCATGCCGGCACCAGCGTGTTCACCGTGGTCCCGGCCTTGTCTGGGGAGCCTGGCAGGTAGGCGACGCAGTAAAACGGACCGGCGTTGGGTCCGATCAGAAAGGTAAAGTTTCCGCTGACGTCGGAGGTGGTGAGCGCGGCAAGGACGTCGTTACTGGTATAGAACAGGTGCACTACGCAGCTTCCCAGCGCCGATCCCGTTCCGTCTACCGTCTGACCTGAGAGAGCCCACATGTGTGTATCAAACATGAGCGGGGAGCGGCGCGTTCCCTTGAGGTCGAGCTTCGCCATCCCATGGACCATGAGCGGCGAACGACCTCTGGGAAACTGCGCCTGGCTTGGCATCAGGTGAGATCCTCCACGTAATACTCAAACACCTGCACGCCGTTTCCGCTGTTGCTCGTCTGGATGCCCACCCAGAAGTCGAAGATGTTGGCGATGGTGGAGTCAAAGCCGGTACCCACCGCCGGTGCCGTCGCCGGTACCATGATGCTGGAACCATAGGTTCCATCCGCAACCGCACCCGAGGTGAACATGATCCCGTTGAGCACGCCGACGCCAAGGAACTTCGCCGAGGTGCCTGAGCCCACACTGTCCACGCGAAGATCCACGACAAGCTTCGCGGGGATGCCCGTGTGCGCCGTGGTCGTGGTGGCAATCGCCCCGCTCGTCCATGCCACGATGCTTCCAATCATGCACTGGAAGGTGAACTGGCACTGGGCCGTCACAAGGTTCGAGATGCCCATGACCGCGGTGACGCGAAGTTGCTTTCCCGGGTAGAGGTAGTTTGGCGGCAGGGTCACCAATGCCTGCGGGTTGATGACGCTCTTCGCCGTGGTGTAGGTGGCAAGCGACGAGCCTGCGGCAATCTGGTTGGCGATGATCTGTGACCAGGTCTGTATCATGGTGCTTTCTCCTTACGTGGCGTCCGGTACGCCGATGTCAAACGCCGTCACGGAAAACGTATTTCCGCTGGTCACGGCCTGCGACGCGGAAAGCGAACTGGCCGCGTACAGCGTCGCCGAGCCGTCCGTGATGGCCCAGTAGCCGGCGGTGGCCGTTCCTGTTACGCTTCCGCCACTGATCGCGTTCACCGTGACCTTCCTGCCATTCGGCGAGCGGTCCGCAGGGCCGGTGTACGCAATGCTCGTCTTGTTGCCGAGGGTATAGGTGGACGTTGCCTCGGTATAGTTCGCAGGCTCGGACGAGCAGATGTCCAAGCGCGAGCCATTCGTCTTGATGACGTTGAGAAGTGCATCGTACGCAGCGTCGGCCATGAACGGCATTTAGCTACTCCTCACAACGTCTTGGCCCACTCGATGGCATCCGTTCGGTTGTCCTTGAAGCCCATGCGCGTCCACTTCCCATCCTGGAAGCGGTACACGTACCACACCCACTCGCCCTTCCAGTCCAGGTATTCCATGGGTGCGCCAAGGTGTATGTCCGCGCCTGCTGCATCCCGCATCCGCTCCCGGTAATGGCTTGCGGTCTGTGGATGCTCCAGGAACTCCTTGGTGGCCACGGTGGTTTTCCTCGCCGGTCCACGCTCCACCCTTGCTCTCTTGCTCACCTGCACGAGGGCGGAAGTCGTGTCCCTGCCGCTGGCGAAGAACCCCAAGAAGCCCATGCGCTACGCGCTCCTCTTGTACGGCTTGTGCTTTCGCACCGGCATGGACGAGTACGCCTTGCCCTTGCGAGCCTTGCCCTTCGCATCGGCCATGCTCATCTTACCCTGCTCGGCAAGCACAAAGAACTTCTTCTGCTGTTCCTTGCTTACCGCCTTCTTGTACGGAGGCATACGCTCACCTCGGCTTCTTGCCGCTGCTCTCCGCGTGCGTGACCTGCTTCACGGGGACGCTGTAGGTCTTCGTGGGCCGGTGCGCACCCTGGATGGTGGCCGAGCTTACCTTTGGCACCGGCGTACACTCGAAGTTTTTCATGTCTGCCCCTTTTTCCTCTGCACGCTGACCTTGTACGTGGGGTTGTTTCCCTTGATGCTGCCGGATGCCTTTCCGATGCCCGTGGAAGACGGCGTTGTGCCCAGCTTCTTCGGAGGTCCGTCGGAGCTGCCACCCTTGTAATCCACGAACCCGCGCCGCGACTGCGGCCCGTTCGGCTGCTTGTTCAGGTTTCCGCTCATGCCGTCGGTTGCACGGAAGCTGCCCGAAAACTTATCCCGCTTGTCCATCTGCTACTTCCCCTTCCTGCCGCGGATCTTCGCGGCTGTTCGCGCCAGATTCGCCTGGCGCTTGGTCTTGGTGGAGGCCGTTTTGCTTTTCGCCTCTTTCTTGGCAAACGCCTGCGTGCTCATGCCCGCCGCCTTCGCCTTTGCCTTGAACTGGCCATGGGCATTCGCGAACGCCTTGGCCATCCATTTCTTTGCCATTCCTCTACCTCCTACACAGCACTACACTCATGTTGCTCATCACCGTTGCTTTCATCTGCCGTACTACCATGGCCCCCGCTCCCAGGGGCATGGGCCAAAACGTATTCAGTCCCACTCTGGTTCCCAGCGTCGTCAAGGGAATCACATCCACATACGCAAGCACTGTACCAGAATAGTACGCCGCCTGCAACTGAATGTTTCCCACCACCCCCGTGCTCTTCCTCACGATGATTCCCGCAAGGCAGAGGACATCAAGGACTGGCGGATATACACCCCCGGATATCGAAAGGGTAGCGAAGTTTGGTAATACGGCAACATCCTCGTACGCTCCCATGTCGGGATTGGCGAAGGAGGCAACCAGACCTACATTTCCATTCCTTCCAAAGTTACCCTTTCGAACGGGCGGGCAAAGGCCAAGGGCGGGACTTGAAGCCGCCCCCGCTCTGATTGCCGGAGATCCTTTCTGGAGGGTGAAATCTCCAGAAGCAGGACTTGTAAAGAGAGGATTGCTACTGATCGAGTGTGCATCCAACCCACTTCCACTTTGCCATGCAGAAAGCGTAGTATCCTTAGATTGCCCGTACCGTTGCCATTGCGGACTGGCAACCGAATAGAAAGTGTTGTTATCGGACGCGGCAATCTGCGCTGCAGCTACGTGAAAGTCAATGAATATCTGATCAGCACCAGCGGGTCCGTCAACGGCACCGAGAGAATAGAAAATGTTGTTTTTCAACTCCGAGATGCAGGGCGTAACCGCATCGTGATAGTTCGTCATGTAGATCATGGACTGGAAGTAGCCATAAAATACATTATTCCAAATCCTTGTATTTATAACATGCAGATCGCCCACATTATCGTCTCCAAGAGTTATCCCAATGTAGGCTTTCAGTCCAGGATCATAGGTGGGGTGATAGAAAATGTTTCCGTAGATTTGCTGACCATCGCAAACATCATTATTAATTGCCGCCCACCTAACCTGCTCAAACCAGTTGTAGCGGATGATGCACCCGGTGAATCTCTGGCTGGTGCCGTTCATTTGGACACCATTGGCTGATGGGGTGCCCTGCCCTATCATGTCAAAGATGTTGTACTCAACCACGTTGTTGTTGGATGCAAGGCCGCCGGCCCCCTGGAAGAAGTAGATACCGTGGTCATTCTGGGTGTCGTGGAAGTAGTTGTGAGCTACGGTCCAACCGCTTCCGCAACCTCCAAGAAGTGCAGCACCAGTAGAGCCAGCAGCTATGGTGTGCAATTCGCAGTTCAGTACCTGACAATAGTTGCAAGTGTCAAAGTTGAGAAGATGAACATCGTTAAGGCCATTATACAATTCAAGATTGCTGAAGATGACGTAGTTCGCATAGCTTAGGTAAATTGCCTTTCTCGCGGCTTCACCATTGAGGACCGTAGCCCCATCACCCTTTATCGTGATGGGTGAACCGGATACACCACCCCGTAGAACTTTGAGTACTTCGGTGGTTGTGCTTTTGAATTGACCACCGGCACTCAAGAGAACGAGCGTATCCCCGGGACCGATTGTGGTATCTGCCTGTCCCCTTGCTCCTGCCCAAGTGGCGGCGGCCTGAAGATTGCTGATCCCCCACGCATGAGCGGCAGTCCCATCCTTTGGTGCGCTACCGTCTCCACCAATCGCGGCATAGTAGGTTTCGTAGACCGGAGTCAATGACCCGTCGAGTCCATATGCTATGATGTCGTTGATTTCTGTCTCTGACAAAATCCTACTGAAGATTGCAACCTCGTCCACATTTCCGTTCATGTAATACGTGCTCAGGTCGCGGCCTATGTAGAAAGGTTGCGCCGGAAGTTTCAGCGTCCCCGTGAAAGCAACACCATTCTTACAGATCCCATCTATGTACATGTAGATCATCAATCCTGCGGAATCAAAGATGCCACAAATGTGATGCCAAGAACCGTCAAACGGAACATGATAAATAGCCGTTGCGTCATATTCCGTATCCGACGAGTTCCAGACCGAGAACTCTAAACTCCCATTTGTCCCGACGTCGATTCCCCAGGATCGAAAGGTAGAGGAACCCGTCATTCCCATAATGCCAGCGTCACCGGCCGGAGTGCTAGGAAAGCGTACCCATGCCATAGCCGTAAATGATCCGGCTGCAACGCCTGGGAAATTAGCCGTCAAGTTTGCGTAGGCGCATTGAAGCCTTTGAGAGCTCGCACGAGTAAAAGAAGCACTCTGCGCCCCTCGCTTGTAGTTGGTTGAATCCTCGGTCGGATATGAGCCGGCATCGTCATCAACATGATTGGTACCCGTTCCGCTCTGGTCAAAGGCGAGGTGCTCAAACATGTAGTAGGCGACCATGTTCGGATCAAGCGTATAGTTGGCTGACATCTACTGCCACCCTCTCAGCGCCCACTTGCACCAGTGGCGCCTCTGCTTCTTGTTCAGGACGTCCACCCGTGCAGACATTCCTATCTCTTCAGCAGCACAATGCTCATGTTGCTGAGGAGTGTCGCCTTGATCTGCCGGGGGCTCATGAACCCTGCGCCCTCAGGGAAGTGCCAGAGGTCAATGCCGCCCGTGGCCGTTGCCAGCGTGGTAGACGGAATGAAGTCCACATAGGCAAGCGTGGTCCCGGACAGATACCCCGCCTGGATACGAATCTTCCCAATCACCCCCGTGCTCTTTCGCACGATGATTCCGCCGAGGTTAAGGCCCGCGTAGTCCGTCGGGGCCACGCCAAGACCGCCCACGCCCCCCTGCAGCTTGGCCGTCGCGGGAAACACATCGTTGGTCGCCGTGAGTGCCACGTAGTTCGTTGTAGAACCAGTAACGGCCATGCTTGGCCTCCTTTAGAAGTCTTCCTGGCGCGTAGAGTTGCTCATGGAACCTTTCCACACGGTGTCACGCTCGCGCCGCTGCAGCTGGTAGATGTCCGTATGGCATCCGCACGGCACTCCAAACACCCTGCCCTTGTAGAACTTCACCTGGTCGCGGCGGTATTCCATGTGGCACTGACTGCAGACAAAGTACCGCTGCTGGTAGATGCCCGGCTTGGTGCCATGGCTTCCCACCGGGTACGTGGTGCCGCCGTAGACGTAGGTGCTCTGGACATAGCCTGGCATTTACGCGGAGGGCAGGTTGTTAGCCTGCCCCCCTGCTCCTATGCGTCCGGCTGGTCCCAGCTCACGATGAACAGGCAGTTGGTGAACGAGGAAGTGTGGGTAACCTTTCCGTTACCCAAGGTGCACGACCCGGTGTAGTCCACCTGCGTGGTGCTTGCCCCCGTCCACACGATGCCGCTGCTCGTTCCCTTCTTCGCCCACCGCATGAACTGCAGCAGGATCGAGTTAGTGTTGATCCCCACCACGGTGGTGCTCTTATTTCCCGCCTTCACCACCTGAATCTGATGCGAGTGCCCACTGGAGAAGTGAGCACCCCGCACCTGGCCGCCGTAGGAGGCAGCGGCCTTGAGAACTTTTCCGCTCGCTGCCATGGCTTACCTCCTATGCTCCCTGGTTTCCGAACACGCCCACCCAGTCGAAGAAGTCGCAGGTGAGCCGCCCGGTGATCTTGAACAGCGCGTTTCCGGTGTTGAAGTCATCGGAGCTTTCCACCGCGACCTGCTTCCTCCAGATGAAGCGGAGATCATGCGTTTCCCCGATCAGGAACCATGCCGTCGTGGACGTCAGGTAGTGGCACACCATGTACTGCAGGTCCTCGCCCTGCAGCGGGTTGACGTCGTTGTCGGTGACCTGCGTGCGCAGTTCGCTGAGCAGGAGCCGCTTGGCCATCCACTTCAGCTGCCACGGGATGACGAGCAGTTTCGGCTTCACCTTGATCGGGATGCCACGCTCGTTGGTCAGCGCCTCGAAGGTGTTGATCGCTGCCGTGAGTGCCGTCTCCGAGAGCGCCGCGGCCGTCGTGGTGTTGATCCCGTTCGTGCCGTAGTCGATGCGGGGATGCGCCGTGGAGAACAGGGCAACGGCGTCCAGGCCGACACGGGTCGTCGTTACGAATCCCGAGTTCAGCAAGTCCCAGAACTTCACTTCCTTGGTGTACGCTGCGCTCTTCGCCAGCTGCACCGGAATCTGCTTGATGATGTCCTGGCGGTCGTCGTCGTAGAGCACCTGCGTGACCTGCACACCCAGGCCGATGGGCGTGAAGTACACCGTCTTCTCCAGGCCCTGCTTGTAGATGTTCCAGTCCACCGCCTGCCCTTCAGGCATATCCGCCATCGCACCGAAGGTCGCGATCTGGCCTTCACGGAGGTAGTTTCCGTCGGCGGTGCCGAAGTTCGCCACCTTGTCATGCTCGCTGTCCTGGCGCTCGTAATGGTCAAAGAACACGTGCGTGAAGTCCCTGATGATCGCCTGACTCAGGGCACCCGATACACCAATTCCACCTGCCATCTTGTGCCTCCTTCGTTAGGTGATCTGGCCGACCCACTGGGAGTGCTTCACGATGTACAGCAGCTCCGCGTAGGTAGAGAATGCGCTGAAGCCGGCGACGCCTCCAGCGCCCTTGGGACCGTAGCCGCCCACGATGCCCACGATCTGAAGCTGGGAAAGCGTGGGTGCACCGGGGTTGCCGGCGTACGCCGCCGTGCCGCTTGCCCAGATGCCCGCCGTGCGTCCCACGTATCCCTTGGTCACGTTCAGCGTGCTTCCGCTGCAGGCCCGGAAGATCACATCCATCCGTGCCGGCACGATCTTCATGGGGTAGCTGGTCGCAGCCTTGGCCGTGATCGGCTCGACCGCGAACCCGTAGATGTACCCCGCCTTGGTGCTGACCGCGGTCGGCTTCACGGCGAGGCCCGTGGTGCTCAGGCGCACCGGGTCTCCTACCGAGAAGCTCAAGTTACTCGTGGTCCACACCGTTTCCAGCGGGACGCTTGCACCGTCCAGTGCGCGGTGCAGCACGAACCCGTACTTGGAAAGAGTGTTTGCCATTCTCGCTCCTCCGAGCAGGCTTCCCCTGCTCCCTTACGCAGGAGGAGCTTTCGGCAACGCCGCCTCTCTCCTTGCGCTCTTCGCTATTCCTTCAAGAATGCGCGGTCCACGTCACTGGGGCCGACACGGACCTTTTCCACGGTGAGGTCCTCGTCCGTCTCAGGCATCACCGGCACCTTGCCGCGTCCCACGCGGTCGATGCCCTCTTCGAACTGCTCCCGGGCTCCGCGTACCTTCTGCCGGCTCAGGGCAGCGACTGCCTTCTCATGCTCCAGGTGCTTGGCGAAGTCCACCTTCATGAGCAGAAGCTCGTCACGGCCTTGCAGGTCCTTGGTCAGGTAGTAGCCGGAAGCGTTGGAAGAAATGCCCACATCCACGGGGTCCTCTTCGCTCACTTCCTTGTAGCCCAGCTGCTTGAAGCCGGATGCGTTCGTGCAGAACTGCCAGGAGAGCCAGTTGCGCTTGAGGAACTCTATGCCCTCGCGTCCGCGGGGCTTGAAGGTCAGGCGAGCTTCCTCGTGGCCCACGAGCGGATCTACGATCTTTTCGACGCTCGGCTTTTCCCTGCCTGGCTTGCTCATGGCCTTATGCTCACCGAAGGCCACCCAGTACCGCTTCGCATTCTCATGTGAAAGAGCTTCGCAGATGCTGTCTGGCAGCACCTTGAAAGCAGGCCCGTTGGCAAACGTCAGCGTGGCCCCTTCCTTCTCGTAACGTAGCACTTCGGCCTCGGTGGTGTCCTTGTTGATGATGTAGCTTGGGGCAACTTTCGCCGCTTCCGGGGTGGTTTCGCTGCTTACCGTCTTCTTTGCCATCGCTTTATTCCTTTCCTAACACTTCAGGAGGAAGCCTTGCGGCTTTCCTTAAGCTCCAGGTAATCCTTCGTCGTCATGCCCAGGCGCTTGATGCGCGCGGCTTCCGCCGACGTGATGTACACCTTCTTCTTCGGCGCACTGCCTGGATGCGCCGCTGCCCCCTCCATGAGCACCGCAGGCTTGGCAGGTGCCGCGCGCCGTGTCTCGGGCGCCGTCGCGTTCCGCTTCTGCTCGCGTTCCTCCATGATCTCATCAAGATGATTTGACTTAACGAACAAATATGCCTTCCTCAATTCCTTCGGATCTTTCTGTTGCACCGGGTGGAGCTTAGCGAGTTCCGCCCGCACTTCTTTCTCGTAGCGCGTGAAGATCTCACCCTCCTTGGCGTCGTTTCGCAGCCGCCACTCGGCATTTTCGAACGCGGCCTCCATCTGCGAGACGATCAGCGGCCCAAGCTCATCGCGCACGAGCTTCCTGGCCTGGCGATCAATGGCCTTCTTCAGGGCTTCGCGTGGCTGCTTGTCGAACATGCCCTCTTCCACGCCCTTCCAGAAGGCTTCCTCGTCATCGGTGGAGGCGGGTGGCGTTGCAGGTACACCGGCGTTGCTCAGCTTCTCCTGCAGGAACGCAAACCCATCCTTGATGGCAACGCTGGTGTCGCCGCGGGCGCGAAGCGCTTCGTTTTCCTTCCGCAGCTTTTCCAGCTCGGGGTCGGGTGCAGGCGCGACCTGCTCTTCCTTCTCCTCGGGCAGCTTATCCACCACCACCACTTCCTCGTCCTCGGCCTGCTCTTCTACGGCCTGCTCCTCGTCACTCATGCGCTCTCCTCTTCTTCAGCGGTATAGTACTCAAGGATCTCCTTGATCTCCGCGAAGCACTTGATCTTTCCTTGCAGCACCCTGATCTCCTCCATGCTCTTCCGCACGTCCTGCAACTCATCCCGATATGACAGGAGGAGTAGCGACCATCGGGCCTGTAGAACCTGGAAACCCTCCGAGTGGAGCAATGCTTGTACCTGTCGCCGCTCCTCCAGGAATTGCTCCCGGGCCTGCCGCTCCTGTTCCTGGAGCAGGAACACTTCCTTGTCCAAGTCCGGGCTGCTGCTGTCCAATACCTGCTTGCGGGATGCCATTCTGCATACCTCCTATCTGTCCTTCCATGGCATTCATGAGTGCCAGAATCATCTCCTGCTTTTTGTAGTCAGGGACGTACTTCCTCGTGTTTTTCTCCGCGAAGAACCGCAGGATCTCCTCCATCTGCCGGCAGAAGCCGACGTAGACGGAAAGCAAGTACTTATACATGTCCGGCATCGCGGCCATCATCTGCTGCCCCATGGGGCCGAAGAGCTGCTGCGCCAGGGGAAACGTCTTCTGGAAGAAGAGGGCGTAGAGCTGCGTGAGGGTGAGCAAGTTTTGCCGCTCTCCTTCGAAGGTTTCCTCGGCGTCGCTTGTATTTACGCTGAAGCGCAACCGCACAGGCACCTCGGAGATATCGATGCTCAACGCCTGCTCGAGCAGCGCGATGTCGTCGTCACTGAGGCGCTGGATGTTTCGCTCTTTGGCCAGCACCAGCTCCTTGTTGAGGATGAGCTGGTAAAGCACCAGCTCTCCTACGCGGGCGTAGCTGGCCTTTCGCGTTTTCATAATGGCACCGAAGACGCCCCCGCTCTGCTGCAAACGCTGATTCTGCAGGCCCGGGCTGTCCCTGGTCTTCACCGTGCTGTCCGCGAACCCTCCCATCGCCTCAGGTGCAGCCGTCGCCTTCTGTGAGTACATGATGGCAAGCTGTTCACTCTGGAAGGAGATCATCGTCGGCTCGGGGAACTTTACCTGGCTCCAGTCCTTCTGGGGATCGTCCAGGAACCAGATCTTTCCGGGGTAGGTCTTCTCTCCGCTGCGGATACCCGAAGACTTCTTCAGCGCTAGCATCGGCGCGATGCTGGTGTGCATCGCGTCCAGGCGGTAGTTATGCGTGGAGTCCACTTCGTCTTGCATGTACTCGGAAAGCTGGGCGACACCCATGCCTTCCAGGCGAAACGGCTTGAGCAGGTGGATAAACGGCTCGAACGGACGCTTGCCGAGAGGGTTGTAGTCTTCGCGGAGGACGGTTTTGCTTTCGCGGTGAATCGTCAGGATGCAGTCCCGGAACACTCCGTCAAAGTCCCAGAACATGTAAACCTCAAAGATGTCCCACATCTCGGACGGCAACTGGCTTGCCTCCGCGCGCATGTCCGCTCGTTGCTCATTCACCTCCGGCTCCGCGCGGTACCAATGCTCCAGGCCATCCACGGCTTCCTTGTCATACAGTCCCTGCTCGGCAAGCTGCTGAATCTCGGGCCAGGTGTGATGCACGCGGTGCGCAAACCACGGGGCGGTCTGGGGGTTACGGTATGCTTCCCGGTACCAGACGTCTTCCAGGGCAATGGGCACCAGCTCCGGCCCATCGTGCTGCGTGATGGTGATGTCCTGAGGGAAGCCCGTGGCGGGGTCCGTGCGCCGCGCAGTGTAGGAAAGCCTCGTGTAAGGTACCTTCACGAAGACCACACCCATGCTGTTTGCTTCGTAGTTCAGCGTGGGGTCCACGTTGGCCTTGTCCAGGTCCGCGGGGGACTTCGCGAGAAGGTCGAAGTAGCGCGTGAGCATATCCGCGATGTTCACATCGGTCTCATCGCGGTCCCGCATGGCCCCCACATGCCAGAACGGGTCCACGTCGAAGGTGTTCATAGAGGCGCCGTAGAGGGTGTTGTGGTTGCCGACCGAGAGCGGCACGGCCACGTTGGCCGACTTCGGGAACGGATAGTCTTTCTGCGTGTGCTCAGGGAAACCCTCGCGCTGCCTCCTCCACTTATCCCACTTCGTGAGCTTCTTCGCCCGCTCCTGCTCCGCGTAGGAAAGCTCGTCTACGATGTAGCCGACGGCCTTGTCCCGCTGCTCCTGCTCGTCAAAGATCTGCGGCATCTTTCTTCCTCCTAATATCCTGTCGTCGCATTCCTGCCCGCCTGTTCAAACTCCGCGTCCTGCTCCACGGAGAAGGCTTCTTCGGCCGCGTCCATGGGGCGGCGTAGCCCCGCGATGAGCTTTGCGCACATGTCCAGGAAGTCCTGTTTGTACTTGGCCTGCGGGAAGATCCGCTGCTCATCGGTGAAGTTCCGCCAGGCTTCGTTATCGCAGGCGTAGACTTTTCCCTTGGCCAAGGGCGTTCCCACGATGTTCCTGATGCGTGCCACCTTCTCACCTGTTTCAGGCACAAGGTTGAAGAAGATGTATTGCCCTCGGTCGTAGGCTTCCTTATCGAGGATTGGTTTCAGCACTTTCTGTTGCGCATTCCCTTCCACGATAAACTCCCGTACATGCCCGGCGAACTTCGCAGCTCCCGAGAAGATGTAGTCAAAGGTCTCCGCAATGGAGTAGAAGCCACGCTTTCCATAAAGAAGAAAAACTTCCCCGTCCGCGTTCATGGCGCCCACGCCGATGGCGGTGCGGGAAGTTTTCGATGAGATCCCTTTATCGGTGAAGGCGGGGTCTATGGCGCCGATGCAGTCCATGCGGTCCAGGCGATAGCGGGTTTTTTCCGTAGCATCCCCGAAGTTCTCCTCTTGCTTGTACACATACCACCGCTGTTCATCCACATCCCAGTCCAGCCAGCCGCGCTTGATCTTCATGTCGGAAAACTCTGCCAGGCCGGTCTTCAGCGGACGGTTCATGCTCTGGGTCATCGCGGACCAGTAGTCGTCTTCCTTTTGCTTGTCGAGGGACGCCTCCGTGAGAACTTCCGGGTTCACGGCGACACCATCCTCGACGCCAAGCCTGTTGTACACCGTCCATTCGCCGCCGGGCTTCTCGACAAACTCTTCCAGCGTGTAGCCAAGGAAGAGCTTGCAGTCATCGCAGACGATGGCGCTGGGATCGTCGAGAGACCAGCGCGTGGCACTCATCAATACCCTGCTGCGTTTCTTGCTCCTCAGCAACGCATTCCTGTTCGTCTTGAACCACTGGACCTTCTTCTCCATGTCCATATTTCCCATGTGCTCGGCGTCGATGTCCTCGAGGCCAACAAGGTCATCGATAAGGATGAGGTCATAGTGCTTGCCTTCACCGGCGCCGCCTGCGCCGATAGCGGTGACATTTGCCTCGGTGCGGTAGCGGCTTCGGTTAGGAAGCACCATTACCTTCTCGTTCCATAGCGGAGCGGTGGGAGATTGCTTGTAAGCTGGATAAAGATCAGCGAACAAGTTATTGCTGTCAAAGGTGCGCATGATGTTCCGCTTGAAGTCCACGGCGTTGTCCAGGACGGCGTTGGCGATGAGGATGGTGATGTTCGGATTCCGCAACAGCTCCCACGTCGCTCCGCCATGCGTCATGATGGTGGACTTCAGGAAGCCACGCGGAACAAAGCAGGCCGCGTGCGCTCCGGGATTCATGCAGTAATCGCTCTGGCGAAAGTTGCACATTTCCAAATGCAGGTCTTCGTTGATTTCGTTATAGGGTCCAGCCGAGCCAGCAATGTACTTCAAGAAGAAGAAGAGCGACACGTATCCCAGCTCCGCCAGCAAGCTCACGAAGTTTTCGTTCGTCGGATAGTTGCCACCAGAGACTTCACGTACCAACTGCTTGACCATCGTGATAGCGTTCTTCTGGTTCTCCTTGTTGAAGCTTGGCGCCTTCGGATGCCGCCGGAAGAAGAACTCTCCGGGGGCCGACACCGGCCGACGGCCTTCGTTCACCGCGACACCTTCTCCCATCCGTCGCGGGTGAACTGGCTCGAGGAGCCTGCACCTTCATAAGAGCCTACCGGCGGAACAAAGGTGAAGACGCTGGTTTCCTTCTTGCTTGTGATCTTCTTGCCTTTTCCGCCGGCAGGTTTTTGCTTCATGTAAGGGCGAACTCCTTGCGCCGAGCGCGATGCTCTCGGGAACGCTCCCGTGCGCACTCCTGGCACTTTCCTCGGGAGTTCCTCATGCTCTTCGGATGTCCATTCCTGCAGGTGGTCGCGTAGCGTCCCAGCCAGGGGCCGTAGCCGAAGATCACTTCCGCCGCGGCATCCCCGAAGACTTCCGCGTAGCAGCGCTTATGAAGGCCGCTATACTCGGAGAACAGACGCGGAAGCGGCATGATGTCGCTTCGCAGGCCCTGGTGGTTGCGGGGACGGCCTTTGATGGCGGCGACACGCGAGATCTCAACCGAAGAAAAGCCCATCTCGATGAGGAAGCGCTCGTCGGGCTCCTGGCCGGTTAGCCTGCCTGCGTTCATACCAGCGCGTCCTGCTCGAGCAGCTCGGGCGGGATGTCATCGGAGGCGGAGGCCGGCGTCACATCGCGAATAGCCTTCGCAAGGCGCTTCTCGGCGCCGGCGACGCCAGCGACCTTCGCCATGCCGGCGATGGCAGCGATGACAGCGGCGCCGACAAGCTTCGCGGAAGTGTCGCCGGATTCCTTTCGCGGTGTGATGCCGTTTATGCTGAGGATCTTCTCGGCCGCGGAAAGGGACACATTATCGTCCTTGTCGCCAGAGCGCATGATGGTGACCATGCGGCGCGCGGCTTCTGGGGCGGCGGCATGGAGCACTTCTCGCGCGGAGGCGAGGTCCTTGGCAGAAGGCTTTCTAACGTCATCCACGAGAAGAAGATAGCATGAGCGCGGGCCGACGCTCAAGCAAGCCGATGTCCGTTTCTAACGCGCGAAGGGAAAAAAGTGAAAAATTGCTCAGGTGGTGCGGGGGCCATTCACCCGTTTCGCATCGGCCGTTTCCAGGAGGGGTAGCCGGCAAACGTCGTTCGCGCCCGGCTCGTGCTACGCTGAGTGCATGGAGGGTACACGCATGATAAAGACCGAAGCTCAGCTAAAGGCGTACTACAGGAACAGGCCGATCCCGGTGGACAGCCTGTTCCGCATCATGGACGGGGCGAGGGCGCTGCGGGATCGCTCGCTGGACACCACGCGTCGCCGGCGTCTGGCAATCATCATCGACCGCGCGGCCGCGACGGTGGCGGACTACTACGCGCTCACGGAAGAGGGGGCGGATTGATGGACCACGAGCAAACATTCCATGATAACAAGGCCGATGCACTGGCGC
>Ga0335069_10002621_pt1 | contig 27553 bp, 24 predicted proteins | sample Lox_Sample_11_FD_206714 | JGI IMG/M metagenome (GOLD analysis project Ga0335069, IMG submission 206714) | Soil microbial communities from Loxahatchee National Wildlife Refuge, Florida, United States - Lox_Sample_1.1 | ecosystem: Environmental > Terrestrial > Soil > Wetlands | place: USA...
CCCAATGTGTGCCAGCACGCGAAACACGTACTGCCGCGCCATCTCATCCGAATCGACCGGCCGGTTATAAAACGCTGGGATCACAGGAAAGATCGTCGCGCCGGCCTCGGCCGCAAGAGCCATGTTGCGCAGATGAATGCGATTGAACGGCGTCTCCCGAACGCACAGAATCAAGGGCCGCCGCTCTTTCAACGTCACATCGGCGGCACGCGCAATCAGCGAATCGGCAAAACCATGCGCGATGTGCGCCAGCGTCCCCATCGAGCACGGCAGCACAATCATGCCGCCGGAAGGAGAACTGCCGCTGGCAATCGGCGCCCCGATATCGGCATCGGAAAGCGAGACCGTCTTCGCCGGCTTCGCCCCTAGCAACTTTTCGACAAGCTCATTGCGGCCCGAGATGCCCAGCTCCTCGGCAATCACCCGCAACGAATTCTCCGACGCAACAAAGTGCACGCGCCCCACGCGCGCATCGGCCTCCAGCGCCCGAAGCATCGCTCGCCCGAACACCGCGCCGGAAGCACCCGTGATGGCAAGGGTCAGATTCACCTGGTTGGCCCGCCCGCACTTGGCCCAAGCACTCTCTTGAAAATCGCATCCACATTGCCCAGCTGCCGCGTGTACTCGAACGTCTTCGCCAGCTTTTCCGGGCTCAGCAACTGCGCAATCGCAGGGTCGGCGGCAACTTCATCGCGAAACACGCGATCCTCCTTCCACGCGCGCATCGCATGGGCCTGCACCAGCCGATACGCATCCTCGCGCAGCATCCCAGCCTCGGCCAGATCCAGCAAAAGCTGCCCTGAAAAGATCAGTCCGCCCGTCGACTCCAGGTTCTTCTTCATCCGCTCCGGATAGACCAGAAGCCGGTCAATGAGGTCCGTCGTCTTCGCCAGCAGATAATCCACCAGAATCGTCGAATCCGGGAAGATCACCCGCTCCACAGAAGAATGGGAAATGTCCCGCTCATGCCACAACGGCACATTCTCAAACGCCGCCTGCGCATTCCCGCGCAGCACGCGCGCCAGCCCGCTGATCTGCTCCGACGTGATTGGGTTCTTCTTGTGCGGCATCGCCGACGAGCCCTTCTGCTTCTCGCTGAAGTACTCCTGCGCTTCCCTCACCTCGGTCCGCTGCAGATGGCGCACCTCGACGGCAATCTTGTCGAGCGTGCTGCCGATCAGCGCCAGCGTTGAGATATACGCTGCATGCCGGTCGCGCTGGATCACCTGCGTCGCTACCGGCGCCGGCTTCAGCCCCAGCCTGGCACAGATCCGCTCCTCATGCTCCGGCTTCAGGTGCCCGAATGTCCCAACCGCGCCCGACAGCTTACCGACGCGCATGTCTTCGGCCGCCGCGTCGAACCGAGCAACATTGCGCTCCATCTCCGCATACCAGTTCAGGATCTTCAGTCCGAACGTCGTCGGCTCAGCATGAATGCCATGCGTTCGTCCGATGGTCGGCGTGTGCTTGAACTCCAGCGCCCGGCGTTTCAGCACCGCCAGCAACGCCGTCAGCCCCTCACGGATCAACGCCGACACCTCCTTCACCTGCAGCGCCTGCGCCGTATCCACGACATCGTTGGACGTGAGCCCGTAGTGCAGCCAGCGGCTCTGCTCGCCCAGGCCTTGTGCCTTCAGCGTCTCGGCAACCGCCGTGGTGAACGCAATCACGTCGTGCTTCACCTCGGCCTCGATCGCCTGGATGCGATCCACGGAGAAGCTGGCCTTGGTCGCGATCGCTTCGGCCGCGTCCTTGGGGATGACCCCGTCCTCGGACAGCACGGCGCTCGCCGCCGACTCAACCTTGAGCCAGCAAGTGTACTTGTTCTCTTCTGTCCAGATGCGGCCCATCGCGGGCCGTGTGTAGCGTTCGATCAAGGTCGAGCTCCCATGCTCAGTCTCGAGCTAAGTCTTGTTTGGTCGGGTAGCGCCAACTCTTGATTGTACGAGCCTGAGCGCGTCAGGATCGGCACAGCCCGAGACGCTTCTGCAGCTCGTCATACAGCAGCCCTTTGCCTGGCTTGTAGGGCTGAAACCACTGCCCGTCGATCACCAGCTGCGGGATAGCCCGCTTGCCGACGTGACGAATCACTTCGTCCGAAGCCGCAGGATCGATATCGACGTTGATCTCGGTGTAGGCGATTCCGTGGGAATCGAGAAACTGCTTGGCGGCTCGGCAATCGCGGCACCACGCAGCCGTGTAGACCCGTACTTCCATACCCTGATTCTAACGTTTCCTGCGCTGCTACCATCGGGAAAGATGACCGCGGAAGAGATCAAGCACTTGCTCAAGTTGGAGCCGCATCCCATTGAGGGAGGCTCCTTTCGCCGAACCTACACATCCTCAGGCTCGGTCCACCTGCCGCGCGGCACCCGAGCCCAAAGCACGGCGATCTACTACCTGCTTGAGCCCGGAACATTCTCCGAGATGCACGTCCTCGACTCGGACGAGATCTTCCATTTCTACCTCGGCGACCCGGTGGAGATGCTCCAGCTCCATCCCGACGGCAGCTCCACAGTGGTGACGCTGGGCTCGGACTTGGCCGCCGGTCAACACGTCCAGCTCCTCGTTCCAGCAGGCGTCTGGCAAGGCACCCGTCTCATCGGCGACGGCAAGGTAGCACTCCTCGGCTGTGCGGTCACTCCCGGTTTCGACTACGCCGACTACCGCAACGCTCCCGCAGCTGAACTCATCGCCCAGTGGCCCGATCAAGCTGATCGGATTCGGGCACTGACAAGAAGCTAGCGTCTCTCACGGAAGAAGCTCCGCAGCAGTTCCCCGGATTCCTCCGCCAGAATTCCCTGTTCGACGGCCACCTTGTGGTTGAGCTGCGAATGATTCAGAACGGACAACACAGATCCGCAGGCGCCTGCCTTCGGATCGGCCGCGGCAAACACCAACCGGTCAATCCGCGCATGGATCATCGCCCCGGCGCACATGGCGCACGGCTCCAATGTGACAAAAAGGGAGCAGCCATTTAAACGGTAATTCCCAAGAATCGTTGCGGCCTCGCGAAGGGCGACGATCTCGGCATGCGCTGTCGGATCGTTGTCGCGCAAAACACGGTTCTGCCCGGTGGCAATGACCTGGCCCTCGCGAACGACTGCCGCCCCGATCGGTACCTCGCCGGCTTCGCCCGCACCGTGCGCCTCAGATAGCGCGGCCTCCATTGCTTCAAGATCGGAGATCATCACTGCGATGGTATCGCGCCGAGCGCTGTGTCGGGCCCGCTAGCGCAGCTTCTTGATCCACACATTGCGCACCGAGACCCTCGAGGGCGCGCCTTCAATCTCGATTCCGATGAGACCGGTTTGGTTATTGGAGGAGTTCGGATCGTCATCAACATAAACCGCCATCACGCGGCCATTCAGCACATGGATGAACGTCCCGCCCCGCGCCATGATCAGGTACTGGTTCCAGTCGTTCACGTGCACGAAACCACCCAGCGCGCTGCGATCGTCGAGCACGCCCATCAGCTTCGGATGGTCTCCGGGCGCCGACTCCACCAGCTGCCCGCGCCAGGCGAGAATCCCCAGGCCCGTGTTCTCCGAGTAGAACTGTCCGCTCCACTCCGACGCAGGGCCGTTCACGGGGAACCAGTAGTCAGCCTGCGGTCCGGTCATCATCCAGTCGAGCTTCGGCGCATCCATCCCCGGGCGCAGAGGTCGTCGCCACGGTAGGCCAGTCTTCGATCGATACTGGATTCCGCTTCCGCCTCCGTTCTCCACCTTGATCTCAAGCTTCAGGTCGAAGTCGCGGGCCTCGAATCCACGAAAGGCAATGTAGCTGTTGCCGACCGGCTTCTCCTTTGTCGATTCACCGACAATTGCGCCGTCCTCCACGTGCCAAACCGCCGGATCTCCGTCCCAATTCTTCAGGCTCACGCCGTCAAAGATCTGCTGGTATCCGTCGTGATCGTCGAAGTCGAGCGGCTCAGGCTCATAGAAGCCGAAGTAGCGCGGAATCCTTTTGTCGGGCTTGGCGGTGGCTGCAGAGGACGTCCCGGCCACGCTCTGCACGGTTGCCGATGGCGCACCTGCTCCGGCAGGCGACTGTGCGTTCGCTGCGATGCCAATAGCTCCGAGCAGAGAGATTGTGAAGCAGACCATTCGAGGTTTCGCGCTCAACGCGCGGCGGTCAAGTCCGAGCAGCCTCATTCCAGCCTCCGATCATCCCTTCGGCTCGAATTGTAACGGCTGGTAGATCAGTTGTTGGGCGCGGGCTGCTGCTGGGTCATGCAGTGCAGCGCACCCAGGCCCCAAATCAGATCGACGCTGTGAATGCCGATGACTTCGCGCTCGGGAAAAACCTGAGCCAGGATGTTCAGCGCAACTCGGTCGTTCGGATCATGGAAGGTCGGCATCAAAACCAGTCCATTGGCCAGATAGAAATTGGCATAGCTGGCTGGCAAGCGCTGGTGCCGGAAGATGACCGGGCGCGGCAGGGGCAGTTCCACAATGGTGAACTGCTTGCCATCAGACGTCCGCGCATCTTTCAGCCGAGCAAGATTCTCGGCGAGCGGCTCGTGGTTTGGATCTTTCGTATTGGGTTCAACTGCAGTGACAATCGTGTCCGGCCCCACGAACCGGCTGATGTCGTCCACGTGGCCGTGCGTATCGTCGCCTGCAACTCCCCGTCCTAACCAGATCACTTGCTCAGTGCCGAGATAATCACGAAAAGCTTGTTCGATCTGCTCCCGGCTCACGCCCGGATTGCGCTGCTGCACCGCGCTGAGCAGGCACTCCTCGGTGGTCAAGAGAATTCCTTGCCCATTCGTATCAATTGACCCGCCCTCGAGGACCAACCGACGCGCTTCGCCGTTGACTTCGATGGTCGGCCGCCACTGCGCCAGACCGAGTGTTCCGGCAACGTGATCGGGAACCTGGTCATCGAGATGCCAATTGTCATACTTGGCCCAGGCGTTGAAGTGCCAATTCGTGATGGCGACCTGGCCGTGCGCATTGCGAACAAAGATCGGGCCAGAATCTCGGGTCCAAACGCGATCGGTCGGCCACAGGTGAAAGACCACCTTGCCCAGGTTTGCCCCAGCGCGCTTCAAGATCCCCGTAGCAAGCTTCTCGGCTTTCGCGTCCTCGACGAGGATGTGAACTGTCTCGTGTGTGGCCAGCAACCGGACAATCTCGGCATAGAGCCATGGAATGGGCTGGAATTTTCCCGGCCAGTCTTCGCGATTGTGCGGCCAGGCAAGCCAGGTTGCCTCGTGCTGTTCCCACTCCGCGGGCATGCGGTAGCCGAGCGCAAAGGGTGTTTGTTCGGACGCGTTGGCCGACATTGTTATTTCGGATCTCCGTCGGGAGCCCACGGGTGCGCAGGATCGAGGAAGCGCTGCGTAATCGGCGTGTACGCGTCGATGCGTCGATCGCGTAGGAACGGCCAGTTGCGGCGCGTCTCTTCGAGCAACGCCACGTCGATCTCGCCGATCAGGATCTCTTCGGCATCGTGGGAAGCTTTGGCGACGATCCGACCAAACGGATCGGCAAGAAAGCTGCCGCCCCAGAACTCCAACCCAGGCCCTTCTGCACGATTGCCATGCACATCGCCGTTCTCATGGCCGACCCGGTTCACGCCTGCAACGTAGACGCCATTGGCGATGGCGTGAGCGCGTTGGATGGTCTGCCACGCCTCATACTGTGCAGTCCCGAACTCTGCCTTCTCAGCCGGATGCCATCCGATGGCGGTCGGATAGAAAAGCACTTCCGCGCCCTGAAGAGCTGTGAGCCGTGCGCCTTCGGGATACCACTGGTCCCAGCAGACCAGCGTCCCGACCCGACCAAACGAAGTGTCGACCGCCCTGAAACCGAGATCGCCGGGCGTGAAGTAGTACTTCTCGTAATAGAGCGGATCGTCGGGGATGTGCATCTTGCGATAGACGCTGAGGATTTTGCCGTCTGGCCCCAGCGTCACCGCCGTGTTGTGATAGAGTCCCGGCGCGCGGCGCTCAAAGAGCGAGGCCACGATGACCACGCGCGCTTCGCAGGCCACTTTGCCCAGCATCGTCGTCGACGGCCCCGGAATAGGCTCTGCCAGATCGAACAGGCGCAGATCTTCGCGTTGGCAAAAGTACTGCGCGCGGAATAGCTCCGGAAGACACACGATGTTCGCTCCGCGGCGCGCGGCCTGCCGAACGTGCTCAACCGCTGAGGCGAAGTTTGCCTCCGGATCGGGCCCCATCCGCATTTGAACCAGCCCGACTTTGTACTTACGCTTGTCCACCATCTTCGATGGTTTTCCTCTCTGATCACGCAGCAAGGCCAACCCCGGATACGCGGGATTGGCCTTAAGAAGAGATGCGGCTCGCCGCGTTAGGTTTCCAGAATCAGCACAGCTGCGGCGATGGTTGTCGTCCACTTGCCGTTTTTGTCGCCCACCGCACTTTGCGTGATGTTGCTGGTACGGACGATCTTGTTGGAGATGCGGTAGATCTCCTTTTTCTCATCCCAGCTCTTGTCGGGATCGAAATCGACATCGAGCGTCGTCGCGAGCATCTCCGCGGCTAGTTCTTCCGCATACTCGCCGGCCTGATCTTCGGTTTCGCCAAAACTGTGGTGCTCGCTGAGGTAGCCATAGGTGTTGCGATCAGCTGGAATCGCCACACCGATACTCGAAACGACCAGGCGGTGCGGTTCGCGCGTCGAGTTTTCGGCGATCACCGCAAAGACAACCTCGCCGTGGTCCAGGTATTTGAGGCCTTCTTTGCGCGGGATGACCTTACATTGTGGAGGGAAGATCGACGAGACACGAACCAGATTCTGTGAAGCGATGCCTGCGTCGCGGAGTGCCAGCTCAAACGAGGTCAAACGCTCTTTGTGCTTGCCTACTCCTTTGGTGAAGAAGATCTTCTTTGGGACCATGCTCTTTCCCAATTTCTATGTGTCCTCCATGGGGGTCAACGATGAGCGATTTTCGGATCGCTCCCGCATGAGTCTATCGCATCTTGCCCGCCCGCAACAGCTTCGTGACGGATTTCATCGCGCGTTCACAACCGGTGCAAATCCGGGCGCCTTTTCGGAAGCCAATAAGCCATCCAAAGGTCAGTTCTCTTCTTCTTCAATCTCATTTGTAAACCGTCCGCGCGACCGGAACTTTTTCCCGCAGCCAGAGTTTAACTGGATATGAAACCGATCATCCTCGTCGGGATCGTTGCGTGTTGCGTAGGGCTGCCAGTTTTCCAGGTTTCAGCCCAGCAATCGGGCCCCGTTGCCGTGCAGGCCACTGCCCAGGGAAACCCGGACGAGCCCGCCGACTCTGCAGCCAATCTGTCTCCCGTTCCGCTGGAGTGGACACCCCCAGCTCTGGATGCGTTGAGCCGGGAAGCTCCCGTCAAATCCAGTTTCACGCTCGACCGCAATCTTCTCGGCGCCGCGGCAAGCATCCTGCCGGATTCTGAGGCCGCCGACCGGCAGGTGATTCGCAAGCTGGACGGCGTCAGCGTGCACACCATGCGCTTCCCCGACACCGGCATTCCCGACGAAGACGCAGTAGAGTCGATCCGCGCAGCCTACCACCTGCGCGGCTGGAAGCACATCGTAACCACGGGCAGAACCGGCGGGCCGGTCCACAACAATACGACCGACCTGTGGGTGGTGATGGACGGTGTCAACGTACGCGGCGCTGTAGTTCTCGCCGAGACGCCCCGGAGTCTGACCCTGGTGACAGTTGCCGGTAACCTCAATCCGATTGACCTGCTTCACCTCCGCGGGCATTTCGGGATTCCCCGCTTCGACGACGACGGTGTGCGCGCTCAGACGCAGCAGTAGCCTGCCCCCGGGGCCCGAGGTGGAAACGTCGCCCCCCTTTTGCCGGCAACGACGAGCCCGCCGGCCGATTTGCCGACTCTGGCCTTGTTCTGCAAAGGTATAGAGGAAAGGGACGTCCGCAAAACCAATGCAGAAAACCTATAACGGGCTCGAACTGCCCAAAGACGGCGCGGCCATTGAGTACTCCGACGGCCAATACAAGATCCCCGACAATCCCATCATTCCCTTCATCGAGGGTGACGGCACCGGACGCGATATATGGAAGGCCTCGCAGCGAGTCTTCGATGCAGCCGTCGAAAAGGCCTACGGCGGTAAGCGCAGCATCAAGTGGTTTGAGATCTACGCCGGCGAAAAGGCGTTTCGCCAATTCAATACATGGCTCCCCGATGACTCCGTCAAGGCCGCAACCGATCTGCGCGTCTCCATTAAAGGGCCACTGACAACGCCCGTCGGCGGGGGCATCCGCTCTCTCAACGTCGCTCTGCGCCAGATCATGGACCTTTACGCCTGCGTGCGGCCCGTCAAGTACTACCAGGGCGTACCCAGCCCGGTGAAAAAGCCCGAACTGGTCAATATTGTGATCTTCCGAGAGAACACAGAGGACGTGTACTCGGGCATCGAGTTCAAAGAAGGCACTCCGGATGCCGCTCGACTGATCTCGTTCTTGAATGACGAGATGCTCAAGGGCGGCAAGAAGAAGGTTCGCCCCGATTCCGGCGTGGGCATCAAGCCGATCTCGATCTTCGGAACCAAGCGCCTCGTCCGCTACGCCATCCGGCACGCGCTCGAGACCGGCCGCAAAACCGTGACGCTCGTCCACAAAGGAAATATCCAGAAATTCACGGAAGGCGCCTTCCGTGAGTGGGGCTACGAGGTCGCCACGCAGGAGTTCCGCGACCAGACGGTCACAGAACGTGAGAGCTGGATTCTCGGCAACGCCGAGGCGAATCCCGGCTTGTCCGTGGAGCAAAACGCCGCGCTGATCGAGCCGGGCCTCGAGTTTGCACCGCAGAGCTTCCGCGACGAGGTCTATGCCGAAGTCAAGGGCGTGCTCGACGCGATCGGGAAATCGCATGGCAATGGCGCGTGGAAGTCGAAGATCCTGGTCAACGACCGCATTGCCGACTCCATCTTCCAGCAGATCATCATTCGTCCGGCCGACTACAGCATTCTTGCGACGTCGAACCTGAATGGCGATTACATTTCGGACGCAGCAGCAGCGCAGGTCGGCGGATTGGGCATCGCTCCCGGTGCCAACATCGGCGACGGCTATGCCGTCTTCGAGGCGACGCATGGCACTGCTCCGAAGTATGCCGACAAGGACGTCATCAATCCCGGCTCGGTGATTCTCTCCGGCGTCATGCTGCTCGAGTTCATCGGGTGGAAAGAAGCTGCCAGGATGATTGAGTCGGCGATGGAAAAGACCATCCAACAAAAGTTCGTGACTTACGACTTCGAGCGGCAGACTGCGGGTGCGACAAAGGTCGGCACAAGCGAATTTGCGACGAGAATTATCGGCAACATGTGAGAGAAACAGTTCTCTGTTCGTGGTTCGCAGCCGCTTGCTCAAGATGCGTATGCGGCCTTCGCAATCCATGGCACAGCAGAAGAACTGTGAACTACGAACGATGAACTAAGAACTGGGGTGAAGCATGAGAAAAAAAGTATCGATTGTTGGTGCGGGCAACGTGGGAGCCACGGCCGCGCACTGGATTGCGGCCAAAGAACTGGCCGATGTTGTTCTGGTTGACGTCGTCGACGGCGTGCCGCAGGGCAAGGCGCTTGACCTACTCGAAGCCATGCCCATCGAGAAGCGCGATGTGCAGGTCACCGGAGCGAATGACTATGTCGCTACGGCCCACTCGGACATTGTCGTTATCACTGCCGGCATTCCGCGCAAGCCAGGCATGAGCCGCGACGACCTGCTGCACACCAACTTCAAGATCATGTCGGACGTGGTGTCGAAGGTCGTGGCCCAGTCGCCCGAGTGCATCCTGATCATCGTCTCCAATCCTCTCGACGCCATGGCCCAGGCTGCCTATCGCCAGGCCGGCTTCAACCGCGAACGCGTCATTGGTATGGCCGGCGTCCTCGACTCAGCCCGCTTCCGAACGTTCATCGCCGACGAGTTGAAGGTCAGCGTTGAGAATGTAACCGCGTTTGTGCTCGGCGGCCACGGCGACACCATGGTTCCCCTTCCGCGCTATTCGACGGTCGCCGGGATTCCGATTACAGAACTCATCGCGCCCGATCGCCTCGCGGAGATTGTCCAGCGTACACGCGATGGCGGCGCCGAGATTGTGAAGTACCTCAAGACCGGCAGCGCTTATTATGCGCCCTCAGCAGCGACAGTAGAAATGGTCGAGGCCATTCTCAAAGACAAAAAGAAGATCCTGCCCTGCGCGGTCTATCTGCAGGGTGAATACGGCATCGACGGCTTCTACATCGGCGTTCCCTGCAAGCTGGGCGCGGCAGGCCTCGAGAAGATCGTCGAGATCAAGCTGACGCCCGAAGAAGATGCGGCCCTCAAGAAGAGCGCTGCGGCCGTGAAGGAACTCTGCGACGTCATTGGCGTCTAGAGTCCACACGGGTCGGCCCACCCAAGGTCAACCCAACACCATCCCAAACGAAACCTCCGGCTCGCATCCGGAGGTTTCTTCGTTTAGCGCAGAAATGCCACCACCCTCGGCCCGATCTGCCGGGCGCACATGCTCGGCGCGAGATGCCCGCACTCCGGGATGACCGCAAGCTCTGACTGCGCAATCAGCTTGTGCATCGTCTCGGCTTCTCTGAGCGGCGTAATGCGATCGACCTGTCCCCAGACCAGCAGCACCGGCATCCTGAGTTGCGGCAAAAGGCCATCCGTCACGTCACGTCCGGAGAGCATCGACGCCAGCGCGCGGTGGATGACCCATGCGTTCCGGTCCGACGCCCGCAAAACATCGATCGCAACAAAATCGGGCACGGTCGGCGGGCGCGGCATCAGGAGCGCGTCGAGTTCGGCCAGCTCCGACGCATTCCTCGGCGTGAAGAGTCCTGTATCCCAGTCCGGCTTGACCATCAGACCCGCGCTGTCGAACAGCATCAACTTCCGCACTCGTTCTGGATGCTCCAGAGCAAGCCGCTGCACAATCCAGCCACCCATCGACCAGCCACCCAGATCGACTTGCTTCAACCCCAGGGCATCGAAGAAAGCAACGACGACACGCGCCTCATCGGGGATCGAATACGAGAAGCCAGCCGGCTGTTCGCTCTGCCCATAACCGACCAGATCCGGCAGATACACGCGGTAGCCAGCGCGCGCCAGATGCGGAGCCAGATTCCGCCAGTCTTCGGAGCGCCCTCCCAATCCGTGAACCAAGACAACAGGCGGACCCGAGGCCGGGCCCATTGCATAGTAGTGAAGACGATAGCCCGAGACGGTCAGAGTGTGCGTCTCGGCTCCTGAGAGCACAAGCCTCAGCTCGGTGTACGCATTGAAGCATTCGACCGGCCGGGCCCGGAAGCCAGCCAATCCAGGAACCACGAGGACAAGAAGCGGTCCGGCAATCCAGAAGAGGCGACGACGCGTCAAAACTCCCCCTTGGTGACTAACGCCACCGCCCGTTGCCACCCAGCTTCGATGACCCTGACCGTCACCGGATCGAGTGCCAGAGCGCTGTGGCTGTTCCACTCCGCCCGCTCGGTCCATCGGGCCTCCGCCGCATCGGAAGCCGCGCGAAGCTCTCCGCCCGCCACACGACAGAGATAGTCGGCAATGACGTAGTGGTACCGGACTCGCTCTCCTTCCCGGTGAATACGGTCAAGCAGCTCAATCAGTTGGACGGGCTTGACCTGCAAACCGGTCTCTTCCGCCACTTCGCGCGTCACGCCTGCCTCAAGGGACTCGCCCACCTCAAGGAGACCGCCGGGAAGCGACCATTGGCCTTTGAGCGGCTCATGTCCGCGCCGCACCAGGAGGACCCTGCCCTCGTTCACCACGATGGCACCGACACCGATCAGCGGTAGCTCAGGAAACTCTCTTTGCATGCCTCAATTTAGCCCTTATATGTCCTTTATTTTAAGACACTTCTCATCTTCAAAGTGTTGACCCAATAGTAATTTGGCTGTCAATTCTCACTGGCTTCGCGTCTTTAGAGCTGGCGTATCATCAGAGATTGGTGGGGGAGTAAATTGTCAGAATTCACGCTTCGGGTCGATGGCATGCACTGCGGCTCGTGTGTTCGTCGCGTCACACAGGCGTTGAACCTCGGAGAGGGGCTGGAAGTCCTGGAAGTCCAGATCGGCGCCGCCCGTATTCGTTCCACTGCCGAACCGCCCCCGGTCGACCGTGCAATCGCCGCATTGGCGAAGGCGGGATACTCCGCGCGCCTGGAGCAGTAGAGCGGCCATGGCGAATGGTCCATCCGAAACGATCGCGCTTCCTGTCGTTGGCATGACCTGTGCGGCGTGCCAACATCACGTGGAGTCCGCACTGCGATCGACCTCCGGTGTCGAATCGGCTCATGTGGACCTGATGGCCCATCGCGCCACAGTCGTCTTCGATCCACGTCTGGCCGATGCGCAGGTTCTCGTGGACGCGATTCGCGAAGCCGGCTACGACGCTGTCCTCCCTAACCCCGAAGATTCAACCGCCGACGCAGAACATGATCGCACCGAAGAATCGGAGCAAACCCTCAAGGCAGCAGTCATGATCGGGGCCGGCGTCCTCGCCATGCTGCTGGCTATGCCGCTCGACCCGCACATGGGCGCGGCTGGCCACGCGCTGATGGGCAATCTGCCATGGCTGTTCGAAATCCCGCACAATCTGATTCGCTGGGGACTCTTCCTGCCCACAGCCTTTTTGCTGGTCTGGGCAGGTCGCCCGGTCTATGTCAGTGCTGCACGCGGCTTGAGGCACGGCACCACGAATATGAACTCGTTGGTCAGTCTCGGCACAGGTGTGGCTTTTCTTTACTCGGCCTTCGCGACGATCCTGCCCCGCAGCAACCGCCAAGTCTATTTCGACGCAGTCCTGCTGATCCTCGGATTTCTCTTGCTCGGCAAGGTCCTCGAGGCCCGTGCCAAGCGACGCGCACTGGAGGCACTCCACTCGCTGAGCCGTTTCCGCCCATCGACGGCGCGCCGGTTCGAGGCTGGCCTCGAGGCCGTCGTTCCGCTCGAAGAAATCGTGCATGGCGACCTGGTGAAGGTGCTTCCCGGTGAGCGCTTCCCTGTCGACGCGGAGATCGTGGAAGGCCGGACCACTGTCGACGAATCCATGTTGACCGGTGAGTCAACACCGGTCGTGCGTGAGCGCGGCGACCGCGTATTGACTGGCACGCTCAACTACGACGGTGCCGTGATCTGCCGCGCGCAGTCGCTCGGCGAAGAAACCGTCCTCTCCCAGATCAGCCGCATGGTCGCTCAGGCGCAAAGCTCCCGCGCCCCGATGGAACAACTGGCAGACCGTGCCAGCGCGATCTTCGTCCCCACAGTTCTTGGCTTGGCCACCATCACTTTCGGCATCTGGGCCATCACGACTCAGTCGTTGGAACTCGCTCTCGCCAGTTCGGTCGCGGTCTTGGTCATCGCCTGCCCCTGCGCAATGGGGCTCGCGGTTCCCGCCGCAATCACCGTCGCGGTCGGTCGCGGCGCACAGCTCGGCGTTCTCTTTAAGGGTGCGGAGACCATCGAGCGTCTGTCGAACGTTGATGCCTTTGTTCTCGACAAAACCGGCACACTCACCGAAGGCCGCCCATCTTTGGCATCTATTCAGACCCTGGTGGGCTACCAGGAAAACGAACTGCTCCGCCTCGCCGCCGCAACCGAAGAACAGTCGAACCACCCTCTGGCTCATGCCATCGTTGATGCCGCGCGCAGCCGGGGACTGACCTGGCAGCCAGCGCGCAATGTGCAGATCCAGCCGGGACTCGGCGTAACTGCCGTTGTCGACGACTTCCAGTGCATGGTTGGGAACGAAGCTCTGTTCCGCGACCTGTTTTCCCGAACCCCTAATTATTTCCCGCCGGCAAAGCCGGGAATGACTCGCCTCTTCTTCGCTCTGGATGGCCAGCCGGCCGGGTGTTTCGATGTCCGGGACACGCTGCGCCCCGACGCCGCGGCATCCGTCGCTTATCTGCGCCAGATCGGCCTGCGCGTGATCATGCTGACGGGCGACTCACCCGCGGCTTCGGCCCCGATCGCTAACCAGGCCGGAATCGACGAGGTGGAAGCAAATCTCGCACCGGGAGACAAGCTCGCTCGCATCGAGTCGCTGCAGCAGGAGGGCCTCCGCATCGCGATGGTCGGAGACGGCATCAACGACGCCGCTGCGCTCGCTCAATCGGACGTGGGCCTTGCCATGGGTTCAGGCACCGATATCACGCAGGAAGCCGGGCACGTCGTTCTTCTCAGAGCGCAGCCGACGTCCATCGTGATTGCCCGCGATCTGGCCTCCGCTACGCTGAACATCATGCGCGAGAATCTGCTCTGGGCCGCCTGCTACAACGTGATTGGCATTCCCCTCGCCGCCGGGCTGCTCTACCCTGCCTTCCACATTCTGCTCAGTCCATGGGTGGCAGCCGCTGCAATGGCACTCAGTTCGGTCAGCGTGCTGACGAACAGCCTGCGTTTGCGCAGCTGGAAACCGGTCCAGTTGGAGAGCACTCCGGCAAGCTAAACTAGCCGAAGAGTCCCATGGTGCGCATCCTCACGCGTTACATCCTTGGCGAAATCATCTCTCATACGCTGATCGGCTGCGTGATCTTCACGTTCGTGCTCTTCATGCGCGAACTCGACCACATCCTCGAGATGGTCATCCGCAATAGTTCAACCTGGGCCGATGTGCTCGAGGTCTTCCTGTTCACCATCCCGAACACTTTTAAAGTCACGATTCCGATGGCCGTGCTTGTCGGCATCCTGCTTGGCCTCAGCCGCCTCGCCGCCGACAGCGAGATCATCGCCATGCGCGCCTCGGGCATGGGCATTGGCTATTTTGTCCGAGTGGCTTCAATCGTGGCTGTCACCGGAACCGTTTTGGGGTTGCTGAACTCGATCTACATAGCACCCCGCGCCAACCAGGGCATCCTGGACCTGCAACAGGCTCTGGAGACGCAGCAGGCCTCCTACGAGATCCAGCCGCGTGTCTTCTATGAGGACTTCCGCAATCGTGTGCTCTACGTGCAGAATGTTCGCGCCGGGACGGGAGCCTCCAACTGGGATCGCGTCTTTATGGCCGACGTCTCCGACCCAACCGCGCCCCTGGTAACAACCGCCGCCTCGGCCACCGTGGTAAGCGACTCGACGCAGGAGTTGCTGATGCGGCTGCGCGACGGCGCCGAATACGATATCGCGCCGGGTCGGCCGGATCAGTACAAGGTTTCCACCTTCGCCAACACCGATCTGCCCCTGCCACTTGCTCAACAGAACGATGTGCACCTTGGGCGCATGGATACTGCACTCTACGCCATGCCGATGTACCTGCTCGAACAGCGTGCCCATGGTCCCGACCCACGCCGCTTTCAGATCGAGTTGCAGAGCCGCTTTTCCTATCCAGCTGCCTGCCTTGTTCTAATGCTCGTCGGCGTTCCCCTCGGCGTCATCTCCAGGCGCGGTGGCAAGAGCTCCGGTTTCGTCTTCACCCTGTTGCTGGTCATCGTCTACTACGTCCTCTCTTACACGGGAATCTCGCTCGCGCGGCAGAATCGGTTGTCGCCCTTTCTCGGCGTGTGGATGGCAAATATCGTCTTCGCCGCAGCCGGCGCATTTCTGCTGTGGCAGATGGCTACCGGGGGCCGTGTCCTGAGTGCGCTCGCCCGTCTCACCGCAAGACTGCCCGACCTCAGCGTCAAGACGAAGAGAAATACAAAGCCGTTTTCAGGCTTTTTGGATCGCATTCAGTCGCGGCCCATGCGGCGCGGGGGCCGTGGCGCCTTCCCTCGCATCCTCGACGAGTATCTGGTAGGCGAATTCCTCGGAACATTCTCATTGGTGCTGGCCAGCTTCGTTCTCCTGATGCTGGTCTTCACCTTCTTCGAACTGATCGGCGATATTCTGCGCAATCGCATCGCCTTGACCATCGTTGGGGCCTATCTGCTGAATCTGACCCCCAGCATGCTCTACCAAATCACGCCTCTGGCAATCCTGATCGCGGTGCTGATCACCTTTGGCGTGCTCAATCGCAATAGCGAGATCGTGGCGATGAAAGCCACGGGAATCAGCCTTTACCGCCTCGTGATCCCGATCCTCTCGATCTCTGCTGTGCTCGCGGCGAGTCTATTTCTCTTTGATGAGTACTATCTGCCCCAAGCCAACCGCAAGCAGGAGGCGCTGCGCAGCACCATCAAGGGCCGCCCGCCTCAGACCTTCCTGCATCCAGAGCAGAAATGGATCTTCGGCCAGCCCCGGGCTGGCGAACCAAATCGCATCTTTTATTACCAGTTCTTCGATCCCAACGCCGAGGAGTTCGCTAACCTCTCCATCTTCGAGTTCAATCCCTCCACCTTTGCCATCTCGCGCCGCATCTTCGCTTCGCGCGTCTTCTGGAATCCACGGGAGGGTTCCTGGACCTTCCAGAATGGTTGGCAGTGCGACTTCGAGGGACCTGCGCAATCCCAGTTCCGAAGCTTCAACTTCACTTCCTTTAGCGAGATTCATGAAGAGCCCTCCTACTTCACCAAGGAAAGCTGGCAGTCGCAGGAGATGAACTTCGGACAGCTCGACCGCTATATTCGCGACCTGCGCCAAAGCGGCTTCGACACCATGCGGCTCCGCGTCGCCTTATGGCACAAACTCGCCTATCCTCTGATCGCGATCGTCATGGCGGTGCTCGCCATTCCGTTTGCACTCACGATGGGACGGCGGGGGTCCCTCACCGGGATCGCCGTAGCCATTGCTATCGCTCTCACGTACTGGGTCATCGACAGCCTGTTCGGCGCGATGGGCAACGTCAACTACCTTCCCGCTGCGGTTGCCGCATGGAGCCCCGACGTCCTCTTCGGCCTGACCGGCGGCTATCTCCTGCTGCGCACGCCAACTTAATTGCAGCCCACGCGCGACCACCCGCATCCGTACAATAAAGTCATGCTCCGCGACCTCGCTCCCCTGTTCGGTTACATGCGCCGCTATCGCTGGGGCTACGTGTGGGGCACACTGTCCTGCATCGCCACAAACACGGTCTGGGTCTTCTTTCCCTTGGTCATCGAAAAGGCCATCGACGGCCTTGAGCACGGAATCACCCGGAGCCAGGTGCTCGCCTTCGCGGGGATGCTGGTTGGCATCGCACTGCTGAAGGGCGTCTTCCTCTACTCCCAGCGCTGGATCCTGATCGGGATCTCTCGCGAGATCGAGTTCGACCTGCGCAACGATCTCTTCCTCCAACTCGAACGCCAGGATTCCGGTTTCTACGAACGCTATCGCACCGGCGACATCATGGCGCGCATGACCAACGATCTGAACGCGGTCCGCATGCTGCTGGGTCCGGCGCTCATGTATAGCGCAAATACCATCTTCCTCACCGTCGGTGCGCTCTTCTTTCTCCTCCGCATCAGCCCCTACCTGACACTCGTCGCGTGGGCGCCGATGCCCCTGGCCAGCATCCTTGTGCAGTACTTCGGCCGCAAGATTCATGATCGGTTCGAACGGATCCAGGAGAGCTTCTCCGAAATCTCTTCGCAGGCTCAGGAGAACTACTCCGGGGCACGCCTGGTACGCGCCTTTGCTCGAGAGGAGTCGCAGATCGGTCTGTTCGAGAAGCTCAACCGCCGATACATCGCGCGCGCTCAGCGGCTTGTGCAGCTGATGGGTATGCTCTGGCCGACACTCGAGTTCATTCTCGGTGTCTCGATGATCATCACGCTGCTCGTGGGCGGGCACGAGGTCATCGCGCACCGCATCACCCCCGGCCAATTCGTTGCCTTCAACACCTACATGATCCTGCTGATCTGGCCGATCATCGCCGTCGGCTGGGTCATCAACATCTTCCAGCGCGGTACGGCATCGGTAAAGCGCATCGACGCTCTGCTGCGCGCGAAGCCTGCAATCGACGACTCATCTGCAGACAGGTCAATCCCAGCTGGCGCCATCCTGCGGGGCGATATCGAGTTTCGTAACCTCGACTTCAGCTACGGTGCAGCCCGGGTCCTCCATGGAATTTCGCTCCTGATTCCGGCCGGTTCGAGTCTGGCCATTGTTGGTCCCACCGGTTCAGGCAAAACAACTCTGGTCAACCTGATCTCGCGCATGTATGAGTCGCCGGAGGGGTCGCTCCTGATTGATGGAATACCGGTCCGCACTTATCCGCTGGAGGTGCTGCGCCGGAATATCGGCATGGTCCCGCAGGAGACATTCCTGTTCAGTGAGACGATCCGAGGCAATATCGAATTTGGCGTCCCCGACGCGCGCCCTGAAGACATGATCGAGGCTGCCGAGGCTGCGCATATCCGGCGCGAGTTCGAAGAATTTCCCCAGGGCTTCGAGACCGTCGTGGGTGAGCGAGGCGTGACGCTCTCCGGTGGCCAGAAGCAACGAGCCGCCATTGCCCGCGCACTATTGCGGCGACCGGCGATTCTCATCCTCGACGATGCCCTCGCGAACGTCGACACTTACACCGAAGAACGCATTCTGAGCGGGCTGCGGTCATATACCGCAACCGCCACGACGATTCTTATCTCGCACCGTGTGTCGACCGTGCGCAACGCAGATCAGATCGCCGTACTCGACCACGGCAGGATCGTCGAGATCGGCCGCCACGAGGAACTCCTCGCGCTGGACGGATACTATGCGAGCCTCTATCAAAAGCAGCAGCTCGAAGAAGAGTTGACCGTCGCCGGCTAACGCATTTCCTGAATTACTGTGTCCGGGAACCCGCAACCTCCAAGTCGACGCGACCCAACGAGCGGCGATCTTGCGCAATACTCCGGCGCCCAGCGCAACTCAGGAGATGCCGGCTGGAAATCTCCCTGCTTCAACACCCCCCGGCCCTCAATTCGGCCGTATCGCGGGCGCGGCGAGACGATGAGGTTGCCATGGCTATGCAGTCCAGCGCATGGGCCCCTCTCCGGTGATCAATCTTGCTGCGCCCCGCACAGCCACGCCAACCGGCGCCTGGCCAAGATTGGCGACAACTGAACATCCCCGCGTCCGCTACTCGATCCCCAGCACTTTCACAATCACGCGCTTGCGTCTCTGGCCGTCGAACTCCGCGTAAAAGACTCGCTGCCACGTACCCAAATCGAGCCGGCCATTCGTCACAGGCAACGTCGTCTCATGATGCAAGAGCAACGATTTCAAATGCGCATCGCCGTTGTCCTCGCCGGTCTGATGATGCTTGTAGTCCGGCCTCTCCGGTGCCAGATCCTCGAGCCATTTGCCGATATCCTCAATCAACCCGCTTTCGTGATCATTCACATAGACTGCGGCCGTGATGTGCATCGGAGAAACAAAGCACAGCCCGTCCCGGACACCACTGCGACCGACAATCTCTTCGACTTTGTCGGTAATGTGGACCATCTCGCGGCGTTTCCTGGTTTCAAAGACGAGATATTCGGTATGACTCTTCATGGTCTTCCTTCGGATCAATCCAGGCATCGATGACGGCCGACGCTCCAGACCTTATCCTAATCACTGCCGATGGATTCGACCGCGACACAACACTCCGCCTCGCTCACGTCGCAGGGGATGGATCTTCTTGCCCTCGGCCAGGCAGCCGAAGCAGCGAGGGCCTTCCGCGCAGCGATTACTGCCGACGTAACAAACTACGAGGCACATCATGGGCTGGTGCGTGCCCTGCGCGATGCAGGCCAGATCGAACAGTCAGTCGGCGCAGCGCTGGCTCTGACCGCGCTCACACCGAACGATCCTCTGGCGCATACGGCGCTCTCGATCTCGCTCCAACACGGAGGCCACGTTCCCGAAGCAGAAGCTGCCGCAGCCCGAGCGCGCATTCTCGAATGGAAGATTCAACTCCAGACGCCCCCTGACAGGGAGCCTCCCCAATAATGGCGCCCCGTACGCTCTCTGACCCCGAACGCCTGCGCCGAATACACGGCTGGCTCGCTGCAGCGTACGGCCCTCAGCATTGGTGGCCCGCCGAAACCGCCTTCGAAGTCATCCTCGGCGCGTACCTCACGCAAAACACCTCGTGGAAGGCCGTCGAGCGATCGCTTGCCAATCTGCGCACTGCAGGAGCATTGTCCATTGACGGCATCCGTAAGCTCCCCGCCGCCAAATTACAGAGACTGATTCGCCCCTCCGGCTTTTACACGCGCAAGGCACCCGCCATCCGCGCCTTCGTCGCACTGCTCGATAACGAGTTCGGTGCTTCTCTCGATCGGCTCGCCGCAACCCCAACCGAGACCCTGCGTCAGCGGCTGCTGGCGCTGCCCGGCGTGGGCGATGAGACGGCCGATGCAATTCTGCTCTACGCTCTGGGGCACCCCGTGCCTGTCGCGGATGCTTATCTGCGCCGCCTGGTCGAACGTCACGGACTCATTTCGACCAAATCGCAAGACCACTCCGCAACCTATGCCGCGCTCGTGAAGCTCACCCGCGATGCTTTTTCCAAAGACCCGCATGCCAAGCAAGCACTGCTCTTCAACGAATTCCACGCCTTGACAGTCGCTGTCGGCAAGGCACACTGCCGCTCCAGGGCGCACTGTGACGGTTGCCCACTTGCTCCCGATCTGCCCCATGCACACCGCGACATCTCGGACCAGAGGATAACAATTGAATAATCAGCATTAGCGATGAGAATTAGAGCGAAGCACGCTCAGAACAAACCCAGCTCCCACATTGCATAACAGCTCCCCACGCCTAAAACCTGATTAAAATACACTCATATTTAATAGGACCGCTTGACAAGGAACCCTCTGCTTCCTTATCTTTAGCAACTGGAAGGCTGGACTGCTAGCAGGTTGCCAGCAGGATTGCCAAGCCACCCGCTGCTCCGTATGTCGAGCGGCAAGTCGAATTTGAGTTTGTTCTTTCTCGATCCAATCAATCTAATTCGCGGACCGGGGCTCAACCCCGCCCGCGCGTGAAGGAGAAGCGAAGTTATGCCAGCTACATCTGTGAAGACGACCTTCACCCCGCTCCATGACCGCATCCTCGTTCGCCGCCTCGAAGAGACGGAGACGATTCGTGGGGGCATCATCATCCCCGATAGCGCCAAGGAAAAGCCGCAGGAAGGCGAAGTGATCTCCGTCGGCAAGGGCAAGTCGAACGACGAAGGCAAGGTCTTCCCTCTCGACGTAAAGGCCGGCGACAAGATCCTCTTCGGCAAGTACTCGGGCACCGAGATCAAGATCGACGGCGAAGAGTACCTGATCATGCGCGAGGAAGAAGTCCTCGGCATCATCAAGAAGTAGTCCTGGCCGGACGGGCGGACGGCGCTTGCGCGCCCAGCGGCAATCGACAAACTGATCACTGTTCCCTGAACACTGATCCCTGTTCTTAGGAGAGAAGCATGGCAAAGCAAATTCTGCACGGCGAAGATTCCCGGCAAGCGGTGCTGCGCGGCGTGAACACGCTGGCAGACGCAGTCAAGGCGACGCTCGGACCCAAGGGCCGCAACGTCGTAATCGAAAAGAAATTCGGCTCGCCCACCATCACCAAGGACGGCGTGACGGTGGCCAAGGAAATCGACCTGAAGGATCCGCTCGAGAACGTTGGCGCTCAGCTGGTTCGCGAAGTCGCCTCCAAGACCTCCGATGTGGCCGGCGACGGAACCACTACCGCAACCGTTCTGGCGCAGTCGATCTTCCGCGAAGGCGTGAAGACCGTAGCCGCCGGCGCCAACCCGACCGCTCTCAAGCGCGGCATCGACAAGGCTGTGGCAGCGATCATCGGTACCCGTGATAAGGATGGCAAGTTCACCGACACCGGCGCACTGGGCAAGCTCTCGAAGCCCGTCGATGAAGGCTCAGTTGCCCAGGTGGGCGCAATCTCGGCCAACGGCGATCAGGAGATCGGCGACATCATTGCTCATGCGGTCAAGGTTGTGGGCAAGGACGGCGTCATCACCATCGAAGAGTCGAAGACCATGCACACCGGCCTCGAGACCGTGGACGGCATGCAGTTCGACCGCGGCTACCTCAGCCCCTACTTCGTCACCGATGCGGAGCGCCTTGAGGCAGTCCTCGACGATCCCTACATCCTGATCTACGAGAAGAAGATCTCGGCGATGAAGGATCTGCTTCCCCTGCTCGAACAGGTTGCCCGCGGCGGCAAGCCCCTCCTCATCATCGCTGAGGATGTGGAAGGCGAAGCGCTCGCGACCCTTGTCGTGAATAAGCTGCGCGGCACGCTGAATGTCGCTGCCGTCAAAGCTCCGGGCTTCGGCGACCGCCGCAAGGCGATCCTGGGCGACATCGCCATCCTCACCGGGGGCAAGGCCATCACCGAGGACCTCGGCATCAAGCTGGAAGGCGTGAAGCTCGAGGATCTGGGACGTGCCAAGCGCATCACGATCGACAAGGACAACACAACCATCGTCGACGGCGCCGGCAAGGCAGGCGATATCGAAGGCCGCGTCAAGGAGATCCGGTCCCAAATCGAGAAGACCACCTCCGACTACGACAAGGAAAAGCTGCAGGAGCGGCTGGCCAAGCTGGTCGGCGGCGTGGCCATCATCAAGGTCGGCGCAGCTACCGAAACCGAGCTGAAGGAGAAGAAGGCTCGTGTCGAGGATGCCCTGCACGCAACGCGCGCAGCAGTCGAGGAAGGCATCGTCCCCGGCGGCGGCGTAGCTCTGGTTCGTACCATGTCGGCGGTTCAGGACCTGATCAAGAAGCTCGAAGGGGACGAGAAAATCGGTGCCCAGATCGTGCTTCGTGCCCTGGAAGAACCACTCCGCCAGATCGTCGCCAATGCAGGCGAAGAAGGTGCAGTCGTCGTGGCCAAGGTGCTCGAGTCCAAGGACCAGCACTACGGCTACAACGCAGCCACCGGTCAGTTCGAGAACCTGGTCAAGGCCGGCGTCATCGACCCGACCAAGGTCACCCGTACTGCCCTGCAGAATGCGGCGTCGATTGCCGGACTGCTGCTCACCACTGAAGCTCTGGTGGTCGAGCTGCCCGAGCCCAAGGCTCCGGCACCGGCAGGCGGCCACGGCGGCGGCATGGACGGCATGTACTAGTCATTCGCGGACGGCGAAACGCGCCTTAATCGCAGAAGAAAAAGCCCTCGGCCTCGGCCGGGGGCTTTTTCTTCCAGCGCTGAAGACTATCTACGCCAGGTTCCATCGTCAACCAAATGAAAGCAGAAAGCCTTTCTACAGAGCCAGTGGAGAGGGAGTAGCCCCGAGGTTCAGACCGTAGACACGGTTAACTGGGCGAACCGCGCAGGTGCCGCACCGATCTCCTAAGGGAAAATGCACGCAAGAAAGATCACGCACGACCTTTCGATCTGCACCGCTACCCAATTGACCTCGGGTCAGTCCTCCGTTACGAGGCAATCGCCGTCACGTTCGACTGCGAATGCCGCGAATGACCCAACACTGGTTGCGGCCGGAGCGGGCGCAGCCATCCTGCAGCCAACCACTCCTGTGGAATCGAAAACTCCGACCAGCCACAATCCAGGCACACCCGGATGTCGGGAGCCGGATTCATGGGAGGGTGACTTAACGTCCTGGGGACGTTGCGAAAGAGACGAACCTCGGCTGGAATAACTGAGAGAGCCCCCGACTCACACTTTGGGCACACCATCTTGAAGCACCTCTGAACACGCTTCCTAAGTGGGGGAAATCACACTGTAACCCAAACCTATCGGGAGCGCAACGAATTTTGTGCAGTTCTTCCTCGCTGCTCGGCGGAAATTCATCGACCTTCAGTAATGCGACCGGAACCACCAAGGAAAACGGGAGCCGAGTGAGGGGGCTCCCGTTGCACGATACGCGATGATGCTCAGACAATCGTCTGACGAAAGATCCGGCGAATCAATGCCCTTTGGCCTTGCCCCATTGGATCCGCAGCCCGGCCCGCACCGTTGCCGGCAGACTCACGTATCCGATCGGCGCAATTTGCTGGTTGTCCGTCAGGTTCTCGACCTGCCCATAGACTCCCAGCAGGGACGTGACCTGATAACTCGCGCCTAGGTCGAGTTTTGCGTAGCCGTGATCCAGGTTCCGATTGGGCAGGAGCAAACTGTTACCGCCATTCTGGTCTGAATAGGCCAGGTAAGTCGAGTCATCGCTTCGGCTCGCAAATGCCGCCGAGAACAGCGCTGTCAACTTATGCGCCGAGTAGGTCGCGGTAACAAACCCCGTATGGGGCGGGCGCCGAAAGGGCCGGGCACCCTTGAGCGGCGAGTAGGCCCCCAATGGGATGCCGTTGTAGCTGAATCCATAGCCACCCAAAAGCGCCTCGTTGTCACTCGAAAACGATCGCTGCACCACCGTGTCCAAATAGGTATAACCGCCGCGCAGGAAGATACTGCGCCCTACCCCGCCTTCGACTGTAGCTTCTGCCCCTTGCGCTCGAAACGCCTCGGTATTCACGGCCAGGCCGTAATCGTAGGTGTAGTAGAAGCCCAGCGCCTGGATCAGCTGTTGCTGCTCGGCCGCCGTCAGGTTCGGGAGGATGTTGGGCAGCAGTACGGCTCCTACCGATTCCACCTGTCGGCCGAACTGGTTGTGGAAGTAGCTCGAGCGAAAAACCACCCTCTGGCCGAAGAAGCTCTGCTCTGCACCGCCCTCGTAGGTGCGCGCAGTCGGAGCAGCGAGCGGACCGATATTCAGTTGCCGGGTTACACTCGCGTACCCGTTGTTGACCAGGAATCGATACAGCGAGCTGAACTCCTCAGTCAAGGCCGGTTCACGATTGGAATCGCCATAGTTGAACAACACCCGCGTCCCGCTGAAGATTCCCTTGCGCGGTCTGAGCGCAAAGTAGGAGAAGCTTGCGCGCGGCGCCGTCTGCGTCCCAAACTCCGAGTAGTGCTCCAGACTCCCGCCCAACGAGTAGAAGAAGCGTGTCTTGAAATCGCCCTGAACCGCCGCCAGATAGACGTAGTTCGTCCTCTTGGTCCCTTCGTCGGTCCCAAACGACGGCAAATATTCGCGCCCACGCTCGTCCTCAAAGTGGAAGCCGATCAGCGCCTGCAGATGGGGCGTGAAGCGATAGTTCCCCTGGTAAATCATCTGATCGCGGTTCGAATCCAGGAACTCCGACGACGGATAGGTCTCCGGATAATCCAGAATCGCGCTTCCCGTCGCCGAAGAACCATTGGCGCCGACGATGGTCACCGTCTTCCCGTAGTACGCCTGATCGCCGAAGGGATCGTAGGTCTCAAGCGTCCCGCTGGGCTGCCAAAGGTGAAACTGATCGCGTCTCCGCGCCGCGCCATAACGGACCAGATTGCGAAATGCCGCTGTCGTCTGATTCTCAATCGATGCGCTCACCAACAGGTCCTGGTCCTTCTCCGTCGCGTTATCGGCGACTTGGTAGAACTGCCAGGCATTGGGAACACCGACTGCCGAAACGCCGTAGTGCACCGTCCCGCGAATCTGTGTCGATCCGTTGGGCTGCCATCCCAGATTCCCAGCAGCAGTCGCGACATGGAACTGGTCCCTGGGTAGATCGTTGCCGGTCTGCATCCAGCTGAAATCACCCAGATAGTCGAGCTTGTTGTGCGCACCCGCCACCTCGAGATCGTCCTGGAAGCTGGCCAGATTCCCTACATCGCCGTGAAATAGTACGGAGGGAAAGCTCGTCGTGCCGTGGGGCGTCGTTAGACTCACTACCCCGCTCTCGGCGTCCGCACCGTAGAGGCTTGAATCCGGGCCGCGGTAGACCTCGGTGCGCTCAACGGCGTTTGTCGAAAGCGGCCCAAAATCGAAGCGGCCGCCGAGATCGCCTGCGCTCACACCGTCGATCAGGACTTCGTTATCGTCCGAGTCGCCGCCCCGAATGAACAGCCCCGCCTGTGCCCCGCGCTGTCCGGTTTGGGCGACAGAGGTCCCAGGCATCTGCCGCAATACACTCACCAGGTCATTGCGTCCTGCCAGCTCAGTTGGCCCGAGCACGGAAGTCGCCGCGCCAGTCTGAGCCTGGGGAGTTGGCGTGCCATTCGCTGTCACCACGATCGACTCGCGAGCCCACTCCGGCTCCAGAACTAGGTTGCGTTCCAGATTGTCGAACGTGCGAGCGTAAAATCCCGGTGTCTCCAACTGGCGAAAGCCCTTCGCTGAAGTCAGCAGATAGAACCGGCCCTGCGCCCCCGTCGTTAGCTCAAAGCTGCCGTCGGACTTCGAGAGCGTAGTGATCACCACGGTCCCGTTGCTCACCAGCGCAACCGTTGCGTTTGTGACCCGCGCCCCGGAAGCATCGGTGACGACGCCATGAATCTCCGCAGCGCGCGAGTAGAGACCGGCAGAGAATAGAAAGAGAACGAGCGCGCAATGGCGCCTCAACGAAGTAGGAATGGTGCAGGCAAAAGTCATGAAAGGCTCCTTCGTTCCCCTCGGAACGCAAGCGGGTGATGGGCGCGAGGACCGGTCTCCTGACTTGCGCCTTCAGCCAGCACCTTCCCAGAGAATCCCTCTCCAGTGGCTTCAGCTAGCTTCCACCTCCTGGCCGCAACGACGGCGAAGGAGGGGTGTGCGCTCACAGTTGCGGGGCAGTGGCGGAGTATTCACCGCGCTTCCCGAACATCCTGGCGATTGGGTTGTAGTGAATGCGGCTCGCTTCCGGGCCGCAACGATGACATGAAACTGATTTTCATGTCATCAATGGTTATAAATGGGACTCGCGACGAAGTCAAAAGACAAACTCAAATGGATCTGGAGCCCGTTTTTGCGGACACGTCTCTCAATGCTTGACCCAGCCGTGCATACCCGCTTCAAAGCTCCGGCGATCCAAACGAGGCAGCAACCGAGCCACTTTGTCGGGAAAGAGTGGATGATGTCGCGCGGAGATCAAAGCCTCGGGCACGCACCAGACGTCTTCCTCAGAGGTCATCCAGAGTTGCCCGTCCAGGCGGCCCAAATTCACTGGAACCGAATAGAAACGCAAGGTCCGCTCACCGCGGAGGTTGTAGTAGTGCTCAAAGTAGCTCAGGGCTAACTCCCGCAACGAGCGGTAAATCGGCGCCCGAAACCGCAGTCCGGCAAAGTTCGACTTGGCAATGCCTCCCCACAGACCATGCTCACGGTAGATCGCCACCACGTGATCGTCGTCTCGGACGGCCTCCAGATCCATGACCAGCGGGGGATACCCATTCACCCGCAGGGCCGCAGCAGCCAGCAGAGCTCCCTCCAGGCAGTGACCTTTGCGTTCTCTGAGCACTCGCTGTGGTGACCATGCCGTATCGGCATATTGATACTGCAGTGCGTCTATAAAACGCTGGATGCTCGCCGGGCTCTTCAGCGACCGCAGAAGCCGCAAGTCATTTGCCGACAAGTTGTAAGTCTCCCGGAAGTGCAGCCGGCGCACGCTTTTCGACAACCCCTTCTGCTCCTAAGTTTTCTCGGAAATCGCAACGATTATACAGACAGGTGTCCTCCATCGGTCGTGCGGCCAGCACCATCGCGCGCTCCCCGGAGACTCCTTCCTGCGCGTCATTCGCGATAAACTAAGAGCGCAGCTGTCTTTCAATCAAGCGGCCCCATGGCTCCGGTGGCCAGCACCCGAACGGTGCAAACAAGCGAGCTCGGCAGTTTCCTGAAACTGCTGCGATATGCCTCATCGTGGCCCCGTAGCTCAGGTGGATAGAGCAGCAGTTTCCTAAACTGCGTGTCGGAAGTTCGAATCTTCCCGGGGTCACCACCGCACTGGTTCAGTCCCTCCCAACAGAAGAGC
>Ga0335069_10002622_pt1 | contig 27549 bp, 40 predicted proteins | sample Lox_Sample_11_FD_206714 | JGI IMG/M metagenome (GOLD analysis project Ga0335069, IMG submission 206714) | Soil microbial communities from Loxahatchee National Wildlife Refuge, Florida, United States - Lox_Sample_1.1 | ecosystem: Environmental > Terrestrial > Soil > Wetlands | place: USA...
TCGCCGACCTCGAGCCGCTCGTGCGCGGCATGCACCTCGAGAACGAGATGGTCGCCATCGCCGGCGACGAGCTCACGACCGACGCGAGCCGCAAGCCCTGGGGACACGCCAACGTGTGGCCCATGACCGTCGACGCCACCAAGCCGCGCGGCGGAACGCCCGCGCTCCGCGATCGCACGGCGAAGGAGACGTTCGACGCGCTGCGCGCCGCGATGCCGGGCGACTGGGTGCTGCAGGTGAACCACCCGCGCATGGGCAACATCGGGTACTTCGAGCTGCTCAAGTTCGACCCGGCGCGCGGCGTCGGCACGGGCGACGGCTACGACGCGGGCTTCGACGCGCTCGAGGTGTGGAACGGGCGCAACGTCGGCTCGCGCGCCGCCGTGATCGACGACTGGCGCGCCCTGCTCCGCACCGGGCACGTCGTGACGCCCACGGCGGACACCGACACGCACGGCATCGTCGGCTGGGAAGCGGGCTACCCGCGCACCTACGTGCGCGTCGCCGACGACGGCAACCTCGCGACGTGGGACGCTTCGCGCACGCAGGACCTCGTGCGCGGCGTGAAGGTCCTGCGCGACGTCGTCCTCACGAACGGGCCCATGCTCCGCGTCACCGCGAACGGCGCGCCGGTCGGGGGTTTGGCGAAAGGCAGGGCCGTGAAGCTCGAGGTGCACGTCGAGTGCGCGCCGTGGGTCGACGTCGACACGGTGACCGTGATGCACGTGCGCAGCGGGCCGCAGGAGAAAGAAGTCTCGCGTCCCGTCACCCTCGCGCCGACGAGCACCGGCGCCATGGCGGCCGACTTGACCATCCCGGCCGCGGTCCGCGCCGACGACGCGCTCTACGTCGTCGCCACCGGCAAGAAGCCCATGACGCCCGTGCTCGCCGGGGACCCGAAGGAAATCACCCCGTGGGCCATGACCGGCGCCATCTGGGTCGACGCCGACGGCGACGGCAAGTCGCTCTCGCGTTGAGCTTCGCGCCCGAGCCTGGCCGCACGGCTGACCGAAACGCTTGCGATCGCGCGCAGGTGGACTACGTTGCCCCCCTCACTCGGGGCGTAGCGCAGTCTGGTTAGCGCACTTGACTGGGGGTCAAGGGGTCGCTGGTTCGAATCCAGTCGCCCCGACCACGCGGAATCGCTGACGTTTCGGCGGTTCCGCGAGTCGGTTTCTCCGAGTCTGCTGCCACTTCTGCTGCCGCGATCTTTGGGTTCGCGGCAGCAGGCCGCGCCGAGATCGCGGCAGCAAGCTCGGGGATCGCCTGGTCGAGCGGCAGCCAGTCGCCGAGGTTCAGCTCGCGCAGGGTCGCCGCCGTGCGCCGGTAGCGCTCGAGCGCGCTCGAGGTGTGGCCAGTTCGCCGACGGATCCACTCCTCGGGCCGACCGTTGGCCAGCCCGATGGTGACCATCGACGCGCGAAGGTCGTGCAGTCGCACCGGGCGTCGGTGAGCCGACTTGGTGTCGTGGAGCTCTGCGCGGTCGACACCCGCAGCGAGGAGGTCGGCCCGCAGAAGGTCCGCCGCCTCGTGCCGGTCGATCGACTCGCCGCTCGTCTCGACGAACACCGGATCATCGTCCCCATGGCGAGGCGAGAGCTCGTGCCAGGCTTCGAGCGCACGAACCACGTCAGGATCGATCGGCACTGGGCGCGGGCGGCCGGTCTTCTCGCGGTCGAGGTGGACGACGCCGTGTCGCAGGTCGAGCCGTCGCCATGTCAGCGCCGGCACCTCCTCGAGCTTCTGCGCCTCGTCGCGTACCGCCTCCTCGACCTCCTCGACTTTGCCGCCGAGGGCCTCCTCGCGGCGCCAGCCGGCGCGAGCCAGGAAGCCATAGAGCACGCGGCGGCCCAGATCGACCTTCCGCTTGCCCGCGTCGTCCACGCCTGTGCAGCCGACCAGGGCGCGCTCCTCGTCCGGGTAGATGTACTGGAGGGCGACCTCGAGCTTCACCCGCGGCATGGCGTTGGCGGGGATCGGGTTGCGGGCGATGAGCTTCGCCGGGTACTCGGCGAGCTGCATGACCCGGCGCATCACCTGGGCGACGTGTCGGCGGGTCGCCGAGCGAACCTTGCGCTTCGTGCGCGTCGGTATCGTGCGCAGCACCTCCTCGTAGTCCTCGAGGGTCACGTCGGGGAGCGCCTTGTGCTCCACGACGGGGAAGACGTAGCGGCGCAGGTTGCAGAGGTCCGTGTACGCGCTGCGCTTGCGCTCGACGTGGTCGGGATATTTCTCTGCGAGCTCGCCGCGCACCCACTGGTAGGCGAACTCGCCGAACGTCGGCCCGGCATCCGGCTTCCGCTTGGGCGCGAGGCGCTCCAGCTCCCCGGCCGTGATGCCGTCCACCACGCTCGCGACGGCAGCTAGCGACGCGTCGTCGGTGGCCCTGGCGCCCCGCTCGATGATCTTCTCGATCAAGTCGTCGTGCCCGGCTGCACGCAGCTTGTTCACCCAGGTCTGGACCACTCTGCCCCGCGCGATCGCCTCCTCGCGGGTCGTCGCCCAGGGGGCGAACTCGGCGGTTCGGTGGCCCGGCCGGTCGGTCACGCGAATGAAGCATCGACCCCTGGGGTCCACGAAGCCACCACCTTCGCTCTCGCGCATCTTTCGCTTGTCAGTGACCATGGCTGCCTCCGGTCTCGCGCAGTCGGCGCCAGAAGTCGAGGGACACGGCCGCGTCGTGGCGCTCAGCGCGCGCGACGTAGTCGACCGTGCGGCCGGTCAGGCGAGCGAGCTCCGCGCGGCTCAGGCCGGCGCTTCGGGCCTTCGCGACGTCGCGTGCGACCGTGCGCCGCCCGTGTGCGACCGCGGCCAGGAGCAGGCGGTCGACGAGGGCGCTTTCGCGCGGGCACGAGCTCGCGAGCTCCCGGGCGAACGTCTCGACCGGCCGCTTCGCGCCTCGCGGGGCGTCCGGGGCGTGGAGGATCGCGGCGACCTCGAGGACGTGTGCGGCGTGCATCACAACACCTCCTTCCGCTCACGAGAGGAGCGCGTGCGGTAGGCCGCGAGGTCGACGACGTGGGGAGCACGAGGCGCCCCGAACATCGCCCTGCGGGAGGCTCGCACTGCCGCCGTTGCAGCCCCGGCGTCGATGTAGTGAAGGCGCCGCTCCAACCGGAGTTCCGACGGGGTGGCGAGGCCGAGCTCCGCTCGCAGCGTCATCAGCACCGGAAGCACGGACACGCCACACGCGGCGAGCCCCATGGCCTCGAGGATCAGCTCGTTTACGCGCTCCCGGGTGTGGGGCCCGAGCGCTGGCGGCGGCTCGCTCCTGGTGGCTGGTTCGCTCTGCATCTTCGTCTGGACTAGGTTCTCTTTCATCGGACAGCTCCTGTCTGTTCGGTCACGCCCCGGGTGGTGCCAGCCACGCCGGGGCTTTTCACTTCGCCTTGGTCTTGATGCCGTGGCGCTTCTCGAGCGCCTCTAGGCCGCGACCCAGAGCGGTGCGGTAGACGCTCGCGGTGGTCGCCTCGGCGCCCATCTCCTCGAGAGCCGCCGCGATCGCCTCCGCCCGCTTCACCCAGGCGGTGGGAACGCGAAAGCTGATCTGCACCGTGTCCGCACGAGGTCTTCCGCCAGGCATGTCTCAACGGTAGCCGACGGACGCATGTTGTCAACTGTTATAAACAGTGACACTCGTGTCCGCGTTTCGCGTTGAGAGCCTTGCGTCTACCCGAACCCGGGTACCCAAGAGCGGGCATTGCACGGCCGTTCGCTCCAGCCCAGCGTGAAGGATCGTGACCTACGAGGGGGCGCGGCAATGGCTCGCCGAGATCGGCGGGACATGGGAGGAGGTAAAGGAATCGACCCGCATGCGTTGCTGGATCATCGTCAGCGTGAGGACCGCTCTAGGGGCCACGGAGCGGCGGCACGCGTCCTTCGACGACACGCTGTCGACTCGCTTCGAGCGCGAGCTGGCGGTACGAGGCGCGTTCGTGAGGGCATGCGAGGAGCTCAAGGCCGCCCTCGCGTAGGCGATCCGCAACCGGCGCGCGGGCTCGAGCGTCGAAGCCCGTGCCGCCCCGCGTTCGCGAGTGTTCGACGGGAAGAACTTCCCCAGGTGCCCGTTGCCTCCCGGCGCGGGAGCGGCGCTGACCTAGTCAGTCTCACTCCTTCGCTCCTGGCTTGCACTTCGGGCAGAGTAGCCGCCAGCCCCTGCGCGAAGTCGCGGTCGGATCGTCGCCGGGGCAGCCTCCCGACTAGGTCCGCGTGCATCTTCTGTCCTCCCCGCGCCGGCGATAGCCTGGCCTGGTGGACCCCGGTGCGGTGATCGGTCTGGTGATCCTCGGGGCCATCGGCGTCTGGGTCTTGTGGGCCAAGATGACCGAACCCGAGCGACGCGCTCAACAGGAGAGTGTGCTGGAGCAACGGCGTCGCATTGAAGCCAACGAGCACGCTCGCGAGGAACGAGAGCGCGCGGAGCGGATCGAAGCCGGGGTGCGGCGTAAGCGAGAGCAGGAGGAGCGCCGGGAAGCTGCGATGGCCGAGGCGAGGACCAAGGAGCAGGAGAGGCTCGCGCGCGTCGCAGAGCAGGGAGCGCAGCGCGTGCGCGAGATCCTGGCGACTGAGGCCGACCTACTCGGGAAGTTTCTGGAGGTCACGCTCCGCAAGGTCACGCTGCGCGACGAGTACGGGGACGAGAATTGGGGCGCTCTGGACGACGAGGTCGAGCGCGTGATTGCGAAACTCCAAAAGAAGCACCCCGACGCGAAGCCGCGCGAGCCACTGCCCGTCCCGAAGGGGTACCCATCTCGCGAATGGCAGGAGAAAGCCCGCAAGCGCTCGGAGGAGCCCAACATCTACCTCGAGCTAACGAAGCAGCTGCGGGAGCGGTTCAAAGCTCACTACGACGCGACCGCGGAGTCGCGAGCCTCGCCGGACGTCGACGACGTCGCCAAGCTCGATGGCGTGGCCTACGAGGCGCAGGTGATGACGTGGCTCCAGTCACTGGGCGTCGAGGACGTGCGGGGCACGCCTCGCACCGGCGACCAGGGCGCCGACGTGATCTTCACCTACCAGGGGCGTCGGGTCGTTGTGCAGTGCAAGCGGTACCGGGGTTCGGTCGGCAACGGGGCGGTTCAAGAGGTCCACGCAGCCAAGTCCATCTACGACTGCACCGACGCTTGGGTGATCACCACAGGCCGCGCCACGCCGGGTGCACGCGAGGCGGCGCAGCGAACCGGCGTGGTCCTGATCGAGGGCGCGACCAGTTCGCAGGGGATTCGCGACGCTCTCGCGTCCCTGTCGTCGTCGGCACCTGTCGGCACGCCAGGCTAGGGTCGCACGGCGGTAGCTGCTAGCTCATCGGCGATGGTGAAGATCAAGGCGCTGATCGACTCGATCAGCCGCATCGCGTGGAAACACGGGACGCAGGAGAAGGTGCAGCACGAGATCGACGCCGACGGCAATCACCGGATCATCGTCACGGTGCCCAAGGTGCTCGCCGAGTGGGAGCCGCCGCATCCGCTGGCCGGGCCGACGACGTTCCGTGATCACCTGGACCTCACCTGGGAGCAGATCAAGCCGCCCCAGCGATCCACGAGCAAGCCGAAGAAGTAGGGAGTCCTGTACCCAACTACGGGTACCCGGATTCGGGTATGTTTCAGCCCCATGACGACATCGCTTCGCTCTCAGCTCAACGACCTCGCCTCGAGCTTTGCCGACGGCGTCCTCGCCGCGATTCGCGCCGCGTCGCTCGAGGAGCTCACCGCCGAGTCAGGCGCGCGCGGAGGACGAGCACCACGTGGAGGCGGGGGAGGGCAGCCGGACCCCTTGCGCAAGGGCGGCCGTCTCGCGCGTCGCTCGCAGGAGCAGATCGATGCCGCCCTCGGCAAGGTCGTGGCCCTCGTGAAGAGCAAGAAGGACGGCCTGCGCTCCGAGGAGATCCGCGCCGCGCTCAAGCTCGACAGGCGCGAGGTGCCGCGCGTCCTGAAGGAGGGGCTGCGGACCAAGAAGCTGAGGGCGAAGGGCCAGAAGCGGGCGACGGTGTACCGCGCCGCCTAGGTCTGCGGGACGCTGGCCTTGAAGCCCCTACGGGTAAACGGGGACTTGTGAAGCCCCCTTCGGAGTCGCGATAGAAACTCGGCCGACGCCTTCGTTCGTCTGGCTCCGGCGCCGAGGGCCAGGAGACTTGCTACCTCGACTTCCTGGATGCCGCCGTAGAAGACATAGCTCTCCTGCGTCACGAACTCGTGGCCATCCTTCTCGCCCGGTTGCAGCACGCATGTCTTGTCCCCTCGTTTCGTCATCGACGTGATGTTGACGATGACGGCGTGCTCCTCGTAGGCAAAGTCCGGGACGTGCACGGTCAGCACGACCCACAGGTGGCAGACCCCGCCCTTCCACGACGGATCAATGAAGAACGTGTCGCCAGGTTCGACCTTGGCGGCCTTGACGGTCACGACGAGAAGAGGATTCGGCGAACGGCAGCGTGGTAGGAGCTGTTCTGGGCGTGCTCTGCGATCGTCTCTTCGTCCTCACCTGCCGCCCTCAGCACATCAGCCGCAGGCAGCGAGCGCACCTTGTTTGGTTGGGGATCGCGCCACTCTGGCAGGGCGTGAACGACGTCGATCATGTGGGAGTAGGAAGCCCCCTTGTACTTCTCGGCTAGCTCGGTCAACACGCCGACGTCGTAGTCAGAGAGCTGATCGTCCCCGGGATCCTCGACCAGGTGGACGTTGTACTCCTCGGTTCGGATGTGGCGGTCCCACCAACCGTGGTCGGGCTCGCTCTTGATGCACTCGTACACCTCGCTGAGCACTGGTCCGGCCGCCATGCTGACGAAGCTAGAGCCGGTAATCGGCTGACCCGTCTCGAGCAGGGATCGACGATCTGCGAGGTAGAGAAGCTTCAGCAGCTTCGTGTAGTTCATCCGGCCGCCCGCCGAGCGCATGAGCAGAGCCGCGGCTTGCACGGCTCTCTGCTCCTCAAATACAAAGCGGAGGTTGTCGCCCGACTCTGCCATCACGTGCGGCCCCCCAAAACGGCCACCTGCGAGCACACTACAGAATCTGGCGCCTACCCGACGAACTGTCGATGAAATACTGCGCACGCGTTCAGATATAGCGCGCAGGGAGCTGCGCCTCAAGCGGTTGCTTGATGTGTCAACCATCTTCAGCGCCCTCCTCCTGCTCTCTTCCTCCCGTCGACGTAGCGGCCCCGCGATCAGGGCCCAGCGTCGCCACCAACCGTCCCGGAGTCGCACGGCAGCGGAGGTTGGTGGGCCCGCACTGCTCGCAGGCGGGGGGTACCGGGGCCACGAGCAGGCGGGCCTCGATGTCGTAGTGCACGAGTGCGTAGAGGCAAGAGAGCTCAGCGCCAGTGCTAGGCGTTGATTCTCAACGCGCGATGACCCCCGCGATTGACACCTCTGAGCCGACGTCGCGTACGCTCGGCATCATGGCCCTCATCGTGTGCCCCGACTGCGGGCAGCAACTCTCAGATGCCGCCCCGGCGTGCGTCCGGTGCGGTCGTCCGATGGGGCCGACGCAACAGTGGGCGCCGCAGCAGCAGGCGTGGCCGCAGCAAGCCCCGCAGCAGTGGCAGCAGCCACCGATGCAGTACCCGGGGCAGCAGTACCCCTATCCGATGCAGCAGCAACCGCCGCAGCCCTCGACGGCCGCCAAGGTCGCGGTGTCGGGAGTCCGCGTCGTGGGTTGCCTGACGATCCTGCTCGGCTTCGCCATTGGGGTCGGGGGTTGCCTCTTGGGAGCGAACATCCTCGCGATGGTCGTGGGGGGCGGGCTCGCACTGGTCGGCATCGCGATGGCCGCGGTCAACAGGGTCTCCTAGGGCCAGCGCGGGATCCATGGCCGGCCATCGTCTGCACGTGATCCTCGCCGCTGCCGTGTCGGCATGCGCAGGGACGACTGCGCCTCCACCTGTCGTGGCGCCGCCGCCCGTCGTCACAATCCGTCTGGAGAGCGCCACGCTTTCGCCGACGCGAGCAGACGGCCGCGCCTGGGACGGCTCCAGCCCAGCGGCAGCTTCGACTGCGCAGCAGCTTGTGCGCGGGGCATTGATGGTGGTCGACCCTCACGCCGCCGTGCTGGCGGTGCTCGCGGGGCCGGCGGCGAGCGTGCTCTCCAAGCCGAAGCCAGAGGGGGGCGTGCAGTTGTGCGAGCGCGGCGTGTGCGGGGTCGCCGTCCCGATCGCCGGGCAGAGCGATACGGTCACGCCCATGTTCGGCGTGCCCCTCCAGCACGTTCGGCTCGACGACGGCGTGCAGCTCCGCGTGTCGCTGACCGACAAGCGCTGGTTCGGGTTCTCCAGCGTGCCGATCGGAACGGTCGACCTCACCGCCAACGACCTGCTCGCGGCGTTGAACCAGGGCGGCGGCCACGTGTACGACGTTCGTGTCGACAACCAGGGGACGCAGCAGATCCTCTTCGTTGGCGTCTCGGTTATCCGAGAGCAGTGACGCCCAAACGACGTAGCCGGCGCCGAAGCGCGTCAGCGGCCACCCTGCAGCCAGATCAGGATCCGGCGCAAGTCTCCCACCCTCCAGAGTGGTGGTCGGCGTTGCAGTTCGTACAGAAGGACACCGCCCCGCCGCGGCTGGTCGCGCAGCGAGGCACGTTGTCGCGATCGAACGGTGCGAAGCACTCGTGCACGTTCCCCGAACCGGTGAACAGGTCGTCCTGTGGTCGGAAGCTCGTGCACGGCTGCTGACCGATGCGGAACTCAGGCATCGACGGCCTTCCCTTCGTTTGGGCTCACGGCGGCCTGACCACCGCGCTCGGCCTCGAGCCGCTCTTCCCAGCGGCGAAGGACGCCGAACGCCAGCCGCGCCGCGGCCAGCCGCGTCCCGGCGAAGAGCACCGGACAGTCGGAGCGAGCCAGGAATGAGGCGCAGCTGCCGATCACGCTGTGCGGGTGCACCGCCGCGGTCCGCCACACCTCGCCGATCTCGCCCTCGACGATGATGGCGCGACGCCAGTAGCCGCGGAGCCTGCGGATCTCGTCTTCGAACCGCTCCCGCCCGTGTGTGATCGAGCTCGCGAAATCTTCGATCGATTTCCTCTCAAGTACGGCCCGCCCCTGCAGGATCTCGGTCGTGTAGTCCCCGGCGTCGAGATATACGCGCCGCATGACCACACCTGGAATCGCGTCCCACGGCTGCTTCTCGCGCTGATCCCAGAGACACACCATCGGCTCGGACGTCTTCTTGCTCATGCGGCGACCTCGGGTGTTCAGAACGGCGAATCCGCGCTTGCTACGTCGCCGACGCGCTCGCGCCCTGCCATCTCGCGACGCGCGCTACACGCTCGGCGCGATTGTTCTCCCCGAGCGCCTTGTCCGCGGCGGCGTACCCAGCGAGCGCCTCGAAGAGGAGCTCGCGTGCAGGCTCGCGCAGCCGTTCGACGGCAGCTCGGTGCCCACGCGAGAGCTGCTCCCAGAGAAACTGGTGCAGACGCGACGGCGTAGGCGTCTCCGTCTGGTTGCTCGCGATGAGGGCATCCGCCGTCACCCGGAGGCGAATCGCCAGCGGCAGCAGACTCGCGACGTTGCTTTTCTCCACGCGGAACAGATCGCGCAGGGCCCACTCGCACGGCGTGGGCGTGAAGCACGCCACCAGGATGGCGCGCGTCATCGAGTCGACCGCGGCAAGCGCGCGCTCGATCCGCCCACGCCGGCGCATTGTGTCGCGATAGCGAGGCTCGCGCAGCCGGAGATGCAGCCGATGGGAGGCCGCGTCGTCGAATGGCACGTGCACGCCGGTGCCCTGGTAGCTGATGGCCTGGACGCCGATCGCGGCATCGGCCGCGCCGAAGTACCAATCGAGTTGGCTGAGGGCCCGCCACTGCGGGTCCTCGCTGACAGCGAGTTCCTCGTCGACCATGCTCCTCCTCGGCAGGCGCGCGCTGCGCGCCAGTTCCTCTGGTCCAGAAACGGCAAAGCCCCAGCCGGACGTGCCGACTGGGGCTCGCCGGGCGCTCGCGCGCCGCGGTCATCTCGAAAGGTGACTCGAATGTAGCTCAGAACGGGATGTCGTCGTCGGGCGGCGGCTCCTCGTCGTGCGGCTCGACGGGCCGATCGCCGCTCCGGCGCGCGAGCTCGGCGCGCATCGCGGCGGCGAGTTGCTCGTCCTTCTCGACGAATTGCGGCTTGGTGCGACCGTTCGCGAGGTTCTCCTCGATGGCGTTTGCCCACCATTCGAGCGTCTTCGTTGACGCCTCGCCAATGTCGACACCCTTCTCGCGTCCGCCGGGGATCGTCCACCCCGTGCGCACGGGCGGCGCTTCGCGGGACGGTGAGTCGTTGGGGGCGTCACCTGGGGTCGAGTTCCCCGCAGGTCGAGGTGTGTGGGCTGGCGCGGGCTCCGACGGGGCCTGCGTCGTGTGCGGAGCAGGCGTCTCGACAGGCTCCGCGTCGACCACGTCGTCGTCGGCGTCGACGACCGACCCGACCGGTGGCGCCGACGTGGGGGGCGGCAGCGCGAGTCTCGGGGGCGCGACGTCCCCGTAGAGAGCGCGTCGTGCATCGAGGAAGCTCGCAGCCTGCATGCGCGCGAACTCCCGGCGAAGCTGCGGGTCGGTGGTCTCGCCGGTGAACGCGATCTTTGCGACGACGAACGGCTTGCGGAGCTCTTCCGGCGTGTAGCTCGTTCGGATTCCTAGGGCCCGGATCGCGCGGAGACGCGCCTTCGTTTCGGCCATCGAAACGATGTGCAGGCGCTGCTCGCGGATTTGCGCGTCGGGCGGCTTCGGCTTCCAGCCCTTCTTGCCGTCGCGCTCCCACCTGGACAGCTTCGCCTTGTAGCGACTCCACAACGCCTCGAGCTGCGGGCTGCCTTCGCGCAGGTCGACTTCCTTCGAGGCCTGGATCGTGACCTCCCGACCGTCGAAGCCCTTGAAGGTTCCGACGGCGAGCCAGGCGCAGTACCTGGGATCGCGCGCATCATCGAGGCGCCTCGACTGGTGCGGGTCCCACGACACGCCGGCCGCGAGAGCGATGCGATCGAGAGCCGTCTTCCCGAGCCCTCGCTTGCCGCCCTTGCCTCCGCCGTCGTCATCGTCGCCGCCGCCGACTCCGTAGGTCTCCGCCCCGACGTCGACGAGGATCGCGCTCGTGACCACGGCGCAGCCCTCTGGAAGCGCCCCGATGTTGGTCGCGGGCGACACCAGGTGGCACTGGCTGGCCGCCTGCTCGAGCATCGCGGCGATGTCCTTGGCGTCGCGGGAGGCCCGATTGAACGTGGCGATGGGCGCCGGCTGGGGCGCACGGGCGAGGGCCGTTGGATTCGTCTGGGTCATGTCGTCTCCCGTTCGGTGGATTGGGCGAGGTCAGCTCGTGGGCTGCTCGCTCTGGGTAGGCCGCAGCTGATTTGCGATTGCGGCGAAGGGCTCGAGAGCCGAAAGGAGCGGCCGGAGCGACTCGGTGAGCTGGTGCAATGGCGCGAGCGCGCGCTGCGCGTCGGCATCGTTCGCCGCGAGTCTCGCTCTCGCGACTGCCGCGCGCAGGTAGGCGAGCATCGCGGCATGCGCCCCGGCGGCGAGTCGCTCGAAAGTATCGACGCTCGCCCGCGCGTCTGCCTCGAGCTCCGCCAGCCGCGGATCGGCCGAAAGGACGGCGCTCACCTCGACTCTCCTGGCATCACGCCGCCAGCGGGCGGTCGTGGGGTGGCCCCCTCGACAACTCGCACCGTCACCGAGCCGTTGGTGAGAACCCGCACCAGGTTCTCGCGCTCGGTCTGCATCTTCTTCATCGTGTCGGTGAGCTGCCCGAGGATCGGCAGGTCCGCGAGGAACTTCTCGGCCGACGCGCTCTTGCCGCCCGTCTCCGGGTTCTGCGCGAACTTCGTGAGCTCCGCGTCGGTCGGTTCGCCCTGCGAGTGCGGGTTCACCTCGTGCCAGATGCGCGTGAGCATCGAGCGCTCTTCGGCGACGCGCGCCGCGAGCGGGTCGATGCGGTGCTGCAGCTCCTTTTCCTTCGCGCCTTCGGCGGCGAGGATGGGCGTCGCGCGATCGAGCTCGAGGTTGGGCGTGGCCTGTCCCTCGGCGTTGGTCTGCAGGCTGTTCTGCTCCCAGCGCTGCATGGTCGAGAGGAACGAGAGGGCATCGTTCTGCGCGGTGCCCGCCTTGTCGCGATCCTGCTGGTCCTTGTCGATGCCGAGCAGCGTCATCACGGCGTCGCTTGTGGCGATCCGGGCGATCAGCTCGGCGAGGTCGACGAACGCCGGCGCCAGCGCCGCTACCGCGGGCATCAGCTTGCCGTCGACCCCCTCGGCAAGCGCCGCGATCTGCTCGTTGAACTGCTTGCTCTGCGCCTCGCTCGTCTGCATCGCAGCCGAGAAGGCCCGCATCACCTCTTCGTTGGTGAGCTGCGCCTGCTTGAGGCGCTCGAACTCGTCGGTGACGGCCTGCATGCCCTTGTCGCCGCCGCCGGCGCGGTTGTAGGTCGCCTCCCATCCGGCCACGGCGCGGTACGCCATGACGTTCGGGAAGAGCTCCTGCAGCACCGTCTTGTCGGCCTTGCCCTGGCCGTTCTTGCCGGAAGCCGCCTTGAGCGCCATCTTGACGATGGTCAGCGGGTCTTCGAACTCGGAATGGCCCGCGTCGGTGAACGCGCCGTTCTTGAACCCGTGCGCCTGCCAGTGCTTGAGCGACCGCTCGCTCGTCAGACCGGAGACGAAGCGCGCGACCGAGGTCGCCGCCTGCACCGAGCTCGCGCTGCCGCCCTCGAGCTTGCTCTCTTGGGCGAAGACGCCGAGCGTCGCGATGTTGGCGGCCGCGCCGCCCTTGAACTGGTTGGCCGTCGCGGCGACTTTCGCCATCTGCGCGGCCATGTCCTTGATTTCGATCGCGCCAAGCTTTCCCTGCCCAGCGATCTGCTTCATGACTTCGTAAGTGACCTGGCCCTTGTTGGGCAGGTCACCGAGGTGGTTGGCGACTTCGGCGGCCGCGTCGGCCATGTCGTTGAACTCGGATCCGGTGGCGCGCGAGAGCTTCGCCAGGTCGGTCAGCATCTGCTGGCCCAGCGCGAGGTCGCCCGTCTTGCCGACGAAGGTGCTCAGCCCCTGCAAGACGTCACCGCGCTCCGTGCCGCTCTCGAAGGCCGTCTTGCGCGCGGCCGCGAGGATGTTCGATCGGCTCTGTAGGACGGAGTTCGCGCCGTTGGTCCCCGGGAGGTAGCCGGCGTTAGCGATCTTCTGCGCGATGGCCTCCTCGGAGACGTTCTTCTCGACCATCCGCTGCACGTCGGTCTCGTAGCCGTGCGCATGTGCGTAACCGACGGCTGCCTGGCGCAGATAGCTGGCCGCGCTCATGCCGAACCCCGCGATGCCGCTGATCGGATCGAGGTGCAGGGTGCTCATGTGCGGTTTCTGGATCGCCAGGTTGCCGCCCAGCGGGAACCAGAATCGGCTCGGTCGTCCCTGCCCAGGGCCGCCAGGGCGAAGCCCGAGCGCCTCCCGTGCCTTCTGGCGTGACATCGCCTGAAGCGCGCGGGTCGCCTCTCGCTCGATCGTCTTGAGGTCGGCCGGCATGCCCTTGAGCACCGTCGACAGCGCCTTGAAGTTGCCGACGGCATCCTGGGCCGACTTCGAGATGGCTTTGCCTGCGTTCTCGGCGGCCGCCGAGGCCGCACGCGGCGACGACGAGCCTGCGCCGCGCGTCGCGTCGCTCAGCTGCTTGCGAATGACGCCGCCGGCGCGCTGCGCGGCCTTCTCGATCGACGCGAACGACGCGTTGACACTCGAGTCGACCGACGCGCCGATCCTGATGCGAAGCGTAGCCATTCTCTTCCTCCTTCAGGCAGCGGACTGCGTGGGTGTCATCTGAGGCACCCCGCCACCGAGGGTGACCTTGCGGTTCAGGGTCCCGCGCATCGCGTCGCTGCTGTACTCGGAGTCCAAGGTCCTCATCACGATGTTCCAGATGCTGCCGTCGACGGCGGCCCACTGGAGAGTGAGGTCCTGTTGCGCGATCACGGCCTTGTCGAAGCTGAACGTTGTGCCGGCGACGGGCGCGATCTCGGTGATCTCGCCGCGACACGTCGGCGCGCCTTGCGTGTAGGTGAGGAAGCCGGCATCTCCCCAGACCTCCTCGCTGTTCGCCGAGATACGCAGAACGAGCTGGTGCGCCGTCGCGACTTTCGTTCCGTTGACGAAGACGCTGGCGTGCTGGATGACGTAGGTCTGCATTCAGCTCTCCTCGAGGGCTGGGAAGTGCGCGTCGCCTCGCCGCGAGCGGGCACGAATGTCAGTCGCGGTTAGGCCGCGGCGTCGGGCAGCGGCGCTTCGACGTGCGCCCAGTACTCGCGTGCCACAACGCGGTGCACGGTGCTGTGGTGAACACCATGCTCGCGAGCCAGCTGCCGCTCGGTGAAGCCGGCGCGGGCGCCGGCCAGGATGATGCGAACGCGCTCGTCGGTGAGTTTGGCCATCCCGTTGGCCTCACCGCGCGCGTAGCGCTGCCGAGGGCGGGCGTTCATGCCACCTGCCTGACGACGAGGCCTTGCGCGCGAGACCGCAGGACTCCGCCGGGCGCGCGCACGATGGCCACGGCGAGCGGCCGCGCAGTCTCCCGGATGGTGCCCGAGACGTTCAACACGATCGGCGCTGTGAACGCGTCGAGCTTGTCGGCGACCGTAGCCGGCGACCCCGCGATCGTGTCGACGCGGCCGTCGTGCTCAACGTTGAGCACGACCACGCGCGAGAGATCCACCCGCGGGGCCTCGAGGACCTCGAGGTGCTCGTCGACGACACGCGCCGCGTGTGCGAGCAATGTGTCGAGTCGATCCATGGCGGTTCCCTCACTCGAATCGCAGGTCGACGATGTTCGCCATCTGGATCTCGATGGAGTGCAGGAGCATGTTGATGCTCGCGACCACCTGTTGAGTCGGATCGCCCTCGCCACCGACCAGAATGGCGTAGGCGTAGTCGCCGTGATCGATCTGGTTGGTCGCCAGGTGCGCCGGGTCGGGGTTGTCGAAGTCGAACTCGAGCACCTGCGGCTGCCCGTTGTTGTAGTAGGTCGCCGCGTCGAGGCCGACCTGCGAGAGCTGGCCGGATAGCCCCGTCGTCGTCCAGGTCACGCCTCCGTCGGTGAAGCTCGCGCCGATGGTGGTGTGCCCGTCGAAGATCGCCGGGTTGCTGCCGGCGATGCCCGTCGTGATGGCCGTGGCCTTGTAGTAGTAGCCGTTCGTGTGCGTCGTGATCGGGATGACGTAGTTGCCGACCGCGTAGGTGGCGCCGCTCACCCATGCGCTGAAGTTCGGCGCGATGCTCCCGAAGAGGCCGGTGGCCGTGAAGTACGGGAACACGCCGAACGCGAGTGACGGCAGCACCGCGTTGGTCGCGGGCTTGTTCGGGACACGGAAGTGCAGGCGCAGCTTGGAGAAGCTCGCGCCCTGGTGCAGGTAGCGCGACGGTACCGGCAGGAAGAGGGCGTTCGATGCCGTCAGCACGGTCTGGACGCCGATCACGCCGCCGGCGTCCGTGAGGCTAGTGTTGTCGTCCTGCAGCCACGACGAGAGGCCAGAGACGCTGTCGGCGATCGGCGAGATCAGGTCCTGCAGCGACAGGACGATCGTGTCGGATAGCGGCGAGACGAGCACCGGCTGGTTGTTGCCGTAGCCGGTGTCGAGCTGGATGCGGCCGCCGGTCGCCGTCGAGAGGCCGCCCGAGAGCTGCGACGCGGAGGTCGTGAGGTTGAGGGCGTTGAACCCGCCGAAGACGATCGGACCCGTGGGCGCGTACGATCCGCCGCCGTCGCCGTTGATGCCCTTGGCCTGCCCAGCGTCGAAGCGCTGGTAGTCGTTGGCCCCCGGCACCATCTCGTTGGACCACTGGCCGCCGGGCCTGACGTAGTCGGAGTGAGCCATCGTTAGTACCTCCGTGCGTCGGGGTGAACGAGCGCGCTCTCAGCCGCTCGACGTTCGGCGGCGAGGAGCTCCCGCGCTTGGCGTTCGAATAGTGGTTGCTCCCCGGCGCGAAGCCGTAGCGTGGGGATGTCGTCGCGCCAGCGTTGCGGCGTCACGGTGGGCGAACTCCGCTCGCGAGCCGGCTTGCGGCGCGCCGCGCGATCCACGGTGGGCTCCGCCATCAGATCATCTCGACGGCGCCCGAGCCGTTGATCGCGAGGTTTGCGTCGGCGCTGGCACCCTGAGGTACCTCGCCGCTCGAGCGACGGACCGCGCTGTACACCTCGCATTGGGCCGCCTCGAGCGGGAGTTTGTGCTCGCGTGCGTACGCCAGCGCGAGCTCGCGAACGCTGGGAGCGGCGGCGAGCTGCCGCGCCGTGGGGGTCGGGGATTGTCGCGGCGGAGCGGGCGGGCGTTTGAACTGCTGCTGACGCAGCCACTCGCCACTCCCCTGCGCGGGGGCGTTGGCGCTGAGCCGCTGCGCTGCAGCGACCACCTGCCGCTGCGCTTCCTCGAGCGGCAGCTTGTTCTGCCTGGCCAAGGCGATGGCGATGTCACGGATGGGAATGGACGGGGACGACATGGGAACCTCGATGGGCGATGGGGGGAAGGCGACGCTCAGCGCGCGGCCTCGAGTGCTTCGAGCACGTACGGCGCGCGGACCAGCCCCGTGCGCTGGAAGACAGCGGCGAGGTCCTGCAGGACGTCGGGATAGTCTGCGGCGCCGGCGTACTCCTCTGCAGCACGAGCGAGAGCGGTGGCATGCTCGACGAGGGCGGCGAGGGTCTCGCCGCGACGAGCGGCGCGCTTTGATCGTTCGGCACGAGCCGCGGCATCCGCCTGGCGCTGCTGCGCGCGCAGCTCGGCCTCGTGCTCGCGCTGACCATCCCGGCGACGCGCTTCGGCCTCGAGATTCGCCCGGTGCTGCGCCGCGAGCTGTCGCGCAAACGTCTCGCTCATGCCCGCAACGGCGTACTCCCCGAAGACGCGCTGCTCTTCCTGCTCGAAGAGCATCGCTCGCAGGCTGGGGTCGTCGGGAATCGTGATCTGCTGATCCATGGTCATCATTCTCCTGTCGGCGAGGGCTGGTACTTCTTGCGGCGCTCGAGCTCTTCGACCGTCGCGCGCCACTCGTCTTCGGCGACGTTGTCGTTGGGGTTCAGGGGCAGGAAGCCCTCGGCGAGCCACTCGGCGTGCTCGCGCAGCTGCTCGTCGCCGATGTCGGCAAGCACGAGGCCGATCGCCGCGGGCCCGCAGCGCGGCATAACGCTGCGCACGGCCGCGGGATCGGCGTTGCAGCGGCGGCGGAGCTCCGCGAGCGCGGCCTCGCACTCGAGCTGCGTGGAGACGCGATGCCTCGCCCCCGGATCCGCGAGCCGCTCGAGCAACTCGAAGGCGAAGCGGCGCAGCTCCGGCAACGCCGCCGCAATCAGACTCGAGCCGAGCGCGCGGATGGTGGGCCCTTCGCTTGGAGGTACGGGTGGGACGTTGGCCGTTGGCGCTGGCGCGAGCAGCTCGACGAGCGCCTGCTCGACGGCGTTGTCGGCGCTCACGAGACGCGCTCCGCGATGCCATCGTCGATCATCCGCTGGGCGTACCTCTCCGCCTCCTTGCGGCTGAAAGTGAAACGCTTGTTCTTGGCGCGGATCTCGCCGGCCGCGTCCTGTTCATGCTCCGGCAGCGGATACAGCTGCACGATCTCGCCCGTCACGTACGCGTCCACCGTGCGGCGGGCCCCGGTGTTCGGGTCGGTCACCGTGCTCTCGCGGTAGACCGAGCGCGCCGGGTGGTCGTGCGTGTATCCGGAGCCGACATCGTCTTCCCGATATCGCTGGTCGGGGTCGGGGCAGCCGAGGCCGACGTAAGTGCCGTGCTTCATGCGCACACGCACGGGCGTCTGGTCCTCGCCGGCGGGGGAGGCGCGGCGTGCGCTCCTCGCCGGCCGGTCTGAGGTGTCGATGGACTCGTGCTGCGCGACGTTCTCGGGGTTCATGATCGATCTCTCGCTCCCGCCGCAGTTGATGGATCAGCGCGCGGGGCCGCTGCGGCGGCCGTTGCGACCCGTGCGCGTTACGCAAGTCCTTTGAGGGCGGCTCGCCGGCTGTCGGTTAGGCGTTGAGAATCAACGCGCGGCGCTCAGTGAGCGGGCATGGGGCACCAGCCCGTTGCCAGACACACCGGGGAGCGCGAGGATGCGAAGCAGATGGGGTGGAAGGACGTGCCCGAGCGCCTGGTGGCGCCGGACAAGCTGGAAAAAGCCTTCGAGGAAGCCTTTCGGGCCGACGACCCAGTCCTCTACGCTTCGCTGCTCCGCGCCACCATCGACTGGCTAGCGCACCATGGTGGACAAGAGTGGTTTCGCCAGCACCCCAAAGTGGAACGCGCCCTGGCGAAAAGGCTACGCGGTCATGCGCTGGCGATCGATCTGGCCGGGTCGACCGCGAGCGTGTCGTGGGATTTCGCAAAATGGATGGGTACGGCGGTGCTTGGTTTCTTCACTCTCGGGATGACATACCTGCTCGCCCACCAAGATCCCCATTGGCCGTACATGGGTGGAGTCGCGGGGCTTGGGTGTGGGAGCGTCGCTCTCGCCTTTCGGACAACGCGTCTATCAAGCCAGTGGCGTGACGCCGTTTCGAAGTACCTAGCAACGCTGGTTGATGACCTCACGAACAGGAATGAGGTGGTGCGCGAGGCTCAAGATGCGCGGGAGCCATCGGTGAAGGCGCGGGTCGAAGAGGTCGGCGATGCCGAGCCAGAGTCACGTTCGGATGTGGCTAGGCGGCTCACAAAGAAGTAGGCTTATGCGGTGGGCCCTCGTCAGCTAGCGCTGAGAACTCGCCTTCTGGGCATGTCGCTGCTTGTGTCGGCGATCGGGGCCATGACCGTTGTCATCATGACGCCGCGGATGTCCCTATGGGTCATGGTCTTCATCGCGGCCGGCGCCTTCGGGGCCTTTGTCGCAGCAATGGCGGTCCTATCGCGGCGGCAGTTTTTCAAGAACGACGACTCCGAGGACCTTGCGAAGGCCATCGCCCGGCTTGATAGGCACATCCGCATCGGCTAGCTCGATCGAGCGGCGTAGTGACCTCAGCGTCGCAGGCCTCAGTCGTTTGCCGTCGCCGCGCTTGAAGCCAGCGTAGTCTGGGCTCCTGTTCCGCTGCCCAACACCTCCGCCGTAGTCGACGTAGTCCCCGCCAAACCCCCCAGGGTCGGGCTTCTTCACCAGCCGCCTCTGAGCGGAGAGAACATCGGAATGGGCTCCGGAAGCGGGCCGCTGTAGCCGGCGCGCTGCCGTTCCGCGTGCCAGATCGCGGCTACGAGAGCCGACAACGAGTCGCAGTGGCCTGAGCCGGCGCGACGCGGTTGAACGATCTGCGTCACACCCCGAGCCACGGGCTTCGTCGACACGCTCTTCATCTGCGAGACAAGCCGCGGGTGGTCGGGCATCGCGAGGCGTCGCGAGTGCACGATCGTTCGCAGCGCGAGGTAGCTGTCGTACTTGTCCTGGGGATCGGCGTATGGAGCCGTGACGAAGCGCAGACCGTGTTCGGTCAGATGCTCGATCACGCTCTGCCGGTAGTGCGCGTCGGCGCAGAACTCGTGGACGCCGTGGCGCTTCATGACCTCGGCGAAGCGCGCGATCGTCGGCCCGGGTACCAGGGGCTGCGCGGGTGTCGGGCGGAGTTCGAGCTGCTCGAGGAGCTCGAAGCGATCGCCGATGCGAGCCACGATGACGATCGCGCACGAGTCGCGCTCGAAGGCGGTGTCGCCCCCGCATCCGATGACGGCCCCGGGTGGTGCCGACGCGATGAACGGCCGCCCCGCGTCGACGCACGAGAGCACCGCGGCCGGGTCGAGCAGCTTCGAGGCGCCCTTGCCGCTGGTCTGACAGAAGAACTCGCGGAGAGCCGACTCCTCGTCGGCGTGCATCGCGTTGGCGACGTCCGTCTCGAGCTTGGCGTCGCCCGGCCGCATCATGAGCGACGTGCCGAGGGCAACGAACGCGGTCTCGGGCGAGCCGTAGTTCTTCTCGAACAGCTCCGAGGTCAGGGTCTCGACCGGCCACGGCGTGCTGATGAAGATTGCGGGACCGATCAGGCGGGGCAGGGCGGCGGCGAAGAGGTCGCGATCGCTGACGGCGTACCCGGCCGTGCCCGCCCCCGTGTCGTCGTTCGACGTGAAGAACTCGCTCTCGTCGAAGATGACCGCGAGGATGTCGTAGCCGCGCAGCGTGTGGCCGCCGCGGGATGCGGCGACGGCGAGGAACGCGACCTCCCGCCCGTCGGGACGGCGGATGCGGAAGCCCTCGGCCTTGTCGGCCTTCTTGAGCACCAGGCGCTCGAGCTTCGGCGACTGGCGAAACAGCTCACGGGCCACGCGCACGCTTAGCTTCGCAGTCGCCCGCGTCGGGCCGACGACGACCGCGGCGGCCAGCATGCCAGGCCCGACCCGCGACAGGTCGGCGTCGAGCATCACGTACACCGCCAATGCGCACGCGATGGTCGTCTTCCCCGATCCGCGACCCAGGCGCCAGACAAGCAGCCGGCGGACGGACTCGGGGACTTCGTCGACGTCGCCGAAGAGCTCCCGCGCGAGGGCGCGCTCCTCGGGATCGAGGTCCCGGGGCTGCACGCCGTCGACCGAGACGCGCAGGAGCACCCGCCACGCTGGCGAGAGCTTCAGGCCGAGGACGCCGAGGCAGAACTCGACGAATGTCGCTCGGCGGGTCACGTGGTCTTCACCTCGACCACGAGCGGGTCATCGTTCGGGCCGCCGCGGGGCTCCTTCGCCAGTTTCGTGGCGACGTCCAGGGCGGTGACCGCCAGGCGCTCAGCACGCTGGCCGTGCTTCGACGCCATCTCGAGGGCCGCCATGCCCTCCTCGGTCGAAAGACCTCGTTCGGCCCCAAGGCCGTGGAAGTAGGCCGCCAGGGCGAGGTGCCGCGCCTTCAGCGCTACCAGCCCGCGGACCATCGGCCCGTCGCTCGGCAGCTGGCGGAGGGTCGCGCAGTAGTCCTTCCAGGCGTCGGCGGCGACCGCGATGGCGACCGGGTCCTCGATGTGGCGCCCCAGCACCCGCGCGATCGCGCGCTTCCACCCGCGGCCGCGGCCAATCACGTTGCCGGGCGCGAAGCGGCCATGCGCATCGCGGCTTCCGGCCCGCTGGCGCTCCGCATCGCTCACGGTGGGCACCGCCTGCAGGTCGGAGCTCCGGGGCAGCGTCGGGCGTGCCTTGCCGTGACTGCTCTCGATGGGCATGGGTCAGTTCCTCAACGACGGGTAGGTGACGCTCACGACGGTGCCCCCACGGTTGTCCCCATGGCGACTGCACGGTTCATGCGGCGGAGGGCGTGCTCGAGCACCGGCGCCAGCACGGCGCCCTGCAGCGCCGCGAGCTGCACGCGCTCGGCTTCGATCTGCTCACTGGCGTGGGCCAGTGCGCGGCGCTTCTCGAGGTCGGCCCGCACCTCGGCGAGCGTCACGGGCTCGCGCTGGAGCAGCCGGCCCACGGCGGCGCCGTGGTAGAGCGTTCGGTGATCCAGGTCGACGCTCCATGCGGCGAGGACGGCGGTCATGTCGCCAGCGGTGTCGAACATCATCGCGGGCCCCGCATGAAGCTGGCGACGCGCTCCGTGCGTGGCGGCGTCGCCGACGTCGCCTGGGGCGGCTCTTCCTTGGGGCGCTGGCGCTTTTCCGCCCGCTCGAGAGCCTCGTCCAGGCCATCGCGCAGTCGCTTCACCTCGCGGCTACGCAGACCGACGATGACCCGACGAAGGCCGCCGGGGCGGGGCATCGCCGCGCCAAGCAGGGCGTCGAATGGCCCGGGGGTCGTAGGAACGGAGATGCGGACGCTACGACCGTTGGCGTTGACGAAGGCCACCTCGGCCTGCTCGTCGAGCGGGAAGGTGGACTGCTCGCCGGGCTGCATCTCGCGCGCGAGCTTCCCCTCGAACGCCTGTCGGCCTGCGTCGCCCAGCGCCCGGTAGAGTGCCAGGGCCAGGTCGACGACCTGGTGCTCCCGGAGGCCCACGCCGATGTCGTAGGTCTTGCGTCGAGCGACTAGCTCGACCGCGTGGCCCGTGTGGAACCCGGGCCGCAGCTCGACAGCGCGCTCGCCGACGACGATCGTGAACGGCCTGTCGTCGCCTGCGGGTGCCGATGCTTTCGCTTCGGAGGTTGGCCCCGAAGGCGCGGGGCCAGTTGCGATCTCGTTCGTCGTCTCGTTCGTCATTGGGGTGTCTCCTTGGTGCGAGCGCGATCGACGCCGCCGGCGAGGCCATGGCCGCTCGCCGGCGGCGGATCGCCCGACGCGGAGGGATTTGCGCGTCGGCTCCGGCCGAGGGGCTCGGCGGGGGAGTTGAGAGCGCGCCGCCACGCACGCCGTCGGAACGAGTCAACCGGCGGCGTGCGGGCAGCGCCCGGTCGATGGGTGCGACCGGCTCGAGCCGCGGTTCACCGGCCGGCGGCCTGAGTCTGTTGGAGCGCGTCCCCCGCGTGCAGCGGCGAAGCGCTTGCCGCGGCACGTGGGGACGCCCAGCCGGAGGAAGCGGCTGGCTCCACCGCCGAGCACCATCCCGGCGGCGTGAGTGGGGTAAGCCGGGGCGTCAGGTCGCCGCGGGCTCGTGCTTCTTGAACTGGTAGACGGGCTGCGGGCCGTTCGCGGTCTGCTTGCTGCCCGCGGGTCGGAGCAGGCGTGCGGACTCCGCGGGGCTCACGAGCACGACCTCGCCAGCCACGACGGGGTGGTTCTCGTCGTAGCCCCACCCGAAGTCCTGCTCGCGCCTTCGCTTCGTCTTGTCGGCGCAGAAGCCGCCGTAGAACGTCCCGAAGAGGAGCTCGAGGGCGACGAGGTCCGGCTGCATCATGAAGGGCTGTTGGGCGGCTACGCTCGAATCCGTGCTCATGTTCGTCTCGTTCTCGCCGCGGTGGATGCGCGCACCCGCTGCGGCGGCCGGCGGGGCGCGTGAAGGGGCCGGCGCTACGCTTTGAGCGTGCGCGGGGCGTGGGTTCTCGTCGTCGTGTGCCTAGTGACCGCTGCCTGCACTGCGGGGGCATCGCAATGGGGACGCCGAAGGGCGCTCCGTGAGCCCATCGCAGAGCCCGCTCGGCGTCGGAGGTGGCGTCGGGGGGCCAGCGGACCTTCTTGGGCACCTACCACGAGAAGGATGGACCTTTTTGGGCATCTCCCGTGAGGTCCGATGCCCGGCTTGCGGCGCTTCTTGGCAATTCCACACCAGCCGTACATCCGGTATGCGAATTGCTGAGGTAGACTTCGCTTGATGGTCCGCAGGCTGTTCGTGGCGCTCACCATCGCCCAGGAGTTGGAGAGATGAAGCGCGTAGCAGTGTGCGTGGTGATTTTGGCGCTGACGGCGTGCGGCGGCGGCGCGGCCGATCAGCCGCCTGTCGACCAGAACTCGCAGCCCGACGCGCAAAGCGCCCCCCCGCCGCAGTGCTGCTTCATCCCCATCCCGCCTTACGGCGGCGATTTTCACCCCTGCGCCGACAACGGCGTAGACTGCACCGGCACCGCAAACGACCAAGGTCCCTGTACCGTCAACAACGCCCTCGGCACGCAGACCGACTGCCCAAACAACTGCAGCACGAGCGACTCCACCAACTGCAATCACCCACCAGACGCCGGCCTGGACGCCAACGACGCGATGGTTGACGCCGCGGACTCGATGGCAGAAGCCAGCGATGCAACGGATGCGATGGCCGAAGCCGACGCACCGGTGGAAGCCGCACCGCCGCCGGTCGTGATGTGCTGCACGTTCGCAGGCCAGCTCAACCTCTGCCCCGATGCTGACGCCGGCAGCGCAGTCGTCTGCGCCAGCAACTACTGCACCGTGAACAACGTCCTCGGGTCGCTGGCAGCGTGCCCGGTCTGCAACGGAACGACGACGGACCCAACGTGCGGCAGCGACGCCGCCGATGCAGCGGCGCCACTCACCTGCGGCGCGGCTTCCATCAGCAACAGCAGTGGCCTCGTCTGCGTCTGCCCGCCCTCCACCACGTGCCACTACGGCGACCCGGACCACTGCTCGGCAGAGTGCCTCTGACCGACCATGCGAGCAGAACCCGGGATGCGACCGCCCAAGTTCGGCCACGGCGATCGCGCGCATCTGCGGTCGTCGACGTCGGTCGACGTGTTCGTCATCGACTTGTCGCCCCCGCCGTTCCAGGCCCTCGGCTCCAGCGAGCCCTATTACCTCGTGGCGCCCTTCGAAGAGATCACGGTGCTCGACCGCAACGAGTTCGTTGTCGCCGAGAGCGATCTTGAGCCGATCCGCCGGCGACCACATTGAAGCGATGGACGGACCGGACGACGCCGATCGGCAGAAGGGGGTTGCCGAGGACCCCGCACGCGGTTACCGGAGTGCTGTGCCCACAGAAGCTGACGAGAGGATCGAGAAGGCGAACGGACTGCTGGCGGACGTGCGACGAGTCCTGCTCGAGCGCCGCCTGCCCGCCAAGGCCGGCGTGCTGCCGGAGGCGACGATGCGACATACGCTCATCGTGGGGCCGCCGCCCGAGAGCATCGTCCGCGTCTTCCTATGGGTGGACTGCCAGGCGGGGCTGAAGGTGGCGTCGGACATCCTCGAGGTAGCGCCCCACCTGTGGAGCAACACCGAGGGCCCGCCGCTCGGCCTCGAGTACAGCAGCGACGGATGGCGTGTCGCCGGCGGAGACGCCGTCGAAGCCGTCGTCCGCGTCGTCATGCAGAAGCTCGAGTGGAACCCGACGACGCACAAGAAGCGGTGATCGCCTAGCGTCGCGCTGCGAGCAGGACCGCCGGATGCGACCGCCCAGGTTCCGTCACGGTGAGCACGCGACGGTGCGTTCGAAAGGCACGCTGGTCATCGTCGTCGACGCCGCCGTGCCTCCCGCGCCGGCGCTGGGCTCCACGGAGCCTTACTACCTGGTGGTGCTCTTCGAGCATGTGCTCGAGCCGGGCCGGAGGGGCTTCGTCGTCGCCGAGAGTTACCTCGAGGCCCTACCGATGCCGGACCCGGACTGACACGTCCTTTTGCACCGTCCAGTCGTAGTGCAATCGAGCCGATGAAACCGCGGGCTGCTGCCGCGATCTCGGCCTGTAACGCGCGAATCGAGCCTTTTCGCCGCGGCTCCACCGGATCGGGAGTCAAGGGAAGCGGCAGCAGCGTCAGCGCGTACCGGTCCGTCGACGGAGCCCGAGCTCGGCGACGAGCTGGCCCTCGAGGTCGTTCGCCGCCGTCGCCTGCATGCTCGGCGCGATTCGCTTCGGTCGGCGGCGGGCGCCGGTGGTCTCCTGCTCGACGTGGAGGGCCCACGCCTCGCGCGTGACGCTCCGCACGCGGCCCTGCTTCGACCAGCCGGCCACGCTGGCGCGCATCTTCGCGCGGTGGACGCGCTTGAACGCGTCGGGGCTCGCGACGTCGGGTGGCAACGAGGCCGACGTGTAGACCGCTGGCGCGGCCGGCGCGCTGACGCCGAGCAGGGCGGCCAGGCGCAGCACCAGGCGGCCCACCTCGAGGGCGCGGTCATCGTCGTGGTCGTGCATGGCGTCCTCGGGGTCGAGCATGCGCCGGCGCCCGGCGCGGAGTCGAATCAGCCACCAGCCGCGCCTACGCGGTGGGGACAGCGGGCCGCGAGACGAGCAGGCAGCGCGTACCCTCGGCCTCGCGCGCGACGCACCAGACGAACCCCTGCGAGCACGGGAAGGCCATCAGGTGCCTCTGCGTCTCGTCGAGCGCGCTCTCGGCGAGGAGCCGGGCCAGCGTCGGCAGCCGAGCGTGCGCGGCGACTCGAGCCGCGCCGCCGCGAGCATCGACGACGAGCACCGGGTCGGACGGGAGGCGAGGGGAGTCGGCGAGGAACCCGTCGACCGCGTCGAGAACCGCGGCGCGGGCGGTGCCAAGGCTTGCGACCTCCTCACGTTGCGCGCGCGCGCGCGCGCGGGCGCGCAGGGGCGCGCGCGTGTGGGCGGGCGCGTCGCTTTCCGGGCGCGCGGCTGAAAGCCGCCGCGCCGGCCCCCCGGCCAGCTTCCGCTGCCCAGTCTCGACTCTCGTCCGAGTCTCGTCCGACTCTCGTCCCAGCAAGTCTCGATCTCTCGTCCGTCCCCCTATAGGGGGGACGAGAGTCGACGATCGAGAGTCGACACTGAGTCTCGTCCGGCTCACTCCCGCTCTCCCGGGACCATGCCGGCGAGGTACAGACGGACGCCGTTGCGGGGCGCCTTCACGGGGATGACCTCGTGGGTCGTCAGGACCAGGTGGTCGACGGCGGCGCGCACGTCAGGTGCGCTCGCGCCGATGAGGCGCGCGAGAGCGTCCTTGCCGGCAGCGCCGGGGTGCTTGCGCAGACCGTCGCGGACCGCCTCGAGGACGTGCTGGAACCTGGTGGAGCCGGCGTCGGGCTGCTGCTGGTCGCGGTCCACGCGGACGACCCGCAGCCCCCAGCGGGGGTCGCCGTCGCGCTCGACGTCCTCGAAACGGAGGGCGAACGGCGGCAGCGTCTGGCCGCTGACGCGCTCCTTCGTGTGGACGACGTGGGTGAGCTGCTCGCCCTCCTGCCCCTCGAAGGCGAAGTGCGACTGCGCCAGCTCGGCCTTAGCCGTCGAGCCGTGCACGTCGTGCATCGACGAGCGGGACGACTTGCCGTCGCGGGGTGGCTTGATGTTGTGGTCGATGACCACGATCGTGCAGCCCGTCTTGCTGCTCACGGTCTCGAGCAGGTCGCCGACTAGCTGCACCGGTCCGCGGCGCCACTCGTCCGTGTTCGGGGTGGCCCCGCGCCACGAGTCGATGACCGCGAGGCCATGGCCGTCGAGCAGGCGCAGGAGTCGCTCGGTGACGCCCTGGTCGTCGAGGTAGAACCCGGGTCGCCGCAGGTACGTGATGCGGTCGCCGAGGGCGGCGAGGTCGACGCCGCGAGCTCTCGCCAAGCGTTGCAACCTGGCCTGGCTCACGCGGCGGCCCTGGCCGTCGTAGTCGACGAAGACTGCCCGATCGCGCCGGCACGGGTACGCCCCCCAGGCATTGCCGCCGGTGGCGACCGCGAGGGCGACATCGGCCCACGCCAGCGACTTGCCCGAGTAGGCGTTGCCGGCGGCGTTCGTCGGGGCGCCGCTCGTGAGCTTCAGCCCCTCACACAGCCACTCCACCGGCGGGAGTTCCTCGGCCAGCTCCGGGCCGTGGAGGACGTCTCCCCCGGGCTCCACAACCGCACGTTCTGTCCGCAGTTCCTCGAGCTCGCGCGCGGCATTCGCGACGAGCGCGTCCGCGTCGACCCCGGAGTAGCCCTGAGCGGTGATGCGCTGGCCCAGGAGGACGACCGCTCGCCCCCGCGCCTTGCGCCGGACGATCTCGACGTAGTGGCCGACGTTAGCCAGCGCGGGCGCCGCGTTGAGGACCGTCGTCAGGTACGACATGCCGCCGACCTGCTGCATGCGATTGTGGTCGCGCAGCCATGTGGCGACGGTGACGATGTCCGGGGTCGTGCCGACCTGGGCCAGCTCGACACAGGCCTCGAAGATCCGACGGTGGGCCTCGGAGTAGAAGTCCTCCGGGCGCAGCGTCTCGAGGAGGCCGTCGAGCTTGTCGCGGTCGATCATGCACGCAGACAGGACGGCCGCCTCGGCGGCGAGGTCCTGGGGCGGGACGCGCGCCTCGACCGCGGTCTGCGAGGTCTCGCCGAAGACC
>Ga0335069_10002623_pt1 | contig 27542 bp, 30 predicted proteins | sample Lox_Sample_11_FD_206714 | JGI IMG/M metagenome (GOLD analysis project Ga0335069, IMG submission 206714) | Soil microbial communities from Loxahatchee National Wildlife Refuge, Florida, United States - Lox_Sample_1.1 | ecosystem: Environmental > Terrestrial > Soil > Wetlands | place: USA...
CGTCGAAGTCGATGCCGAGCGTGACGACCGTCGGCGGTGTGGGCGGGGGCGGCTGGTTCGGCGGCGGCATGTCGAGCTTCACGGCGTGCGTCTGGATCGGAATCGTGATGATCAGCATCACGAGCATGACGAGCATGACGTCGATCAACGGCGTCGTGTTCATCTCCACCATGACTTCGTCATCACCCGAAGCCGAACCAACATTCATTGCCATGTCGAAATAACCCTTTGTTGTCGCCCGTTACACAGCGCCAATCACTGCTCTGACTCGTTCCGCGGTTCGAGCAGGAACGCCACTTTCGGCACGCCGGCTTCCTGGACCGCTAGCACGACCTTGCCGATCGCCTCGAAACGCACTTCCCGGTCACCGCGGATATGGACTTCCGGCGGCGGCTTGCCGGCGGCGATCGACGCCTTCAGCGCCTCGACGAGCCGGCCGCGCAGCTCGGACTGCGGGATCGGCGCGTTGTTCCAGTAAACGTTCTCATCCTTGTCCACCGCGATGACGATGTTGTCCGGCTTCGTCTGGGTGGCGATATTACGCGCGTTCGGAAGGGTGACCGGGATCACCTTCACGATCACGGGCACGGTGATCAGGAAGATGATGAGCATCACGAGCATCACGTCCACCAGAGGCGTGGTGTTGATGGTCGTGTTCAGATCCGAATCGTCGGCATCTGCGGAGTGAACAGTAACGGCCATTGACGAACTTCCTTCGCGAACGCGCGCGGATGATTACTTCTTGTTGGTGATCAGGTAGGTCTGCAGATCGCTCGCAAAGCTCCGGAGCTTCTCGTTGATGATCTTGTTGCGACGCACGAGGAAGTTATAGAGCAACACGGCCGGAACGGCTGCGAACAGACCGATGGCGGTGGCGATCAGCGCCTGACCGACCGGGCCCGCGACCTTGTCGATCGACGGCTGGCCGGCAAGACCGATGTTGATGAGCGCGTTCAGCACGCCCCACACCGTACCGAACAGACCGACGAACGGCGCCGTCGAACCGACCGAGGCGAGGAAGGCGATGCCGCCCTGGAGACGGGAGTTCGCTTCTTCGAGCTGGCGGTTCAGCGACATGCCGATGAAGTCGTTGACGTTGACGAGACCGCTCGAGACGCCCGAAGAGGAGCGCACGCCCGATTCCGCGACGCTGCGGAAGACGCTGTTCTTCGGCAGCTTGTCGATGCCTTCATTGAGCGTGTTCGAGCTCCAGAAGCGCCGGTCGACGATCCGCGCCTGGCTGATGAGGCGGGACTGCTCGAAGAACTTCATGAAGAAGATGTACCAGGTGCCGGCCGACATGATGCCGAGCAGCACAAGCACGCTCTTCTCGACGAGGTCGCCGGTCGACCACAACGCCCCGAGGCCGTACGGATTGGCCTTGCCCGCGTTCGGGTTTGGCGACGGAGTCGTCACGGGCGCCGGCGCCGGCGCCGGCGTCGTCGCAGCGGGCGCGGCAGCGGGGGTCGAAGGCGCAGCACCGGGGGTTGCCGGAGCGGCCGTCGTCGACGCGGGCGGCGGCGTTTGCGCTACGGCCGTGCCGCTCGCGGCGCCAGCCAGGAAAAGGAGAGCGGCTGCGACCGCCAGATGCTTCGAGTTCATGACTTCCCTACTCCGTTCGTAAAAAGGTCTCTACACGCGTTGTCCGAGCGATGGCGGATTACTGAAGCCGCCATACGATGTTGTACTCTTTGCTGGAAGGAACCGGCTGGCCGTTCTCCATCGCCGGCTTAAAGTGCCACGCACTTGAGGCGCACCTGATGGAGGCCTGATCGAGGCTGTCGTGACCGCTGGAGTTCTTGATATCCACGCCGGTGACGCTGCCGTCCGCGCCGACATGCACCTCAATCGTCGTCGTTCCTTCCTGATTGAGACGCACGGCCAGCGGCGGATAGAAAGACTGCAGGCACTTGGCGCCGCCCGAGACGAGCGCCGGCTGCGTGACCCCCTGCGGCTTCGGCGGCGGAGGCGCCACGGGCGCCTGATGCTGCACCGTGATGGCGTTCGTGTTCGACGCCTGCTGCTGGATGACGATATCCGGCGGCGGCACGTAAGGCGGCGGTGGCTTCGCCAGATCTGGCGGCGGCGGCGGCGGCGGTTTGATGTCGGGAAGTTTCGGGGGCTCGACCTTGGTCACGATGTCGAGCGGAATCTTTTCGACCAGATGGTTCGCCAGACCGCTTGCGAACGCATAGATCACGAATACGTGGAACAGGATCACGAACCCGAAGCTGACGGCGCGACGGGAGGTCGATTGCTGGGTGCCCTGGAGCACCTTGAGATGTTCGGGTTGCTGCATCTGTTATTCAAACCACACAAAACTAGACCCGGCCGCATTGAAGCACCGGGCCTTGTTGCGCCAATAAAGGTTCACGCGTCCCCCCTCCCCGTATATCCGGCAGCGGCCCGCGGTGGCCTTATTTGAAACTATCGTAGTCATGCTCTGTCGTTCGGTCCAGTAGTTCCGATGGTAAACGCCCCGCCGCTGTCCCAGCCCATTTGTCCGTCGAAGAGGGCATGAGCGGGCGCACCACGTTACGGTGCGCGAGGCCGCTAAGTACCCGTCTTTTGGGATAAACCGGACACATGCGGCGCGCGCTGAAGCGAATGTGACAATCGATTCGGAACGCTGCGTGACGCGTGTGTCTAACTCCCTGGAATATGCGGCGAATCGTTCCACCTTGCGGCGGCGTCGCGTTTGTACATTGGTCTCTCATCGTGGCGAAATTTCGTTCGCTGCGTCTGCGAACGCCGCGCGCGTCGAACACGTCGCAGGCTTGCGACACGATCTTTCACAACACGGCTCGAATGTTGACGCGCGGATCACGCCTCCATTAGCGTTCAAATAAGCGCGAGGTTCCCGAGAGGGATTGAAGGGAACGCGGTGTGACACCGCGGCTGCCCCCGCAACTGTGACCGGCGAGCGGTCCGTTCGAAATGCCACTGAGACAAGCGTCTTGGGAAGGCGAACGGCCCGCAAAGACCCGGAAGCCAGGAGACCTGCCTCGCGACGTCGTCCTGCTTCCGGTCGGGGTGCGCCGGGGGCTGCGGGGATCCGCTGCGGCGACATGTTGGAGTCGTCGTCGCGGGGGCCGCAGTTTGTTGACTATCCACAAGACCGATCGGCATTCGCGTCGCGGCTCCTGGGCCTTTGAACCAGGAGAACCTCATGCGCCTCGGATTTTCTTATGCACTGACATTCGTACTGCTCGGCACTTCGCCGGTTTTTGCACAACAGACGGGAACCAGCGACGCTGAAACGATCGTCGTCACCGCGACGCGTGTCCCCACGCCGGCGCAGGACGTCGCATCCAGCATCACCATTGTGACGGCTGACGAGATCGCGCGTCGGCAGCGCGACACCTTGCCCGACGTGCTTCTGGACGTGCCCGGCCTCAACGTCGTCCAGTCGGGCGGTCCGGGTGCGCAGACATCCGTCTTCCTGCGCGGCACCGATTCCAATCACGTGAAAGTGTTGATCGATGGCATCGATGTCAGCGATCCCAGCAGTCCGGTGGACGCCTTCGATTTCGGGCAGCTGCTCACCGAGGATATCGAGCGCGTCGAAATTCTCCGCGGACCGCAAAGCGGCCTCTACGGCTCCGACGCGATCGGCGGCGTGATCAACGTCATCACGAAGCAGGGCCAGGGCCCGGCGCAGTTCACCGCCGTGGTCCAAGGCGGATCGTTCGACACGTTCAATCAGGCCGGCAGCGTCGCCGGTTCGGCCGACGGCTTTCATTACGCCGCCAACATTCAGCACTTCTATTCGGGGGCCACGCCGGTCACGCCCGAAGACATTCTGCCGCCGGCTCAGCCGCGGCTCGATGATCGTTACGACAACGTGACGGCGTCGACGAAGCTCGGCTACGACGTGACCGACAATTTCGACCTCGGCCTCGTCGCGCGCTCCATCTATTCCCGGCTCCATTTCACCGGCGACAACTTCAACCTCTTCCCATCGGTCCCCGACAGCCAGCAGAGCATCCAGCAGGATGTTCAATATTATACCCGCGGCACCGCACATCTCGTTCTGTTCGGCGGCCTGTTCGAACAGACTCTGGGTCTTGCCTATGCGTCCAGCCACACGAGCGATTTCAGTCCTGATTCGGGCACGACGCTCGATGCCGGCGATCGTGTCAAAGTCGATTGGCAGGGCAATCTGCGCGTCACGGACGGAGAGCTCCTCGTCCTCGGCGCCGAGCATTCCCGCGACGAGTTGCGATTTCCGATCTCGGCCCAAACCTCGATCAATTCCGGCTATGCGGAGTTGCAGTCGAGTCTCGCCCCGGATTTCTTCAGCGCCATCAACATCCGCTACGACGACAACAATCGTTTCGGCAGCGACGTCACCTATCGCGTGGCGCCGACATATCTGATAGCCGGGACAGGAACGAAGCTCAAGGCGAGCATCGGCACGGGTTTCAAGGCGCCGACCTTGAGCGAAATGTTCGAGAATTTCCCGTCCTTCGGATTTTTCGGCAATCCCAACCTCGAGCCGGAGAAGGACTTCGGCTGGGAGGCCGGTTTCGAACAGTCGGCGTTCGACGACAGGGTGCAGTTCGGCGCCACCTACTTCCACAACAGCATCCGCGATCTCATCGAGGGGACGTTCACGACCTACGTGAATGTCGACCGCGCCGAAACGGACGGCGTGGAGAGCTTCGTCTCGTATCGGCCGTTCGAAGCGCTCACATTGCGCGTCGACTACACGTTCACCGACGCGAACGACGAAACGCTGCAGCAGGAACTGCTGCGCCGGCCGAAGCACAAGGCGAGCTGGAATGCGGCCTGGCAGGCCACGAAAGAACTCGAGCTCGATGCCACGCTTCTCTATGTGGGTCCATGGCTCGACGTGACGCGCGATGCGCTCGCTGTCAACACCAGGGCCCCCGGCTACATGACGGTCAATATCGCAGCGAACTATGCGCTGAACGACGAGCTGACGCTGTTCGGCCGGGTCGACAATCTGTTTGGCGAGCACTACCAGAACCCGATCGGCTTTTTGCGACCCGGTCGCGGCGTCTTCGGCGGAATCAGAGCGAAGATTTAGCAACGCTTTCCTCCCTCGCACGACCTGCGGGGGAGGACGCCGGCCTCACCGGTGAACTGTTAGCCGATTGCCGCGCGTCTCAGGCCGCGCGGATTGACATAGAGCCCCCGCACGCTCTCGGCAGGCATGAAATGGCCGATCGACGTCTCGGCGTCGCCGAGAATGAGATACCCGTCGGCCGCCAGCGCCTCGCGAAGTTTCCCGTGGATGTCGGCGCGCGTGCGCGATTCGAAATAGAGGAGCACGTTGCGGCAGAGAACGATGTCGATCTCGCCAAGCCAGCCGAAATGATCGAGCAGATTGAAGGCGCGGAAGGTCACCATGCGCCGGAGGCGATCGGCGACGCGCCATTGCCTGCCTTCCTTGACGAAATGGCGTTCGAGAATGTCGGAGGAAAGGCCGCGCTCGATCTCGTAAGGTGCGTAGAGCCCGTCCCTGGCGCGCGCGATGGCGCTTTCGTTCAGATCGGTGGCAATCAGATCGATCTTCCAGCCTTTGGCGGCAAGCTTCATCTCATCGAGGATCATTGCCAGAGAATAGGCTTCCTGTCCGGTCGAGACGGCGGCGCACCATAGGCGAAGGCGTTTGGAAGCGCCGCGATTGCGTACGAGCGTCGGCAGCGCCTCTTCCGCCAGGAATTTGAACACCGCACCGTCGCGAAAGAACGATGTGTCGTTGGTCGTCATCGCTTCGGTGATCGCCCGCGCCAGCTCTTCCGACGGGTAAGGGAGCTCGGCCAGAAGTTGCGCGGTGCTGCGAAAGCCGAAGCGACGCGCGACGGGCGCGAGCCTGTTGCCGGCGAGTGTCTTCTTTTCCGGCGTCAGCACGAGGCCGGAGCGACGGCGCACGAGATCGGCGAGATGGGTAAAATCGCTGGGAGTCACGGATGCGGCTCTAGATCAGTCCCACTTGCGCGAATTTGTCGGCGAGCACGGCGCGGTCGAAGGGCTTCAGGACATAGTCGTCGGCGCCCGCGCTCATCGCTTCGGAGATGCGCGTGACATCGTTCTCCGTCGTGCAGACGACCACGACCGGATGATCGCCGTTGTGCTCGCGGCGAAGATTGCGGATGAAAGCGAGGCCTGCAGAGGCCGGAACGTCGAGCAGGATCGCATCGGGCATCCTGGCGCGGCAGGCATCGAGCGCCGACGTCGTGTCCTCGGCTTCCTGAGGCACGAATTTCAGTTGCTCGAGGATTCCGCATGCCACTTTGCGGATCACCCGGCTGTTGTCGACGACGAGGCAATGCTTCATGGCCGGCTCCTTCGGGCGCGGCGCGCATGTTAGACCCGAAGGGTAAAGGGCTGCTGAATTCGGGCTTCAGCCGGCAACGAGTGTTACGACGCCCTCACCAGCCGACAGTTTCAGACCGACATTCAGCGAGCGGGCGAGCTTGTGCATCAGAAGCGGCTGGATCGAGCGGCCGTCCACGGGCGCGCTCGGTTCGCCGCGGACCGCATGTTCGACCTCCTCGAGGAGGCGGGCATTCTGGCCCGTTGCGCGGACCGTGAAACTGGGTGAGGCCGCATCGGACGAGGTTTGGACAAGCACCTGGCCGCCGCGCGGCAGGCTGTCCGCCCCGAGCAACGTGGCGTTCATCAAAAGTTTGGCCCAGTCCTTCGGCCAATTCACCTGCGCGGCCTGCCAGTCGAGCGAGACTTTACCGCCATTGACGAGACCTTTGACGATGCGGCCGACTTCCGTGAGGTCGAGTTCGGCCCCCGCAGAACCTGCCGCACCGAAAGCGATGCGGGCAAATTGGAGCCGCGCGGCCGCCTGCTCGGCGCTCGAGACGACAAGCTTGAGGGCATCAGCCCGCATCGCGGCATCGCGTTCGTCTTCCAGCACTTCGAGGCCGTTGACCACTGCGCCCACAGGGCTCACAAGGTCGTGGCACACACGCGAGACAAGCAGGGCAGCAAACTCGATATCGTTCATGGCAATCTCGCGAGCGTATGGTTGGCTCTCGGTAAAAGAGCAGAAGGGCTCTTAAGGAATGCTTAAGGCTGGTTCAAGCCTCGTACCGGGGGAATGGGTGAAACTTGTTTCCGCGCCCGAGTGGGGCATTGGTCAGGTGCAGTCGGTTGCGGGCGTGCGAGTCACCGTCAATTTCGAACATGCCGGCAAAAAGCTGGTGATGTCCGACGCTGCCACTCTCGAAATCCTGCCGCACGAGGGCCGCAGGTGAGCAAACCATCCGATATGGCTTTGGCGCTGGCCGACATCGCCTGGCATGCCGGGGAGATCCTGCTTCGCCATTACGCGAACGAGACCATCGACTCGCGCAAGAAGAGCGACCAGTCGCCCGTTACGGCGGCGGACGAGGATGCGGAGCGCTTTATCTTGGGCGAGCTGGCCAAACGCGCGCCCGGCATTCCCGTCATCGCCGAAGAAGAAGCCGCGCAGGGACGGCTGCAAACCATCGCGCACCGCTTCTTCCTCGTCGACCCGCTCGACGGCACGAAGGAATTCCTCAACCGCAATGGCGAGTTCACGGTCAACATCGCCGAAATCGAAGGCGGTCGGCCGGTGCGCGGGGTCGTGTACGCGCCGGCGAAGAATCGCCTCTTCGTGGGCGACGGCGACAACGGCGCGTTCGAGATCGACACGCAGCCGGGCAGCTATCCGGACTTCGCAAGATTCAAAAAAATCGAGGCCCGCAGGCCGGCCCAGGACGGACTGGTCGCTGTCGCCAGCCGCTCGCATCGCGACAGCAAGACGGAAGAATATCTCGCCCATTATCCCGTGAAGGATTTCGTGACCGCCGGGTCGTCGCTGAAGTTCTGTCTCGTCGCGGCCGGCGAGGCCGATATCTATCCACGCCATGGACAGACCATGGAATGGGATACAGCTGCCGGTCAGGCCGTGCTCGAAGCGGCCGGCGGCAGCGTCAAGACGCTGGATGGCCGCCCTTTCATCTATGGCAAGACGGACGAGCGATTCGCCAATCCGTTTTTTGTGGCGCGGGGACGGAGCTAGAAGTCGCGGCCCTTGCGGCTCGAATAAAACAGCAGCCCCATCAGTCCGCCGCCGACCAGCACGGTGAGGACGGCACCGAGAATCAGAAACACCCAGCCGATCGTCGGGATGGGCGTACCGGCGAGTGCGTTCCAGGCATGGACGGCGTAATAAAGTCCCGCGGCGAGAAATCCTGCCAGAACGACAATTGCGATCCATCCTGCAGGTCCGAGAGGCCGGGACTCTTGTGGGGGCTGCTCGCTTTTGTCAGGCTCCTGCACTTGGAACTCCGTCACGAAAATGCCGCCAAACGCCGGTCTCAATTCGGGCTTCGGCCGGGCCCACTTGCTAAACGCCGGTCCCCACCCTTGAGGAGAAATAACATGAATCTCACCCGTATCGTCTTCGCCGCGGTCACGGCCTTCGGTCTCCTGGCGACGACACTTCCGGCCGGCGCCGACGATGACGACACCTTCAGCCAGAACGAAATCGTCCAGGCCGGCGCCAATTTCTTCGGCGTGACCACCGAGGCGATGGCGAAGGCCGTACAGCGCGTGTTCCGCGAACAGGGCCTGCCGGACGCGTATATCAAAGGCGATGAAGGTTCAGGCGCGTTCGTCGTCGGCCTGCGCTATGGATCAGGCTATCTGATCCGCAAACATGGTGAACCGCGGAAAGTCTATTGGCAGGGACCGTCGGTCGGCTTCGACTTCGGCGGCAATGCGTCGAAGGCCTTCATTCTCGTCTACAATCTTCGCGAAAGCGATCGCCTGTTCCAGAAATTCCCGGGCGTCGAAGGCAGCTTCTATTTCGTCGCCGGCATCGGCGTGAACTACGAGCGCGCCGGCGGCATCACATTGGCTCCGATGCGCACCGGCGTCGGACTGCGTGCGGGCGCCAATGTCGGCTACCTCACCTTCACCCGCGAACACACGCTCAATCCGTTTTGATCCTGCGGGGCGCGTCCTGCGGCATGCGCAGGACGCCCCTTTTCAGCACGACGAATGCAATTTCGAACCATCGTGGGGCGCGAGCCCCAAAGGATCAGGCCTTCTTTGCGCCCGGTACTGACGGCACCTCGTCATCCGTGCGAACGCCGCCGACCGGCGGCAGGTACAGCAGCAGCGCCGCCGCCACATAGGTCGAAGAGAACGTGCCGACCACGATGCCGAACAGAATCGAGGCGCTGAAACCGAACAGCGCCGGCCCGCCAAAGAACAGGAGCGGCAGCATCGTCAGCGCGGTGGCGAACGACACCAGCGTCGTGCGCGTCATGATCTGATTGGTCGAGAGGTTGATCAGTTCCTTGAGCCCCATACGCTTGTACTTGCGCCGATTCTCGCGGATGCGGTCGAACACCACCACGGTGTCGTTGATCGAATAGCCGGCCAGCAGAAGCAGCGCGGCGACGGAATTGATCGAGAACTCCATGTGGAACACGGAGAAGAGGCCGGCCGTCACGAGCACGTCGTGGCCTGTCGCGATCAGGGCTCCGATGCCGTATTGCCACTCGAAACGGAACGCGACGTAGAGCGAGATGAGGACGATCGCCAGCACCGTCGCCTTCACGCCGTCATAGAAAAGCTCCTGGCTTACGCTCGGGCCTACAACGTCCGCGCTGCGGATGGTGTAGCCTGTGCCGAGCTTTGCCTTGATGGCGTCCACGACCTGCTGTCCCGAACGCTGGACACGGATCTGCACGCAGGATCCAGGCGGCCTGTCGCAGTCGCCCGAGCCCACGGTCTGGATCTGAGATTGGCCGAAGCCCAGGCTGTCCACCACGGCGCGCACCTGGCCGACATCGATCGTATGGGCGGCCTTGGTTTCGAGCAGCACGCCGCCCGAAAAGTCGATGCCGAGATTGAAGCCCTGCACAGCAATCGAGACGATCGCGATCAAAAGCAGGATGCCGTCCGCCGCGAAGGCGTAATAGCGCCAGCCGATGAAATCCACATTGGTGTCGTCCGGCAGGAATCGCAGATGGCGCATGGCGAAAGGGGGTCCAGAAGAAGGCCGAGAGACATAGCGGCATTGCCCCAAAGCGACAAGCTTGGCGGCAGTCCTCAGCCGGCCTTGCGCCGGTAGCGGCGGACCTTGTCGCGGTTGCCGCAGCCTTTCATATCGCACCAGCGGCGCGAACGGTTCTTGGTCGTATCGAGGAAGAGCCAGCCGCAGGTGTCGCTCGCGCATTCGCGCAAGCGCTGCAGCGGCCCCTCCGTCAGAAGATCGCCGGCATCGCGGGCCACAGGCCAGAGCGGCGCATCGAGCACATCGCCTGTGTCCCAGCTCCATGCGTAGTGTCCGTTCGAGGGTGCGAGCCGCGCATGCGCGAGGGCCCGCCCGATTTCGGAATTGACCGCATCCATCGCTTTTTTGGGGACGGCTTCGCCTTTCATGAGCGCCGAAAACACCGCGTGCAATGCTTCCCGAAACGACTTCGCCTGAGCGAGCTGCCGGGCGGCTCCGGCCGGATCGCGCTCGGCCAGAGATGCGAGGCGGCCGGCAGCCTCCTTGCTCATCGCGCCGCCCATCACGGCCCAATCGAGCAGATCCCCATAGGACCCGAGCTTTTCGTCGGACGCGCCGGTGCGGGTGCCTCCGACCGTGTTGATGAAGTCGAGGCTGAGGGCCCCCGCCACGAAGTCCGTCGGATCGATCATGGCTGATATGTAACCAGCGAAATCGCTATTGACAAGTTACATTGCCGAGCCTAAACGAGACACCGTCTAAACAGTGTTTAAGAGGTGTCATCATGGATCGCAGGGAATTCCTCGGCTGGGCCGGGCTCAGTGCCGGGACGGCGATCGCAGCGACGGCATCGATCACCCCGACGAGGAGCTACGCCATGCCCGTCAAGCCATTCAGGATTTTCGTGCCGGAAGCCGCCATCGCCGATCTCAAGGAGAGGCTGGCGCGCACGCGCTGGCCGGACGCCGTCGAAAACGCCGGCTGGCGCTACGGGGCGGATCTCGATTTCCTGAAATCGCTCGTCGCCTATTGGCGGGACCGTTTCGACTGGCCCGCGGCGGAGGCGAAGCTCAATGGCTTCCCGCAATTCCTCGCCGACGTCGACGGGCATGCGATCCATTTCCTGCACGTGAAAGGAAAAGGACCGAAGCCGTTGCCGCTCGTGATCACGCATGGATGGCCTTCGAGCGTCGCGGAGTTTCAGAAGATCATCCCGCTGCTGACCGATCCCGCCGGCCATGGCGGCCGCGCCGAAGACTCTTTTGACGTGATCGCACCGTCGCTTCCGGGATTTGGCTTTTCGGCGAGGCCGACCCAAAGCGGCATGACGAGTGCCGCCGTGACGCGGCTGTGGGCCGCGCTGATGACCGACGTGCTGGGCTACAAGCAGTTCGTCGCGCATGGCGGCGACATCGGCGGCGGCATCACCAACCGGCTCGGGCGTCTTTATTCCGATCGCGTTGCGGCGATCCACACGATGGTTGCAGCACCGGTTGCGGACACGACAAATCCGCCGCTCAGCGACGCCGAGAAAGCGTGGCTGAAAACCGTCGATGCGTGGGAAGCCGACGAAGGCGCTTACGGGCATCAGCAGCGCACGCGCCCCGAGACGCTCGGGTATGGTCTGAACGATTCACCCGCGGGGCTTGCCGCCTGGATCGTCGAGAAATGGCGCAGCTGGAGCGACTGCGACGGCGACGTGCTCTCGCGCTTTTCCATGGACGAGCTTCTCACCACGATCAGCCTCTATTGGTTCACGCAGACGATGACCTCGTCCATGCGCATGTATTTCGAAAGCGCGCATGCGACGGCGAACGAGCCGGCGAAGATCGCCGTGCCGGCCCGCGTGTTCCTGACGCGCGAGAAGGTCGAACAGGCACCGCCCGAATATGTGGCGCGGACCTATACGAATTTCTCTTATGCGCTGGCGCCGCGCGGCGGACATTTCATGGCGGCCGAAGAGCCGGAGATTCTCGCGCAGGACATCCGCGCCTGGTTCCGGCGGTTCCGCTAGTCCTTGTATTCGAACTCGACGAGATAGACGCGCTCGCCGGGGCCGTGCTTGGCGACTTTCAGGAGATCGACAACGCCTGCGAAACCCGAGCGCCGCGCCAGCGCCGGCGTGATGTCGGCGAACGAAATCTCGCGGATCGCCGTCACTTCGATATGGCCGGGACCAAGGGCATAGGTGCCGCCCACTTTCACATGCGGTCTCTGCCAGATGCGCACGCTGCAGGTGATCTCGCCGCGCATGATGGGTTCGCGCAGGCGCTTGGTGAACTGCACGGCGCTACAGTGCGCGCCGCACGGGCGCGGGCATGTTGCAGAGATCGAGCACCTGCGGCGGCTTCCTGTGATAGAAGTCGGGCGCCGGATTGAGCTTCTGCGCCTTCTTCGCGGCGAAGCTGGGGCTTTCCGTCTTCATCACCTGATAATGCGGCCGCGCACCCGCTGGCAGATCCGCCGCGAGACGCACGCGCAGGATCGGATCCTGATCGCTCTTGTTCTGGATCACGCCCATGGCGACGTCGGGATTGCCGCGGTTGAGCTTCTGCAGATATTGCATGCCGTCGATGACGCGGCCGAAGGCGGTCAGGTTGCGGTCAAGCCGGCGCTGCATCTCGCCGATGACGACGTAGAACTCCGTCGTCGCCGTGTCGTCGCCGTTGTCGCGCGCGAAGGCGAACGTGCCGGGGCAATGCACGATCCAGGCCTTGCCGTCCTTCATGTCGCGCGCCACGGGAAAGCCGTTCACATAGCCCACTTCCGGCGCAAAGAGATCCGGCGAACCGAGAGGCGAAAACGCGCCCAGCCGCGAGACCGGCGCGTCGAACTCCGCTTTCAGCGCCGGCCACTGTTTCAATTGTTCCTTGCCGTAGGATGCGGTCGATGACGTGCCTTCGCCGATACCGCCCTGCGCGACGAAGCCGTCGATGACGCGGTAGAACGTCTTGCCGTCGTAGAAATGCGCCCGGATCAGAGCGCGCACGCGCGCCACATGATTGGGCGCAAAATCGGGCGCCAGCTCGACCGCCACTTCGCCGTATTTCGTATCGATCAGCACGAGATTGTTGGGATCGACGTCGCGCCAATCGGCGGGATTGGATGTGGGCGGCGGCGGCGCTGCCTGTGCGGTCGCAACTGCGAACCATCCGATCCACGCAAGCCACGCTATGAATCTCATGGCGATCCCCCTCTTATTGAACAAACGCGACAATCGCACTTGCCGACCGGACGGTCCAGCGCAACGCGAGAACTGCGTGTCGACAATCGGGCGTTCTGCACGCGCACGTCATCGCAGCCGATGCGACCAACGCGAAAGGATCGAGCTTGCCGCCTGCATTCCTAGCGCGGGATCTTCGCGACGATCCTGTCGGCGAGCTGGCCCACGATCGTGCTCATGGCCTGGGCCTCGCTTGCAGCATCCCCGCTCTTCGCGGGCGCCGAAAGCTTGAGCGTCTCGCCGGCTTCCGGCGATGAAGCGCCGCGGGACGTCAGCGACCAGCTGCCGTCGAACACGACCTTGCCGTTGCCGTCGTCTTCGAATTCGAGGATGTCGAGCACCAGCGTGCGACTGTCTTGCGGCGCCGCCTGCTGCGGCAGCACGACGCTTCCGCGCGGCAGTCTCGAGGCAAGATCCTCGGTAAGAACCCGCTCGATCATCTCGTCGAGCGGCGCGCCCCAGCGGTTCTGATCGCTGACGGTGAGGCTCTGGCCCTGTCCGCGCCATACCATTTCCTGACGGTCGAGATCGGCAGGAATGTGCACCGACACGACCTGGATCGGCTTGACTGCCATGCGCTGCGCCGGCGACCCCGCGACCGCGGTCAACGCGAAGAATTCGGTCTTGGGGCTCGAACCGCAGGACGTGAGACTCAACGCAACGAACAGCGCAAACGCCAGTCTTCTCATGTCAGCCGCCTCGTCCTCGAATGAGCGATTCCGGATGGCGATCGAGATAATCGGCAAGCGAGCGCACCGAACGCGCCGCGTCGGTGAGCTCGCGCAGCGACTGCTGCAGATTGCCGTTGGTCGACGCGTTGCTGCCGCCGATCAGCGTGCGCGCCTGCGCCACCGTGGAATCGACCGCGTCCGCGGTCTTGCGCAGATCGGCCACGGCGGCCGTCACTTGCGGTCCTGCGCGGTCGATCACCTTGTTGAGTTCGGCGACGGTCGAGTCGAGATGTTTGATGCTGTCGCTCAGCTGCGGCGACGACACGAGGGTCTTCACGCGGCTGGTGATGTCCCTGAGGTTGGAGCCGATCTCGGCGAGCGGAAGGCTGTTCAGCTTGGCGATCACCGACCCGCCGCTGCCGCTGTCGCTCGGGATCTGCGGGTAGGGCCCGTTCGTCTGCAGCGCTGCCGGCGTCGTGTTCTGCTCGACCTGGAGGACGACATTTTCCGCGCCGATCAGCGGTGGAGTCTGACTGAGCTTTGCGCGCAGGCCGTGGCTCACGAGCTCTGCAAGGACGCCCGACAGACGCGCCTGCGGCGACCCCGCTGCATGCGAGATATCGAAACGCTTCGCATCGAGCGCGAGGATCACGGGGGTCGTAACGGCGCCCGTCTGTGCGTCGATCCTGAGCGATGTGCCGACGACTTCCCCGACCGTGAAGCCGCGCATCTTGACCGGCGCGCCGTCCGCGATGGAGCCGACATCGTCGTCGAACTGTGTCTCGAACAGAACCGGCTCCGCCAGCTTCGCGGGCGGGTTTCCAGCAATGCCCGTGAAGCGCCGCGTCTTTTGGCCGCTGCCCGGGACCATCTCGATCGTCGGACCGGACAGAACCCCTCTCAATGATGAAAGATCCGAAAGACTCGGCTTCGCATTCTTCAGATAAAACTTCGTGCCGCTGCGAAGGTCGGCCGACGCGCTGTCGTCGATATTCACGCTGGCGACGACAGATTTGTGGTCCTTGCTCAATGCCACGCCGGATACGCTGCCGACATCGACACCCAGATAAACAACTTTTGTTTGCTCCTTGATTCCGTCGCCGTTGGCGAAATCGATCTCGATGTCGGTCCCGCGCGTCAGCCAGGCGCGTACACCGAGCCAGACAACGACGCCGAGCGCTGCGATCGGCACGGCCCAGATCCAGCCGGGCCAACGGCTTTTGCTGATCGTCGCTTCGGTGCGCGGCGCGGCCTCTGCCATTTGATGGATTCGCTTTCAGGCGAAGTAACGCTGTTTGGCTGAACGTTACGAATACATTGTTGTTCCGCCCAACGCGCGCGGAAATCGGGTCGATACCGGCAACCGATCTTTGAAAGCTCACGTTGACGAATGGCAAAGCCGGATTTCGCGCGCAATGACGATTGCTTGTCCTGACTGCGGCGTGGTTCAGGATATTCCGCGGCTCAACGCGGGCTTCGCGGCAACATGCCGTCTGTGCCGCGCCACGCTCGAGACGACGGCCGGCCGAAGCATCGTGGCCGCTCTCGCCTGTTCGCTCGGAACATTTCTTTTGTTGTTTCCGGCGAATCTTCTTCCGCTTCTGAAGATCGAAGTGTTCGGCATAACCTCCACGAACACCATCGCGGGCGGCGTCATCGGCTTGTGGAACAGCGGCTGGATTCTGCTGGCCGGCATCAGCGGTATGTTCGTCGTCGTGCTGCCGTTCGTCAGATTTGCGATCCTCACGCTTGTGCTCGGCACTCTGCTGCCGGGCTATCGTCCGCGCTGGCTCGGCGCCGCCTTCCGCTGGGCGGTCTGGCTCGACCCGTGGGCGATGCTCGATGTTTTCCTGCTGGCTTCGTTCGTCGGATATTATCGACTTGCGCATGTGCATCAGGCACAGCTCTTCGTACAGGCCGGCGGCATGTGCCTGTTCGCGGCGGCGCTGCTCACGATGCTGTCGCGCTCGGTTCTCGACCGGCGCACGGTCTGGCGCGAGATCGCGCCGGAATATGTGGCCCGCGCCGGAGAAAAGGTCGTTTCGTGCACCGTCTGCGATATGGTGCAGCCGAGTTCTGCGACAGGAACCAGATGCCCGCGCTGCCGCGCCGTGCTGCACGCGCGCCTTCCCGATGCGATCGTCCGGACCGCTGCCCTCGGGCTCGCATCGCTCGTGCTGTTCTTTCCCGCCAACATCTATCCGATGAACATTTCGGACCAGCTCGGCACCCGGCACAGCTACACCATCTTCACCGGCATCGAGGATCTTTTCAGCGGCGGCCTGTGGCCGCTCGGCATCCTGATTTTCTGCACCAGCATCGCCATTCCCTTCGGGAAGATTGTGATCATTCTGTGGTGCGTCTGGTCGGCGAAAATCCGTTCGACGAAGCACCTCGAGCTGAAGACGAAGCTTTTCCGTGCCGTAGCCGAGCTTGGGCGCTGGTCGAAGACCGACCCCTATACGATCGTCTTCTTCGTGCCGCTGATGAATTTCGGTGTGCTGGCGTCGGCCCGAGCAGGCTGGGGCGCGACCGCCTTCGTCATGATGACCTTCCTCAGCATGGTCGCGTCCTACACGTTCGATCCGCGCCTGATGTGGGATGCGCTGGGCGACGCGCAGGCGGAACAGCAGGTCGCTCCGGGATCGCCGCTGGCAGCGCCGCGAACCAGCTAGCCGCGCTACGCCGTTATCTCGTTGCGGAAACGATGAGCCGCGGCGATGTCACCCGAACATCACGGCCAGGAGCACTATTTCCGCATTCCGCAACTAAGCTCTGACCGTCCGCATTGTGCGGCGGCTAAAGCGCTTTATAGTGGCAGCGGGCAGCATTCATGAGCGAGAATCGTAAGGACCACTTCCGTGAGACAGTGACCTTCATTTGCATTATCGGAGGCTTGTCAATATTTGCAGTAGTGGGCGGAGACTTGCGCAGCGGAGGAAGCGTAGTCCACGCCGCTATTAATGCGCTTGAGATGATCGTGTTTATTCTGCTTCCACTCTCGTTATTGATGTTGTTGGTGCCGTTTATGCGATGGTGGATGAACAGGACGGACGATTAGAAATTTGGTGACACGGACGGCGCGCTTGATATGCCCTACTGGGTGGCGAACGCGCGCGACGCCGAGCTGCATCTGACGCAAGCGCGCGCCGGCATCGGGGTCGTCACCCATCAGAGCTTCGATGCCAATACGGGAGGCTCTTGGGGTTGTCGCCACGCCGGATGCCCGGCGCGTGCGACGGCTCGGGAACGGCGCGCCATTACACCCCACTTCCGGACGGCGCCCGCAAAGGCGTCGTTGTGCAAGTTGAGCCGATACCTTGGTGAATCAGCGCCGCAGAGAATTGGCGCTCCCACGGGGAATCGAACCCCGGTTTCAGCCTTGAGAGGGCCGCGTCCTGACCGCTAGACGATGGGAGCATCGGGCGGAAACGGCTTATATAGCCAGGCAAGCTTGGGGGGCAATGGCCGAAAATGACGATCGCGGAATGGTGCCTGCTGGGAGCCGTGCTGCTCTATCTCCTGACCATCGCGCCGGTGAAGCCGCTGGGCTATCGCGACTTCGACAATTCCTATCCGCGCGATCCTGCCTTCTACCGGCCGGGCCTCCGCGCCCGCGCCCTGGGTGCGCATCTGAACGGCATCGAGACGTTTCCGTTTTTCGCGGTCGCCGTGCTGCTCGCCGAATTTCGCCACAGTTCGCAGGGCTGGATCGATGCGCTGGCTGTCGCTTTCGTCGCCGTCCGGCTCGTGTATGTGTTGCTCTATCTCGGAAACCGGCCGTGGCTGCGCACGCTCACCTGGAATGTCGGCTTCGCGGTCAACCTCGCGATTTTCCTGTTGCCGCTGATCGGGTCGAGGCTTCCGCCGCTGTGAGCTGGATGTCCGCGAAATCCGCGCCCGTCCAGACGAACGCGCGCGGTTCCGGCTCGGCGTAGATCAGCCAGATGAAATCCTTCTCGTGTGCGCCGTCGCGGTCGCGCGCCGAAGGCGCGGCTTTGACGTTCGGGTGCGAATGATAGCAGCCGACGATGTCCCGACCGGTACCGCGCAAGGCACGCAACAGACGGATGTGCTCCGCCGGATCGATCTCGAAACGGTCGGACGCGGTGGCGAGATTGCGCGTGGGATGGAGCGCGATGGCCTCGACCGTATCGCCGCGACGGACGCCTTCGATCAGCCCGCAGCACTCGCGGGGGAATGCGGCACGGGATTCGGCGATGAGTTGGCGATGAAGCGCGGCGGCCAGGACGAGCGAGCGAGACTTCACCGGGACCGCGGACATCTTGTCCGCGCTCGCGCTGCCGGAAAGGCCTGACGCGGACGGGCCAGCCTTCGCCAAGGCTTCGGCTGGTTCGGAGGCAAGTCCTCCGAAGCTGCGAAGCAGCGAAGGAGGAACGTCCGCGGTCCCGGTGAAGTCTTCACTCATTTCGCCGCCGCCGCAGCTTTGATCCGCGCCACCGGCCGCCCGGTATCCGTGTCGAAGATGTCGACCTCGTCGCCGCCCGGCGCGTGCACGGCGATGACGACGCGGTTGCCGCTGGTCTGGACGCTCGTGATCTTCGAGCCCTCCGGCAATTGCGCGCTCAAGGACACGGTCGCGACCGCGGGGCTGGTCTCGGGATGGCGCCGCATCTGCCGGATGCCGCCCGCGATCAGCGCCGCCATGGCGAGAAGGATCAGGACGCTCAGGATGCTGACGACGACCACCAACACGCGATAGGTTGTCGTTTTCTTCGGATCCTCGGCCGTGCCGGCAGTCAAAGCATCTTCCTCCGTAGACGGATCGTCGCACCGGGCTTCCGTGGCGGACGCCGACAAGGGCCTCAGGCTCGACCGCTTTCTGGCGCAGACGCTGCCCGAATTGAGCCGCTCGCGCCTGCAAAGCCTGATCAGTGACGGTGCGGTCACGCTGCGCGGCGAAAAAATAGGAGACGGAAACCGGAGGGTCAAACCGGGCGAAGTCTACGATGTCGCAATCCCGCCGGCAGCGCCCGCCGCCCCGCGGGGAGAGAACATCCCGCTCACTGTGGTTTACGAGGACAAGGATCTCATCGTCATCGAGAAGCCGCCGGGCCTTGTCGTCCATCCCGCCGCCGGCAATCCCGACGGCACGCTGGTCAACGCGCTCATCGCCCATTGCGGCAAGGAGCTGCAGGGCATCGGCGGCGTGGCGCGGCCCGGCATCGTCCATCGTCTCGACAAGGACACCTCGGGTCTTCTTGTCGCCGCCAAGAACGAGCGCGCGATGACGAGCCTCGCCAAACAGTTCGCCGCGCATGCGATCGAACGCGCCTATCATGCGGTCGTCTGGGGAAGCCCCCGCCTCGGCGAAGGCCGCATCGAAGGCCAGATCGGCCGCAGCCCCTTCGACCGCAAGCGCATGGCGGTGCTGCGGGGACAAGGCAAGGAAGCCCGCACGCGCTATCGCGTGATCGAGCGTTTCGGCGACCCCGACCGGCCGTTTGCCAGCCTCATCGAATGCCGCCTCGAGACGGGCCGCACGCATCAGATCCGCGTGCATCTGACCCATCTGGGCCATCCCCTGATCGGCGATCCGCAATATGGCCGCGCGCGCCAGCCGCCGCGCGCCAGGACGCCGGAAGAGGCCGAAGCCTTCGCAGCGGCGGCCGGGTTCCCGCGGCAGGCGCTGCACGCTTACGTCCTCGGCTTCCAACACCCCTCGACCCATAAGGTTATGAAATTTGAGTCTCGGTGGCCCACAGATCTCGCGAGCCTGATCGCGAGTTTGAGGCGCTTGCAGAAATAGCAACCGGACCTACATACAGTCCCTAATTCGGCCACATCCGGGAACTATTGTGGCTCATCCGCATCCCTGGGCGTTACAGTCGGATGCGGCCGCCGAGTCGACGCGAAGGGCGCGTCAGGCGGTACCAAACGGGGCAAGGACGAATGAGCAGTCGCGGCGTGCCGGCCCTCCAGGGTGAGGGCGGCCTCTCCAGATACCTCTCCGAAATCCGGAAGTTTCCGCTTCTGGAACCGCAGGAGGAGTACATGCTCGCCAAGCGCTGGCGCGAGCATGAGGACCCCGATGCCGCGCATCGTCTCGTCACCAGCCATCTTCGCCTCGTCGCCAAGATCGCGATGGGCTATCGCGGCTATGGCCTGCCGATCTCCGAGATCGTCTCCGAAGGCAATGTCGGCTTGATGCAGGCGGTGAAGCGCTTCGAACCCGATCGCGGCTTCCGTCTTGCGACCTATGCGATGTGGTGGATCCGGGCGGCGATCCAGGAATACATCCTCAGATCGTGGAGCCTCGTGAAGATGGGCACCACGGCGGCGCAGAAGAAGCTGTTCTTCAACCTCCGCAAGGTGAAGAGCAAGATCAACGCGCTCGAGGAAGGCGATCTCAGGCCCGAGCAGGTGACGGAAATCGCGACCAAGCTGGCCGTGCCGGAAGAAGAGGTGATCAACATGAATCGCCGCCTCTCGGCGCCGGATTCATCGTTGAACGCGCCGCTGCGTTCGGATTCCGAATCCGAATGGCAGGACTGGCTGGCCGACGACACGATCGACCAGGAAACACGGCTCGCCAATTCCGAAGAGCTGGACGAGCGGCACGACCTTCTGACGACGGCGCTCGGCGAATTGACCGAACGCGAACGCGACATCATCGAAGCGCGGCGCCTCAGGGACGAGCCGGCCACGCTGGAGGAGCTGTCGCAGAAATACGGCGTCAGCCGCGAGCGCGTGCGCCAGATCGAAGTCAGAGCCTTCGAGAAGCTCCAGTACCAGATGAAACGCTCGCTCGCCGAAAAACGCAGCCATACCGTGGCGGCGTAGGAGCGTCCGGGAGCGCGGGCGCCCCGCCCGCATCTTCACTCACCTTCAGAACCCGTGCGGGCGCCTCGCCCGCATTTTCTTTCCGCGCGTTCGCTTGGACAGGCGGGCGAGGGCGCCCGCGCTCCCGATGTTGCGATTTCTTTCGCATTTCGAGTCGGCGGCGAGCGACGAAACGGCAGTGCGCGCACGCGCGATCGCTGACATTCCGACCAGAGAACCGCAACCAAATGCGAAACCTGCGATGTACCGCGAAAGTCTCTCTTCACGCAGCGAAGGACGCAGGGCAGACTCCGCGCCGTTCGTTCTTTGACATCGTGAAGATCAAAAGCTTTGCGCGGGCGCTTTGAAGTCTCGCGCCGGTGACGCACTTGCGGACGCGCGAGGGGCGTTGCTGTTTGCCGGCCTGCAAATTCCGCACGGCGGAGAGAGCCCCCTCACCCGCACCTGAGCAGGTTTGATGTCCAGCGTATTGCATCCCTCTCCCTCCGGGGGAGAGGAGAAATTCCGCGCTCTGCATCGCTTCGGAAGGGCTCTGCGAATGCCGATGCGAGCCTCCGGATTTCCCCTCTCCCCCGGAGGGAGAGGGATGCAGGGCACGACTGGAGACATCCGCTCAGGTGCGGGTGAGGGGGATCTCTCCGCCTTTCGATCGTGTCGTCGCGGTGCCGCCCGAAAACTACGTGTACGGATTATTTCCCCGCTGCGCGCCCCTGTTTTTCGAGTTGGGTCGGCGGCCGGGCGTGCGCGAAAGCCCTGCGGAATGGGCTTTTCCTGCAATCCGGTCGGCGCGGCGAAAATTTTTGCCCCTGATTTTTCCCCTGATAGCAGGGAAGAAGCGCGGGAGGCCCCGGGGCGATAGAGGGCCGCAGAAACTCCGTTTGCATCCGCCGCGGCCTTGCTTCATATGCCGGCCATGAGCGGGAGAATTGACGTCCTCTACCATGTCCGGAGCGACGCCAGGTCCATCGACGGCCGGGCGAAGGCCATTGCCATCGAGCAAAGTGTGGAAATGCCGGTCGAGCCGATCGACGATCCTTTCGTGCTGGAAGAGACGGTCGGCCGCGTCGAGGCCATCGATGACCTCGGCGGCGGGCTCTTCGCGGTCCGCATCGGGCTGGCGGCGATCACCACCGGCATGCGGCCCGGCCAGCTTCTCAACATGCTGTTCGGCAACACCTCGCTGCAGGACGACACCGTCCTTGTCGATGCCACGTTTCCGGCCGGCTTCGCCGAAGCGTTCAAGGGTCCCCGGCACGGGCTCGAAGGGCTGCGCGCCCGTGTCGGCGCCACCGGCGCACTCTCCTGCTCCGCGCTGAAGCCGCAAGGCTCAAGCCCTCGCGCGCTCGCCACGATCGCCGCGCGCATGGCGCAAGGCGGCATCGACTACATCAAGGACGACCACGGCATCGCCGATCAGTCCTACAGCCCGTTCGCCGAGCGCGTGCCGGTGATCGCCGATGCGGTGGCGACGGAAGCGGCGAAGACCGGCGTGCCGACGCGCTATTTCCCGAGTCTCAGCGGCAATCTCGACGACATGCGCGGGCAGATCGCGCTGGCGCGCTCCTGCGGTCTCGACGGCGTGCTCATCGCGCCGATGCTCGTGGGCGTCGATCAGTTCCTCACGCTGAAAGCGGAAAATCCGGACTTAGCATTCCTGGGCCACCCGACGCTGGGCGGCCTGCGCATCACGCAGTCGTTCCTGCTCGGCAAGCTGTTCCGGCTCCTGGGCGCCGACGCGACGATCTTCCCGAATTACGGCGGTCGCTTCGGCAACAGCAAGGAACTGTGTCTCGCGCTTGCGGACGGCGCGCGGCGGCCCTGGATGGACCTGAAGCCTTGCATGCCGGTGCCGGCGGGCGGCATGACGCTCGACCGCGTGCCCGAAATGCTTGAATTCTACGGCTCCGAGGTCATGTTGCTGATCGGCGGAAGCCTGCTGTCCACGAAGGAAAGGCTGCCGCAGGAAACCGCGCGCTACGTGAACGCCGTACGCAGCTTCGGGAAACGGTGACCGATATGGATGCCATCCGCCGCTTCGACGATTACCGCTGGGACGATGTCGACCTGCTGCAATACAAGGAAGAAGGCAGCGCGCCGTTCAAGGCGATCACGCGCCAGGTGCTGTTCCACAATCCGGCCCTCAAATGCGAGCTGCGCTATTTCGAGATGGCGGCGGGCGGCTATTCGACCCTCGAGCGGCATGAGCACATGCACGCGGTGCTGATCCTGCGCGGGTCAGGCGAAGTGCTGATCGGCGACGATGTCAAAAAGGTTTCAACCAACGATCTCGTCACGGTCGATCCCATGACCTGGCACCAGTTCCGCGCCGGCGCAGACGCGCCCATGGGCTTTCTCTGCATGGTCAACGCCGAGCGCGACCGCCCGCAACTTCCGACGGACGATGAACTCAAGGCGATGAAAGCCAATCCGGCGGTCGCGGCGTTTTTGAAGAGCGGTTGAGAGTAGCGGCCTCGCCCGAGGTTTTTAGCGCAAAGGACGCCGAGGCACCGCGTCCATCTCCGCCGCTATCGTTTTATTCCTCGAAAGAATGTCTCGCGCGCGAAGCGCGCAAAACGAACTTTTGCAGGGAGGCGGTGAGCCCCTGAGGATTCGTAATCCCTCCCGTTTTCACCGTCGCGTGCAACGAATCCTCGTGGAAGGTTAAGACTCAAGCGCCGGACAAAGGGCTCGCTACCTCGGCGTCCTTTGCGCAGCCTTGGCGTCCTCTGCGCTAAGAATCTCACCGCCTCTTAAATGCCGGATCGTTTCACGAAACTGTCGTCGTTCGCGGGGCGAAGAAAAACCCGTAGCATTCATTGACCTTCAACCTTTGAGATCGTATATCGGCGGTGGGCCACGCCTCCCCAACGAGGCGCTTCATTCTGGAAGGAATGATCGATGACCGGTATCAAGCCGGCCGTGCGCCCAGCACGGCCTTTTTTTTCGTCCGGACCTTGCGCCAAGCGCCCGGGCTGGACACCCGATGCGCTCAAGAACGCGCTTGTAGGACGTTCGCACCGGTCGAAGCCCGGCAAAGAAAAGCTCAAGGCCGCGATCGACAAGACGCGCGAGATTCTGCGCATCCCGAACGATTATCGCGTCGGCATCGTCCCCGCGTCGGATACCGGCGCCGTCGAGATGGCATTGTGGTCGCTTTTGGGACCGCGTCCCGTCGACGTCTTCGCGTGGGAAAGCTTCGGCGAAGATTGGGTGACGGACACCGTCAAGCAGCTGAAGATCAAGGACGCGAAGACCTTCAAGGCCGATTACGGCAAGCTGCCCGAGCTCGACAAGGCCGATCCCGACCACGACATCGTGTTCCTGTGGAACGGCACGACCTCGGGCGTGCGCGTGCCGAACGGCGACTGGATCGCCGATAACCGCCAGGGCCTCACCATCTGTGACGCGACGAGCGCCGCCTTCGCGATGCGCATCCCGTGGGGCAAGCTCGATGTCGCCACGTTCTCCTGGCAGAAGGTGCTCGGCGGCGAAGCAGCGCACGGAATGCTCGTGCTGTCGCCGAATGCCGTGGCGCGGCTCGAATCCTATACGCCGCCCTGGCCGCTGCCGAAGATCTTCCGCATGACCAAAGGCGGCAAGCTTGTCGAAGGCATCTTCGAAGGCGAGACCATCAACACGCCGTCGATGCTGGCGGTGGAGGATTATCTCGACACGCTCGGTTGGGCTGAAGAGGTCGGCGGGCTCGACGGGCTGGTTGCGCGCGCCGATGCCAATCTGGCCGTGCTGATGGCCTGGGTGCGCCGAAGCGAATGGGCGGCATTCCTTGCCGACGATCCCCATGTGCGCTCGAACACATCGGTCTGCCTGAAGATTGTCGATCCCTGGTTCGCGAAGCTTCCGGCGGACGCCCAGGCCGACGCGGCAAAGAAGCTTGCAAGCACGCTCGAAAAGGAAGGCGTCGCCTTCGACATCGGCGCTTACAGAAGCGCGCCGCCGGGCCTTCGTATCTGGTGCGGCGCCACCGTCGAAACAAGCGATCTGGAAGCCCTCACACCCTGGCTCGACTGGGCGTGGGAGACGATAAAAGCCGGGTAGGAAAGCAAGCTGGGGAGAGACCTCGGATGACGTTCGTGCCGGAAAATCCACTGGAAGAGGCACTGGCGAGAGCGAAAAGCGATGTGCTCGCAAGGCCCGTCTTCTATCAGCTCCTGATGAGCGAGCCGTTGGTCGTCGCCGGCGAGATCGTGCGCCAACCGGACGGCGGAGAAATGCAAGGCATGAACCTCGCCGTGATCCGCCACAACGGTCGCGACTTTCATCCGATTTTCACCTCGTTCACACGGCTCAGAGCCGTCGCGCCCGACGAGAAACGGCATTTCCTCGCCGTCGGCCGCGATCTCTTCCAGCGCACCAAAGGCGCCGATTTCGCGCTCAATCCGAGCTCGGAAGTCGGCAAGGTGCTGATGGCGACCGAGATCGCGTTCTGGCTCGATCCGTCGGCGCGCGCCCGGCGCGCACTCCAGCGCCATCAGCCGCACATCATCGTGACGGTTCCGAAAGGGCATTCGAAGAAGCTCGTCGAGGCCCTCAGCATCCTCTTCGTCAATCGCCACGATGTGATCCAGGCCCATCTTCTCGAAGTCGCTTTCAGCGATCGCAACGAGCCGCCGCATCCGCTCGTCGTCATCCAGACCGAAGGCGATTGGGGCAAGATTTCCTCGGAAGTGAGCCAGCTTGCAGCCGCCGTCGTGCCCGACACGATCCTCGACGTCGTGCCGCACAGTCCTTCACATCCCGACCCGCGATTGGTCGAGCCGCTTGCCGCTGTTCGACCGTTCTTTCAACGAAAACCGGAGTAACCCATGCCGCGTGTTCTGATCGCCGACAAGCTTTCGCCGGCCGCCGTGCAAATCTTCAAGGAGCGCGGCGTAGAAGCCGACGTGAAGACGGGCCTATCGAAGGACGAGCTTCTCGCCATCGTCGGCGACTATGACGGCATCGCGATCCGCTCCGCGACCAAGATCACCGCAGACGTGATCAAGGCGGCGAAGAAACTGAAGGTCGTCGGCCGCGCCGGCATCGGCGTCGACAACGTCGACATTCCGGCGGCGACGGCGGCGGGTGTCATCGTGATGAACACGCCGTTCGGCAATTCGATCACGACGGCCGAGCACGCGATCGCGCTTCTGATGGCACTGGCGCGGGAATTGCCGGCGGCGAATGCGTCGACCCATGCCGGCAAGTGGGAAAAGAACCGCTTCATGGGCGTCGAGCTCTACGGCAAGACGCTGGGCCTCATCGGCGCAGGCAATATCGGGTCCATCGTGGCCGACCGCGCCAAGGGCCTGAAGATGAAGGTCGTGGCCTATGATCCGTTCCTGTCGGCCGAACGCGCAGACGATCTCGGCATCGAAAAGGTCGAGCTCGGCGATCTTCTGGCGCGCGCCGACTTCATCACGCTGCATACCCCGCTGACCGACCAGACGCGCGGCATCATCTCGGCGGACGCGATCAACCGGATGAAGAAAGGCGTGCGCATCGTCAATTGCGCGCGCGGCGGGCTGATCGACGAGGCGGCACTCAAGGCCGCGCTCGATTCCGGTCACGTAGCAGGCGCAGCACTCGACGTCTTCGAGGAAGAACCGGCAAAATCCAATCTGCTCTTCGGCAACGAGAAAGTGGTGGCGACGCCGCATCTCGGCGCCTCTACCTCCGAAGCGCAGGAGAACGTGGCGCTGCAGGTGGCCGAGCAGATCTCGGATTATCTTCTCACCGGCGCCATCACCAATGCGCTCAACATGCCGTCGATCACGGCGGAAGAAGCCCACAAGGTGCGGCCCTGGATCACGCTTGCCGAAAAGCTCGGCGCTTTCGCAGGCCAATTGACGCCGACCAGCCTCAAGGCCGTCGACATTCTCTACGAAGGGGCGGCTGCGCTTCTCAACACGCGCGCTCTCACGCAGGCGGCCCTTGCAGGCCTCCTCAAGCCGGCGCTCAGCGACGTGAACATGGTCAATGCGCCGATCATCGCCAAAGAGCGCGGTATCAAGGTCAGCGAAACGCGCCGCGACCGCCTCGGCATCTATGAAGGCTATATCAAGATCACCGCAACGCTCACCGACGGTTCCACGCGCCGCGTGGCCGGCACCGTGTTTTCCGACGGACGGCCGCGGCTCATCCAGATCAAGGACATCAACATGGATGCGGAGTTCGGTCCGCACATGCTCTATGTGATCAACGAGGACAAGCCGGGATTCATCGGCAGGCTCGGGACAGTTCTGGGCGAAGCGAATGTCAACATCGCTTCATTCGCGCTCGGCCGCACCGCGCCGGGGCAGGATGCGATCGCGCTTGTCGAAGTCGATGGCGGGATCGACGAGAAAGTGCTGTCCGCCATCCGCAAGCTGCCGCTCGTGAAACAGGCGAACGCTCTGGTCTTCTAGGGGAGGTTTGAGTGCGGGGGACAATCATCGGCGCAGTGTTGTCCGTTCTTGTGCTGGCATTGGCTCCCTCGTCCGCCTCCGCCAGCTCGAACGACTTCGCGCAGCTTGAAGACCGGCTGTCGGACGCCCTCGCGGCCTACGACGCAAAAGCCGTCGATTCTTTGTGGGACGACAGCTTCGTCTTTGTGTGGCCCTCGGGAAAACGCAGCACCAAAGCCGAGCGCATCGCCGGCCTGACCAAACCACGCGCGCCCGGTCCGCAACTCGTCAGTCACAATGATTCCGTCGATGTGATCTACGAGGACGATCGCGTGGCGGTGGTGCTTGTCCGCTCGACCTGGATGATGAACGACAAGGCTATCGGCGCGTCCTACCTGGCGACGCATGTGTGGATCCGGCGCGGAGATCGCTGGCGCCTGCTCGCAGCGCAAGTTGCACAGATCAAATCCTGATATCCCGGC
>Ga0335069_10002624_pt1 | contig 27538 bp, 32 predicted proteins | sample Lox_Sample_11_FD_206714 | JGI IMG/M metagenome (GOLD analysis project Ga0335069, IMG submission 206714) | Soil microbial communities from Loxahatchee National Wildlife Refuge, Florida, United States - Lox_Sample_1.1 | ecosystem: Environmental > Terrestrial > Soil > Wetlands | place: USA...
GTGTTCAGCGTCAAACCCGCCGGCAGCGTCCCGCTGGTCAATGACCATGTGTACGGTGTCGTTCCACCCGTCGCTGCAAGCGTTGTTGAGTACACCGTCCCCACCTGTCCAGCGGGCAATGATGTTGTCGTGATCGACAGTGTCGGCGGAGCCGCAGCGATCGTCAGGCTCAACGTCACAGATTGAGCCTGTGCAGGAGAACCGGAATCGGTGACCTTGAAGGTTAGCGAGACAGCACTGGCAGTAGCCGTCGGTGTTCCTGTGATTGCTCCGGTGCTGGTGTTCAGTGTCAGCCCGGCCGGCAGCGTCCCGCTGGTCAACGACCACGTGTACGGTGTCGTCCCACCCGTCGCCGCAAGCGTCGTCGAGTACGCTGTCCCAACCGTGCCACTCGGCAACGACGAAGTCGTAATCGACAGAGTCGCCGGAGCAATCGTCAGGCTCAGCGTGGCCGACTTGGTCTGTGCGGGGCTGCTCGAATCCGTCGCCGTAAAGGTAAGTGAGGTCGCGGTGGCCGTCGCCGTCGGTGTCCCGCTGATCAGACCCGTGGAGCCATTCAGAGTGAGTCCTGCTGGCAGCGTGCCACTGGTCAACGACCACGTATAAGGCGTCGTTCCGCCTGATGCGGTGAGGCTCGTGCTGTAGGCCGAAGCGATCTGGCCTGCGGGGAGCGAAGACGTCGTGATAGTAAGCGGATTCCCTGAGCCCGAGGTAAGGATGGTCAGCGCAAGAGTGGCCGACTGGCTTTGCGATGGGCTGCTCGAATCCGTCACTGAGAAAGTTAGGGAAGTCGCAGATACAGCCGTCGTCGGAGTGCCGCTGATCGCTCCCGTTGAGGTGTTCAGCGTCAGACCGGCAGGCAGTGTCCCGCTCGTCAAAGCCCACGTGTACGGTGCCGTGCCGCCGCTCGCGGAGAGCGTCGTGCTGTAGACAGCCCCCACCTGGCCGTTGGGCAAGGATGTCGTCGTGATCGACAGCGAAGGCGGCGTGACAGCGGCTATGGTCAAGCTGAGCGTCGCAGACTGGCTCTGCGCAGGACTGCTGGAATCAGTCACCGCGAAGGTCAGCGAAGTTGCCGAGGCAGTCGCCGTCGGCGTGCCGCTGATAGCGCCTGTGGATGCATTCAGCGTAAGCCCCGCGGGCAGTGTCCCGCTGGTGAGTGACCATGTGTAGGGTGTTGTTCCGCCCGATGCCGCGAGCGTCGCACTGTAGGCAGTGCCCACCTGACCCGCAGGCAACGAAGTAGTCGTGATTGCAAGAGGATTTCCAGAGTTGGAGGCCGAGATCGCCACAGCGAGCGTGACTGACTTGCTCTGCACAGGGCTGCTGGCATCAGTCACTGTGAAGGTCAGCGAAGTCGCCGAGGCGGTTGCTGTTGGCGTGCCGGTGATCGCTCCTGTAGCTGCGTTCAACGAAAGCCCACCAGGCAATGTCCCACTGGTCAGGGCCCAGCTATAGGGCGTGGTTCCTCCACTCGCCGCCAGATTCGCCGAATACGCAGTACCAACTTGCCCGTTGGCGAGCGACGTCGTCGTGATCGACAGCGGGGTCAATGTCGTTGTTCCAGCCGTCGTTCCGCTTGTGCAGCCGGTGAGGACGATCGCGAGGGGTAGGAAACAAAAGAGAAGAGCCGATTGCACGCGGACGCTGATGGGAATATGAATCCGATAAGGAACCATTGGCTGCCGAAACCCTCTCAATATGGAATCGAACTGCACCGGGGGGAAAACGCTCGAGCGAATTTGGAGCTGCAGGGCCCTATTCTCCAGGATTTAACTGGCTCTGGGCATTGCCTTAATGTAATCGGGAAGCCTCTTCTTTGGTGCAGACGGCAAATCGCGCCGCTGATTACGAATGCGGCTCGATCGCGATAACTTTGGGGTGAGAATCTCTGTTACTTGCCCAATCCAGACCAGAAACGGCTGGTGGCCAGGTCCGGGGGAGCGGCGAACAGGGCGCAGCAGCGAAAACTCAGATACGCCGTTACCGGGCGATTTCTACAGGTCCCGGCTTGGCAGGCTCCAGGGGCCGTCCATTTTCATCCATCTTGCCGAAGATCATCTTGCCACTCGCGGTCTGCAGCACGCTCGTGACGGAGATTTCGACGGGCTTGCCGATCATCCGGCGGGCGTGGTCGACCACCACCATGGTCCCATCATCGAGATAGCCGACGCCCTGGTTGTATTCTTTGCCCTCTTTGAGGATGAGGACGGTCATGCGCTCGCCGGGCAAGACCACCGGCTTCAGAGCGTTGGCAAGATCGTTGATGTTGAGAACCTCCACATGATGGAGGTGCGCGACCTTGTTGAGGTTGAAATCGTTGGTCACGACCTTCGCCTCCCACTTCTTGGCCAGCTCAAGTAGCTTCAAATCGACTTCGCGGATGGAAGGGAAGTCGTCGGGAACGATTTGCACCTGAATGCCGCAGTTGGACTGCATGCGCTGCAACATGTCGAGGCCGCGGCGCCCACGCTGCCGCTTCGAGCCGTCAGTGGAGTCGGCAACGACCTGCAATTCGCGTAGCACGAATTCGGGAATCACCATCAGCCCTTCGATGAACCCGGCTTCGGCGATGTCGGCGATACGGCCGTCGATGATCACGCTGGTGTCAAGCACCTTGGCGCTCTGCTTCGCAGGACGCTCTCCGCTGAAGACGACACCGAGTGCTGCGGGATTCAGCAAGTCGCCCTTGCTTGCGCCCACCAGCAGGCCGACATACGTCATCAGCAGAAGAACGAAAATCTGCAGAGCTGCCGAGGTCGAACCGGTGAGTGGTGCCGACCGTAGCACCAGGCAAAACAGCGCCGCGCCAAAGATGCCCAACACGCTGCCGACGACTGCGCCGATCAGTCGCTTCAGGTTGAGGGCGCGCACCCTGAGCTCGAAGACGATCACAGCGCCGGCGGCGGCGCCTCCAGCTAGCGCGGCGATCGGACTGGGGAGACCAAAGGGCTGGAGGAAATAGCAAACCCCTGACAACAAGGCGACAAACAGAAGACGAACAAGAATGAGATCCATAAAGCCTGCTTCCGCGGGCCGGGGAATTGGGCGAGCCCGCTGGGGCGTGTGCATTCGTGGAAATTCTGAGCCACCAAGAGAAGCAAACGCAACAGGACGACATTACGCCATCAGAGAATTCAAGAGGGCAGAATCATTTCCGAAAATGCCTAGCTGCGGAGTATGCATGCCCGCCTGTCTGCTCGTCAAGAGTGACTCTGTGGCTGAATGCTCGATCCGAGACGATTGTGCAGGAACGAGCCTGAGAGCGCAGGTCGAAGAATCGACCCACCGTCAGGAGGCGACGGCCAACTCCGCACCTTGAGGCAGGCGTTGAATGCCCTTGCGCGGCCCGCGTTTGCGGGCGCTTTTCTGCTTGATGCATTCAAGCAGCTCCATCGGGGAGCAGCCTTTCTTGGAGACAAATGCATCGGCAGCGTGAATTTGCCCCTCCATCTTCTGCGGATCGCCCATCAGAACCATTGGAACGTGCGCGGCCATCTGCTTCAAACGGCGAATCAATTGATCGCCGCTCATCTGAGGCATGGCGAAATCAGCCAACACCAGATCGACCGGATGATCGCCGAAAACGGCGATCGCCTCCTGGCCGTTGGCGGCCGCCAGCACACGGTATCCGTTTGTCGAAAGCATGAACTTGAGCACCGAAAGGTCCTGTTCGTTGTCATCTACGCAGAGAATTACCTTCTTGGGACGCATGAAAAAATCCACTCCTTCAAATACAAAAATGTTCGCTGCCCTTGAGGACACACATCCCCTCGCCTGCTCTTGTGGCAGGTTGATGCAAGGATGATTGGCCCTTGGACAGCAGACGCCATGAGGCTTCTACGCGGTAGGATCGTTTGCGGTGTTCGTACACTCGCTCTTCGGTCCTGTCTCGCGCAACAGAAAGCCCTTCCTGGCAGTCAGATTGTGTCTGATTGACTCCGGGCAAGTCCGGCAAAAATGCCGTTGCAATGTCTCAATGCTTGGCAAGAGTACGAGCAGCAGGAAGTGCTGAAAAGAGAGAAAGACAAGCGAAGATTGGATTGAAAACCAACATGAAACAAGTGGAAATCTGGTAGGCGAAAGATATTGCATTAGTTGCGATCATTACAGTCTGTTGAAAGGGTGTGTATTACGGCAGGAAAAGGCGTCCCTTTGCAACCAGAACAGTGCTACCGCCAACGCGCACATCGGTGACGCGCGCGGAAATCGATTTTGCGGTCAAGAAAAGATCACTGCTCCGTCCAATTTCGACGCCTTGTTGCACCAGGATACGCTGGTCCGATGCGACCGCGCTGCGCGCAACCAGGTAGCTGATGGCGCAGCCAGCCGCAGAACCCGTTGCCGGGTCTTCGCCGCCATAAAACTGCATACGCGCACGAAATACAGGCTCCTCGCATCTCGTGGGAGCAAGCACATAGAACCAGCGTGCGCCGCGCTCGCGAAGCCACGGTGTTGCCTCGGCATGGTTCACGTTCAGGCGCGCCAGTGCAGCGAGGGAGCGCACCACCACAATGGTAAACGCCGTCCCGGTCGAAACTGTCTGCGGCGGCAGGTCAGGATCGAGATCCGCTCCGGCCAGCCCAGTGAGAGAGGCGACTCGCTCCGGATCGAGCACGACGCCGAACTGGGGATCTCGCTGCGTCATCTCGCCAAAAACGCTGCTGGCATCGTCTGTCCGATCCTCAAAGCGCACGGGAACCGCGCCGACCTTGAGCGCGAGAGTGACTGTGTTGTCGTGAATCGCCTCGGGAGCGAGCATCTTGAGCACTCTCGATGTGCCCAGCGTCGGATGTCCGGCGAACGGCAGCTCCTCCTGCGTGGTGAAGATGCGCACGCGGATGCCTTCCCGCTCTTCGACCTCCACGGCCCTGCGTTGAACAAACGTCGTCTCGCTCAGATTGAACTCGCGCGCGACAGCCTGCATGCGTTTGGTGGCGAGGCCAGCCGTGTCGATGACAACGGCAAGCGGATTTCCTTGAAGGGCGCTGCGCGTGAAGACGTCGACAAGGTAATAGTCCAGCTCAGTGGGCATAGGGAGATTATCGCGGATCGCTTCGTGCGTGGCCGGCTCAGTTCTCTCCAGCGCAGACTGTGAGATTGGCGCGGGATTGCTCCGGTGCAAAGATTGACAGGCGGCGCAAGGCGCACTAATCTACAAACACGCTGTCGAGGCGGATGCCCGGCTGCGCTGATTTCATGGCCCACTTCTCCACAACCGCGAACTGTCTGTGCCGCTGCTGTCTAAGCTGCGCTGCGCGGGTGTGTTCGCTGGGCTAGAATCGGAACGATTCACAAAGTCCACGACCCACCCGCCCATGGCGAGTGGGTTTTTTGTTGCAGTTGAAAATCAGTCCGAGGTTCCCGTTTCATCGTTCGCCGTCCAATGCGCGCTCAGGTGAGTGAAAGACGGCACGGTGAGTCACAACTGTGAACTAAGAACTGTGAACTGCGAGCTAAGAACTACGAACTGCTTTTTAAGCACCGGTGGCGAAGTGGCTAACGCGCAGGTCTGCAAAACCTGTATACGCGGGTTCAATCCCCGCCCGGTGCTCCAGGCTTCGAAGACAAGAAAGCCGCGCTCGTATGGGCGCGGCATTTCTTTGTCGTACTTCGAATCTTTATCTTCGTCTCTGACTAAAGAGTCATGAGTGGACGCGACAGGCGCGTGCGGGCCTGGTCGAGAAAATTGCGCATGCGCAACGCCTCAGCCCGTTGCACGGCGACCAGCCGCATTTGACGACGAATATGATCCTGGTTTTCGAGGTAGGCAATCTGCGCCTCATCCCAATTGGCGTCCTTCTCAAGGCGCGCGACGCGATCCTGAAGCGTCTGGCGGAAGCGCGGGCTGATCTCATAGCCTTCGTCTGCAGCTGGGGCTGGGTCAAAGAACATATGGTCTACCTTTCGCGGAGAGCGGGCACCGGATTTTTTCTCGCGATGCTCTCAAGTTTTTCCCCGACACGCCGATACTAGCGACAAGCCTCTCAGCGCGCCAGATTACGGCTTCGCGTACTCTGCGTAACCATCTGTCTCAAGACGGGACAGTACCGGATCGCCGAGATGGTTACTCATGCGCCATGCCCCGTGGTTCACACGACACATGCGGCGGGCATCTCCCTGCGGAGCGAACCGAATCTCGGGGGAGGGCTTGCGGTTCGCCCCCACAGTGAGATGCCCGTGCGGCGCCAGCCTTACTGCGCCGTTCTCGTCTTCACTAAAAACGTATCCGGCTTCGCATCGAGTTTTCTGGCGAGCCTCGCTCTGGCCGACTCGATTGCGCTGGAGCCCGCCGCGATCCGAGCGGGCGCCTTCTCTTGCGCATCCGCGTCCCCATGGTGCGAGACAAAGGGAAAACTGGACAGCATCACAAAAGCAATCGCGCAGAGAAGGGCAATCTTCATCGGGGAGGCCCTCCGCAGGGGTTGACCACACATCTCGTCTCCTCAGCAACCAGTCCGTCTGGATCGCCACGTTTATCGAGACGCCCTTTGCTATTGCACGTCGCGTGCCACGCGGCGCGAGAGAGGAGGACAACAGAGGTGCGATGCGCAAATGGCTGATTTCAGCGCTGAGACGAGCGTTTCGCTGCCGTGCAGTGCAAGAGTTGAGGCTCTTTCGGGAAGACACGGATGGGGAGCAGGTGTGTAGATTCTTCCCGCACTGTGTACAGAACGCCTGCTAATTCCTGCTAGTTATTGTCCGGCGATGGCGCAAAGTAGCCTTTGCGAACCTGCACTTTCATGCCGTCGCCGCATTCCACAGCGATGTGGCGGAAGGTCCCGTCCTGTTTTGTGTTCGTCGGCGTGTAGCTGGCCACATACTGCGTGCGCAGCTCTTCCTGAATCTGCTCGAAGGCCGCTTCAAGCTTGTTGCCGTTGCTGCCGACGTTGATCAGACGGCCGCCCGTCTCTTCGGAGATGCGCTTGGCTGCCGAATAGCCGCTGTAGCCCATGTTGAAGCCGCCGTAGAACCCCGTGTCGGCAATCAGGATCACGTAGACGATGACGTTATTCCGTTGCGCCGCGGCGATCGCCTCGCCGATCTTGTGCGAACTGCCCTGATCGTCCCCGTCGGTTAGGATGATCATCGCCTTGCGGCCGGCCTCCTGGTTCATCTTCTGGTTCGCGGCCATGTAGATGGCGTCGTAGAGCAGCGTGCCCTTCGGTGTGCCGTGCACGGGAACCGGCCCGCCGCCGATACCCGGAACACCCGCCGCGCCGTTGCCGCCGGCCGTGTTGATCTCGGCCTTGTCCATCGCGTGTGCCAGCAGCCGCGGGCTGTTGGTGTAGTCCTGCAGAAGATCGATGTTCACATCGAAAGAGACGAGGAAAGCCTCGTCCTTCTGGCGCAGCACCTGGCTCAGAAAGCGGCTGCCGGCTTCCTGCTCCAGAGGCAGAACCCGCTCCTGGCTGCCGGAGGTATCGAGCAGAATCCCCAGCGTGAGAGCCTGGTTGGTCTCGGCGACAAAGTGCTTCAGCGTCTGGGGAGCTTTATCTTCAAGGACCGAGCAATCGTTCTGGGTGAGATGAGGAACAAGGTTGCCGCTCTTGTCCTTCACGGTGAAGTACAAGTCGACCAGGTTGACCTGGATCTTGAAGGTCGCCACCGACTGGTCCTCAGGCGGTGCAGCAGGCGCGTTGCTGACGGGAGGAGCATCGGGCGAGGGCGCAAGCTGGCCCCACCCCGTCACAGAGACGACAGGCAGGGACACGAAGAACGCTGCAGCCAGAAAGGGATTGCGCATCTGCTGAAATAGACGGGAAATAGCACCCGAAGAGAGCATACTGCAAGCAATTGGGCCCGCGATGGGCAACCACCCGCGAGGTGGTGCGTCTGATACTCTGACGAGTGCAGCACGATTGCCTGACGGCATCGGCTGGCTTGCAGCTAAAGAGCTGTTGCCACAGCAATTGTGACGTTGCAGCTCTTCGTTCGGCGCGAAGGGGCAAGGCTCCTTGGACTCGGGCGGACGCAGTTTTGGAGGAAGATATACCTGTGAACCCTGGTTTCAAGGTTGAGGTGCTGGGCGCGGTCTTGTGTGCGGGACTGATGTTCGGCGGATCGGCATGGGCCCAGCAGCAACAGCAGACTGTCCCGGATGCTCCAGCTCCGCAGTCCCCGGCGCCACTGTCCGACGTTTCGGGCCCAATTACGCCGGGTCTTGGCGCGGGAACCGAAGCCGGACCGGGACCGAATTCCTCTTCCGACCAGCCACCCCAGGCTCCGGCGACACAACCGCCGCAGGCACAGCCCAGCTCGCCAATTCAGACCACGCCACCGGAGAATTTGAATGCCCAGGAGCTCGGCTATACCCTCCGCGTGCAGACGACCTACGTAGAAGTCCCGGTGACAGTCAAGGACACCAAAGGCAACCTGGTGCCCGGCCTTACATGGCGCGACTTCCGGGTCTTCGAGAACGGTGTCTATCAGCCGCTGAAGGTGTTCAGCGTGGATCCAATGCCGCTGTCCATTGCCTTCGTGATTGACCAGAGCGTGACAGCGGATGTGATGTCCCGTGTGAACGACTCGCTTGGCGCGATTCAGGGAGCGCTGACGCCCTACGATGAGCTAGCGATTTTTTCCTACGCGAATGGAGCGCAGGAGCGAACCGGGTTCACCGGCGCACAGAGCGCGCGCGTGCCTGCTGTGCTCGCGTTGACAAAGGCCACCGGCACCGAGGAGATCATTCCCATCAACAGCGGCCCGCTGGCCGGCTGCAATGTACACGTGAATGGGAACTGCGCCGATCCGAATCTCCAGCCGGGACGGTCGGTGGGCGGCGGCCCCTTCATCACCATCCCCAAGGAAATCCACACGCTCAACGATGCGATCCTCGCCGCCGCGAAGGAGCTTTCGACGCGGCCTAAAGGACGCCGCCGCATCATCTACGTGATTTCCGATGGCAAAGAGGCCGGGAGCAAGGCTTCGTATCGCGATGTGCTGCGTTATCTGCAAACCAACAACATCGCGGTGTGGGGCACGCTGGTGGGCGATTCGGCCCGCTGGGGTGAAGGCTACATGAGCCGTTTCCATCTGCCGTTTCAGATGTACGACAATCTCCTGATCAAGTACATCTACGCCACCGGCGGACAGCCGGATTCGGAGAAGGATCTGTCGGGCATCGAGAAGAGCTACGCCAAAATCGCAATCGAGGCGCGCAACCAGTACACGCTGGTCTACTCAACCCACGAGTCGGTTCTGGATAGCAAGTTCCGCAACATCGACGTGCGTGTGGAGAGGCCCGGCTTGGACGTGATCGCGAAGAAGGGCTACTATCCATCGGCGGACGATCTACGCTAGTTAGCTAGCCGGTTTCTTGCCGGAACAAATACGAAAGGCCTGGGATTGACCCAGGCCTTCGTTGTCTGAGGTGAAGTGTGTTTGGGCGCCGGACGCGTCCGGCACCGTTCGACCCGGCTACTTCTGATCGGCAGGTGTAGAGTTTGGCGGCGGAGGCGGCGTGTTCTGCGCTGTCGTCGTAGTCGATCCGGCATCGCTGACGCCCTTCAGGCCTTCCTTGAAGCCTTTCAGGCCCTCACCCAGTCCCTTGCCCAACTCCGGCAGCCGCTTTGCGCCAAACAAAAGAAATGCCACAACGGCCAGCACGATCAGGTGCCATGGTTGCAATAGGTCACCCATAGTTACTCCTCCATGCGCCTCAGGCTCCCAGGCGCGGCGCCTCGGATCGGCAGGCGCCCTTCGTCATTGATTATTGTCGCACAAAGGCTCTTGGGAAGTGTGGGGGCCGTCCGTGATGTCAGTACGGAAGTGGCAGGGGTCTCAATTCACGCGAGCTGGGCTGCCAAGCCGCTCGGTGACCATGGCCACAAAGCTGGCCAGGTCTTCCTCTTCGCCCATCGTCAGCCGGCGATAGACCTTGATCAGTGGAAACAGGTGCGATCCGCGCACTTCGACCGAAGGGACGGCGACGGCCCCTCCGGGGTAGGGCGTCATCTCCCAGGAACCGTTGTAGCGGCGGCGCAGCACCTCTCCCAGATAGCTGCCCCACAGGCGCACTTCGAAGTCGAGATCGAGTTCCGGGCTCTCCCCGGCGAGCACCAGGATCTCGTCGAGGTTGTCGATCGTTTCGGCGGTGAAGTCCAGCGTTTTTCCGAGGGTTTCGCTGCCGAGTTCGGCGGCCGCTCGCGCATACCCATCCATCATGGATCCCAAGTCCGGATAGGTTTGCGACTCGAGACGATTGCGCAGGGTGCCCATGTTCTCCATAGGGTAACTCCGGTTGCAGCGCAATGTCGCGACCGGAAAGGGGTATGCGGATTCCCCAGTTGTGTCACACTGAAAAGTGACCCCGGGAGGGTTTTTCCCCAACTATGAGACTCCTGAAAACAACGATCGTTGCCGCTGGTTTGGCGCTGGCGGCTCTTGCCGCGCATTCGTCCGGTCGCGACATTTATCCCGATCCGGCACAGGCACGAACGGATGTTGCCGCAGCCATCAAGATGGCCGCCGCTACCCATAAGCGCGTGTTGATCGATTTCGGCGGAAACTGGTGCGGCGATTGTCAGGTGCTCGACATCTATTTTCATAACGAGCAAAACCGTCCGATTCTCGAATCGAACTTCGTGCTGGTGCACGTGAACATCGGTCACATGGACGAGAACGTCGACCTCGCCCAGAAGTACCGAGTCCCACTGGAAAAGGGTGTTCCTGCACTAGCCATCTTGAGTGAGAATGGCACGTTGCTCTACTCTCAGCGCGGCGGCGAATTCGAGGCGATGCGCCGGATGGAGTCGTCGGCGGTCACCCAGTTCCTGGTGCAGTGGAAGCCCACCAAGCCGGGCTGCTCGGCCGTGATGGTGACCTGCTAGCAAGTCTTTTGGATAGGTGAGCTTTTTGAAATTCGATCTGGAAAAGACCCCGCAGAGCGCGGTCTATAAGCTGCTGATCGGGCTGATCGCACCCCGGCCTATCGCACTCATCACCAGCATGGACGAGCAGGGCCGGCTGAACGCCGCGCCCTTCAGTGCCTTCAACTATCTCGGTACCGATCCGCCCATCGTCGCCGTCGGCGTGACCAACCGCGTCGATCAGGCCTTTATTCCCAAAGACACCGCACGCAACATCCGGCGCACCGGCGAGTTCGTGGTCAACGTGGTCACCGAGGACATCGCCGAGAAAATGAACCTCTGCGCCATCGACTTTCCTGAGGGCATCAACGAACTGGACATCGCCGGTTTCACCACCACGCCGTCGCAGATCGTCCGCGTGCCGCGCATCGCCGAGTCCCATGCGGCACTGGAATGCCGCGAACACATGACCCTCGAAGTAGGCCGGTCAAGGGTGATTCTGGGGCGCGTCGTAGCAATCTATGTCGACGACCAATACGTTGATCCTGCCGGCCCCTACATCAAGGCCGAAGAGCTGCACGCCATCGGGCGCATGAACGGCCTCGGCAACTATGTGCGTACCCGCGATGCCTTCGTGCAGATTCCGCGGCAGAACTACGCCGAGTGGAAGAAGCGGCAGGAGTGAATTCAGCGATCGGGACTGAGCACGATTTCTAAACGCCGCTGTTCGTTCGATAGGAATACCGCCCCAAAAGAAAACCCTACTGGCTCAGCGGCGCCAGCTGCTTCGTGTTCTGGTAGGTATAGACGATGCGGTGAATCACGGTAATCGTCGACAGCACGGCAAGGACCCAAAGCACCGGCGCCATCACGCCCCAGCGATTGAACAGGGCGCCAAGAATCACCAGTACGATGCGCTCCGGGCGCTCCATGAAACCGACCTTGCAGCTGCCGATCAGGGCTTCGGCGCGGGCGCGCGTGTAGCTCACCATTAGCGACGTGACCATCACGAAGGCCACCAGCACAACGTATCTGAATCTATTGATGCGACCGTAATACACCAGCAGCCCGAAGAAAAGAACCACGTCGGAGTAGCGGTCGATCACTGAATCGAAAAATGCCCCGAACACAGTGACCTGGTTCGTCCGCCGTGCGACGCGGCCATCGACCATGTCGAAGATCCCTGCGCCGATAATGACCAAGCCGGCATAGAAAAACATGCGGCTCGCATTGGCGGCGTAGGCGTGTCCAAAGAAGAACGCAGCGACAATGTTGATGATGAGGCCGATGAAGGTGAGAACGTTGGGGGAGATACGGGTAAGAGCCAGACCGTGTACGATCCGGTCTAAAAGCCAGCCGCAGGCGCGGCCGAAAGCACTGGTCCAGGTCATTTCCGAATCTTCCTAACTACTGCAGCGCGCCGGCTTCGGCGTCTTCTTCGTCTTCGTCCTCGTCTGCTTCGTCGTGAATCGTCGTCAGCTTCAGAATCTCGAGCTCCCGTTTTCCGTTGGGGGTAACGACGGTCGCGACATCGCCGACCTGTTTGCCCACCAGGCCGCGCCCGATCGGCGACGTAGTGGAGATGAGCCCCTTGGCCACATCCGATTCTTCGCTGGTCACGAGCCGGTACTCGATCTCCTCGTCCTTGGAGGAGTCAAAAACCACGACAGTGGAGCCGAAGGCAACCTTGTCCTTAGGAATGTTGGCCAGGTTTACCAGAGAGAGTTCGGCCATCCGCTTCTTCAACTGGCCCAGGCGCGCGTTCACAAAGTCCTGGCGCTGCTTGGCCATGTGATACTCGGCGTTTTCCGACAAATCACCCAGCGAGGCGGCCTTCTTGATCTCGGCGGGCAATTCGTGGGCAAGTTCGTGCTCAAGAGTATGAATCTCTTTGAGCAACTGCTTTTTAATGTGATCCGGCATTCAGGTTCCGTTGGCGGGTGCTGTCTGACTCAAACCGCGAGGGATTCTCGAATCTCCATTATACGGGATTAAGGGGCTCGTAAGCGCCGTTTGCGCGGGAATTGGCCTGCGCCCTCAACGCGTTCGCGTGTCGAGAAAGGACTGCAGGATCAGTGCGGCTGCCACCTGGTCGACGACCTGACGATGCTCCTGGCGTGCATGGCCGGCCTCGTACAGGATCTGGTGGGCTTCCTGCGTGGTCAGGCGCTCGTCCCACAGATGGATGGGCAAGCCGCTCAGCTCGCCGAGCGCAGAGGCAAAGGCCTGGGTCTTGGCGGCGCGGGGGCTTTGCTCGCCCGACAGATGGAGCGGGTTACCCACCACGATACCGGCGACTCCATAGCGCCGCGCGAGGCGAGCCAGCGAGCGAAGATCCTCTCGTGTGTTGCGCTTGCGGTCAAGAGTCAGCACCGGCTGCGCTGTGAGGCCCAGCTCGTCCGATACAGCCACACCGATGCGCTTCGATCCGACGTCGAGGGCGAGATAGCGCGGCGGCTTGTCCGGGAGTGTCATGGGATGAACTCGACTCCAGCTTATCGGACCCGCCCAGGCAGGTTCGATCCTCGATCCGGCTACAATAAAAGAAGATAGAGAATCCACTGGCACGTCGATAGCGTCTTTACTTCTTGAAGGTCTTCCAGAACCGGATGGCACGCCCAGCGCGAAAAAAGACCAAAAAACGAGGCGGCGGCGCAGCCGGGTTCCTCCTTTTTACGTTTCTTCTCGTAGCAGGCCTTGCCGGGGGGGCCTATTGGCTGCTGTTCGTGCCGTTCGGGCCAGCCGGCGAGACCTTCGTGGACATTGCTCCGGGTACTTCGGCCGTGCACATCGGCAAGCTGCTGGAATCGGCCGGGGTTGTTCGGAGCCAGTACGCCTTCGATCTTGTGCGGCGTTGGAAAAAGGGGAACCTGCGGGCAGGGGAGTATAAATTCGACCATCCGGCGACGGTGCTGGATGTCTATGCACGCATCGAACGGGGCGATGTCTACACCAAAGCGGTGACGGTCCCCGAGGGCGCGAGCATGTTCGACATTGCCGGCCGGCTGGAACAGGCGGGTTTTGGACCGCAGCAGGATTTCTTGGACACAGCGAGGCGCCAGACGGCACTGGTTGCTGACCTTGATCCAGGGGCGAAGAGCCTTGAGGGATATTTGTTTCCGGATACGTATCACTTTTCACCGAAGGCCACGCCAGCGCAGATTGCCGCGGCGATGGTCAAACGGTTTCGGCAGGCGGCAGAGCAGGTGGGATTGACTGGAAACATGCACAAAGTGGTGACGATCGCTTCGCTGGTGGAACGTGAGACCGCCGTGGACACGGAGCGCCCACTCGTGGCCAGCGTATTTCAGAACCGGCTGGCCAAAGGCATGCCGCTGATGACCGACCCCTCTGTGATCTATGGGCTCCAGTTGCAGCGCGCATGGCGCGGCACGATCTACGCCTCCGACTTGAAACGCGAAACACCGTACAACACCTACCTGCATGCTGGACTCCCGCCCGGGCCCGTTGCCAATCCGGGCATTCCATCGTTGCGCGCAGCCATGGAACCGGCGCAGACCAACTATCTCTACTTCGTCGCCGCCAACGACAATCCCCAGGGCAGGTCGATCTTTGCCTCGACCCTGGAAGAGCACAATCGCAACGTCGCCAGCTATCGCAAGGCCGTGAAGAAGGCGGGTGGGCGTTGAGCAGGATATTCCGCATGTGTGGGCAGCTGTTGCCCATCGCCTTGCTCGCCGGGTGTTCTTACGTTCTCCCTACCCGCCGCAAGCTCCCTGTGCCCAAGGCTCCAGCCCAGGTGCAGACCGTGACCGCTGACGATTTGGTCGACTCTCTTAATCAACGATGGGCTCGTCTCGAGGGGTTGACCGCTACGGTCGAGATCCGCGCTACGCAACTGAAGACAAAAGAAGGCGTTGCGAAGGACTACCCCAGTTGCAAGGGCTTCATCCTGATGCGGAAGCCCGGCATGCTGCGTGTCGTGGGGCAATACTTCGGCGTCCGCATCTTCGACATGTCCAGCGACGGAAGCCGGTTCTTGCTGCTCATGCCAACCAAGAGCAAGGTGATCGAAGGATCGGACACCGCCGAGAAGAAGCCGGTGAGCTCCGACGAGAACAAGGATCCGAGCTTTGAGAGTCTGCGGCCCGGTTTCTTCTTCGACGCGATGGTCGTGCGCGGCGTGGAGCCGGAAGACTTCTACACGAGGATCGCTGACACCGAGACGATTGAGAGCTCCGACAAGAAGCATCTCTTCAGCGTGCCTGAATATGTTCTCAGCATCACGCGCCACAATCAGGGTAGCCGCAACGACACTCCGGTCCGCGTGGTCACGTTTCATCGCGACGATCTGCTGCCCTATCAGCAGGACCTCTACGACAAAAAAGGGAACCTCGAGACCGAGGTCTTCTACGGCCCGTATGCCGACTTCAATGGAGTCAAGTACCCGTCGACTATCACCATCAAGCGCCCGCTCGAAGGCATCCAACTGGTGTTGACGGTGGATCGCGTGATCGACAACCCCCCACTGACCAACGATCAGTTTTTGGTCAAGCTGCCCGATGGGGTCAAGGTCCAGGATCTCGACCAGGCCAACCCCTAGGGTTCAGAAGTTCCCACTGGTCGCTTTCGACGTGTGTCCCGTCGCGCTCAACTCGCGATAAAAGCCAAGATCCTCTCCGCGCAGCGTCTTGGTGATGTAGAGAATCTGGCCGTAATGCAGCCCGAAGTGCTCCACCACCTGGTAGACCGCGTCGAGTCCCTTCACGGTATAGGCCTGAATCTGATAGGTCGCCGCCAGGTCTTCCGGCGTGAGGCGGTCGAATACCTTGGCGACTTCGTCCAGTGTGGCCCCGAGCCGACTCAGCAGAATGCTGCCCGAGGGTTGCTCCTGCTCTTTGAACTCCGCAGGACGATCCCGCTTGTCGTCGAGCCGATTGAACGAAGCGACAATCCATTGCGTAACGTTGCCGTTTAGGTGCAGCAGAAGATTCCCAACGCTGTTACAGGCCGGATTCGGACGCCACCAGATCTGCGCGTCGGTGAGTTGCTCAACTGAGCTGCGCAGGCGTGGCCAGTATTGCCCGAGCAGCTTCTTGCGCGAGAACTCCAGGAAATTACCTGCCAGTTCCGTGTCAGAGGTCGTCATGCGCCGGATACCCTCTCGGCCAGTCTACGGCAGTTGCACGGAACTGGCTTTGAGGATGCACTGTGCCCGACCATCGAGCCGGCATGGTGAGCAGCTTCCCGCTCTGGAATGGAAGGGGTCCTGCGTTGTCTTGGCGGTGGTCCTGGGGGAATGGCATCACATGAAGCTGGACCCGGTCGAGAAGGGGATCCTCAGCTTCCAGGGGGCGCAACGAAGGTTGGAAGAGCCGAGTGTCTCGCGTCATACCGCACTCAAGGAGCAAGTCATGGACCAAAGCGGCCCGTGAAGGGTGGCAACGACATAAAGACACCTTCTAAGCCACCCGCCGTGTAAGAACTTCGCGTCCTCTTTGAAAATAGTGCTAAGGCGAACTGCGGTGCCACAGCTATGCCGCGTCGCGAAGACATTGCTCAATTTGAAAAGGCAGGAGTTTGTCGATCCAGATCCGCCGAGCAGATCCGCGAAGACTATTGCGTGATCGGATGTTCCAGGCGGCTCTGCTGCGTCTTGACCCGATTCAGCTTTTCTTCCAGAGCAGCCAGACGCTGGCGGCCCTCACTCAGCCACTTAGGATCGCTTTCAAATTTCAGAAATCGATTCCACGTCTCGACAGCGTTCATCATCTGGCCGCGATCTTCCATCGCGATCGCTTCGTTGAAGAGCACCACCGGATCGCTTGGGGCGAGCTCGTCGGCCCGGCGCAGATCGTCCAGCGCCGTAGCACGATCCTGGTCGCTTCCGCTCGCCGTTCCGCGCAGATAGTAGGCGATGCCGTCGTCAAGCAACAGACTTGCTGTCACTGGTCCCGCAGCGACCAGTCGATCCAGTGTGTCGATTGCTTTGTCGTACTGCTCGTCGAGTACTTCGGCACGCGCCCGCATCTGCATCCAGTGCGCGTCGTTTGGCGATTGCTGCAGTTTGCGCTCAATGCCCGCCCGCGCTGCAAGCAGCGAAGCCGGTTCATGGTCGCTCCCTGCGCCGCGCAGGTGCTGCCGGGGCGAAACGGGAGAGAATCCGGCATCCGGTAAGCGCAGATCAAAAGGCCGCGATTGCGTCGAGGCTTCGGCGAGCAGCCTTTCGGGAGACTTTTGGCCTCGCCACCACACGCCGGCTAGAACTGCGAGAACCAAGGCTGTGGCCAGACCGCCGCTCAACCATGCGAAGGCAACCAGCCGGCCCGAGTGGCGTGGCTTGTTTTGCGATTGGGCAAGTTCTGCAGCAAGACGATGTTGCCATTGCGCCGTTGTCGACGAGAAGCGTTTCAGGTCTTCCGATTCTTCCGGGCTCGCGTCTGAGGAGAGAGCCGTCTGACTCTCGCGCAAACGGGCCAGGCAGCCCGTGCACAAGGCTGCATGGGCCAGCAGAGCCTGTGTCTTGTCCTGAGGGAGTTCGCCCGCGGCGAGCAAAAACCAATCGCCTACGCTAGGACAAGGGCCGGCCCCGGGTGCCGTGAAACCACTTTCATCGTCCCGTGCCGGATTACGGAATGGAGCGTGAGCCACAAACACCTCAAGCGCCTTCGCGAGCCCGTCCTTGGGGCCTTCGCCGGCTGCGTCGTTCTCAGGGTTCGAGATGGAATCGTCGTTCATCCGTCCACTTCTCTTTATCGGGAATGGGTCCCACATTCCTTCGTGCTTCTATCCAGATTCTCCCGCAGCCGGTACCGGGGCGTCCGGTTTGGTCGGCTCCAACTGGCTGCGCAACCAGGCTGCGATGCGCCGCAGCGCGCTTTCTACACCTTTGGCGGAGAGATCCGAGCCCGGCAATGCGGCAATTTCTTCTGCGGTGAGGCCCTGCAAGTAGTAGAACCAGAAGATGATGCGATCTCTTGCCGCAGTGGAACCCGGCGCGTTGCGCAGTCTCTGGTCGATCTCGGCGAACAGGACAGTCCGCTGCGCGTCGTTCTCCCTGTTCGATGTGTGCGAGAGCACCGGGGCCGGATCCTCATCCAGCACCATCGTCACGACTTTTCCACCCCGCTTCTCTGAGTAGTGCCGACGAAAGTAGTCATTGGCAACCGATGCCGTGATCACCCGCAGAAGGGCCAGGAAAGAGTCGTCTCCACGTGGCCGGAACTCTCGCAGGATGCGCCTGTCCTGGTCGCAGAGCTTGAGAAAAACCTCCTGCACGATGTCGTCCACGGCCGACGCGGAGGCGGTTCCACCCTGCCACATGCGGGCAACACGAGCCGCTACCAGTGCGGCAATCGGTGCGCACCGACCCAAAAACTCCGCCCATTCCCTGGTATCGGCAGACTGGGCGCAAGCTCTGGCGAGCTCGTTCACGGGAACCCTGGTTGTATCCATGGCGCGGGAATCCAGTGTACTCCAAAGTGCCGCTAACTCGTCTGTTTCCAGAACGTCACAAAGCAATCGATCGTAAGCCACGGCGGCTGAAAAGGGCCTGTGCTAGTATCCCCGCAAGCGCAAAAGCCAGCAGATTGAAAGAGAAAACGAAGGACCGCGATGGAGACTCACCTCCGCCCTCTCACCCTCGGCGAAATTCTGGACCGGACAGCCCAACTCTATCGTTCGAATTTTCTCCTCTTGGCGGGCATTGCATCGGTCTACGCGGGCGTGCTTCTGGTCTTCAGCCTGCTGCAGATCGGCGCTCAGGAACTGTTGCGTGCCAACCACATGTCCAAGGATCTGGTCTGGGTCACGCTCGGCAGCGCGGTGCTGATGGTCCCCATCATTTTGATTGCGGGCGGCCTGGCCGTTGCGGCCAATAACCGCGCCGTTTCCTGGATTCACCTCGGAGAACCCGCCACGATTCGCGCCTCGTATCGCAGCATCGTGCCCCGCCTCGGACGCTACCTGTGGCTCATGACTATGACGGCTTTCATCGTGTGGATGCCGATCGGTCTCGTCTATGCCGGATTCATCGTTTTTGCCGTCCTGTATGGCCGCCCCCACGGACTGTTCGTGCAGAACGCAGCGCAGCGCGACCCACAGGCTCTGATCGTTTTCGGGCTTGTTGCAGTCGGGTTCGGACTCTTCGCCCTCGCGGCATTTGTCTATGCGGTTTTGATGGGACTCCGCTATTCGCTCGCTGTTCCCTCCTGCGTCATCGAAGACATCAAGGCGCGCAAGGCCCTTCACCGCAGCGTGGAACTCAGCAAGGGCTCGCGAGGGCGCATCTTCCTGCTGGGCCTTCTGGTCGTTGCCATCCAAACCGGCTTGGTCATGATCACGCAGCTCTTCTTCCTGGTGGCGACGTTCCGTCATCACGGCGTTCTGCCGGCGGGGATTCGCGTCCTGCAGCAACTGGTGGCCTTCTGCACCAACACATTTGTCGGGCCGATCTACGCCACGGGCTTCACCCTCTTCTACTACGACCAGCGCGTGCGCAAAGAGGGGTTCGATATCGAGTGGATGATGCAAACGGCTGGCCTCAACCCGCCGAGCGAAACACCCCTCGAGAGTTTGCCTTCGCCGAAGTCTTCGGTTGCGCCATCCCCCGTTGCCCCCGAGGACCGGCCGGCTTGAAGGGACAAACCACCTTCCGATGCCTTCCTCAGCGGATCGCTCTGCCCGCGCTTTTCTTTGCCCTGATCGGCTGCGCGCAACTGGCGGCCCTCTCGCCCATCGTCGGTCCATCAACGGTGAGGGCGAGCGGCAGGTACCGCGATGCCTCCATCGCCGACTATCGCGATCATCTTGGCCAGCTCATCGGCTTCGTCCAGGCCTGTGCCAAGGCGCGCGATCTGAAGAACTGCGACCCGCTCCTCGTCGGACCGGACGATCGTATCCCCTTGGGCGAAGGCGCTCATGCGGGGCGTCGCCTCATTCGCTACGGCTGGCTGCGCGTGCTGTTTTCCAGAGCCGAGGAGCCCGACGAGCCACCCGCCACGCAGGATCAGGCCAACAAAAAGGATGCGTCTCCTGCGATCGCCCAGCCCGCTCCGCCTTCGACCAGCAAGTTGCTCCTCGATGCTGAAAAGCGATTGGCTGACGATCTGGCGCAGGCCAGTACGCCCATGGAAGCGGCCCCCGTCCACACCGGCGAACGCGCCACCATGGCGCAGGTGCTCGCGGGCCGCGACTTTCGCGACCTGGAAACCTCGGTCCGCGACACGGTGCTCGAGCGGGTCGGCAACTGGCTGAACCACATGCTCGAGACCATCACAAAATGGCGCGCACGCTCGGCCTGGGTCGGCCGCGTGCTGGTCTGGGGCTTCATCCTCGCCGTCTGCATCGCGCTGGTGTGGGCTCTTCTGCAGCTGGAACGGCGCTGGCGCGTGCGCCTCGTCCCCGAAAGCCGCGCTCCAACACCCGCGGCACCGTCCGCCCGCAACTGGCAACTGTGGCTCGAGGATGCGCACCGTGCGGCGGCCGCTGGCCAGTGGCGCGAGGCCATTCATTTTGTCTACTGGGCCTGCATCTCTTGCCTTGAAGCACGCCGGTTGTGGCCTGCGGATCGCGCCCGTACCCCGCGCGAATACCTCGCGCTTGTTCAAGCTGCTGACCCGCGCCATCCTGCCCTCTCTGCGCTCACCCGCAGCTTTGAGCGCATCTGGTATGGCGGACGTCCCGCAGCAGAAACCGACTATCGCCGTGCCGAAGAGATTGCGGCCTCGTTGATCGAAGGCGGACAGGCATGAAGTTCTTCTCGTCCCTCGATCCCAAAGACCGAAGGCTCATGGCTTGGTGCCTGGGCATCACGGTTGTGCTGGCTGTTCTGCTGGGATTCCTCGGGACCAACGGAAACGGCAACGACAACCGGCTTCCATCTTCCTATCTGGCCGGCCAACACGGGGCCCGCGCTGCCTATGAGACGCTGCTCCGCGCCAACTACCCCATCGAGCGCTGGGAACGCCCGCTTGCCGATTTGGCCAGCGTCGCAGGGCCCGATACCGTCGTGATCTTCGCCGAACCCTTCACCCGCGAGCGCGACAATCTCAACGCCGTCCGCCAGATCCTGGAGCGCGGCGGCCGTGTGCTCTCCACTGGCTATTGGGGAGGCTTTATTCTGCCCGGCGGCCAGACTGCCCCACCCGGCGAGTTCAGTTTCGCGGCCTGCAAGCTCGAGCCCGAAGGCCTCGACGCTCTGGCCAGCTCCGGCGAGGTGTGGATGGTGCCGGAGGCCACCTGGCAGGTCGGCAACCCCGCAGTGCGCATTCAGTACAGCTGTGCCGGCCAGCCTGCGGTCGTCGAATACGACTACGGTAAGGGCCATGTGGTGTGGTGGGCCAGCTCGACGCCGCTCGAGAATGCATCCCTTGCACGCGCCAACGATCTCGATCTTCTGCTGAACTCGCTCGGTTCGCGCGAAGGCCATCACTTCTATTGGGACGAGTCCCTGCACGGCGATGTGCGCTCCGAATGGAGCTACGCCTCCGGACCGGCACGCAATCTGCTCTTTATCGGGTTGCCGATTCTGGGCCTGCTCATCGTTTTCAGCTTCAGCCGGCGCCACGGTCCCGTACGTGACCTGCCCGAAGCACCGCGTGCCGCGCCGACGGAGTTTCTCGATGCGCTCGGCTCCCTCTATCGCAGCGCCGGTGCCGCTTCAACAGCCGTCGTCGTCGCATTGGACCGGTTCCGGCGCCACAGTCTCCGCCTGTGCGGGCTGCGGCCCGGTCCAATGGGCGCAAAGGAACTGGCTGCTGCGATTCGCCGCCGCTTTCCGCACGCCGATCCGAACCTTGAAGCCGACCTCGCCGCCTGCGAAGATGCTTCGTGGACCGAGTCGCTCGATCCGCGCGCGGCGCTCAAACTGATTCAGGCTCTGCACGCCCATCAACGAAAGCTCGACGAAGCGGCAAGTCTGCCGGTCCAATACGACAAGAAACCACTGCAAGAAAGGGCTTCATGACCCAGGAAGGAAATCCAATCGCCGAGGAAAACGCAGCCCTCAAGGCGACCAACCAACTGATTGCGCACGCGCGCAACGAACTCGGCAAAGTCATCTCCGGCCAGAACACCGCGCTCGAAGAGGTGATGATCGCCGTGCTCTGCCAGGGCCACGCTCTGCTCGAAGGCGTCCCCGGCATCGCCAAGACGCTCATGGTCAAGGCGCTCGGCCGGCTGCTCGGACTCGGCTTTCAGCGCGTGCAGGCCACCCCCGATCTGATGCCTGCCGACATCCTGGGCACCACAATTCTGCGTCCCGGCACGGACTCGTTCACTTTCCACGCCGGGCCGGTCTTCACCGATCTCCTTCTGGTCGACGAAATCAACCGCATGCCGCCGCGCACACAGGCTGCGCTGTTGGAGTGCATGGAAGAGCGCCAGGTGACCATCGATGGCCAGCGCCGCCCGCTCCCGAGCTGGTTCACGGTCTTCGCGACACAAAATCCGGTCGACTTTGAGGGAACCTATCCGCTTCCTGAAGCGCAACTCGATCGCTTCCTGATGAAGATTCGTGTGGCCTATCCCTCGGAACAAGAGGAGTTGCAGATTCTCCAGCGGCATCACGCCGGTACCGGTGCCGGTCTGCTGGAAGACGCCGGGATTGCACCAATGTCAGGAAGCATGCTCGCCGCAGCACGTGCTGAAGTGCGCGCCATTCGCATCGAGCCCGAGCTCTACGGCTATATTCTTGCCATCGGCCGCCGCACCCGCGAGTGGCCGACGCTCTCTCTCGGAGCCAGCCCGCGCGCTGCCCTCAGCGTAATGCTCGTCGCGCAAGCGGTGGCCGCATTCGATGGCCGCGACTTTCTCGTTCCTGACGACGTCAAGCGCGCCGTGCCTCCGGTGCTGCGCCATCGCGTAATTCTCAAGCCCGAGGCCGAACTCGAAGGCTTCGATGCTGACCGCGTGCTGGCCGACGTGGTGGCAGCGGTTCCGGTGCCGCGCCAATGATTCAGCCCTCGTTGCAGCCCGGGCCCGTAACGGCTGTGTGCGTGCCACGCCGCCGCTGGGCCTTCGGACTCACCGGCCGCTCGGTCGGGCTGCTGATTCTCGGATTTTTTTTGCTCATTCCGGGCTTTTGGGACAGCCAGCTAAGCTACACGATGCTCGCGTGGGACCTGCTGGTGCTCCTTGCGGCGTTCCTCGACGGGCGTCGTCTGCCGCGCGCTGCGGATCTCACCGCCGGACGCTCATGGACCAATGCTCCGGCCCTCGACAGCGAAACCGAAATCGAATTAACGGTCGAGAACCGCGGCCGCGTCATCGTGCATTGCGTGCTCGACGACGATCAGCCGCCCGCGCTCACTGCACAACCAGCAATGCAACCGCTCACGGCATTTCCCAAAGTGCCGGCAACCGTGCGCTACAAAATCGAGCCGCGAGAGCGTGGCGACTGGGATGCAGGGCAGCTCTACATCGCCTATCGCTCGCCGCTCGGGCTCGCCGAACGCTGGGCAGTCGCACCACTCGATCAGCGCGTGCGGGTCTATCCGGCCCTGCGCACCGGCGAAGAGCAGAAGCTCTTCCTGGCCCGCAGCCGCCAGATCGATCTCCAGCTGCGCCAGGCGCGCCAGCGCGGCCTTGGGCGCGACTTCGAGAGCTTGCGCGAGTACCGCGAAGGCGATGACCTGCGCGACATCTGCTGGACGGCAACCGCACGGCGCGGCACACCGATCACACGCCAGTATCAGACCGAGCGCAGCCAGCCGGTGTGGATTGTGCTCGACTGCGGCCGCCTCATGCGGTCTAAGATTTGCGCTCTGCCGCTGGGCAATGTTAGTCCCGTCGCGGCCTTTCCAGCGCATACGCACTCCAAGCTCGACTTCGCCTGCACTACGGCGGTTTCTCTTGCCCAGCTGGCGCTCTACTCGGGCGACCGCGTGGGTCTTCTTGCCTATGGCCAAGGCACGCAGCAGCGCCTGTTGCCCGGCCGCGGGGCATCGCACTTACGCCAGATGATCGAGTCGCTCGCCCAGCTCCGTGCCGAAGGCGGCGAGGCCGATCACCTGCGCGCGACGGCTGTCCTGAACCGGCTGCAACCTCGGCGCTCGCTGATTCTTTGGATCACGGACCTGGCCGAAACCGCCATGCGCCCCGAGGTAATCGACGGAGCCGTGCAGCTGCTCCGCCGCCACGTCCTGCTCTTCGTCGCCATGGCCCAGCCCGAGGTGGAGAAGATCGCCGAAGCGCGACCTAAAAACGTCGAGCAGATGTTTCGCGCCGCCGCCGCCCAGGAGATGGCCGGCCGCCGCGAACTGCTCCTGGCCCGCCTGCACGAACAAGGCGCCCTCACCCTAGACCTCAACCCCGAAGCGCTCACGTCCACTGTCCTGAATCAATACCTGACCGTGAAAGAGCGGGCTATGGTGTGATAAAGTAACAAAAGGTAACACCTTGGAGCATCGATATGGCTTCCCAGTCCACGACGAGTCTCAAACTCGATCAGGAGTTGAAGGAGCGAGTCCAGCGGCTGGCCTCTGCCCGTAAACGATCGGCTCACTGGATCTTGCGCGAAGCAGTGGAGCAGTATGTCGGGCGCGAGGAAAAGCGCGAGCAGTTGAAAGAAGACGCCCTGGCTGCGTGGGCGCACTACCATGAGACCGGCCTGCACGTCACTGGCGAGGAAGCTGATGCCTGGCTTGCAAAACTCGAAGCAGGTGAGGACGCCAAGGCGCCTGAATGCCACCGGTAAGGTGGTCGCAGTCCGCACTCCGTGACGTGACCCGTCTGTACGACTTTCTCGTTTCGAAGAATCCCGGCGCTGCAAAACGTGCGGTGCAAGCGCTGCGGCAAGGCGTGCAAATCCTCACAACTCATCCAGAAATCGGCCGCCCGATGGACGATCTGCCGCCTGAATTACGCGAGTGGATTGTCGAGTTCGGCCAGAGCGCCTATGTGCTCCTCTATCGCTTCGACAGAAAAGAGATCGTGCTCCTTGCGGTGCGGCATGGGCGAGAAGCGGGATATTGAACTGCTTTGCAGGAGCCGCGACCCAGGGAACAGCAGAGAATCTCAGGGCAATCGTCCTACTTCTTCTCCCCACTGTTCAACTGTGGCAAACTCGCCCCGGCGCCCGACGTCAACAACCCCGCCTCGGCATACGTCCGCAGCTTGTCGCGCGTATCCGTGATGTCCAGGTTGCGCATCGTGAGCTGCCCGATCCGATCCCGCGGCGAGAAAGCAGACTCCGTCTTCTCCATCGAAAGCCGCTCGGGCTTGAAGGTCAAGTTCGGCGATTCGGTGTTCAGAATCGAGTAGTCGTTGCCGCGCCGCAATTCCAGCGTGACCTCGCCCGTAATCGGCCGTGCCACCCAGCGCTGCGCGCTCTCGCGCAGCATAATCGACTGCGAGTCGAACCAGCGCCCCTGATAAAGCAACCGGCCTAGCTTGCGGCCGTTCTCACGATACTGCTCGATGGTGTCCTCGTTGTGGATGCCGGTGATCAGTCGCTCATACGCAATATAGAGCAGCGCCAGCCCCGGCGCCTCATAGATGCCGCGGCTCTTCGCCTCGATGATCCGGTTCTCGATCTGGTCGCTCATGCCCAGCCCATGCCGTCCGCCAATCCTATTTGCTTCCAGCAGCAGCTCGACCTGGTCCGTGAACTCGCGACCATTCAGCGCCACAGGCAGGCCTTCCACGAAGCGCACCGTGACCTCCTCGGCCTTCACCGGCACATCGTCACGCCAGAACGCCACACCCATGATCGGCTCCACAATGCGCACATTGCTCGACAGATGTTCGAGCTCCTTGGCCTCGTGCGTTGCGCCCAGAATGTTCGAGTCAGTCGAGTAGGCTTTCTCCGCCGACATCTTGTACGCGAAGCCCGACTTGGTCATGAACGCCGACATTTCGGCGCGGCCGCCGAGCTCGTCGATGAACGTCGCATCTAACCACGGCTTATAGATGCGCAGCTCGGGATTCACCAGCAGACCGTAGCGGTAGAAACGCTCGATGTCGTTGCCCTTGTAGGTCGACCCATCGCCCCAGATCGAGACATCGTCTTCCTTCATCGCGGCCACCAGTATGGTGCCCGTCACCGCGCGCCCAATCGGCGTGGTGTTGAAATACGCGACCCCAGCCGTAGTGATGTGGAATGCGCCTGCCTGCAAAGCAGCGAGCCCCTCGCGCACCAGCTGCGCCCTGCAGTCGATCAGCCGTGCCACCTCGGCGCCGTACTCCAGAGCCTTGCGCGGAATCTCGTCGTAGTCCTTTTCGTCGGGCTGGCCCAGGTTCGCCGTGTAGGCGTAAGGTCGCGCCCCCTTCAGCTTCATCCAGTGCAGGGCGGCGCTGGTGTCCAGCCCGCCGGAAAAGGCGATGCCAACTTTTTCGCCGGCAGGGAGGTGTTCCAGGATGTTCGACATGATCGTACGGTTCCTTCTGCGCGTGGGAGTGAGCCGCGTGGGGTAGAAAAGAGCGGACTCTTTATTGTACGGTTCAGGGTGCCGGCCCGATTGAACGACCTATGAATCGCTCTGCGGCCGGAGCCTCTTCGCCAGCGCCCACTTCAATTCTTCGATGCCTTCGCCCGTCACCGCGGAAATTGCGTGAAACTCCAGCTTGCGCCGCTTGGCGTAGGTCGTCAGCTTTTTCAACTTGTCTGGGTTGGCCGCATCGATCTTCGTTGCGACCACAATCATTGGCTTCTCATCGAGCCCATTGCCGAAGCTCGCCAGCTCGTTGTTGATTACCTTGAAGTCTTCCACCGGATCGGGCCGGCCCGATGCGTCTGACACATCCACCAGATGCACCAGCAGCTTCGTGCGCTCGATGTGGCGCAGAAACTGCATGCCCAGACCCTGCCCCAGATGCGCGCCCTCAATCAGACCGGGTACATCGGCGACGACATAGCTCTGCCGATCGGGTTCCTCACCCACCGACACCACCCCCAGATTCGGTTCCAGCGTCGTGAAAGGGTAGTCGGCGATCTTCGGCTTGGCCGCCGAGATGCGCGAGATCAGTGTGGACTTACCTGCATTGGGATAGCCCACCAGGCCCACATCGGCCAGCAACTTCAGCTCCAGCCGGTACTGGCGTTCCTCGCCAGGCCTGCCCAACTCGTGCTCCCGCGGAGCCTGATGCGTGCTGGTGGCAAAGTGCTGGTTGCCGCGCCCGCCACGCCCGCCCTTCGCAACGATAAGGCGCTCATCAGGAATCTGAAAATCGTGCACCAGTTCCCCGGTCTCCTGATCGAAAAGCGCGGTGCCCACCGGAACCTGCAGCACAATCGAATCCCCATCCTGCCCGGTGCAGTTCGAGCCCATACCGTGCTCGCCGCGTTGCGCTTTGTGCTCCGGGTTGTAGCGGAAATGAATCAGCGTGTTGTGGCGCTGCGACGCCTCCATAACCACGTCGCCACCGCGTCCGCCATCGCCGCCCGAAGGACCTCCGCGCGGCACAAACTTCTCGCGCCGGAAGGCCATGCAGCCGTTTCCGCCGTCGCCGGCTTTGACACGAATTTTGGCTTCGTCGATAAACATGAAGGAGCGGGAATGTCGCGCTCCCACGGGTGGTCACCCCGATCGGAGCACGTCTTTTTAGTTTAGCAACCGGGTGCTCGTCGGTCGGCTCGATCCGAGGTAAGGGCGTCTTTCCCGATTCTGCACTCGCTCGCGCGCTTTGCCGCACAGCTGTGATGGAAAGCACCTGATGCCCGCCATTCTCCGGCCTAAAATCACACCTGTCTTCATTGCAATTGACGAAGACATCGGACTGGGCCAGCCCATTCGATTCTGCGTGCATCGCAACGGACCCGCCCCAAG
>Ga0335069_10002625_pt1 | contig 27534 bp, 39 predicted proteins | sample Lox_Sample_11_FD_206714 | JGI IMG/M metagenome (GOLD analysis project Ga0335069, IMG submission 206714) | Soil microbial communities from Loxahatchee National Wildlife Refuge, Florida, United States - Lox_Sample_1.1 | ecosystem: Environmental > Terrestrial > Soil > Wetlands | place: USA...
AACACCACCTACGTCTTGTACACGCCCGCGCAGGACCAAGGTGGCGCTCAGCTTGGCGGCGTTGTGAGAATCAAAACCGGCGCTGTTACATCGGCGTACGTCGGCTTTGCCTCGGAGACACTCGCGAAAGAATTCTGCGAACACTCGCACATTGGCCCACCTACAATCATCGTCGAGTCAAAGCTGGTCAACTCGGGCCTGCCCAGCACCGTGAAGGAGAAGTTCGTCCTGCGCTTTCCCGACGCTGAAACGCTTTGCGCCTATTTCACCAATCGCGATTCATTTCCGTACGGCCAGTTTCTCGTGCCGGTCGAGGGGGAACATGCTGCCTAACAACGCGTTCGAGCGGCCCAGCGGTCATCGAGGCTGCGCCGTCCTCGCAATGAATTGCGTGCTCGGCGGCGCGGAATGGGCGCCGTGCCTGGCCGCTCAACTAGGTCGTTAGATGGCGCTCCGAAACGTCATGCCGGAATCAGTCAGGCAGCACGTTCACGCGGCCCTCTTCGCGTTTGCGATGATCGCCGGCGTCAGCGGTGCCCTAGTGTTTTGGGCTGCGGTGACACTGGCCCAATATCTAGCTGCGGTGGTAATTTTCGCGATTGCGGGGGCTTTCGTTTTGGCAGCTCGCTTAGTGGACGCAGAACAGACTGCGCGAGATCTCGAATCGCTGGCGAATCACAATTCACGCACCTCGGCAAAGGACGCAACCGATGGCGGAGAGTCAAAGAGAAGCGCCATCTAACAACGCGTTGGAGCGGCCCAGTGTTTATCGTGGCCGCGCCGTCCTCGCAATGAATTGCGTGCTCGGCGGCGCGGAATGGGCGCCGTGCGTGGCCGCTCAACTAGGTCGTTAGGTTGCATTAGAAGCATCGGGGCAATTCACTTCCTCAAGCCATGCCGCCGGTTCACGTGGCCGGGTTCCGTTCGTCGCGCACAGGCCCGCCAGCTCATGGGGCAGCGGTCGCGAAATTCGGTCGTCGGGGGTGGCATTTCCCACATATCGGGGTAGGTTCATCCGAAGGCGCGTTGGTGCAAAATTGCACCATCGTGGTCAACGCCAGGGTCAGTCGTATGCAACCTAACAACGCGTTGGAGCGGGCCGTGAAGCACCGTGGGCCGCGTCTGTCCGCGGCACGGTCATCGTGCCCGGCCGCTCAACTAGGTCGTTAGATCTCACCGAAATGCTTCGTGAAATCCCAGCAGCACGACAAGTTCCAGGCGATGAGAAGCGCCGCTGGTTCACCTCGGCGAACATCGATCTATTCGTGTGGGTGAACGACGGTGGCGCGCCCATTGGGTTTCAACTCTGCTACGACAAACAGCTTCAGGAACACGCGCTCACCTGGACCGAGGGAACCGGGTACAGCCACATGGCCGTCGACGGAGGCGAATCTCGGCCGGCTCGATACAAGGGCGCTCCGATACTTGTCGCGAATGGAGCCTTCGAGGCCAGTCGAATACTTGAAGAATTTCGGCTGGAGGCGCGGTCTCTACCGCCGGAGTTCGTGCAGTTCGTTGAGGGCAAAATGTCTCAACTGGAGGCGCGGTGAGATCTAACAACGCGTTGGAGCTTACCGGGGCGCATCGTGGGCCGCGTCTTTCCGCGGCACGGTCATTGTGGCCGGCCGCTCAACTGAGTCGTTAGCCGTCATGAAAATCGCCGGGGCCAAAATCGTCATTGCTGCCGTGGCGTTCATCGTTTCCACATCGTGCGGCGCATTCACGCTACGACCCGGAGTCTGGGTCTACGATTCGCCCCGGACGCTTTACGTTCTACGGCTGAACGAAGATCACGGCTGTCACTTCGCGATGTTCGTGCAAGATCCGAAGTTCGAAGATGCTGGTCGTTGCGAGCTCTTGACCAACGGCGCCGAAATAATGATCGATCTGACATCGGCCGGCGCATTCGCGAATGGCCTACCGATCACCGGACTCAAACAGCTGCGGCTCGTCCGTTCTCCGGACGGCCAGTCACTCATCAGCATCAGTCACGTTCCATCCGTGGCCTTCTCGCGTATGTCCGACGCCGAGGCCGACAAATTGATTGCGAAGAGAAAATGACGGCTAACAACGCGTTGGAGCGGCCCAGTGGCGATCGAGGCCGCGCCGTCCTCGCAATGAATTGCGTGCTCGGCGGCGCGGAATGGGCGCCGTGCCTGGCCGCTCAACTAGGTCGTTAGACGTCGTGCGAGGCCGCGACTAGAATTGGCATATGCGCTTTGAATGGGACCGCGCGAAGGCTGAGGCCAACCGCCGCAAGCACCGCGTCTCGTTTGATGAAGCCGCGACAGTCTTCTTCGATCCGCTATCGGTCACTATCGCCGATCCAGATCATTCTTCGGGTGAGCGGCGTTTCGTGACAATGGGCACTTCGTCGACCGGTCGACTCCTCGTTGTCGCGCATACCGAACGCGGATCGATTCTTCGACTCATCAGCGCAAGACCAGCCAGCGCCGCCGAGCGCAATCGCTATGAAACCTAAAGTTTCAACCGCCAACGAAATGCGAGCCGAGTACGACTTCTCGAAGGGCGTTCGCGGGAAATACCACAAGCGCCTTCTCAAGGAGGGTTCGAACGTCGTCGTCCTGGAGCCGGACGTGGCGAAGGCATTTCCCGACTCCGCATCCGTCAACGAGGCGCTGAGAGTCGTGATTAAAGCGGGGCAAGCACGACGTCTAACAACGCGTTCGAGCGGACCGGGGAAAATGGCGGGCCGCAACGGCGCGCCCAGGAAATGATGCGCGCCATTGCGGCAACGGCATTGTGGCCGACCGCTCAACTCGGTCGTTAGATTGCACGTGAACAGCGTCGTGCCCATCTGGGGAAAGGCAACGATTCGGCTCACCGAGGAAGCCCGGGCGCTGCTACTTGAGATGACGAGGCAAATTGAAGAGATTCGTCCGGTCGTCTGCTTATCCTGGGTAGTCGATGCAGTGGAGAGCCATGGCGAAGAGGCCACGCATCGAGGGCCTCACTGGGGCGTCGGCTGCTACTCTTCGGACCAAGTGCCAGCTGATAGCGTCACCGAGATCGCGGGCATCAAATTCATTTTCTCGGCCTACGATGCGTTGCGACTCGAGGGCGCCACCTTGCGAATTTCCAGCAATGGGTTTGAGGTGGATGAGCGTGCAATCTAACAACGCGTTGGAGCAGACCGGCGATCATCGTGGCCGCGCCGTCCTCGCAATGAATTGCGTGCTCGGCGGCGCGGAATGGGCGCCGTGCCTGGCCGCTCAACTAGGTCGTTAGGCCTACGCAGGGCGGCAGCTTGCGATATGCATATAATGTATATATCATGGCTGCATGCCTCTCGAGCACGACCCAGCCAAGGCTGCGGCCAATCTCAAGAAGCATGGTGTGTCCTTCGCGGATGCGGAGGGCGCACTGTTCGATCCCCTGGCGTTGACCGTCGAGGACATCGGGGTTGTTGGTGAACGTCGGTTCGTCACCATCGGCTTGGGGAGCGCCGGAGAACTGCTCGTTGTTGTGTACACCTATCGCGACAACGAGCCCCGACTAATCTCGGCTCGCCGCGCCACACGCAAAGAGCGAAAGACCTATGAAAGCTGAATACGACTTCTCGAAGGGCAGGCGCGGAGCCGTCATCCCGCAAAAGGGAAAGACGCGAATCTCCATCTTTATCGATAACGCTACCCTCGCGGAGTTTCGTGACCGTGCCGAAAAGGCGGGCACGGGATACCAAACCATGATGAACGAGGCACTGCGAGCCTATCTGTCGAAGACCGAGGGGCCGGTCACAGCAGAGATGCTTCGTCACGTGCTGCGGCAGGAAATGCCCGAGTATCTGCGAGGTCTAACAACTCGTTCGAGCGGGCCGGGAAAGATCACGGGCCGCGGCGGCGCGCCCAAGAAATGATGCGCGCCGCCGCAGCAATTGCGCCGTGGTCGGCCGCTCAACTAGGTCGTTAGCGGTTATTGGATACGATGTCTATAATTAAAGCGTGAGTAGCCAATTCGATGATCTGACGAAGCGGATTCGTGCCCTCCCAGCGGGCGAGAGGGCCGCGCTTGTTCGTGTGCTCATCGATGACCTAGACCCAGGACAAGATCCGGATGTCGAGAAACTTTGGCTCGAGGAGGCTGAGCGTCGCTACGCGCAGTATCTCCGGGGCGAGGTCGAGGCGATTCCCGGTGATGAGGTGATGGCCGAAGCGCGCAAGCGTCTGAAGTGACCAGTCACCGCTATCTTCCCTCGGCGAGGGAAGAACTGAACGAGGCCGCCGCGTTCTACGACGCGAGGGTCCCTGGATTGGGGGATGCGTTTCTCGATGATGTGGAACGCGCGATTGAAACGATTCAAGAGAACCCTCGAATCGGTGCGACTGTGGGTCGCCGATTCCGTAGAGTGTTCATCGGCCGTTTCCCATTCAGCATTATCTACATCGACCGCGACGGGGAGATCGTAATCGTCGCCATCGCCCACCAGCGCAAGCGTCCTGGTTACTGGCGGGGCAGGCAATGACCGCTAACAACGCGTTGCAGGGAACGGAAGCATTGCGGCCGCCCTGTGCGCGCATGAAATTGTGTGCGCGGGCCAGGGCGGAATGGGCGCCGTGCCTGGCCGCTCAACTAGATCGTTAGCCATCACGGGGCGCCATGGATAGATTCGACGGGGCACTTCGAATAGCTATCATCCTCCTCGCGCCGGCCACCTTCTTTGTGACGCTGTGGTCCGAGAAGCAACGCAATATCCCACCGGGCGGGGTGGCGAAGATTGGGGCGCTCTTCTTCGTCTTGGGCGTCCTCGGTGGGTACATTGGCACTCGCCTCAGCCCAACCACGCAATGGAGAGGCTTGATCCCATTTGTGACGTTCGAGTCCGACACGATTCACTATTTCTCCGATTTCATCGCAATTGGATACGGCTTCGTGGCATATGCGCTATTAAGGACGCTGTCTCCAAGGCGAGGCCGGTGATGGCTAACAACGCGTTGGAGCGGCCCATCGGTCACCGCGGCCGCGCCGTCCTCGCAATGAATTGCGTGCTCGGCGGCGCGGAATGGGCGATGTGCCTGGCCGCTCAACTAGGTCGTTAGGCCGCAACGGAAGAGTGTCATCTCGGAAGGTCGGGCAGCGTTAAGCAGTCATGCCTCCGAAGGTCAGCGAAATCCTGCGCATGCTCGCCGATGACGGCTGGGTTCAGGTATCGATGCGCGGCAGTCATCGCCAGTTCAAGCATCCGAGCAAGCCGGGTCGCGTGACCGTTCATGGCAAGCCGAGCGACAATATTGCACCGGGTACACTTAACAGCATCCTGAAGCAATCCGGGCTAAAGAAGTGAGGCCGAAAATGCGCTACGCCGTGGTGATCGAGAAGGCCGGAGCCAACTATTCCGCGTACGTGCCGGATCTTCCAGGCTGCGTCGCGACCGGTAGTACCGTGCCAGAGGCGGAGGTTGCGATCCGCGAGGCGATCGAGCTCCATATCTCGGGCATGCGAGAAGACGGAACGCCGGTTCCGCCGCCGTCGAGCCAGGTCGACTACGTGGATGTTGCAGCCTAACAACTCGTTGGAGCGGCCCGAAAATCAACGTGGGCCGCGTCTGGCCGCGGCACGGTCGTTTTGGCCGGCCGCTCCCTTGGCAGGGCGCAATGGCGGTCGCGGCAGGCCGCTCAACTAGGTCGTTAGAGGGCATCGTGAGGCGCGACACGTTGGGAGGCGTGGCTGCGGTTGTGCTCGGCGTGGCCTACGCGTTCGCGTTGGACAGCGACATTTGGGGACACGAAAGTTCGCTGCCTTTGCCCGCGGTTGTCGCGATGTTCGCGTCAGGGGCATTTCTGAGCCTGGTCGCGCTGTCCGCGTGGGCAAAGCCCGACCGCCCGTGGTTATTTCCGGGATTGTTTTCCGTGCCGCTACTGTTTCTCGCGACGCCTTATCTTCATCCTTGGGACTGGGTTGGAGTGGGGATATTCCTCTCAATTGCCGGAGCCACATTCCTAGTCGGTTTCGCGGCGTGCGTGGTGGTTCGTGCAATTGTCGCCGTTCGCAGAAAGGTGCCGTGATGCCCTTTAACAACGCGTTGGAGCGGACGGGCGATCATCGTGGCCGCACCGTCCTCGCAATAGATGGCGTGCTCGGCGGCGCGGAATGGGTGTCGCGCCAAGCCGCTCAACTCGGTCGTTAGAGCGAAGCCGTCCAGATTGACGCATACACGGCATGTATAGACAATGCGCGTATGCGGTTTTCCTGGGATGAAAGGAAGCGTCGTCTAAGCCTGAAAGAGCATGGTTTGGACTTCGTGGATGCACCCAGAGTATTTGAAGGCCGACTTTCACCTTCGAGGATGATCGCTTCGCGTACGACGAGCAGCGTTTCGTGACCCTGGGCTTTCTTGCGGGAATGGTCATTTGCATGGTTCACACTGAGTCGCCGTCGCGGATCCACGTGATCTCTTTTCGAAAGGCGACGCGAAATGAAGAAGCGATACTCTTCAAGAACCTCCAAGACTGACCTATCTCGAGTTCGTGCCATGACGAACCGTCAGATCAAGGTATCGCCGGAGCACCCCGAGGCCGACGTGAGGCACATCGTCCGCGGCATCGTGCGCCAGGGGCTCAAGCCCGTGAGCTCGAAGACGTCTATCTCGCTTCGGGTCGATGCGGACGTCCTGGAATGGTTCAAGGCCCAGGGGCGGGGATACCAAACCCGGATCAATGCCGTCCTAAGAGCGTTCAAAGATGCCTCGCTCTAACAAAGCGTTCGAGCGGTCCGCGGGCGATCGACGCCGCGCCGTCCTCGCAATGAATTGCGTGCTCAGCGGCGCGGAATGGGCGCCGTGCCTGGCCGCTCAACTAGGTCGTTAGACGTCAGATGAAGCCATCCCAAGTCGTACGCACGGCGTCCTGCACCTGCGGCCAACTTACCGTGGTTGCGTCCGGTGATCCAGTCCGAGTTTCCATTTGCCACTGTCTGGCGTGTCAGCAGCGAACCGGAAGCGTGTTTGGGACACAAGCACGATTTCCCCGGGAGGCGGTGAAGATCGAAGGTCGATCATCGACGTACGTGCGGGTCGGTGACTCGGGAGGGTTATGTGCTTTTCACTTTTGTCCGATCTGCGGAGCAACGGTTCATTACAGTATCGCCGGTCGTGAGGAACAGGTCGCCATACCCGTCGGCGCCTTTGCCGATCCCAATTTCCCGCGGCCGGAATTCTCCGTGTACGAAGAGCGGAAGCATGGGTGGGTGGTCTTGCCCGAAGATATGGAGCACCAACCGTAGTGCAGCTAACGCCTAACAACGCGTTGGAGCCGACCGGAAGACGGGTGCGGGCCGCGTCTGGCCGCGGCGCCGGCGTCAGTGGTCGGTCAGCTTAACTCGGTCGTTAGGCCGCAGAAGGACCGTGGATGAAGCGCACCTGGACAGTCGTCGGAGTTCGCGATGTGGCTCGCAGCTTCAAGTGGTACCAGTCGCTCTTCGGCCAACCGGAGACGCGTCCTGCCCACGAATACTTCGGGCAACTGATCGACTCAGACGGTACCGTATTGCTCTGTCTCCACGAGTGGGGCGCGCACGAGCATCCAACCTTGATGAGCCCCGATCATGGAACGCCTGGCAACGGCCTGCTGTTGTTCTTTCGTGTGGACGATTTTGACAAGGCCTTACCACGGGCACGGGCACTCGTGGCACGGCTTGAAGAGGAGCCGCATGTGAATCCGAATACGGGGACGATGGAGTTCGCGCTCCGAGATCCGGACGGGTACTACGTCATGATCAGTGCGCTATCTACATCCCACTCGATTGCCTAAGCATGGGCGACCTGCGGCCTAACAGCGCGTTGGAGCGGACCGTGACGCACCGTGGGCCGCGTCTGGCCGCGGCACGGTTGTCGTGCCCCGCCGCTCAACCAGGTCGTTAGCCATCACCGGATGAGCACGCCGACATTCGACGCGGAGCGTTTTCGGTTGTTCGAGAAGGCGGCTCATGACCGCATCGCCGATTCCTATCACGCATTCTTCGTTCCGATAACCGAGCATGCGGCCGAGCCCTTGCTGGACGCAGCGCACGTCGGCCGAGGCACAAGAGTGCTTGACGTGGCAACCGGCTCCGGAATCGTTGCGGCGCACGCCGGCGCTCGAGGGGCCTCCGTGGTCGGTACAGACATCTCCCCGCGGATGGTGTCTTTGGCGGCCCGCCTCAATCCAGGCTGCACGTTTCGAGAGGCGGACGTCGAGTCAATGCCGTTCCCGGAAGGCTCCTTCGATTCGGTAGTTTGCGCATTCGGTGTCGGCCATTTTCCTGATTCGGGGGCGGCGGTCGCGGAGTGCGCGCGTGTGCTGGCTGCGGGAGGGTGGCTCGCGCTAGCTTGGTGGGACCTGCCGGCGCGCAATCGACTTCAGGGCGTGCTGCTCGAGGCAATCCAGGAGGCTGGCGCGGCGACGGTGCAGCAGCTTCCATCCGGCCCTCCGATGTTTCGCTACTCGGACGATGACGAGCTTCGCAATCTTCTCAGCTCGGCGGCGCTCGGTCAGGTCGCCGTCGCCTCGCACTCTTTCAAGTATGGGATCCCGAATGCGGATATCTTGTGGGATGGTGCGATGGGCAGCCTTGCACGGACATCGGCCCTGCTGCTCGCACAACCGTCCGAGACGCAGCGCCGGATACGCTCGGTCTTTGATCGGCTGGTATCAGGCTACGTTTCAGGGGGACGTATCGAATTGCCGATGGCGTTCAAGATCGCCTCAGGAAGACGGCCAGGCACTTCGTCCGGCCGGTCATGACAACCATGCACATTGCGGAGCTTTGGCGCTATCCGGTCAAGTCACTCCTGGGGGAGCGACTGACCACCCTGAGCCTGGTTGGCGATGGGGTTGAAGGCGATCGCGCGTGGGGTATCCAGGATCTTGGCGATGGTCGAATCCTTACGGCCCGGCGCGAGCCGCGCCTGCTATTTGCATCCTCCCGCCTGACGGCGGATGAAGTCCCGCTGATCTGCCTGCCGGACGGGCGGCAGTTGGCTGGACTTGGTTCCGCCACGGATGCCGCACTGTCCGCGTGGTTGGGCAAGGCCGTAACGCTGATAGCCGCCGCAGAGAGCGAGGCTGCGCGTGCAGAGTACTTTGCAGACGCCACGGATGACACAAGCCGGGCCATTGAATGGACGATGCCGAAGGGCCGCTTCGTCGATGCATTTCCTGTCCTGATAATGACCACGGCCGGCCTGCTTGGCGCGGCCTCCGCTCATTCCGCTGGCACGTGGGATGTGCGCCGATTCCGCCCGAATGTATTGATTCACGTTGATGGCGAAGGGTGGCTCGAAGACGCCTGGACTGATCGTCAGCTAAGCGTCGGCTCGGCACGGCTGGTCCCTCGCCGGCGGTGCATACGCTGCACGATGGTCAACCGCGCCCAGCCAGGGCTGGACAGAGATGTGAACATTTACAAGACGCTGCATCGAACCCACGGGGGCGAAGCCGGGATGTGGACCCAGGTCATGCAACCCGGGTCCATTTCAGAGGGTGACGTGGTATGTGTAGCGAGCGGGCCGTGAGCGTGGCCACCGTAGATCACCCGATACTACTCGTCGTTGTCGCGGCGCTATGCAGCCCCATGCTCGTGGTCACTGCCCGGTGGTTCTTCGACGACCTCGAGACGTTTCTCGAGGAATTCGGGTGTCGTGCCTGTGACGACATCTGGTGGAGGCTCACTCGCACCAGCCAGCCGAGCGCGTTCATCTGGGTCAAGATCGCCGGCTTTGCCGGAACGTACGCGATCGTTGTCGGCGCGATATACCTGATTCTCGGCAGAATGCTGGATTGATCGCCCGCAATCGATTGGATGGAAGGAGTTATCCGTGCCCCGCATCGTTCTCGCTCGACGCTCGGTGCTGAAGGCGGTGACCTACAGAGTCTTGATCATGTGCCTCGACTTCGGCACGATCTATCTCTTCACGGGGGCGCTTCGTGTCGCGCTCGGCTTCATGATCGCGAGCAACGTCTACACCACCGTGGCCTACTTCGCCCACGAGCGACTTTGGTCGCGCATCAGGTGGGGTATCGTCGACGCAGGTGCCTGATCGTTGATGGGAGAGCTCGTGATTGCGGACATCGACCTTTCACCGGCCTCACGAGAAGAGAAATCCGTCATTGCGTCGTACCTGCGCGAATATCTCGCCGAGTTCGGCTTTCGCGGGACCTATCCGTATTTCGACCAGTATTGGCTGGAATCGACGCGCCATCCGTTCCTGATTCGCCGCGGTGGAGAGCGTGCCGGTTTCGCGTTCGTACGCTCCCTCGACGGTGGCGCCACGCACGAGATGTCGGAGTTCTATGTGTTGCCCGAACACCGCGGCTTCGGTGTCGGGCGGGCGGCGGTACAGGCGCTTTTGCCGATCTTTCCGGGGCTGTGGAGGATTCCCGTCCAGGTCTCCAATCTTCCGGGCATCGCGTTTTGGTCCCGCGTGTTGGGCGCCGAGGTGCCGGCCTCGGAGGACCGGGAGACCGTCGTTTTCCTTCGCGGGGTCGGGAGCAGGGCTGCCGGCGGCTCAACCGGGTCGTCGAGCCCCATGTTCCAGGTGCGGCCGTTCGAGGAAAGGGACAGGCTTGCGTTGGAGACCATCTATCGGGAGTGCCGGTCCGAGGCAACGTGGTTGCCGTCCGCCCATGAGTCGAGCTTCGCGCGAGACACCGACGGCGAGGCGTTGCTCGTTGCAGTCGGCAGCAAAGACGAACCCGAGGGCTTTGTGTCCGTGTGGGAGCCCGAGGCATTCATCCATCATCTCTATGTGCGCAATGAGTCGCGGAGGAAGGGCATCGCCACGCAACTCCTCGACTCCCTGGCAACTCGACTGCCCAAGCCCTGGAAGCTGAAGTGTGTGCGCGCGAATGACGTCGCGCTTGCCTTCTATCTCGCTCACGGCTGGTTGGAGGTGTCGTCCGGCATTGGCGAGGATGGGCCCTATGCGGTGCTGGAAAAGGGGCCCGCGTGAGGGGCGGCATCGCCTGCCTGGCCCTGGTTTGCTCGACGCTGGCCATCGCCCAGCCTCTCGAGAACGCCTGCGGACAGGGGCAGAGCGAACCGGTCTTCTCGGAAATCGGAACCAGCGAAGAGGAGGCGGCGGCGTTCCTGGCATCCCTCCAGGGGGCGCTCGCCTCCGGCGACAGGAGGCGGGTCGCGTCGATGGTCCAGTTCCCGATCGCAGCGTGGGCCGGGAGCCGGGACGAAACCTTCAAGAATGCCGCCCAGCTCCTGGCGTCCTACGATCGCGTGTTCACGGAACGCCTGAAGAAGACTATCGGCGAGGCCCGGGTGCAGTGCTTGTTCACCAACTCGCAGGGCGCGATGATTCACGACGGCGAGGTGTGGTTCCGGCCCGTCGAGGGGCGCGGGCTGATGATCATCAAGATCAACGGGCCGATCGGGCCTGCGAAGTAGGACAGGATCTCCATGCACGTCCAACGGCTTGTCGCTTCGGATGTACCGCGCTATCGGGAGCTGATGCTCCACGCCTACGCGGCAGCGCCCGACGCATTCACGTCGACGCCCGAGGAACGTTCCGCGGAGCCCGACTCCTGGTGGCTCAAGCGCATAGCCGATCCCAGTGGCCAAAGCGTGGCCTTCGGTGCCTTCCACGACGACCATCTCGTTGGTACCGTCACGGTCGAGTTCGCTTCCAAACCCAAGACGCGGCACAAGGCCAAGCTCATCGGCATGTTCGTCCACGAGTCCTGCCGCGGCCTGGGTGCCGGAGCGAAGCTGGTTGAAGCTGCGGTCGCCGCGGCAAGCGCGCGCCCGGAGGTTCGCGTCGTCACGCTCACCGTGACGCAGGGCAACGCATCGGCGGTCGGCCTCTATGAGCGCTGCGGCTTCCGCACGTTCGGAGTCGAGCCGATGGCCCTTGCCACACCCGAGGGTTACAGGTCGAAGGTCCACATGTGGCTCCCGCTTGGAGGGTGACGTGGAAGTGCCATTCACCGGCGGTTGCGCGTGCGGAGCCATACGATACGAATGTTCGGCCCAGCCGCTTCGAATGGTCAATTGCCACTGTCGCGACTGCCAGGTCGCGGGCGGGAGCGCTTTTTCTCCCACGGTCGTCATGGCGAGCGATGCCGTGAAGATCACCAAGGGCCAGCCCGCTTATTTCGAGAAGGTCGCGGAGAGCGGCAACGTGGCCAGGCGCGCGTTTTGCCGTGAGTGCGGTACACCGTTGTTCGCTTCGAGCTCGGGGCGCGCGGAGTTTCTCGGAGTGAGGGCCGCAAGCCTCGACGACCCCGGCTGGTTCAGGCCCGAGGCGAATGTCTGGGCTGCAAGCGCTCAACCGTGGGACCACCTGGATCCAGGCATACCGAAATTCGAGAGAGGCCGGCCGCGTGCGAAGCAGGCAGGCTAGCAACGCATGAACCTCAATCAAGTCACGCTCCCCTCCACCGACGTAGAGCGCGCGGCGAACTTCTACCGCGAGCTGGGCTTCGTCCAGATCGTGGACAGCGCGCCTCGATACGCGCGTTTCGAGTGCCCCGATGGCGGAGCTACATTCTCGCTGCATCAAGTCGACGCATTGCAGGCTGGACACGGAGCGGTCGTCTACTTCGAGTGCCCCGACCTGGACGCGAGATATGAAGCCCTCGTGAAGCGCGGGATACGGTTCGAGAGCCCGCCGACGGACCAGCATTGGTTGTGGCGTGAGGCGTACTTGCGTGATCCGGACGGGAACCTGCTCTGCCTGTACTTCGCGGGAGAGAACCGACGTTTTCCACCGTGGCGCATCGGAGCCGAGCCGAGCGCGCCCAAGTCCGATCCCACCGGTCCCGTGCAGCGCCAGCTCGACGCGTACAACGCCCGCGACCTCGATCGTTTCGTGGCCGAGTACGCCGACGACATACAAGTCTTTCGGCCGCCGGCGCCGGAGCCCGTCCTTTCGGGAAAGAAGGCATTCGGCGAGCACTACGCGAGGAATCGCTTCAACCTGCCGAACCTGCATGCGAGATTGGTCGATCGCATCGTCTCGGGCAACATCGTGGTGGACCAGGAAGACATCACGGGGCTGTCCGATGGCCACGTGGCCGCCGTCGCGATCTACAAGGTCGTCGATGGCCGCATCCAGGCTGTCTGGTTTTTCTGAAGGGAGAAGAGCAGCCGTGGCAGCCCGCCGGGGACGATAAGGTGTCATCATAGAGGCGATGCAAGCTTCAGATATCACCGCCCGGATCACCTTCCTGCCCAAGGGCCGGAGCGTTCGAGATGGGCCGATCGTGGGGCGCACGCTCGGGTGCGCCGTCGTCGTCGACGGGACGCTCTACGATGTCCGCTTCAACCTCACGCCCGGCGAGGCCATCGCGCTCGGTTCCACGGCGGTGCTCGAGGGCGATTTCCCCGAGCCGGATGCCGTGCTCGCGGTCCTCGAGGTGGGAAAGACCTTCACGCTCTGGGATCGCGGGGCCATCGGGCACGGCGTCGTACTGAAACTCCGCGGGGAAGCCTGACACCTCGGGATGAAGAAGCCGGCCTCGACAGGCGGCCCACCGGCCTGCGCGTTGATCGACGAACGGGTCGCCGCGCTGGGCGACTGGCGCGGAAAAACCCTCGAGCGCATGCGCAAGCTCATCAAGGAGGCGGTTCCCGGCGTGGTTGAGGAATGGAAGTGGGATGTGCCCGTCTGGTCGCACGACGGGATCATCTGCACGGGCGAGACGTACAAGGCCGTCGTGAAGCTCACTTTCGCCAAAGGCGCTTCACTGAAGGACCCCGCGAAACTTTTCAACTCGAGCCTCGAGGGCAACGTGCGGCGTGCGATCGACATCCGCGAGGGCGAGGCCGTGGACGCGGGCGCGTTCAAGTCGCTGGTCAAGGCGGCCGTCGCGGCCAATTCGGCCGGCGGGAAGGCCAAGGCCGCGAAGAAGCGGCGGGGGAGCTCGCGATGAGAAGGATCCTCGCCTCGGCGACCAGGAAAAGGACCAGGCGCTTTCCCACGGCGAGTACGTGTACCTGCGCAAGACGAACGCCGCCTGGGCGGTGCAGGCTTCCGTGACCACCTGGCACCTCGGCTCGAAGAAGTAGAAAACCTCTGGCGAGGCTTCTACTGCGCCGGGAAACGCGCGCCGTACGCCTCCAGGGGCAGGCGCAGCGCGTTGGTGAGGTAGCTCACCATCCGGTAGAGGCCCGCGAGCATCAGCAGCTCGAGGAGGGCCTCCTCCGAGTGCGCCGCGCGCAGCTGCCCCCACAGCGCCTCGCCCACCGAGGCCGTCTCGTGCAGCTCGTCGCAGAGGTCGATGAGCAGCCGGTCGGCTTCGCTCCAGCAGGGATCGCAGGCGCTTCCGTGGACGAGCGAGCGAAGCTGCTCGCCCGACAACCCGGCGCGCCCGGCGAAGAAGGCCACGTGCACGCCCCATTCGTATTCGGAACGGCACAGCGCCGTCGTGCGGTCGATGACGATCTCGCGCTGGCGCAGCGTCAGGTGGCCGCGGTCGAGGAGAGCGCCGCCGAAGAAGCGCCCGAAGAGCCGCTCGTCGCGCGCCATCGTCGTGAAGAGCGCGAGCGGCGGCGTGCCGGGCGGCAGCGTCCGGTCGAAGGTCGCCTGGATCTCGCGGGCGAAGGGCGGGGAGGCCGGGGCGATGCGTGGCTGCATGGGCTTGCTCCGCTATGCTTTCCATAGCATAATAGCGGCGACGCTATGAAAAGTAAAGCAACGGTCCCGAGGGCGGGCCGCCCGGTGCGCGGGTCGCGGACGGGCCGCCCCATCATGGCCGCCCTGGACCTGCTCGGGCGGCGCAGCGCCCTTCGCATCCTCTGGGAGCTTCGCGCGGGCGATCCGCTCACCTTCCGCATGCTGCAGCAGGCGGCGGCGACCAACCCGAGCCTGCTCAACACGCGGCTCTTCGAGCTGCGCGAATCCGGCCTCGTGAGCCACGAGGGGGCCGGCTACCAGCTCACGCCGCTGGGCCGCGGGCTGCTCACGGCCCTGCACCCGCTCACCGAATGGGCCACCCGGTGGGGCGCGGCGAGCCGGGCGCGCAGCCCGATGCGGTAGCGGGCCGCGGCCGACCGGAGCAGAATGCGAGGCATTTCTCAGGAGGTGCAGCGTGATCGACAGTGACTTCATCGGTGCCGTCCCGCTCTTCCAGCACCTGCCCGAAGCGCAGTTGAAGATGCTCGGCGAGGCCGCGATCCGGCACGTGTTCAGGGCCGGCGAGCGGATCTTCGACCAGGGCGACAAGCCCGAGTACCTCTACATCGTCGAGGAAGGCGCGGTGGACATCTACCTGCCCGCCAAGGGCGAGGAGGTGATCCTCGCCAGCTTCGAGAAGGGTTCCTACTTCGGCGAGCTCGCGGTGTTCGACCGCGAGCCGCGGGTGGCCTCGGCGCGCGCCGCGGCGGAGTCGCAGCTGGTGTGCCTGCCGCTCGCGGCGATCGCGGTGCTCGTGGACGCGCACCCGGACGCGGCGAGGCAATTCATCGGCACGATCGTGCATCGCCTGCGCGCCGCCGACGAGTTGCTCTCGCGCCTGCAGATCCGCAACGTGAACGAGCTGCTGGAAGAGCGCATGACGATGGGCGAGCGCGTGGCGGACCTGGTGGCGCGCTTCGGCGGCTCGTGGACGTTCATCATCTTCTTCGGAGTCTTCCTCATCCTGTGGGCGGTGGTGAACTCGCTGGTCCTCGTGAACGCCCTGGATCCCTACCCGTACATCTTCCTCAACCTCATCCTCTCGTGCATCGCCGCGCTCCAGGCGCCGGTCATCATGATGAGCCAGAACCGCCAGGCGACGAAGGACCGGCTGCAGGCCGACCAGGACTACCAGATCAACATCAAGGCCGAGTTCGCTATCCAGCAGCTGCACCGCAAGGTGGACGAGCTGCGCGCCGGCGTGATCCAGCTGCGCCACGCCGACGCGGCGCGCCGCAAGGACGGCCCGTACCCCGTCGAGCGCTAGGCTAGGTGAATCCCTGATCCTCATCCTCCAGTACCTGCGCAATTGAAAATGGAAAACCACACCAAGCCCGTCCCGGCCACAGACGTTCCGTATCGCGTGCGGCGTTCGGTCCTTCCCGAGCCGCTCGCGAGCCGCCTGCAACTGCGCGACAAGCGCCCGCTCGGGGATTTCTTCGGACTCGCGAATTTCGGCGTGAACCTCACGACCCTGAAGCCCGGCGGCATCTCGTCGCTGCGCCACGCGCACACGCTGCAGGACGAGTTCGTCTACGTGCTTTCCGGGCGGCCCACCCTCGTCACCAACGACGGCGAGACGTCGCTCGCACCGGGCATGTGCGTGGGCTTCAAGGCCGGCACGGGCGATGCGCACCAGCTCGTGAACAAGACCTCCGCGGACGTGACCTACCTCGAGGTGGGCGACCGCACGCCCAACGACGCGGCCTCGTATCCGGACGACGACCTGAAGGCGGAATTCGTCGCGCACGGGCAATGGCGCTTCACGCACAAGGACGGGACGCCGTATTGAGGGGCGAGCCGTGATCCTGCGCGTGAAGGTGAAGCCCAACGCGCGCGAATCTTCGCTCGAGCAGGCCGCGGACGGCTCGTGGCTCGCGAAGCTCAAGTCGCCGCCGGTGGACGGCAAGGCCAACGCGGAGCTCATCGCGCTGGTCGCCTCGCAATTCGGGTGCCGCAAGGCCGATGTCGAAATCAAGGCGGGCGCCTCGGGGCGCCTCAAGCTGGTGAGGATCGCCGAACCATGAAACTGTGCGTGCGAAGCTTCGCCGTCTCCATCGACGGCTACAGCGCCGGGGCGGACCAGGACCTGCAGAACCCGCTCGGCGTTCGCGGCCCGGAGCTGATGGAGTGGTTCTTCAACACGCGCATGTGGCGCGAGATGCACGGGCAGTCCGGCGGCGAGACCGGCGTGGACAACAAGGTCGCCGGCCAGGGCTTCGAGAACCTCGGCGCCTGGATCCTCGGGCGCAACATGTTCGGCCCCGTTCGCGGCCCGTGGCCCGACGAGAGCTGGAAGGGCTGGTGGGGCGAGGAACCGCCGTACCGCGTGCCCACGTTCGTGCTCACGCACCATGCGCGCGCGCCCATCGAGATGAAGGGAGGCACCACGTTCCACTTCGTCACCGACGGCATCGAATCGGCGCTCGCCAAGGCGCGCGCGGCCGCGGGCGAGAAGGACGTGCGCCTCGGCGGAGGCGTGTCCACCGTGCGCCAGTACCTGCGCGCGCGCCTCGTGGACGAGATGCACCTCGCCGTGCGGCCCGTGGTGCTGGGTCGCGGCGAGAACCTCTTCGAGGGGCTCGACCTGCGCGAGCTGGGCTACGAAGTCGCGCGGCACGTGGCGGGCGAACGCGCGATGCACGTCTTCCTGCGCAAGAGAGGATGAGCGTGGTCCTCGAGGATGAAGCGCGGCGCCTGCGCCTGCGGCCGCCCGTGGCCGCGGACGCCGAGCCGCTCTACGCGGCCGTGCGCGAATCCATGCACACCGTGGGGCGCTGGATGTCGTGGTGCCATGCGGGCTACGCGCTCGGGGACGTGAAGGACTGGATCGCGCGCTGCGAGGCGAGCTGGGCGGGCGAGGGCGACCGCGAGTTCGGCATCTTCGACGCGAAGAGCGGCGAGCCGCTCGGGTGCGCGGGCATCAACCAGATCAACCACGTCCACGACTTCGGCAACCTGGGCTATTGGGTGCGGGCAAGCCGCGAGAGGCGCGGGGTGGCGCATGCCGCGGCGAGGGCGATCGCGCGCTACGGATTCGCCGAGCTGGGTCTCGCACGCCTCGAGATCGTCGTGCACCCCGACAATGCGGCGAGCCGTCGCGTGGCCGAGAAGGTCGGCGCGCGCTTCGAGGCCATCGCGAGGAACCGCCTCGTGTTCAAGGCGCGGCCCACCGACGCGGCGGTGTACGCCCTGATCCCCGCCGACATCCTTTAAGATCCGATCCGTGCAGACCGACAAGAACTTCTCCGGCGCGATCGCGAGCGTCTACGACACGCACATGGTGCCGATGATCTTCGAGCCGTACGCCGTCGAGATGGCGCGGCGCGCCGCGGCGCTCGCGCCCCAACGGGTGCTCGAGCTCGCGGCGGGCACGGGCGTGGTCACGCGGCATCTCGCCGCGACGCTGGCGCCCTCGGTGTCGATCACGGCGACGGACCTCAACCCGGCGATGCTCGGCGAGGCGCGGCGCGTCGGCACGGCCCGGCCCGTCCAGTGGAAGGCCGTCGATGCGATGAGCCTTCCCTTCGACGAGGGCGCGTTCGACCTCGTGGTGTGCCAGTTCGGCGTGATGTTCTTTCCCGACAAGGCGAAGGCGTTCGCGGAGGCGCGCCGCGTCCTGCGCCCGGGCGGCACCTTCCTCTTCGACGTGTGGGACCGCATCGCGGAGAACGAATTCGCCGACGTGGTGACGCGCGCGCTCGCCGCGCTCTTTCCCAACGACGCGCCGGTCTTCATGGCGCGCACGCCGCACGGCTACTTCGACGCGGCCACGATCGTGCGCGACCTCGCCGCGGGCGGCTTCACCGCGAAGCCCGAGGTGACGACGATGGCCGCGCGCAGCCGCACCGCGTCGGCGCGCAACGCCGCCATCGCCTACATCCAGGGCACGCCGCTGCGCAACGAGATCGAGTCGCGCGACGCCACCCGCCTCGCGGAGGCGACCGACGTGTCGGCGCGGGCCCTCGCGCAATATTTCGGCTCGGGCGCCGTGGACGGCAAGATGCAGGCGCTCATCGTCGCCGTGGCCCGATGACGATCCGCGGCGGCTGCCATTGCGGCAACATCCGCTTCGAGTTCGACCGTGCGGCGGGCTCGCCCCCCGAGATCGCCGCGCGCGCCTGCGACTGCACGTTCTGCACGAAGCACGGGGGCCTGTGGACCTCGAGCCCCGGCGGGGCGCTGCGCGTGAAGATCGGCGATCCGTCGCTCCTTTCCCCCTACGCGTTCGGCACGCACACGGCGCAGTTCCAGGTCTGCAAACGCTGCGGGATCGTGCCGTTCGTGACGAGCGAGATCGAGGGGCACCTCTACGCGGTCGTGAGCGTGAACGCGTTCGAGGGCGTCGACGCCTCGCAGGTGACGCGAGCCCCCGCCTCGTTCGACGGCGAGGACGAAGGCGCGCGGCTTGCGCGGCGCAAGCGCAACTGGATCGGCGACGTGCGCGTCGAGAAGGGCGGCTGAAGCGTGGCGCGGTGGGCCGCGCTCGCGCCCCTGCTGCTCGCGGGCTGCGCCGCGATGCACGAGCCGTCCTGCGCGCCGGGCCGCCAGGCGATGACGAGCGATTTTCTCTACTTCGGCACGGCAAGGCCCGGCGGGGCCGTCACGCCCGCCGAGTGGTCGGAATTCCTCGCCGGGGCGGTCACTCCGCGTTTTCCGGACGGTCTCACCACGTGGGAGGCCGCGGGACAATGGAAGCCGCCGGGCGGCGCGCTGGTCCGCGAGGCCACGCACGTGCTGAACGTGGTGCACGCGGACGATGAATCGAGCGAGGCCGCGATCCAGGCGATCGTCGGCGACTACAAGGCGCGGTTCCGGCAGGAGTCGGTGCTGCGCGTGAGCACGAAGGGCTGCGCGTCTTTCTGACGGAGGATCAGTGGAAAACCTCTTCGGCACGTTCATCGTCCTGGGCCCCGACCAGTCGGCCACTCCGATGCCCGTCACGGGGACCATCTACCAGGAGCTCGACCAGCGCTTCGGCGGCTTCAAGGGCCACGTGCTGGTCGCCATGCACAGCTTCCAATCCGACTGGCCCACGTGGGAGATCCACCCGCACGGCGACGAGGTCGTGACGCTGGTGTCGGGCGCCGCGGAATTCATCCTCGACGTGAAGGGTACGCGCAAGCACGTGAAGCTCGGCCGGCCGGGCGAGTTCGTCATCGTTCCGCGCGGCACGTGGCACACCGCGAAGATCGCCACGCCCACCACGATGCTCTTCGTGACGCCGGGCGAAGGCACCGAGAACAAGGAGATGTAGTGCGCGCCCTCTTGCGCGCCGTCGCACTGGCCGCGCTCGCCACGGCGGCATCGGGTGCGGACGAGCGCAAGAACTACTACGACGATCCGTTCGTGCAGGTCACCAGCGGCCTCGCGGCCTGCCCGGTGCCCGAGGCGCCGCTCATGACCGAGGCCGAGGCGCGCGCGCAATTCCACGTGCGATCGGAACGGGGGCTACGCTGCTACCTCGAAGGCCGCTGCCGCCTGTCCAGCTCCTACATGTACGACAAGGACATCATCGCGCGCGTGCAGAAGGCGGTGACGGTGAACGGCGGCTTCAAGGACACGAGCGTGTGGGCGCTGGGCCAGCGGCGCTGGGTGTTCCTCAAGGGCTGCGTGAATTCGAAGGCGCAGTCGAAGGCGCTCGAGCAGCTCGTCGGCTCGATCGACGAGGTCGAGCGCGTCGTGAATGAGCTCAGGGTCAGTCCGGCGAGTCGAGGTCGCTGAGGATCGTGCCGGGCCCCGGCTCCCGGGTGCGCGCCTCGTCCACCTTCGTCTTCGCGGTGGCGGCCTTGCGGAAGAAGTCGTCGGCGCTCGCGAGCGGCACGAGGCGGAAGGAGGGTGGACGCAGGTCGCCCAGCGTGGCGCGCTGGCCGATCATCTTCTGCGTCTCGGACTTGCCGAGGTACTGGAGCGCCGCCCCCGCGGTGAGGAGCGCGACCACGAGGCCCATGGCGGCGCGCATGTGGCGCGGGCCGAAGGTGCGCAGGTGCGCCCAGCAGGCGGCGGCGAGGATCGCCCATGCGCCCAGGCCCGCGTAGTCGGCCATGCTTCGCCACGCGAACGAGAACGAGAGCGACTCGGCGACCTGGTCCCACAGCACGAGGGCGAGGCTCGCGGTGAGCGCGATGCGAAGCTGCAGCGAGAAGCGCGCCTGCCCGAAGAAGATCCGCGAGATCATCGCCCACACCGCGGTCCAGACGGCGAGCACGGTGGCAAGCCCCAGCAGCGGCAGCAGCATGAGGTTCGCGCTGGGCTCCGAGGTGAGGTTCAGCCACTCGAGGAGGAGCAGCGCGAAGAGCAGGCCCAGGCCGAGCACCAGCGACCAGCGCGCGTGCGCGCGCGGCGGCGTCATGAGCTTCTCGGGCGCGACCGGGTGGCGCGCGTCGTGTATGCGCAGGATCGTGCGGCCGATGCGAAAGCCGGGTTCCTCGGCGAGGTCGAGACGCTGCACGCGCTCGCCGCCGTGTTCGCGATAAAGGCCGTTCAGCGTGCCCAGGTCCTCGGCCACGAGCTCGCCGTCCTCGCCGCGGAAGATGCGCAGGTGGTGGGGTGCCACGTGCGGGTCGTCCACCACGATGTCGTTGTCGAAGGCGCGTCCGATGCGGGCTTCCTCGCCCTCGATGCGTTCGCGCGCGCCCACCTCGCCGTGGCGCGAGAGGACCTCGACCCACATCACTGCGCCCATTCGATCGCCTCGAGGAAGCGCCGGCCGAGCGCGACGGCGTTGGCGTACGAGACGCCCTGCATGGAGAGCTGCGCGAGGAGCGCCTCGCGGTCGCGGTCCTGCGTGAGGGCCAGCAGCGTCACGTTGTACAGGCCCTCGAACTCGCGGTAGGCGCGCATGCACCAGGTGGCGCGCAGCGCCGGGCGCGGCCCCTTGCCGGCAGTCACGAAATCATCGCGGCACTCCTGCTCGGTGAGCCGCTTGCCCGCGAGCCCCTCGAAGCCCCATGAGCGCTGCGAGAGCTCCTTGGAGAACTGGAACGCGTTCAGGTCGATCGACTTGTAGTACGAGTAGGTGAGGTCGACGCGCCCCGTGAGGATGCGGTCGGAGACGAAGATGCCCGTGGCGCTCGAGCAGCGCGTGGTGTTCACCGCGGTGCGCGGGCGCGGGATCTGGTCGGCGTTGGTCGAGCCCCAGCACGTCATCCACGGCGCCGCGCTCTCGAGCCCGCGATAGGGCCCGAAGGAGCCGCTGCGGAATCCCTGGCTCTTCAGCGTCTCGTAGAACGCGGCCTGCCAGCCATCGAGCTGGCGGCCCACTTCCTCGCGCGCCTTGTCCACGACGAGGGGCGGCCCCTTGCGCGCGCGCTCGATCAGGTCCGCGGCGAAGCGCGCGGGCACGAGGAAGCCCACCTGCTCGCCGTCGAGGCGCTTGGCGACGTTCACGCCCACGATGCGCCCGTCGCTGCCCGCGACCGGCCCGCCGCTCATGCCGGGATTGATCGCGCCGGAGAAGTGGATGCGCTCGTCGTAGCTCTTGTCCACCAGGCCGTTGTACGTTCCCTCGACGATGGTGAAGCCCAGGTCGAGCGGGTTGCCCATGGCGTAGATGCGCTCGCCCTTCGGCAGCTTGCCCGTGATCGCGCGCGGGTCGAACTCGAAGAAGGGCAGGTCCTTGCGATCGACCTTCACCACGGCGAGGTCGTGGGCGACGTCGAAGGCGAGCAGCGTGAGCGCTCCCTTGCTGCCGTCGGGCGCGAGGAATTCCAGGCGGTAGGTCTTCGGGTCGAGCGCGTATTGCGACACCACGTGGTAGTTCGTGATCGCGAGGCCTTCGGGAGTCACCAGGAAACCGGAGCCCAGGCTCGACTGCCTTCCCGTCGACTGCAGCAGGGAACGGATCTGCAGGATGCGCGGCTTCGAGGCCTCGTACACGCGCTCGGCAGCCGACGACATCGCCGTCGGGGCGGACGCGGGCGCAGGCGCCGGGGCCGTGGCGGCCAGGGCGGCGCAGGTGGAGATCGAAGCGAGGAGCGCGGCTGCGGAAAACCGGAGGCGGAACGTCATGCGCGAATCACCGGGAGACGATGAATCTTACAGCGTCCCCCGCAGGCGCGCGAGGAAGCGCGCCGCCGCATCGCGATCGGCTGCACGCCCCGCCACGGCGCCGCTGTAGACGGTCACGAGGTCGAATCCGGGCGGCAACGGCGCCACCAGCCGCACGCCCGGTGTGGCCGCGATCTCGGTGGCCTGCGTGCAGCCGATCGGATGCCCGCCCGCCTCGGCCATCGCGCGCATCGCGGTGGCGCCGTTGGGAAACGTGCGGATGCGCGACTCCACGCGATCGCGGATGCCCAGCTCGCGCAGCACCTTGTCGAAATGGATGCCCGCCGTGGCCTTCGCCGGATCGGGAAAGTAGATCGCGTCGGCGGCGAGCAGCGCCGCGCGCAGCGTTTCGGCGCCGGTGACGGAAGGCGCCGGGTCCGATGAGCGCACGGCGATCGAGGTCGGCACCGCGCCCAGGTCCGTGACCGATTGCGCGAGCACCGAGCCTGCGGCCGCGAGCGCGTCGACCTGCTTGCGCGTGAGGATCACGATGTCGCAGGGCTCGCCCGCGTCGAATTTCTCGAGCATCGCGCCGACCGCGCCGAAGTGGCCCTCGACCTCGGCGCCCTCGCGCGCGGCCAGCGCGCGGACGGCCGCCTGCGCGGCGCCCGCGCTCACGAAGCGCAGCTTCACCGGTCGGGCTTCGCCCCGGAGATCTTCACGACCCGCGCCCACTTCTCGATGTCCTCGCGCATGTACTTTCCGAATTCTTCCGGGGACATCGACAGCGGCACCGCGCCCTGCTCGGCCCACGCCTTGCGGATCTCGGGCGAGGTGACGATGCGCGTGATCTCGGCGTTGAGCCGCTCGACGATCGGCCGCGGCGTGTTGGCGGGCGCCATGAGCCCGAGCCAGATCACGGCCTCGTACCCGGGCACGCCCGCCTCGCTCACGGTGGGAACCTCCGGCAGCACCGTGGAGCGCACCTTGCCGGAAGTGGCGAGCGCGCGCAGCTTCCCCGCGCGCACATTGGGCGCCATGGTGGTGATGGCGTCGAACATCATCTGCACCTGGCCCCCGAGGATGTCGGTGCGCGCCCCCGAGCTGCCCTTGTACGGGATGTGCACGATGTCCACGTTGGCCATGGCCTTCAGGAGCTCGCCGGCCATGTGGTACGGCGTGCCGGGCCCCGAGGAGGCGTAGTTGAGCTTGCCGGGGTTGGCCCTGGCGAGCGCGAGGAATTCCTGCAGCGTCTTCGCGGGCACCGACGGATGCACGACGAGCACGAGGTCCGAGTAGTTCACCGGCGCGACGGGCACGAGGTCGCGCAGCAGCACGTAGCGCTTGTCCGGGATGAGCGACTCGTTCACGGTGTGCGTGTTGGACATCATGAGGAGCGTGTAGCCGTCGGGCGCGCTCTGCACCGCGGCCTCGGTCCCGAGGATCGCGCCACCGCCCGGGCGGTCCTCGACCACGAACGACTGTCCGAGCGCCGCCTGCAGCTTGTCCGCCAGAACGCGGGCGTAGATATCGGCCGGCCCGCCCGCCGCGAAAGGCACGATGATCTTCACCGGCTTCGCGGGCCATTGGGCGAACGCAGGCGTGGCCGCCAGGGCGGCCAGCACCACGAAGAAGCTGCGCAGCAATCGCATCCGTCACTCCTCCCAGCGGAAACATGCCACGGCGATCGCCGCGAACGCAAGGCTGAAGAGGAGCATCACGCCGAAGGCGGGCAGCGCGGCCTCGAAACCCAGGCCCCGCCACGTCATCGCCTCCAGCCCGTCGATGGCCCAGCGGGTGGGCACCACGAGCGTGGCCTTCTGCAGCCACTCGGGGAAGATGAAGGTCGGCACCCAGGCCCCGCCCAGCATGACGAGGAGCAGCGTGGCGAGGATCGAGATGCCGCGCGTGGCTTCCGGCGTGCGGCCGATCGAGGCGATGAGCAGGCCGAAGCTCGAGGTGAGCAGCGCGAAGCCCGCGATCACCAGCGCGAAGCCGGCCCAGCTTCCGTCGACGCGCACGCCGAAGAACGCGATTCCCGCCGCGTAGATGCCCGCCATGAGGATCGCCGCGATGGCCGTGCCCGAGGCGACGCGGCTGCCGATGAGCACCGTGCGCGAGATCGGCGCCACGCGCAGCCTTCGCCACAGTCCCAGGCGGCGCATGAGCAGCACCGTCACGCCCAGGTCGATGCCCGTGAAGAGGATGAACTGCACGCCCATCCCGGCGAACGAGTGCGCGTAGCCGTTGTACTTGCGCTCGCCCGAGGTCACCTCGCGCTCGTGCGTCTCGAAGGGCATGTCGAAGGCGACGGGCGCGGCATTCGATTCGCCCGGGGTCGAGCGCCGTTGCTGGAGCCGGGACACGCTGTCGATGAGCGACTGCAGCTCGCGGCGGTCGTCCGGCGCGATCTCCTTCGCGCTGTCCACCTGCCGGCGCGCATCGGCGAGCACCTTCATGCCGTCCTCGCCGAAGCCGAACGCGGCCTGGCCCACCTCGTGCATCACGTGCTGGGCGAGCAGGCCCTTCACCAGCGCGAGCGAGATGCTCTGCGAAGGGTCCACGTGGATGTCGATCGCGGGCTTGGCGCCCGGGCGGAACATGGCGCGCGGCGCCTCTTCGCCGAAGCCCGCGGGAAAGACGATCGCCGCGCGCAGCTTGCCGGCGCGCACCTGCGGGATCGCCGCGTCGAGTGCCAGCTCGCGCACGTCGAAGCTGTCGTCCTTCTTCATGGAGGCCACGATGCGGCCGACGAGCGCGCTGTGGTCCTGGTCCACGACGGCCACCGGCACGCGCGCGGGGCGCCTGGTGCCGTCGCCGCCCAGCACCGAGCCGAAGAAGGCCGCGATGAGCACGGGCGCGGCGAAGCTGATGGCGAGCGCGCGGCGATTGGAGAAGTAGAGGATGAGGTCGGCGCGCAGCAGCGCAAGCAGCGCCTTCATGGCCCGTCCCTCAGCGCGCGGCCGGTGAGCTTGAGGAACACGGACTCGAGGCTGGGCTTGGGCTGCACGGCAGGCGGGACGTCGCCCATGGCGAGCAGGTTCTCGCGCGTGTCCGATGCGACGACCTTGCCGTGATCGACGATCACGATGCGGTCGCACAGGCGCTCGGCTTCCTCCATGTAGTGCGTGGTATAGAGCAGCGCCTTGCCGCGGTCGCGCAGCGTCTCGAGGTTGTCGAAGATGGCGTTGCGGCTCTGCGGGTCCACGCCCACGGTCGGCTCGTCGAGCAGCAGCACGTCCGGATCGTGCACCAGCGCGCAGGCGATGTTGAGGCGCCGCTTCATGCCGCCGCTGAACTTCGAGGGCTTGTCGCCCGCGCGTTCGGCGAGCCCGACCAGCGCAAGCGCGGCCGCGACGCGTTCGGAGAGCAGGCGGCCCGAGAGGCCGTAGAGCGAACCCATGAGGCGCAGGTTCGCTTCCGCCCCGAGCTCCTCGTAGAGCGCGAGCTCCTGGGGCACGAGGCCGATGCGACGCTTGGCTGCGAAGGCGGTCTCGGTGAGACGCGCGTTCTCGATCGTCACCTCGCCCTGGTCGGGCGTGGTGATCCCGCAGATCATCGAGACCGTGGTCGTCTTGCCCGCGCCGTTCGGGCCGAGCAGCCCGACGATCTCACCCGGCGCGAGGGTGAAGGAGACTCCCGCCACCGCGGTGAGCTCGCCGTAACGTTTCCAGAGATCCCTGGCTTGCAGCATCGGTCCTCCCAAGCGATTGGTCCGAATGGTAGGCGAGACGGGCTGCGGGCGTCGTCGATTTGCGACGAATGGCAAGGGGAGGGCGCGAGAGGTCGCTGTCGTGGGCGGCGTGGCCGGGCCACGAGTACGGCCGCGACCGCTAGTCCTGGCGAAGGCGCGCGGCCCGCAGGTGGGCGAAGGTGAAGCCCACCGGGATCACGGCGAGCCCCGCGCCCAGCAGCACCGCGCTGGTTCCGGCGCGCTCCACCAGCACGCCGGCGATCGCCACGCCGATGGATTGCCCGAGGAAGAAAAGCGACGCGAAGAGCGTGACCGCGGCGCCGCGCCGCTCGGGCGACATCTGCGTGGCGTTCGTCTGCAGCGTGTTGTGCAACGAGTAGAAGCCCGCGCCCGCCACGAAGCAGCCCAGCATCGCGATCGCGAGATGGGGTGCCCAGGCGATGAGCGCGAGGCCCGCGGCGAGCAGCAGGGCGCCCGCGCGGGCGAGCGTCACTTCGCCGAAGCGGCGCACCAGGTGCCGCGCCAACAGCGCGAAGCTCGCGCCGCCCAGCGAGTAGGGCACCAGTGCCAGCCCCGCCACCGCGAGCTCGAGCCCGCGCTTGAAGTGCAGGTGCGTCGGGATGAACGCGAGCGCCCCGAAGACGACGATGCCTTCGGTGAACACCACGAGGACCACGACGCGCGCCCACGGCACCGCGAGGACGCGCAGCGCATCGGACGAGAAATGGCCGTGGTGCTGGCGCTGCTCCACCTTCTCGCCCGCCGCCGCGCGCGCGATCAGCACCGCGCAGACCGCGAACCAGGCCGCGATCGCCGCGAACGGCCAGCGCCAGGGCTCGACTTCCGCGGCGAACCCGCCCACCGCCGTTCCCGAGGCGATGCCGAGGATCTGTCCCAGCAGGAAGCGCGCGAGCACGGGCTGGCGATCCTCGTACGGCACCACGTCGCCGATCCACGCCATGGACAGCGGGATGATGCAGCTGCAGGAGGCGCCCGCGAGGATGCGGCCCACGAGCAGGCCGTTGAACCCCGGCGCGAGGTAGCACGTGGCGGAGGCGAGCGCCGCCGCGCCGGTCGCGTACCCGATCACGCGAAGCTTGCCGAAGCGATCGCCCAGGGGGCCGAAGAAGACCTGCAGCACGCCGTAGGCGACGGCGAATCCCGTGACGACCGCCGCCGCGTGCGCGAGGCCCACGTGGAAATCCGCGGCGAGGCGCGGCAGCAGCGCGTC
>Ga0335069_10002626_pt1 | contig 27523 bp, 24 predicted proteins | sample Lox_Sample_11_FD_206714 | JGI IMG/M metagenome (GOLD analysis project Ga0335069, IMG submission 206714) | Soil microbial communities from Loxahatchee National Wildlife Refuge, Florida, United States - Lox_Sample_1.1 | ecosystem: Environmental > Terrestrial > Soil > Wetlands | place: USA...
CCCTACGCGGGTTTGGCTTGGGGTGCCGCTTCCAGCGTCACCACTTTCTCCAGAAGCCTGCCTTCCTCCGCGCGGTACTGGATCAAAGTCCCACTCTCCTCTCCCTCGGCCATAAAAGCCTTGATGGGTCCGAACATGGTCGCCAGTTCGGCGGGCCAGCAGGTAGGGAGGTACAACCGCAGCACGCGCGGGTCATAGTATCGAAACAGAAGGCGACGACCTTTGGGATCCTTGACCACCAATAACTTCTTCAGGTGCCGCCGCAGCCCCCCCATGTCGCTACTGGAGCGCAGGAAGATTCCCCAGCTATTTCCCCACGCGCGCTTCAGGATGTACTGCGAGGTGCGGTCATCCGGCTCAAGTGAGACCAGGTAGGGTGCGGCGAATTTCAATGCCGGGGGCAGATTGCCGCTGTAGAGGCAGCAGTTCTCGGTATAGGTGGCCAGGACCGCGGAGTAAACGCGCTTGTCGCGCGCCCCGTCCAGCACGGTCCACACCCGGTAGCCGGCGGAAAGATCCTTGGACCACAGAGCCGCGAGAATCTGCGCCAACAGTGTTTGAGCCATCAGCTTGCCGCCCCCCGGGCGGCTGCTTCCTTCATTCACTCCGCGCAGAATGGCTTGCCGGAAATCGACGCCTGGGTCAGAACTTGCGCTATGGCGGCCGGATCAACATTGGGAAGGAACGTGGGCTCCTCGGGCGGCGGAAGCGGTGGTGCTGCGGTCTGGCGAACGGGTGGCTCCGGCTCGGACGATGACTGTGGCCCCGGTGGCGCCGCGCCCTGGGATTGCCGGGCGGGCGCCAATCTGAAATCCAGGGGCCTGCGGGTCAAATGCAGTTCTCCCCGGGCGAGCATTTGTGCCAATTGGCCCAGGGTCTTTTCATCGCTGTGAAAGTGACGAATCGCGCTGTACCCCTTGTCGCGGATAAAGCTCCGTAAACCGGCGATGACCGCCTCGGAGTTTGTGAACCGCTGCAAGAGTAGAAGGGCGGAGAGCCGGCCGGCAAAAGTCGTATGTTGGGTGCAGTCCTCGCACTCATACCACGGGACGATTTCGATTTCCTCGAGGCCGTGGACGATCTTCACAGCAGCACTCCTGGAATTCGGGATGTTCCCAAAGGCTTGGCAGCTTGCTCGTAACGCGCGCCATAAACCCAAGGTTTTCTCGAACTCATTTCTAGTGCTGGCATAATTCGCACGCGCGCATGCCCCAAGGAACTGAAAACAATTCGCAGTATGTGCTTGGCCCGGTACGGAAGGGTAACCACTAGGATAGCACAGGCGGAATCTGACTGTCCTCAAGGCATGCAAAATTCTTTCGCGTCCTTCCGGCGCGTGTGGACAATGGCAGCACTGCGCGGGCGGGCTTAATTATCCGCACGTGTCCATTTGAGTCCCAGAGGGAGAATTTATGCGTAATCTCAAGTCCCTTGATGCTTTCCGTCACGCCGGCTTGGCCGCACTGATGATAGGTCTCACGTTGTGCTTTCCGGTGTCATAAGCCACCTCATTATTTTCCAGCTCTGCCCAAATGCCAACGCCGGGATCCCTGGTTTTGGACAAAGTCCCCCAGGAGAGCCGTCCCTGCGTAAAATGTCATATGGACAAAGGCATTACGGGCAGCGCCATTCGCGACTGGCAGCTCAGCAAGCACTCCGAGGTGGGCGTGGCGTGCGCCAACTGCCACATCCCGGTAAAGGAAGCGGTGGTGGGGATCATGAGCAGCGCCTCCGCCTACGAAGACAAGAAGGTCAGGCGCGGCTTAGAGAGGCCGGGAAAGCGGTGGTTATGGAGCTGACCCGAAAAGACCTCTAAAAACCTGCAGCCGCCCACTGACCCTCACCCCCCTGCCGGTTGAAGCCCGTTGTCCGGTATGTCTACCAGCCCCTTACATAACGCATGCAGCCCGGACGTGAAAAACACCTCTCTGCGCCGTGCGTCTGCTGGTAAATTAGCTTCCTCATGCGCCCCGCCATCAAGTCGCTGCTGGTTTTCCTTGCCATCTTCGTTATCCTGCTCTTGTTGCACCTCCCGCTCTTGTGTCTGCCCTACTTTTGGGACGAAGCAGGGTATTACATTCCCGCGGCGCTGGACTTTTATCATTCCGGGTTACTGATACCTGCCACCACGCTGCCCACCGGGCACACCCCACTGGTCCCGGTGTATCTCGGGCTTGTGTGGCATCTCCTCGGGTGTTCGATTTGGACGGCCCGCGCGGCGATGGCGCTGATTGCGGCGGCGGCGGTGGCAACCCTCTATGCGCTGGGCCGTCGCGTTGGCACACGTGAGGTCGCGGTTTGGAGCGCGCTGCTTCTGGCGGTTTCCCCGCTCTTCTTTGCCCAGACCACCCTGGCTCACTTGGATCTGACCGCCGCTTTGTTCACCATACTGGCCGTTCTGTTTCTCCTCGGCGAACAATTCTGGCTCTTCGCCCTTGCCGCTTCCCTGGCGGTCCTCAGCAAGGAAACCGCCGTCGTTCTGTTGCCCGTGGCTTGGTTGTACGCAGGGTGGAGGAGGCGAGATCCTGCGATAAGACGCCCGGCTCTGCTCTCCATCTGGGTACCACTTCTTGCGCCCCTTCTGCCGCTGGCTGCCTGGGCGCTTTACTATCATCACGCCACGGGCTTCTGGACGGGTAACCGCGACTACCTGAGTTACAACCTGTATTCCACCCTTTCCGTCCCACGTGTTTTCTGGAGCCTGCTGCGCCGCGCTTATGAACTGTTCGTTTCCGGATTCAACTGGCTGCTCACCGCGGGCGCGGTGGCGGGTTGGTGGTGGCAAAAGCACGGGACACGGGGTACGGGACGCGGGGTACGGGATACGGATACGGGATGCGCGAATCCGCACCCCGGACCCCGGACCCCGTACGCCGAATTCCGAATCCCGCACTTCGCGTTCCTCACGGCCGGTTTGGTGGCGGTCTATCTTCTCCTCTTAAGCCTGGTGGGGGGCGCCATTCTGCCGCGGTACCTTCTCCCCGTTTTGCCACTGTTCTACCTCGGGACCGTGCTCCTGGTGATGCATCTGCCCCGCACGCCTGCCCGGATCATTCTGGCAACGGCGTTATTCGGCTTTATAGGGGCGTGGTTCACCAATCCGCCCTACCCGTTCCCGTATGAGGACAACCTGGCCTACGCCGACTTCATCCGGCTGCACGAACAGGCAGCGCGCTGGCTGGAGCGACAGCCCGGACAGCCGCGCATTCTTACAGCCTGGCCGGCCACTGATGAACTCAGCAAACCGTCGCTCGGCTACGTGCGCGCGTCCTTAAGCGTGGTTCCCGTGCCAGGATTCGCGCCCCGCGAGTTTGCAGGCGTGGCCCCCGATTCCTTCGACCTGGTCTACCTCTATTCTCGCCGCTGGGAGCCGGCCGGCAACTGGGTGGCGCGCTTTCCGGCCTGGCTGCGTATCCAGGGCCGGTACTTCGACTATCACCCGCAAGTCGATGCCTCGGTCCTGATCGACCAATACCATTTGCGCCTTGCGGCCCAACTCGAACTGCGGGGCCAGTGGGTGCAAATTTACGCACGAACTTCGCAGTGATGGCATCGCTTTCCTTCGCTCGTAGGTCACGGAGTCCCATCTCATAGATCAACGGTCACCTTATCATCCCTCACTGCCGGGATCTCAACCACCACCGTCAAGCCGCCCAGGCGGGCGCGGTGGACGACGCCGGCGGCAACAATCACCACTCCGCCCTTCTCGAGCCTGAGACGCTCAACCGGGGTATCGGCCTCAAGGCGGAACTCCACCTCCAGGGGGCACTCGGAATAGTAGATCTCCAGATGATGAGGGTGGTAGTGGGTGTCCTGAGGCCCTTTTTCGTTGGCGAAGCAGAGGGTAAAGGGGCCGGACGTTTCGCCGGCCGGTCCGGCGGCAAATTCGTTTGATTCACACAGGGCGTTGGGCGCATCGGTGGCGGAGTGCCGCCACCCCATCCCCTCCAACAGTTGCTCCGGCTTAAGTGAGCGCCCCGCGGCGGTAAGCCGGGCGAGTAACTCCCCGGCCAAAATCTCCGGCGCCACGATCTTCACGTCCTGGCGCACGTTTAACGCCAAATGCTTGCGGACTTCCTCCAGCGGGATGGCGAGGACTTTACGCATTCAGCTCCCAGCCGAACATGGATGGCATTCTATCGATCACAGCCTTTTTCTGATTTTAAACAACTTATCCGGATATCCCTGCATTTTTACACTCTTTTTGTTGCCTCTTTGGCCCCATTTGCTCCTGTTGGCCGTTCTTGAATCAAGCGCAAATATCTCGCGTTTTTTGTTCCATAACGCAGAATTGCCACCCGTTTTTCGCCAGGCGCGGCACGTGTGTTCCTATTTTCCCAATTTTCGCTGTCTCAGTTTTGGGGTGCACTCCAACAAATGTCACCTGAATACCGCTAAATCAGGCACAATGTCCGGCATTTTATCGGATAGTATGTCTATTTTTATTTTGTTTTCATACACATCGCAGCTTCGGTCGGGTGAAAGTTTTTTTGTCGAGCTCTTTCCCCTGACTTCTTGTCCCAAATAGAGTGAACCCACCCCGCCGGCGACGGCCGGATTCTTCCCCTTGCCGCCTGCCTCCCCCGCCCGCACTCCATGGAATTGCCATTCCCTGACTCCTAGTCCAGAGTCCCGAACGAGCCCCCGGCCCTTGCCCTTGACCCCCGACACCTGACACCTGACACCTGACACCTCACACCTATAATTCTGGCCCAGAGCCCAGGCGTCTTGTCAAGCGAATTCTGCCATTTTTTCCGCTGAAAGGGACAATTCGTCACAAGCCCGGCGGCAAATTTCCTACCGGTAGGAAGGGCCTTTTTCGGATCGCCGGACCGGGGGACAAGAAGTCCTGGCTACTACCGAGGCCCTTCGCCCCGATGAAGCGCATCGGGGGGGCTCGCGTTTCTACATTTTGTATAGGCACCCGTACTACTCGGCCGTTTAGAGTCAGAGCACCCGTCCCTATCCGGCTTCCCGGCAGGGCGTACCATCAGTGACCCACTTCGACACGATGTCCCTGACTGGACGGTGGGGGATCTCCCGACACTTTTGCTTGTTCAAGCGCGCCGGCTATCGAGATGCCGTCTAAGTCACATCGGCGGGTCGGCCCCCCACTATCAATTTCCTGGTAGATCTATTCCCGATTAGCGAATGTCGAACCGGGGCACTGCGGCGGAAAGCGGCCTCACGCCGCGCTAAAGCGTCCCCGATAGAGGCTGGGAGCGATCCCGAAGCGGCGCTCGAAAGCGCGACGAAAACTGTCGGCGCTGGCGAAGCCGACCGACCCGCCCACGCTTTCTATCCTGGCGCCGGGGGCCGATAGGCGGCGGCGAGCTTCCTCGAGCCGCAACTTCTCCACGAATTCTCCGGGGGGAGCATTGAAGGCGCGCTTGAAGCACCGCGCAAAATGACGCGGTGAGAGACAAGCCTTCGCCGCCAGAGCCTCTACCGAAAGGTCTTGGTGAAGATGGGCAATGATCCATGGCGACAAGTCAGAGAGGCGGTCTATCGAGTTCGTCTGAAACCGCAACGGCTCGGAGTATTGCTCCTGCCCGCCCGAGCGCTTCAAGTACACCACGAGGTCGCGCGCCACCGCGAGGGCTAGCTGGGAACCATGATCTTCTTCGATTAAGGCCAGGGCCAGATCGATTCCCGCCGTGACGCCGGCCGACGTATACAACTGGCCGTCCTTAATAAACAGCGCATTGGGATCGACGCGCAGTTTGGGGAAGCGTTGGGCGATCTCACGGGTGAAGCGCCAGTGCGTGGTCACGCGCCGGCCATCCGCCATACCCGTCGGCGCGAGCGCGTAAAGACCCGTGCATACCGAAGCTACGCGCCGGATATGACGCGCTCGAGTTTTAAGCCAGTGCACAATCCGCGCCCTGATGACAGCGTTCAGCCGCAGCCCTTTTCCTCCTGGAATGATGACGGTATCGAGCGGCGGGGCGGCGTCCAAGGCGCAATGAGGGCGAATGGCGATTCCCGACGTCGCGACAAAGTTGCGCCGGCTCAGTCCCAGCACGAGGACTTCGTAAGCCGGTGCCGCGCTGGTTGGCTCCGTAGCAAGCCGCTCTGACGCAAGGCTGAAGGCGTCGGTTGGACCCACGAGGTCGAGCGCCTGCACGCCATCGTAGCCGAGAATACCTATCATCTTTTGGGCCTTGACGGCCGGCTTATGTTGATTGCCCATCGTTTCACCGCCACTTCTCTGGCGCTTTATCAAAGGCGGCCTTGTGAGCGCCGGAACAGAAGTAATACGTCTTGCCTTCGTAGACGGAAGTCGGCGCCGTCGCCCGATCGACTTCCATCTCGCACACTGGACAGAGCGGATGCTCGTCGGTGGAAACGGCCGCTTGGGCGTAGACGGCGTTCGTGGTGGGATCCATCCACCCCCTGCCTTGGTATTCCATCATGTAGGCAGTATCGGCGGCCGCCTGGTGCCCGAAGTAACGCTCGACCACGCGCAGGGCTAAGTCAATGCCCGAGGAAAGCCCGCCGGCGGTGGCCACGTTTCCCGCTTCTACAAACCTCAAGCCGCGCTTGACTTGAATATCCGGGAATTGCAACGCAAGTTCCTTATATGCGCCATGGTGAGTTGTGGCCGCTTTACCCGATAACAATCCGGCCTTGGCAAGAAGGAACGATCCCGTACAGACCGACATCGTGACGTCGGCCTGACGGGATGCGCTCCTGATCCATTCCAGCAGGGCTTTGGTGCTGCCGTTCTGCGCGGGAATTACGATGACTTTCGGCGCCGGAGCATTGGCAAACGTGTAGTCCGGCGTAATCTTCAGCCCCCCTGCGGTCTTGAGGGTGGTCATGTTCTCCGCCACGGTGTACAAGCGGAAGGGAATTTGATCTTCCATAGTTCGGCCGCGCGACGGTAACGTCACACGCTGAAAGACCTCCCAGGGGCCGACCAGGTCGATCTCCACCGTGCCCTCGGAGATCAGAAAGGCAACGGGAATCTGTCCGCTGCGCGGCGGCGTAAGCGGATTCAGAACGGTGCCGGGTGCGCTACCGGCTTCGGAATGGCCTGCGGCCGTCGCCGCTGACCGCCCACCTGACTGGCAAGCCGCAAGAGCGGCCACCGCGCCACACGGCATCGAGATTAGAACGAAGTCACGGCGTGTCATGTGATCCTCTCCTCTCGCAAAGTTGTCCCCAAGCTTCGTTTAGAGTAAGGTGTGCGCGGGATGTCCGCAATGACATATATCCGACATTATAGGACATCGAACCCAGCTGACGCCCCATCCAGGTTGTTGCCTAGCTGTTGGTAACAGCCCTTCCCACCAGTAGTCGGCGAATGGCTCTTATCCGTGCGTTTAGAGCCCTTCCAACTCCTGTATGGCCGCCAGCCCGACAAGACCCGGGAGTTCAGTTAATGCGGAACTGCCATCGCAAAATGTAGAAACTCGAGCGCCGCGATGAAGTCCATCGGGGATCTGGGGGATAGCTCAACTCGATTCTTTCAGATGTTCTGAGCCGTCGGACAACGGCCCTCTAAGATTCCGCAAGCCCCGGATGGGGCAAAAATAGTCAAGTCAACCATCGCCAAGCCTATGGGTTGTTCCTACCAATCCAAAACCCGTTTACCTGCCAACCAGGTTCGCTCTGCACCTGCTTTCTGCCTACTGACGTTTTGCCGCCGCCAGCTTATTCAGCACTTCACCCAGTTTCCCAATTTCATCCCCGTATCCGGCCCAGTCACCTTGGCGCTGGAGTTGGATGGCGCGCTCGTAGTGCTGGTTGGCTTCCTGGATAAGTGCCTGCATGTCGGCCGTCGCGGGTTTTGAACCTGGCGCGGCCCCCGGGGCCGGCGGCACGGGCGTGGATGGCTGCGCCGCGGTGGTGTTTATCGCGCCGCCGAAGATCCGGGTGAGGGCCGCATCCAGCGTGGGTTCCATCACCACGTGGTCGGAATAGGCCACCAAAACCCTTTGCAATTGCGGCAGGGGGTTGCCCTTTTCCGCGGCGAGGTAAAGGGGCTGGACGTAAAGCACGGAATTGAGTACGGGCGTCACCAGCAGGGTGCCGCGGATGACCTTCGATCCGCCCTGTCCCCACAGGGTGAGTTGCTGCGAAATGGTGGGATCCTGATCGATGCGCGATTCAATCTGCTGTGGCCCGTAGATGAGCTTCTGCTTGGGGAAAGTAAACACCAGAACCTTCCCGTAATTGGGATCGTCGCAGCGCGCCGCCATCCAGGCGATCATGTTGTCCTTGCGGGCGGGCGTAAACGGTGCCATGAGGATGAACTCCTCGCGCTGGCCCACTTCCGCCAGTTTCATGATGGTATAGTAGGGTGTCAGGGGAGCGCTGACGCCACCCGCCGCGCTTTGGGCCACGCGCCACAGGTCCTCCTTGTTATAGAAAACGCGCGGGTCGGTCATATGGAACAACGCGTACATGTTGGCTTGCAGGGAGAAGAACTCCTCCGGGTAGCGGATGTGGGCGCGCAGGTCCTTGGGCATTTCCGAGAGCGGATGGAAAACGCCGGGGAACAGCCGCGCATAGGTCTGGATGAAGGGATCACCCGGGTCGCTGATGTAAAACCGCACCTCGCCGGAATAGGCATTGACGGTGGCCTTGACGGAGTTGCGGATGTAATTCTCCCCCGCCGGCGCAGGTTCGGAGTAGGGGTATAGGGTCGAGAGGGTATAGCCGTCCAAAATCCAGAAAAGCGCGCCGTCGTCGGCGATCACCATGTAGGGATCGTGGTCGTAGTGGATGAACGGTGTGAGGCGCCGGGCGCGGTCCAGAATCTGGCGGTAAATCATCAGGCGGCTATCCTCTTGAATATCTGAGGAGAACAGGATGTTCTTTTCTCCAAAGGCCAGCGCGAAGAGGAGACGCCGCGCAAAGCTCTCCACAGGAATGCCGCCCGCCCCCTGGTAGCTGGTGTAAACGTCCTTGTCGCCCTGGGGGTAGTCGAATTCCTGCGCGCGGGTCTTGACGAAGCAATAGTCGCTGTTCTGCTCGCCAAAGTAGATTTCCGGCCGCGTCACTTTCAGGGAAACGCTGGAGGCGGGGGGAAGGTCCTTGATGAAGAGAACCGGCAGCCCTTCGCTGGTGAACTCATTCACCGGCCCCAGGCACAAGCCGTAGCCGTGCGTATAGGTCAGATACTCATTGATCCAGTTCCGCCCCGGCAGGGCGTCCGGATTGAGTTCCCGCGGTGAAAGCGAGACCTGCCGGTAGATCCCATTGATCCAGTAGCGGTCGTTGTCCACGTGCACGAAATCGTAGTAGGTGCGAATCTCCTGCAATTGCGCAAAGGTGGTCAGCAAGGGCTTGTGGTCCCACATGCGGACGTTGCGGAAGGTCGCCTCATTCTGGCGAATGTTGTCGAGGGTCAGGTCTTCGACAGCCGAAAAGCTGCGCTCTTCAAAGCGGTCGAGGGCGTAGGCCTTGCGCGTAAATTCAATGGTATTGGCAATGTAGGGCCGCTCTTTGTCGATCTCATTGGGAGCCACCACAAAGCGCTGCAGGATCTCGGGGTAAATCGAGCCGCCCAGGATTCCCACCGCGATGAGCGTTCCGATGGCGATCAGTGGTGTGCGCAGGTCGCGCGAGCCGGCGCGGAGGAAGAAGACAGCGGCGGTGAGGACCGAGAGAAAGAGAAGAATCCACAGCACGGGCAGGGTGGCGTGGACATCCGTATAGCCCGCGCCGAACACCATCCCGCGGGGAGAATAGAGAAGATCGTACATGCCGAGGCGGAAGCGGTAGGCGATCAGAAGAAAAATAATGCCGCCCAGGGTCATCAAATGCGCGCGCGCCGCCCGAGCCATGGAGGGGCCGCGCGGGGTCATCCACACGCCTCCCTCGGCGAGATAGAGGAAGGTGGCGCTCAGCAGGCAGCAGATCACCGTCAGCAGCGCCAGATGGTAAAGAAACCACGTGAAGGGCAATTGGAACAGATAGAAACCCAGGTCGCGGCCGAAGAGCGGGTCGGCAATCCCCATCACCGGCACATTCCGGGCGCGCAGGTAGACGAGCCAGTGGCCCATACCCCATTGGCTGACGACGTATCCCACCAGCAGCACGCCGCCCCAGATCAGCCAGCGGAAAAGGGCTCCGAAACGTTCCAGGGGGGCGAACTCCACATAGTCGGCGTAAACCCGCGGCGCCTGCCGCCGGGCAAGCGTATGGGCGATATAGAGGTTTAAGCTCGCCGCGGCCATCAACCCGACGCCCGCGATCCCGCTCAGGTTAATCTGCGCCTTCAGAATTGTCAGATAGATCAGGCGGTAGCCTTCCTGCTTGAACCACAGCCAATCCACCAGCAAGCCCACGCCGTTGCTGAGGAGGGGCAGGAAAATCACAACGAACAGAATCAAAGCTACGAGGATGCGCAGACCGCGGTTCTTATCCATGAGGTTTCTCCCGCGTTATCTTCACATAGAGGGTTGAGAGTGTCAAAAAGCATGTAGGGCCGAATCGACGGATCCAATCAGCGACCTGCAACCCTGAGTGCAAGCTGGAACCCGGAGCTCTTTGCTTTTCCCCAGGCTTTTTGTGTTATCCTTGGGCCTTTGATTTTGCCGCGAGCGTTTCGCCGTGGGGGCCGCGGCGGATCCAGGAAGCGACCTTGAGTGTTTGACATCCGTCCCAACCGAAACGGCTGCGGTTAGATGACCCTTTTGCAGCCCACAATTTCTAACTGAATCGCCCTGCATTACCTGCGGTTCACACGGAGACCTAGCATGCCTGATTATCGTTATCTTCTATCCGAGCGCGAGATTCCAAAATTCTGGTACAACGTGGTCCCTGACTTGCCGGTGCCCATGTCGCCGCCTTTGCATCCCGGCACGCTACAACCGGCGGGTCCGCAGGACCTGGAAGCTATTTTCCCCCACGCATTGATTGAGCAGGAGGTCACCGCGGCGCAGAACATCCCCATCCCGGAGCCGGTTCTCGACGTCCTGCGGCTGTGGCGGCCCACGCCGTTGCACCGCGCCATCCGGCTGGAAAAAGCGCTGGGGACGCCCGCCAGGATCTTTTTCAAGAACGAAGGAGTCTCTCCCGCCGGCAGCCACAAGCCCAACACGGCGATCGCGCAGGCTTATTACAACAAGACCGCCGGCGTCAAGCGCCTAACGACGGAAACCGGGGCGGGGCAGTGGGGCAGCGCGCTGTCACTGGCGTGTAACGTCTTCGGCATGGAATGCATGGTCTACATGGTGAAGTGCAGCTTCTACCAGAAGCCTCACCGCCGCACCATGATGGAATGCTGGGGAGCCAAGTGCGTTCCCTCCCCTAGCGACCTGACGCAGGCGGGGAGAAAAATCCTGGCGGAAGATCCCGAGACTCCCGGCAGCCTGGGGATCGCCATCAGTGAGGCCGTGGAAGACGCCGCCACCCACAAGGACACCAACTACTCGCTGGGCAGCGTTCTGAACCACGTGCTTCTGCATCAAACGGTGATCGGGGAAGAAGCCATGGCGCAGATGGAACTCGCCGGCGCTTCACCCGACGTCATCATTGGTTGCTGTGGCGGGGGAAGTAACTTCGCCGGGCTGGCTTTTCCCTTTGTCCCGGTCAAGGCGGCGGGAAAGGACATTCGTCTGATCGGAGTGGAGCCGGCCGCGTGCCCCACCATGACCAAAGGAATTTATGCCTACGACTTCGGCGACAAGAGCGGCATGACTCCCCTGCTCAAGATGGACACGCTGGGACACGACTTCATTCCCCCCGGCATCCACGCGGGCGGATTGCGCTACCACGGCATGGCCCCCCTGGTGAGCCTGCTTCACCGGGCGGGCGTGGTAGAGGCGGTGAGTTACCCGCAAATGAAGTGCTTTGAAGCGGCGCTGACCTTTGCCCGCGCCGAAGGCCTGATCGTGGCGCCGGAAACATCCCACGCCGTCTGCTGCGCAATCGACGAAGCGCTGAAGGCCAAGGAGGAAGGCAAAGAGAAGACCATCCTCTTCAACCTCAGTGGGCACGGCCACTTTGATATGGCCGCGTACGAGAAGTACTTTGCCGGCGAGCTTTCCGATTACGAGTATCCCGCGGCGAAGATTCAGGAGGCGTTAGCGCATCTGCCCAAGGCTTCCTGATTTTCGATTTTCGATTTTGAATTTTCGCTTCTGAATTTTGAATCTTGGATTGAATTCAAACCCGGACCGCCGGGACTTTACAAATTATACCGACCCGCCACTCGTAATCCAGCGGGCGGCTACGCATCTTTGCCGAATGCCACCACAAAGTATTCTGCCGGGGTCGTGCCGGCGTTGCGGAGCCCGTGCTCATCGTTCGACCCTGCAAAGCCTACCGAGCCGGGCCCCAACTGCGTCGTCTTCCCGTTGAGAGCCATCTCGATCGTGCCTTCCCGGATCATGAACATCTCCTCATGCAGGTGGTGGTGTGCGGGGTGCGGCATAGACCCCGGCGCAAGCCGTGTCTGGTGGACTTCCACATAGCAGCCGTTGTGGAGTTCGCCCGAGAGGATGGGGCGGAACTCATTCTCCCCGTTCTTTTGCATGTGCATTTCAGTGTAAGGGTAGGCCTTTCCGGGAAATGACGTGTTCCCGGCCCCCACGTCGCGCGCTGCGGCGAGAGTGGCGATCAACAGGCACATGTCTCTTCGCGAATAGGTCATGGCTTATCTCCGGTCATCATGAAAAGTCGGCTTGCATTGGCCCGGTAAAGAGCATATTCCCTCCCAGGAGAAATACAAGTATAGTTTCATGCCTTCCTGCGGCCGTACTACGGGCCGCCGGGCGCGGTGCGGTTGGAATCGTAAATAGACTCGTTGTGACTGGGCGATGTTAGAAATGGAGACTACCTTTGGCCACGCCAGATAAATCGCTGCTCGTTGGGATCGATATCGGCGGCACGAAGACCGCCGTCCTGCTTTCCTCAAATCCGCCGGAAGTCATCGCGCGCAGACAATTCCCCACGCGCCCGGCGCAGGGGCCCGAGAGGGCGTTGGATTTGATCAAATCGGGAATCCGCGAAATGCTGGCGGAGAGCGGCGCCGGCGCGGCCGCCATTGCCCGGCTGGGAGTGAGCTGCGGCGGGCCACTCGACCGCATCCAGGGGATTATCCAGAGGCCGCCCAATCTTCCCACCTGGGACGATGTACCGATCAAGGCTATCCTGGAGCGCGAGTTCCAGGCGGAATGCCTGATCGAAAACGACGCCAATGCCGGCGCCGTGGCCGAGCATCGATTCGGAGCCGGCAAGGGCTGCCAGAACATGGTCTTCCTCACCATGGGCACGGGACTCGGAGCGGGTGTCATTACCGATGGGCGTCTCTACCGGGGGACCAACGACCTGGCCGGGGAGGTGGGGCACCTTCGCCTGACCCGGACAGGACCCATTGGCCACAACAAGAAGGGTTCGGCGGAAGGTTGGGCCAGCGGCGGCGGCATGGCGCAGGTGGCGCAGCAAGCGGTGGCAGCCGCCCTGAGAAAGAACCGTCCCACTCGCCTCGCGAAGCTTTATCGGTCGGGCGCCCCCATTACCGCCAAGGATATCGGCGCTGCGGCGCGGCAGGGAGACTCCGTTGCGCTCGAGGTTCTGGAAGCTACAGGAGAGAAATTGGGAGAAGTCTTGGCGATTCTGGTGGACCTGCTGAATCCCGACCGCATTGTGATCGGCGGCCTGGCCATGCGCCTGGGCGATTTGCTGCTGGAACCTGCCCGCCGGATTATCCGGCGTGAAGCGCTGGAATTGCCCGCCCGCACCTGCCAGATCGTTCCCGCCGAACTCGGGGAGAGCATCGGCGATGTCGCCTCCCTTTGCATCGCCATGGGAATTTAGTGCCCGGCGGGCTGGGCGGGTGAAGCGGTTGTGCCCGGTGGGGCAAGCTGGCGGCAGACGTCTGCGACCGTATCCTGTGCCCAGTCGGGCGCGTGCCAGTTGTAAGTCTTGGGAAGCCAGAGAGACTTCTGCACATCTTCCGGGGTCTGTCCCTTCTTAAGCCGCATGTCCACCTGCGCCACCAGCCATTCCAGGAACTTCCGGAAGTCCGCCACATCCTTCTTACCACCGGGGACGCCATGACCGGGGACAAAGGTCTCCGCATCCCAGCTTTCCACCTGCCGCAAGGCCTCGATCCACCGGCGTACATTTCGCGTGCCGATCCGCGGAAAATACCGATTGCAGAAGAGTTCGCCGAGAAAGAGGGTTTTCGCCGTGGGGAGATACACCACCGCTTCCCCGGGAGAAGTCTCGCCGCGCATCAGGGTGGACATGCGGATGTCCTGGCCGCCCAGGTTGAGCGTCATCGTATCGTCGAAGGTTTCGGTGGAGGGGGTCACATGGAATCCCCGCATGCGCGCTTGCAGCCGGTATCCCGCCTCCCCGCGCTGGCGCTCAAAGAGTTCCTGCCTGTACCGGAGCATCTCCTCTTGCGCGGCCCGCGTGGAGATGAGGGTGGCCTCTTCATCGCTGAAAACCTCGTTGCCCAACATGTGGTCGCCCGCTGAACTGGTGTTGATCACGTAGCGGATGGGGAGATCGGTTCGGTGGCGAATTTCATACAGCAGGTCACGGCCCTGCATTGGGCTATTGGTGGTGTCGATCACCACGACGCCGTCCGTCGTCAATACGAATCCTGCCGTGGCCGGGCGGGTGAAAAGAGGATCGCACTCCTGGTCGATGACATCGTCAGGAATCCAGACGAAAACATTCGGCTTGACCTCCTCGACGCGGTAGAGCCCTACCAGGGGAGATAGAGCGCCCAAAGGGGGATTGATGAAAACCAGGGGCGCCAGGACAAGGCCCAGAACAAAAACTCGCCTTCGATTGCCGTCAGATGTCAACATAAACCTGCGCCCGCCAGCCCCGCGGGGTTCTGTCCAGAGAGAGTTGATGATAGGTAATTGCTTTAACCAGCAGATTGACCCGATGTCGCGGCCGCTGGAGCTTTTCGCCGCGCGCCCTGGCGGTTAAAGAATCGTCGTGGAGGCTGAGGACCTCAAAGTCTCGAAAGAGCCAGCCCTCGGCGTCGTTAAGAAACAACAACTCGCTTAGCCAATTAACCAAAACGCTCTCCGGGTCCGGCCCATTTACTTGCAGCGTGACCTCCCCAACAGGTTCGATCGTGTCCAGATCAACGACCAGGCTCATGAGAGCGCGGGCGGCGTTGGCGAACACTTCCTCGCGGGTCGAGCCGAAAGCCTCGAAGCCGACGTCCGCCGTGTGCTCTAACGTCCGAAAGGGTTGCACTGAAATGCATCCAGCCGGCAACATCCGTATGGGGAAGTCGCGGCGGGACGCCGCCGGCAACCCCTCATCATACTGGAGAGCGGCCTCCTTGGGTAGACTGCGCTCAGAACTGATTCCCTCGTTCTGGCGCCTCCTGCGTGGTGGGAGCAACTGGGATAGTTGGGGATTACCAGCGAGTGGGGAATGGTTGAGTTTCGTCCGGGTGAATGGGCGCCGCAAGCATCAATCCAAATCGAAATCCCGTATGGGGGGGCCGGCGGGCTGGTCCTTGGTCTTTTCGAAGGCCTCCTTGAACTTGCGGTCGAGCAATTCCGACTTGATCTTCTCTTCGTCCGCGCTCTGACGGAAAAGGGCTTCCCGCCGCTCCGCTTCCTTCTTGAGGAGTTGGGTGGCGAAATCCAGGTCCGGACCCTTATCCTGTTTGGGCGGCGCCTGATGGAAGAGAACTTTACCGAATTCGGCATCCACGGTCAGCGTAGCGCCGCAGCACGGACAAACCACCTCGATCTTTTTCCCTTCCTGCTTTCGTCTCGCCATATCGATTGCATCCTAACTCCGGGCGGTCGGGCCTGTCAATTTGACTTCATGTCCGTTTGCGAGCCCTTGATTGCGAAAATCAAGGAGGTCTACAGCGCGAATGTATCTGACAATGAGTTTGTAAAGTTGTCAGGGATTCTGGAACGAACCGTCGTGAAACACCCGCCTGATTAAACGGAGGCGCTGATCCTGGAAAGGCATTTCCTGGCGGTAGGAAATCGAGGGGACATTTTGGCGGCCGTTGGGACATCGTTAGCGCAATTCCTGCAGATTTCCCTTGACATCCCCGCCACTCAATTCTAGTCTACTCATGTGGGCAGAAATTCCAAAGGCAGGGTGGGATGTTCCCGATCGAGCTCTCCCCGATTCGCAGGGGAGCGCGCGGGCCACAGGGCGCAAGGGAAAAAGCTCGACCGAAGCTGCGATGTATATGAAAACAAAGAGAAGTTTGGCAATATGTCCGAGGAGATGTCGGACATTTATGCCTGGTTGCGCGAAAATCGAGTGACATTTTTGCCTGGTTGCCCAAAAAACGGATGAAATGTCGCCCTTTCCAGCCTGTTTTGCACGCCAAATTACGGGAACTTCAGAAGGCGGGTCAAGCCAGGAAGGTTTCGACAGGTGGAGTTCGGCAGGAGCCTTGCACGTGAAACATTAAGAATTTCTTATCCTGTCTCGCCATTCCGTCGATAATGGGGCATGAAGCTAAAGCATAGATTTCCGAATAACGAGGGACACCATCATGCCGGAAGAGCGAACTGAGAAGAATAAAGCCATTGACCTGGCCCTGGTCCAGATTGAAAAACAGTTTGGCAAGGGTTCCATCATGCGGTTGGGCACCAAGGATGCGCTGGTCCCGGTGGAGGTCATCCCCACCGGCGCGATTTCCTTTGACGCTGCGCTGGGTGTGGGCGGGATGCCGCGCGGCAGAGTAGTTGAGATTTTCGGCCCGGAATCGAGCGGCAAGACGACCATCGCGCTGCATGTGGTGGCCGAGGCGCAGAAACGCGGCGGTATGGCGGCTTACATTGATGCCGAGCATGCCATGGACGCGGCTTACGCCAAGAAGTTGGGCGTGGACATCGATAATCTGCTGGTGTCGCAGCCCGACTATGGCGAGCAGGCGCTGGAAATCGCCGAGTCGCTGGTGCGTTCGAACGCCATCGATGTGCTGGTGATTGACTCCGTTGCGGCACTTGTCCCCAAAGCCGAACTCGACGGCGACATGGGCGATTCGCTACCCGGGTTGCAAGCGCGCCTGATGTCGCAGGCAATGCGCAAGCTAGCCGGGATCGTGGCCAGATCGAAAACCTGCTTTATTTTCATCAACCAGATTCGCGAAAAAATCGGTGTGATGTTCGGCAACCCCGAAACCACCACGGGCGGCCGGGCTCTCAAGTTCTATGCCTCGGTGCGCGTGGACATCCGCCGCATCGCCTCCATCAAGGACGGCGACCGCGTGGTGGGCAACCGCACCAAGGTTAAAATCGTGAAAAACAAAATGGCAGCTCCCTTTCGCGAGGCGGAATTTGATATTCTCTACGGTGAGGGGATTTCGAAAGAAGGGGATCTGATCGATATCGCCGCGGAACGAAACATCCTCGAAAAGAGCGGCGCGTGGTTCTCTTACGGTGGCGAAAGGATCGGGCAGGGCCGCGAAAACGCCCGGCAGTTCCTGCGCGATAATCCCGATGTTCGCAAGAAACTGGAAGCCGAAGTGCGAAAGGCTCTGAACCTTCCCGGGCATCACGAACCGGCTGCCGCGGCAGTTGCGTCCGCGGAGGGGTCGGCCCCAGCCCGGGCCAAGAAATAGGCCGGCATTATAGCGGGAGTCGCCGACCGCCGCCGTCGATCCCCCTGCCTCCCGCAGCCTTCAGGGGACGGGTCGGAGATTGACCCTGCAATTTGGCGATTGGTGGGCGCCACCGCGTGCCGTCAAGCAAGATGCCCGTTCCTCCGTTCTCCAGCGCCAGCGGCGATGAGGGGAGGGCAAACGTCAACCCTTAACGAAGGAGCAAAGTGGAGAATTCGTTAAAGCGACTTGCCACCATGGCGCTGGCAGCTTCCTGGTTGTTGGCAATCCGCAGTGTTCCTATCGCCGCCCCGCGAGGCGCTGCCGGCACTGCCGACACCACGGCCGCTTCTCCCCCTCAAAAGGCTCATTCCACAAGACCCACCACGCAGACCGCCACCGCGGCCCATCGCCGTGCGCACCACTCCTCGCAGGCGCGGGATCCCTGGCGTCTTGGCTCCTACGGCGCTCCCGGCGCTGAGGACAATCCCTCCGCTGATGATCCCGTCATCCGGCAGGCCGCCGTCGCTGCCCTGGGAAATTGGAACGGCAGCGTAGTGGTGGTCGACCCGAACACGGGGCGCGTGCTGAGCATCGTGAATCAGAAGCTGGCCCTTTCCAGCGGCTTTACGCCGTGCTCCACCTTCAAGCCGGTCGTGGCACTCGCGGCCTTGAGAGAGGGCATCATCTCGCCCACGACCAAGCTCTATGTCGGCAACCACGAACGCGTCGACCTGACCGATGCCCTGGCCCGTTCGAACAACATGTTTTTCCGCAAGCTGGGAGAGATGCTCGGCTTCCAGCGCCTCACGGAATACGCGCGCGAGTTCGGCTTGGGTGAAAAGGCCGGCCTGGGCATTCCCGGCGAGTCGCCGGGCCGCTACCCCTCCGCCCCGCCCAAGGAGGGCGGCGTTGGGTTTTTAGCCTACTGTGGTACGGACATGGAAGTCACCCCCTTGCAGATGGCCGCAGTGATCTCCGCCATCGCCAACGGGGGCACGCTTTATGCGTTGCAATACCCCCGCACGGCGGAGGACCTTGCCGCTTTCCAACCAGTAGTGCGGCGGCAACTCGACTACCTGGCGGAATACCTCCCCCGGGTCCGCGACGGCCTGGCGGCCGCCGTGCTTTACGGGACCGGCCGCTCCGCCTACGATCCCGACCTGTCCATTTATGGCAAAACCGGGACGTGCAGTGAAAACGGCGCCCGCCTGGGCTGGTTCGTATCTTACGCGGGAGAGGTCCATCCGAAATATGTCGTGGTCGTCCTGCTTCGCGGCGGGCGCATGGTGTATGGCCCCCACGCCGCGGAAATCGCTGGGCACGTGTATCGGGATTTGCTGCAAAAAGACCATCCCACGCAAGCCAGCCGCGAAGGGTTTCCCGCGGTCTCTTACCATTGACCGGCCGCCTGCGCGCTCACCCGCGGTTTGGATGTAACCTCAAGGCAGCAATTGCGGGGACGGATTTCCCCGATTCTAAAACGCCGCATGGACGCCAAACGCGAAGCCGCCATAGAAATCGTGCGCCGCCTGAGGTCGGAAGGTTTTCCGGCCTTGATGGTGGGCGGGTGTGTGCGGGACATGCTGATGGGCCGTATTCCCAAGGACTATGACGTGACAACGGCCGCCACTCCCGCCCAGGTACTGAAGCTTTTTCCCGACGCGCTCACGGTGGGCGCCCAATTCGGCGTCGTAATCGTTCCGAGCGAGGCTGGCAACATCGAGGTGGCGACCTTTCGCAGCGACGGCGTTTACACGGATGGGCGGCATCCTCGCGAAGTTTGCTTTGCCCAGACTCCGGGAGAAGACGTCCGCCGGCGCGATTTCACCATCAACGGGTTGCTCTTCGACCCGTTGACGGAGCAGGTTCTGGACTACGTAGGCGGGCAGGCGGACATCCGCTCTCGCCGCTTGCGAACCATCGGCGACCCGGTTGAGCGCCTCACCGAGGATCGCTTGCGCATGCTACGCGCTGTGCGCTTCTCGGCCCGATTTGGGTTTAAGATGGACCCGGCGGTGATGGCCGCAATCCGCGACCTGGCTCCGCAAATTCAGAGCGTAAGCGCTGAACGAATCCGTGACGAAATCGTGAAAATCCTGACGGATGGACCGGCACGGATGGGGTTCGAGTTACTGGACCAATCCGGCTTGCTCGCCGAGGTCCTCCCGGAGATCAAGCGTCTGCAAGGCGTGCAGCAACCGCCCGAGTTCCATCCTGAAGGCGACGTGTGGACGCACACTCTGCTGATGCTCGAGAGATTGCGGGAGCCAACTCCCACGCTGGCCCTGGGCGTGCTCCTCCACGACGTCGGCAAACCGCCGACCTTCTCGATTCGCGAACGCATCCGGTTTGACAATCATGTCGAAGTAGGTGCCCGGATGGCGGAGGAGATCTGCGGCCGCCTGCGGACTTCCACACGCGAGACCGAACGCGTCGCGGAGTTGGTCCGGCACCATCTCCGCTTCAAGGATTTCCCCAACATGAGGCGCTCCACGCAACTGCGGTTTCTGCGCATGGAAGGGTTTGAGGAACACCTGGAATTACACCGCCTGGATTGCCTGGCGAGTCACGGCGATCTGACAAACTATGAGATGGCGCGGAAGATGTTGGCGGAAACACCTCGGGAGGAGATCAAACCCGTGCCTCTATTGCGCGGAGACGACTTGATCGAGCAAGGCTATATTCCGGGGCCCATGTTCAAAACCATGCTCCTGGCCGTGGAAGAAGCCCAATTGGAAGGACGGATACACAACCGCTGCGATGCCCTGCAGCTTATCAAAGAGCAGTTTCCCACCGGCCAGCCGTGGCCGGCGATCAGCTGAGGGCCCGCACGCAAAGGAACAGGACACCCGTGACGGCCGCAAGGGCCACAATAAACATGCCAATCTTGTAGTAGAGAACCCTGCGGTTCTGTGGCTCTGCAGTGTTCTGATCGATCATTTGGAACATGGCGACCTCCTTGATTCGCGCCCTATCCCTCGGGCGTGGAGGTTAACCAAGGACAAACCAGGCAGGCCGCAGAATGAACTCGGGAGGTGCAGGGGGGCGTTTCCGGCTGCGCATGGCAGATAAGAACGCCGCCGCCTTTCGGGCTCGATACTGCGGCGAAACCGCTACATTTCCTGGTTCCAATGTAGTCCTAATTTTGGAAATGTCAAGCGGCGGGAAGATTCTCTGGCGGGGGACTCTGGGCCGGCATGCCGTACTTCTCAGTCGACGGCGTAGCGATATCACCGCTATGCGTTGCCGAATTTCCCCCTTGCCACAAGGCCGGCCGCCCGACCACAATGAACTGTCCCATCCGGGCCGGAAAAACCCGGCCAATTCACGTGTCGCGAGTGGGCAGGTGCCTTATGCGTCTTCGAAGTCCCCTTTTCCTTTTACCTTTCGCACTGTTGGGCAGCCTTGGACCCTTGGGGGCGCAATCCGCTCCACCCAGGCTGATCGACGCACATCTCCACCATAATGGCGATCCGGCGTTCCTGGAAAAATTGGTGGCCAAACTCGATTCGGTAGATGGGCTGGCCCTCCTGATCACTGTCCCCAAGGACCTCGACAGCGTGAAGGGGTTTATCGCTAAACATCCCAACCGCCTGATGGGCCTGGGAGACATCTCGCTCGACGATCCCCTGGCCGTCGAACTGGTGGATAGGTTCCATGCGGCAGGCTTCCGCGGCCTCGGCGAGCTTACCGGCCCCCTCAAGAACTATGACGATCGCAGTTACTGGCCCATATACGAACGAGCGGAAAAGTATCGGATGATACTTCTCTTCCATACCGGAATTCTGGCGCGAGAGGATCCTGAGAAACCCTCCGACATCAGTGTGGATCGTATACGGCCCACGACGCTCGACGGCATCGCGCGGCGCTTCCCCAAGCTCACGATCATTGGCGCGCACCTGGGGAACCCTGACTATGCCTGGGCAGCCGAAACCTCGCGCTGGAATCCCAACCTTTACTTCGACCTCTCAGGGTCTTCGCTCATCAAAAAGCAGGACGACCCGACCTTCTGGAAATCCATTTTCTGGTGGTCCGGGATTGTCAGTCCCCATACTCCCGCCAATGCGCCCAACGCCTTTGAGCGGTTGGTATTCGGGTCGGACGTCTTCAATGGAGAACTGGAGGAGTTCGATAGGGAAATTGAACGCTACCAAAAGATGCTCGACGCCTGCGGCGTGCCCAAAGGGTCGCAGGAAATGATCTTTGCAGGTACGATGTGGAGGATCCTGAACGCGCAGGAACATTGAGCGCAGCGGGGCCGGTCGGAGATGCAGAGAGAATTATCAAAACGGCCGCTTGATCCCCGGGTTCCTCTTGAACGCCTTCCCGGGTCGGGTCCGCTCAAATACCCCGGAGGTCATCCTTGCCGGCTCCCTCGCCAAGTCCGCCTCAGGGATGCGGTAACACCTTGCGCAGGGAGTCCACCATCTGCCGGGCGTCGGAAGGCTTCCCGGAGCCTGGTGCGAAGTGATAGGTCTTTCCAGACGTCAGGGTAATGTGGAAGGTGGCCGTAGCAATAGAAGAAGTTTTGATCTCTTTGATGTCGCTTAGCGGCATGGTAATGAGGGTCTTTCCACCCTCCGCATAGGTGATGTTCTCCGCTGACACTACCAGCGATCCCTTCAGCTTGCCGTGCGTCTCAAAGAATTCTGCCGGGCTTCCCAGGTGAAAAGCCTCGTAGCTTTGTGTTGCCGCAGGACTCAGTGTGGAAGGGGCCGCAGGTGAGGAAGGCTTGGCCGGGTCGGCAGCGCCCTTCCCCGTAACCTCAAAGGAAGTCTCGACTTCGCGATCGTCGGGATTGATCACGAACATGCTGGCGGTCCCCGCCGCCGCGTCCGACGCCACCTTGATATGCACGGTAAGATCGGTGCTTGAAGTGAAACTGGTGCTCATTACTCTGATTCCCGGATTTGCGAAGCTCACCTTGGTGCCTTGTGCGAGATTCTTTCCGGTGATTTTCAAATCGACATCGAAACCTGGACTCACCCGGGAGGGCGCGACCGCCGTCACCTCTGGCCCCCCAAGCGCGGCGGGAGTACCGGGAGTAGTGGGAGTAGGGGCAGCGGGAGTAGGCGGCGTAGGGGGCGCAGTTGGCGTGGCGGGAGTGGGCGGTTTCACTTCCTGCTCAGGTGCTGGAGGTGTGGAAGGAGTCGCGGTCTTGGGAGGCTCGACAGTTTCCTTCGCCGGAGGAGCCGGGGCCTCTCCAGCGACGACCTTGAACGCCGCTTCCGCGGCTCGGCTGGCTGGATTGCTGACCAGCAGGCTTACCGTGCTCGGCTGCGCCGAGGGACTAACAATTAACTGAGCTTCCAATTGTGTCGCACTGACCCGCTTGGAAGAATCCACGTGAATGGCAGCTGAAATCGATGAGACATAGGCGCCAGCGGAGAAATTGCTGCCTTGGATAACCACCGTTAAATGCGCGCCGGGAACGGCCTGGCCGGGAGTAATCTGCTGAATCTGCGGTGTGGCATCCGGCGAGACTTCAGAATCTGTTTGCCCAGCGGCGCCCAGGGAGCTGGCTGCAGCCCCACACAGGAGTAGCGAGGCCAGCAACAACCTGCTGATCGATCGAATCTTCTCAAGGGATGAATCACGGTGTGTCATGGCAAGCCGCCCTGCGGTCGGAGATTTGAAAGCAATCGAGCGAATCTTAAGCTCCCTGATTCGCACAAGTCAAGCCGCCGTCTCTGGGTCGATAGGTATATGTTGATGGTAACCTTGGGGCGACGGGCAAGCCTTCGGGATTGTCCCCCTGGGTGGGCCTTCAGCCTGGATCAGCGCCGGTTAAGCGACCGCGAGCGCGGCCGCACCAACCACCACCACACGCAGAACCAGGCTGGGGAAAGGGTACTTCTTCTTCGTGCGGTTCCAATAGAGGGCCATGGTCAGCATAATGGCAACCAGCGCGACGACCAAAACGTACGCGTCCGCCAAGCCCATCGTGGCGCCGAGGAACTGCTTGATGCCGGGATTCCAACTCGAACCGTAGAGAAGCACCACGTGCACGAAATAAACAAGGAGGGATTCTTCCGCCAGCGATCGCATGGTTCGCGGCGAAACAGGAATAAACCGCTCCACAAAGGTAGCCAAGCCAAGCATTGCGGCAACGCATCCGACCCGGGCGATGAACAAGTGGGGAGTGGTAGGCCAGAAGGCCGCCGGCCCGTAAATCTGGAATGAAACCTTTTCGAGGCAAACTCCGGCCAGGAGCAGGAGGACTCCGATGGGAATAGCCCTGCGTAGCAATGACGGATTTGATTGTCCCACGATTACATAGAGGGTACCCAAAGCAGTGCCAAGGAAGATGTATGCCGACCATGGAATCAACGGAAATAGAGAACCTGTCGTTCCAATCAAAGCTGACTTCACTCCCAGCGGCAATGCATTCACAAAATTACTACTCCAAGCCAGGGGGGCAGTGAATGCGACCAGGAGGCTAAGCAAACCGGTAACTGCGGCCAGTCGGCCTGGCGTGCGCAGGACCAGCACCATCAACTGTAACCCGATGAGGGTGAAACCTATGGTCTGAAGAACGTCGATTTGCAGAAACCCCTGCCAGACATCGGGGCCCGCTCCAGGCAGGTCGTGCAGGATCGACCGGACGGGGATCCTCAGGGAATACCCCAACAGGACGAAGAAAGCAAAACGGCGAAGACGCTTGGCGACCGCAGGACTGAAATACAAATGATTCTGCCATCGGCGAAGCGTTGCCAGCGCAAAGCCAAAGCCCGCCAGGAATAGGAATATGGGAGCAGTGAAGCCCCGGCAGAAGACCCAGATGTTGTACCAGCGGCTAAACTGGCAGTGGGGAGTGAGGAGAACATCGAGCGTATGACCCTGCACCATCAGGACCATCGCCAATACCCGCACCATGTCTACTGCGACGAGTCGCTCGGGCGATTTGATTTGCGAAGTCACCAACCCCACTCCAACCCTTTGGTAAGTCTACTATTGGATGCCAGGGTGGGTACAGAGGTTTCGCGCCGATCAGGTCAACGGAAGATATAATTCCTGGCCTGAACAAACTTGGCAACTTTTGTGAGATGACGGGCAGATCCCCCTGTGACAGAAGTCATAGCCGGCACCTTCGCGCCGGAATACCATTTGACCATGTCAACGAGAGAGGAGAAGTCGTCATGGCAGTGATCACGTCCGACATGAAGGTCCGCGATGTCGTCAGGAACTGGCCGGAGACGATGCGGGTCTTTCGCAGCCGCGAGCTGAACCTGCATTGCGGCGGAACCCACTCCGTCGCTTTTGCCGCCGCGAAGCACGGTTTTGATCTGCAGATGTTCCTGGCAGAGTTAAATGCCGCCGTAGACAACCCGGAGAAATCGTCATGATGGAGATCACCGAAACCACGTGCGTCGCCGATGTCGTTAAGGCCTGCCCTTCGGCTCGGCATGTTTTCGACAAGTTTGGACTGAGAGGTTGCGGAGGTGAGCATGGCCCAGCGGAGACTCTCGCGCTCTTCGCGGCCGTTCACCAAGTTGAGGTCACCGCGCTGGTGCAGGACCTTGACGCGGAGCTACGCATCCCCGGCCATGAAGCGTATGTTTACAGGGAATCACTCGGGGATTACATCTATCGGCGGTTCTTCAAGGCTGGAATCGCCATCGTCCTTTCCGTGGGCGCATTGTGGGGCGCGGTTAACCTCCTGCAGATTGCCCAGGGTGGCACCTTCCTCCAGGTTCGATTGGTGCCTGCCATTCAGGCGCACGCTCACGCCATGATTTTTGGTTGGATGGGATTGTTCGTGATGGGCTTTGCCTACCAGTCGTTCCCGCGTTTCAAATTTGTGGCCCTGTGGCGTCCTGATCTGGCGAATCTGACGTTATACCTGATGCTGGTTGGCATCGCGGCACGCGTGGGGGCTGAACTGCTCCAGCCGATGCCGGTCGGTGTAGGTCTGGGAATTCTGGCCGCCGCCGCCGAACTTGCCGCGATCACCCTATTCATCCTCATCATCTTCAAGACGGCAAAACAAACCGTGGAACCTCACCAGAGATACGAGAAGTTCATTTTTGGTGCGTTCTTCTGGTTCTTTGTCCAGGCCATCGTCAGCGACGTTCTCTTCTTCGCCAAGGTGACGGCCGCCAGTGCGGATCAACTGGTTATGCGGATCGTGTTGATTGACGGTCCGCTTCGGGATATACAATTGTTGGGATTTGGGGCACTGATCATTGCTGGCGTAAGCCAGCGCTTCGTGCCGGCCGTCTACGGTTTGGGGAATCCACGGCGTGACCGCCAGTCACTGATCTTCTGGCTGATCAACGGCTCGCTCCTTCTCGACGTTGCAAGTTATGTTTTGCTTTTCTCAACGGGTAATCTCTATTTTTCTGCCGGACTCGAACTGGCGTTCATCCTGATGGCGCTGTGGGCAATATTGCTGGTGGGGCAACTACGCGTGTTTGTCAAAAACACGCAGGGCGATCGGAGCTTGAAGTTCATCCGCGCTGCCTACGCATGGCTGCTGGTTTCCATGGCCATGCTGCCTTTCTTCCTGGTGTACAGCGGGCTGACCCACCAGGGTTTTTCCCACGCTTTCCTGGGCTCGTACCGGCATGCCTACACGGTGGGATTCGTCAGCATGATGATCCTGGGAGTAGCATCGCGGGTGGTGCCGATCCTGGCGGGGGCTGATTCGCATAAACTCAGCTCGCTCTGGGGCCCTTTCTTGCTATTCAACGTGGGCTGCGGGGGGCGCGTGGTGCTCCAAATCCTCACCGATTTTATCCCCCAAGTCGCTTATCGCCTGGTAGGGATCATCGGCTTCATCGAGGTGTCAGCGCTAGTATGGTGGGGTGTAGAGTTGTGGCGCACGATGAATCTCTCCCTCACCCATCGCGCCAGACTCCTGCACACGCCTGTGCCGCTGTCTGCGCGGTAACCGTTGTGCAACATGATCCCTCAGTCAGAAAACCTCGAGAGATCACCTCCATCCTAGATTTGGCGTGCGCCGGCCGGAGAGACAGCATTTCATCTGGGAGAACGGAACTCCTCATACACACCGCTCATGACACCGTATCTTTTGGTAGCGCCAGTGCCGCCGTATGCTACTCTATGGACCCAAGGGAATGAAACCATGGGCCTGTAGCTCAGACGGATAGAGCAACGGTTTCCTAATGTGTTTGTTATGAGTCGGGTACGTTTGTTTTCAATGGTTTGCGGCGGCATCCGTTGGGCAAAATGGCATCATTTGGGCGTAGTCGGCAGCATTTCGGGCAAGGAAATGGGCAAGGGCTTGCCTCTTGCATTGGGCCTACATGCGAATTACTGGGCACCGGTGGTTTCTTTCTGGAACACCCCTAACGTACCGTCCTCTGGCCAAAGGCGCACAGGGGCACTGACTTGTCCCGAACACCACGTGAGCGCAGTCAGCCTAATCCCGCTGGCTTTGGACCGAATGGTGTAACTAACCGGCGGCCAGGGAGGCTGATTGTGCAACAGCGTGTTCCAGGCTATCCATCCTCTTCTCTACGCGATCCCGAGGCTTCTGAACACGGGGACTTTGGCAACGTCCAAGATGAAAGCAAATAGTGCTGCCGAAACAAGTATTTCTCCTACAGCCAATATGGGCAGAGGACTCATGGCGATTCCGCGAGTTGCCAGCGTTGAAGCAATCAGAACATCTGCTACTGAGGACGCGATGAGCCACCGACTGGGACGGGCAGATCCCAGGCGTTGGCGTTCACGATTCGTATACGTCATGGCTTCATTCCCGAAGACGATGGCCACGAAGGCTAGAGTTCGTAACATGTCGATTCCAAGACCGAGACGGTACTTGGCGATGGCCAGGAGGGCGGTACAAAAGATCAGCTCGGAAACTCCCATGAAGACTCCCGCGATGGTTAATCTGCCGATTCGCCAAGTGTTAGGCAACGGAGACGGTCGCACATTGTCGGTTGTCAGGGACATGCCCAGTAGGTCGCCGGTGAGCATGATGATAACCATCAACATGGGAGTCAGGATTGCGCGTCCGGTCATGACCAGACCCGCCGC